>Ga0307931_1002175_pt1 | contig 12665 bp, 15 predicted proteins | sample OrgLakmetageno47_FD_201816 | JGI IMG/M metagenome (GOLD analysis project Ga0307931, IMG submission 201816) | Saline water microbial communities from Organic Lake, Antarctica - #47 | ecosystem: Environmental > Aquatic > Non-marine Saline and Alkaline > Saline | place: Antarctica: Organic Lake... | reverse complement strand
AGATTACAAGATTTGGTACTACTAGCAGCACTCCCCCCCCCCTCCCCAACTTCATTCACCCCCCCCCTTTCCCCGGGACTATTAGGTGTGCCTCTTTTCTTATGGCCAAACGGGGAGCGGCAAGACCCACACGATGGTGGGCACGAGGGCGGGGCCAGCGCAAGGGATCATTCCTAGGGCCGTGGAGCAAATCTTACAGGTGGCCACTGCAGCTAACCGTGAAATGTTACAGGCCTCGGGCAGTAAAGGAGGGGTCAAGACAGTCTACGCGATGCAAGCGGGTTTTCTGGAGATATACAACGAGCAACTGAAAGATTTGTTGGGCGATTTGAGGGGATCTCAGTCCGGGGGAGGGGAAACCCCAACCAGCGAACGAGCATCGCCGAATTTGGCGATAAAATCTACGAAAACACCCAACGGACAAATTGAAACCACGGTACGGGTATTTTGCATTCTGCACATGCACTCGAGCACACGCATATCCTTTCCTCAAATCCCTGAGCTCTTGTAAACATGTGTGTGTGTGTGTGCGCTTGTGGGTGTGTTTGCTTGCGCGTGCCGGCTGACTCTTCACTCGTACATGTGTTGAACAGGTGAGCGGGCAGCATTTCTTTGACATTTGGTTGCATGGCACAGAAGAAGAAGACTTAACCACCGGGCGAAATCAACTGGCTGAGGTATGTGCAGTATATCAGTATCAAGGGGGGTGGGGGTCAATGGAGAGGTTAAAGCGCGTCTGTTGCTGAGCCTAGCATTCAGTTGTGAAAAAAAAAAAACGGTGAGTGGTGAAGAATTATGCATAAGCCTTTCTGGTATGCCTATTTCTACCTCATATATTTCTTTTCGGGTTTCCCATTCTACTCTCTTGATATCTCTTATTCTTGCCCCAATCTCCCCCATTCTTGCTGTCAAGGTCATGCGTGTGGCTGCCAAAGCAAGATCGGTAGCTGCGACCTCCATGAACGCGCAGTCCTCTCGCTCGCACACTGTCTTCACGCTGCGGCTGCAATGCACACAAACTGTGCCCAATGGAAAAGGAGGAGTCAACAAAACGGTGAGGAAGAAAAACATGAACATGTTGCATATTACTTTTCTTCTTCTTTCTGCATTTATCATTGATGAAGCATACTTTTCCTTCTCTATCGACAGCGTCTGTTTTTTTGTATCTGTATATTCCTATTCCGAATTCGTTCGATCATAAAAGTCAAAAACCCATTTGTAATAACGCCATTTCAACCCAATCAAATAATTTATCGAATCAGGTCCGCCGAGGCACTTTGAACCTCTGCGATCTCGCGGGCTCCGAACGGCTCGATCGATCGCACGCGAACGAGAACAAAGAACGTTTGCGCGAGACTCAAGCCATCAACAAAAGCTTGTCTACTCTCGGGAGCGTGTTTTCAGCTTTGAGCCGAGGCGATGCTCACGTGCCGTTTCGCGACTCGAAATTGACGCAACTGCTGCAGGTCCGACGAATGAAGGAGTCGACACGAGCACGCATTTCTTTTGTTGCGGTTCTGCAAATTATTCCATGTTCGCTGCCTCTTGCATCGCGCGGTAGATGGCACAAGTTTGGGTGTCACTTCTTGTTGGACTGAAAATGCACTCTCTCTCTCCCCCCCACCTTCGTCATCACGAGGTTGCATTATCATAATCATCAATGTTGTTGCTGTTCTCTATGCATATATATTAGGGCTGTCTCTCGGGCAACGGCAAGGCCCTCATGCTGGTGTGCCTTTCGCCCACGATTGCGTCCATTGGCGAGTCGGTGCAGTCCCTGCGATTCGCGAAAAGAGTCACACAGGTGTGCAGCTTGCATGTTTTCTTTTTAAGATCATTCTAGGTAGTTATTTATGGTCGCATTTCTGCTGGCCTCGTGCATCTTTTTTGTTTTGTTGTGATTTTAACTGCGCTTTTCGTACGCCTGTTCTTCGTTCTACTTGTAGGTGGAGTTAGGGCGACCAGTAGCAGCTTCGTCCATTCGCGCTCTGCCCGACTTTCAAGCTCAGTCGCCTGGTGACGGTGACGACGACGACTACGACGACGACGACGACGACGACGAGGAAGGTGGCGACCATGGCGAATACGGTGATAGCAGGACTGGCCACAGTATCAACGTGTGGCATAACAGCAGTGGTGGTACAAACGGTAAAAGTCGCGGAAGAGGCAACACCCGTGGCAGTGGTAGTTTGAACAGCAGTCAAAGCGAGAAGCTTGCATTAGGGCAAGGCTCAGCAAGTCGCGGCGGACCATCGGTGCGCCGATTACCCAGCAACCACAGCCACAGCAGTAGCGGCGGTAGCAACAATAGCGGCTACGGAGCACGACACAACCAGTCATCTCGAGGAGGAGGAACAGCAGCAGGAAGAGGACCAAGAAGGACCGAGTCTTATCGAGCATCATCTGCAGACGATGCATTAGGGCGAGGCAGCAGCCGCTACTAACAACGCCACAAAAAGGCGGATTCTGGTTGGAAGGTTCTATTGGCAATTTGTTTGCGCCCCTTTTTTGCGGCTCTCAAGGCCGCTGTGGGAGTTTTCTCCTTCGGGGTGCTTAAGGCATGCACCTGCTGAATTCTTTTGTGTTAGCCGTCTAAATCCAGTCCTTCGGGGCCTGTGTGAAAAGGCGGGTTATATAATTAAGATATCTGCTTGTCTGTTGGATTGGATTATGATTATACTCCCCAATTATTCCCAGTTGCAAAAAAAAACAGGGGCGTTTTGGTAAGTCCTTCAGAACACAGAACAAGTAAGGCATCTGAACAGTAACCAAGAAACCCCTGAAGTCATCGGGGTTTTCCTTCAGCAAAATTAATATGCACCGGATCTTATTCTGAGCCGAAGTGGGTACTAACCCGGAAAACCCGCGGTTTTCTTGGTTGCTGCTTCTTGTTGAGCGGAGAAGCGCCCTGGTGTTCGTAGGTCCGTGACCATTCTTTTTCGCACAGCCTACAGCATTGCAGCCACGTGATCCATACCTATTTAGCAAGAAAGAGGACAGGCGATGCTGAGATCGGCTGGCGCCCGGCGTCTGAGAAAAAATATTGGGACGATGCCCTGCTGGGGCAAAAATAGCCCAGAGAAATGCCTCACCATGGACCTGGGACGTGACACACGAACAAGCACTCAGTCCCGCCGACTTGTTCGGAGGAAAGGCGCCAGTAGGAGCCTTCTTTGGCCCTCTGGAGCGAATTTGCTAGCGCACATGCAGCTCAAGTGAATTCCTTATGTGTTTATGTGCCTCTGTGACTGCTGTTGCTGTGTATTTGCCTTTTTTTTTGTTTTTTGGGATTTTGGGAGGGAATTAATATCAGTGGGGTTTGTAGTCTTCTTTAGTAGCTGCAGAGCTATACATGGAGGGTCCCTGTTGTTGGCGATGCTTCGCTCTTACCTCGTTAGCGATACTTGGTCACTTCCCAGTCCCTCCAGATCAACACTAAACTAGACTAGAGCAAGTCTGACTGGGCTGAGTGCCGTTTTGCGTAATGCAAGGTTCATATATAATTCCATGGATCCTTCAGGGCCAATTCTCGGAAGGAGACATAGCAAGCCTGTGCGAAATGGAGCTGGCTCGCGTATCCAAATCACCGGCTCCTGGATATATCGGTATTTCGGCTTGTTAATTCCCGAAGCCAAATATACTTCTTCGTCCGCTTTCTCGATAGCATTAGCACCGAAACTCACTCCACCAAATCCTCGTTCAACGCCTTTTTCTTCTCTTTTTCTAATTCGCGGTAGCAGCTGTACCTGAAGCAACAGTTGGCTTGTAGCCGTTGCGGTTGTTGGATTGCCAGTTCCACGAGTCGGCGCACATGGCCTCCACGCCACGCTTGGCTTCCCACCCCAGCAGTTCGCGGGCCCTCGACGGGTCGCAGTAGCAGCTAGCAATGTCGCCTGGCCGCCGCGGCACAATCTTGTAGGGGATGGGTTTGCCTGTTAAGACACCAACGATAAGGTAGAGTGTAAGCACGTGGACGAGAGATCAGCACTGGAATAAGACCAAGAGGGTTGTGTAGTCAAGAGAGAGGCGAATCTAAAGTAAAATGAACGTGGGTTGATAACAGTGCTCAATCAAAGCAAATTTACACCTCGAAATGCCATCAAACCATTTTAGTCCCTCTCTCTCTCTCTCTGGACTGGACATCTCCTTCACCAACCCTTGATCCTTCTCTCCATCTCTACGCTCACTCACCCGTGGCTTTTTCCATGCCCTTGACCAAATCCAGCACGCTCACGCCGCTGCCAGTGCCCAAATTCACAGGGGTGCAGCAACCAGAACTGCTGCTTCCTTCTCCTCCCCCTCCTTCAGTGCCAGCAGCGGTGGCGGCCGCGTGGCGTTGTAAAGTGGAGAGCGCAGCTAAATGGCCCAAGGCAAGGTCCACCTTTGAAAAAAATATATGCGAGTAGTTAACATAATGAATGTCATATCAAAGCACTTGCAGTGTATTGGGGGCAAGGCTTGACTCATGCAATCAAAATACAAGGAAAACAATACTTACAAGAATTGGAAAAGTAAGATAAACAAGAGGACCAAACAACAATTTCTAAGCTTTTCAATCTCTACCTCCTCCTTTTCCTCTTCATTTCTCTTTTCCTTGTTCCTTCTTTCCTCGATCATACCACATGGATGTAATCCCGCACTCCGGTTCCATCCGGCGTGTTATAATCCCCACCGAACACCGACAGCTCTGACCGCCTCCCCACGCAGACTTGGCTGATGAACGGCATCAAGTTGTTGGGAATCCCTTGAGGGTCTTCGCCGATCCGGCCCGAAGCATGGGCGCCCACCGGGTTGAAGTACCTTTTGTAGATGTATATATTAGGGATGGGCAGGTGCAAGAGCACAGTCGCAGGGATACAGAAAAGGAGTAAATGATATGAGGCAGAGATCAAATAAAAGGAGAGAGCGTTGATATACCGATGCGAGAGCAAAGAGTAGAAAAAAAGCCCGCAACAAAAAGAAAGGGGCACAAAAAAAAGGAATGGATTCGCCGTTCGTATACCGCTCTCTCCATTTGTAAGTTACATGTACACACCGCAAAATCATGATGCGCCAAAAGTCCTTGTCTGAGGCGTACAAGTCCCGCAGAATGTCTTCGATGATGAGCTTGGTGCGGCCATAAGGGTTGGTCACGCGCAAAGCAGCGTTTTCGTTGACTGGGAGCATCTCAGGGTCGCCGTAGACCTACAGGTGACAATGGGAGAAGAATTAACACGCTACCAGAAAAATCGACACAGAACGCGAAGTAGAAAGACTTTTGAATGTAAAGCGCAAGAGGGGGAAGAAAAAAGCTAGAGCCTGTAATCGGAAAAAAAATCATAAAGCTTTGGATAAACCTATAAACCTTAACGCCCTGACTCTCTCTCTCCCCCCTCTCTCTCACGCACTCACCGTGGCGGAGGAAGAAAACACAAAGTCGCGCACGTTGAACTGCTTCATGATGCGAAGCAGCACGCAGGTTCCGCTCACGTTGTTTTCGAAGTACCGGAGCGGCTGCGCCACCGACTCTCCCACTGCTTTGAGGCCCGCGAAATGCACCACGGATTTAATACGGCCCGAAAATTCCGCGAACACTGCCTCGAGCGCCTACATGCAAACATGACTTGTCAGCTCCCGATGACAAGATTACAGGCACTCTCAGAAAGCTAGCTTGATGTAGGGATGGAAAATGATTATGAATAGACTACTGATGCGAATAACACGTCGATCGCGCAAGGCTATGTGCTGATTTGAGACGAAAGCGAAAAAAATCAGGAACTCACAGTTGCGTCGCAAAGGTCAACGTTCCGAAACTGCAAGGCCTCCTCGGCACAACTTGTAAGCTCGCGCACTCGATTGAGAGACTCGGAGTCAGAGTTGATCAGATTGTCCACCACAATTAGAATTTCACCCGCCTATGAGGTGCACGCGCCCACATATACCGGCGTTTCATACGCCGGCGTTTACGTGTGTTACAAAAGGAACGGAGACACAAATGATGATGCCAGCGGTACAATTCTAAGACATCCTTCGCAAATCAAACAAGTATTTCTTTCAAGTAATGTCGCGAAGTGCACTATAAGAGCACCGTAATACCTTGTCGTGGTTTTGATTATCAGAGAGTTGGGGCCTAGTAGTTATCAAATACGCACGTTCAATTTGCACAGACCAGAGAAGCATTCTTACATTGAGGAGCTCCACGCAAGTATGGCTACCGATGTAGCCTACCCCGCCCGTCACTAGCACGTATTGTTTCTCTATGGATGCCATCGTTATACGCCTACGAGTCGACGCCGAGAGAGCAAGCAAGAGCTGACCCAAATTGTTACGATTTGCTCGAAATAATTATTTGACGACGAAAGGAACAAACTATTCTATTGATGACGTGTCAGATGACGTGTCACTTTTACTTTCTTCCAACGGTCCGACGGTTACTGCATTTAGAGCTCAGAAGTGAAACTGGGTTAACTAGGATTCGACTACACTATATCGTGCCTCAGTGGAATCAGTATTCATATGGCCCAATTCGGATGTTCCATGCGTCTGCGTGCGGTCCAAGGGGCTTAGTTTGGCGTCTCTTCGGTGAGCTCGGCTCGAACACTCAATTGCGATTCGATTGAATTGGATCTGAACGCGAACCCGAAGCTCAAAAAATATGTGGGCAGTAGAAGAGAGCGCCGTGGAAAGGCGCGCTCGAACCGGAACGATGAAAGTAATTATGCAGGTGGCACGACAAAATTTCTTAACTCGGCGCCCAGCAATGTTTGATCGTCTTCTACGTAGGTGGCAAGTGAAGGGCGCCATCAATTTTCTGCTCTTCTGTTTTTAAGCATTTCGTCGTAAGCAGCTTGAGGATTGCCCCTCGTGCGCAAGAGGATTCCTTGCAGGGCAGCCATGGAGAATTGTAGTTGCTGGGAACTGTCTTGAGCTGCTGCTGCTTCCCCAAACATTGGAGCTAATTTCGCAACGAGCTCCTAGAAGTACACAGCCGCATTTGAAAAAAGGAAGCACCGGTCAACAGAAAGGGTTTAAGATAATTAGGTAACAGATTTGATGTTTATCAAACGTCTTGCAGCATGCATAGAAATGGAAACAGCGAATGGCATGTTTCAATTTGCGGAGGAACCTTTCTTTCGTACATAAAACGGCAAAACTGCCATAATTTGCACACTACATCACCTGATCTGCCAACTCGTGGAAAAAACTGCTAAAAAGTCGAGCAGCCATGTCGGCGTCGGCATTTTTCAGTTCGACAACACGGTCGCAACGGCCGGGGCGAATCTGTTGAATGGTCAGTTGATTGATTGTCACATATCAGGTATACTTCTAGAATACTTCAAGGGAAGTTGCTGTTTGGATGAAAGTAGAAAGCATACGTGCATACTGCCCTGAGAAGATAATAAAATCTAACACGAGGCACCACAAGTCCCTCCTTCTTCTGCCTTTCCTCTCGCACTACAGATCTGTAATATCTCTCTTCCTCAAGGCTACCAAGCGAGCGAACCTCCAGTGAATCATACCAGCGCCTCGTCGAGCTGATCAATGGCATTCGTGGTCATCACCACAAGACGCCCCGCCTGGGCGCCGACGCCATCTAGCGCATTCAGCAACTCGGACAGAGACACCGCTGAAGTGGAGGAGGATGATGACGAAGCAGATAGAGATGAAGTAGGCAGTGGCGCTGCTGCTGTTGCTGCTGCAGTCTTCATTGAAGGAGCGCGCAAGGGCGAAGAAGAACCGCTTTGCATGCTGGTATCATTAGTGACACCACTGCCTGCTGCTGTTGTTTCGTGCGACTTGCTCGGGCGCTTTAAGACGCCGTGCGAAAAGACGGCATCGATATCTTCGAGGACCAGCACCGAGCATGGAGGCGCCGAGGAAAACACTGCGGAGGGGAAGAAGGAGAGGAAGCGGTGGAGTGTGAAGAAGAGGAAGCGGTGGAGTGTGAAGAAGAGGAAGCGGTGGAGTGTGAAGAAGAGGAAGTGGTGGAGTGTGAAGAAGAGGAAGCGGTGGAGTGTGAAGAAGAGGAAGTGGTGGAGTGTGAAGAAGAGGAAGTGGTGGAGTGTGAAGAAGAGGAAGTGGTGGAGTGTGAAGAAGAGGAAGCGGTGGAGTGTGAAGAAGAGGAAGTGGTGGAGTGTGAAGAAGAGGAAGTGGTGGAGTGTGAAGAAGAGGGAGCGGTGGAGGAGTGTGAATCATGCTAAAAGTGGACGAAACAGAAAGGAATAATCCGCGCTACCGTGGATAATGGAAACAACAATGTACTGTCAACTGTAAAATTGATTTCCACTTGAAGTGCTCCATTTACGCACCCATCCTTATCCCCCAAGCCCTGTAAATTCATCGAGCTTCGAACCTTCCCCAATGGTGGTGGTCGCTTCGAGCCTAGCCAGCGGGACAATCGCGACGGGCAGGGAATAATGGCTGGCCAGGGCCATCACCACGCTGCTTTTGCCGTTGCCAGGTGGGCCTGACCTCACACACAAGATAAGACGTCATGGAGAAGAGAGGAGAGAGAGGAGGCGTGAGAGAAAAGAGGGAAAATGAAAAAGAAAAGAAAGTTAGAACAAAATTAAACCAAAAGTGACGACAAAAGAAGAAAAAAAAAGGTGAAGATAACAATGACAATTAAAAATTCAACGACGAAAAGAAGCAACGATTAAAACGATAGTACACGCTCTCGCTTTTGTGTTTGTGCACCGTGCAATAAGATGCCCCGGCGGTGAGGCACGTTGTGCGAAATGTGCCAATCTTCGTCTCCAATGAACTGCCCCACGTCTCCCAATAAGTTGTCCATGAGGCCCTTTTCAAGGATCACCGAGCTAGGCGGGCGCTTTTGAGCCAGAGACGACAATTCCCACCGGGACGGTTCGTGCAAAGGAGTTATAAGCTCGTAGACCTGCTCACGATCAGAAAGTACGGAAACTATCATGACTATGCTGGCGATTATTTCACGATAGAGAAAGTCAGCCAAGAGGGAAGACAGAAAGAAAATACGTCATAAGGGAAGGAAACTAGAGAATGAGACGAAAACCATCTGCAGGAAATAACGAAAAGCATCCGTCCATATACCTCCAAATAGCGGTTGTCCGCTCTCGCCGCTTCGTCGAGCGCTTCTTGCAACAACTGCTTCAACACTTTTAAACCGCCGCCCCCGCTGTGCCCTTGCAAGGCCGACAAACCAATGTAAGGCGAATGAGCATTGCGCTTGGCGGCGCGTCTTGCGAGGCGAGTTGCTACATTCGATCGCAACGAGCCAATCATAGAAACACCGAGCTCGTCCTCTGCGCTGCCGCCTAAAGTGTTTTCAAGAAGACGCAGGTACGAAATAGTCGCATCAGTAGGATCAAGAATAAATGAAATGGGTAAATGGAATTAATCTATTTTTGATACATGACATTGTACCGCCAATTTTCGCCCACATCCAGCTTCCCTTGTAAGTGAATCGGTGCGTTTCCAGCGCCGCTGATGGCACCAACTCAATGCAGGAAGTGGCGTGAAACGATGACGGTGTTAAAGAACGCCCGCCCCGCTGCTGCATGCTGCCACCTCCGCCACCGCTGCTGCCACTGGGACTGCTTGTGCTACCACTACTATTGTTGCCCCGCTTTCCTTCAGCTAAGGCGTCACGCATGGTAGTGGAGACTGCTTTGTAACGGTTTACGCGATCGAGCATGCCTGCGCGAAAACATGCAGAATAGTACTACTGATCACCAAAAACAAATAATAAGAAACAAACATGCATCTGTTGTCAATGAAGATAATACGGTATATTATCGCGGGGCAAATTAAAAAAGACAAAAAGAGTACCTCGTTCAGTGAGCCAACGAACTAGTGCTTTGTAAAGGCGCGCGTCATCAGATTCAACGACGGTGATTTCAACGTACAAAGCCTGCTAAACGCAAAACAAGCCATCAAAAACGAGTAGAAGTAAAATAATTTTTTGCTAGCAAAGAAGGTTGGCATCCATGCAAAATTAGAGCCCATTTTAAGCAGTAAACTGTTAGCAGCTAGCTACGGTCACCGCTGAAATAGATCGATGAACTTGCCAGGAATTGAATTTCTTGAAATGTTGATGGAATAGATAGGCCTGTCTTAGTTGTGTAACCTTGCGAAGCGCTGATGAAGCTGAGATAACCGCGGAGTCAGCTGTTCGGCGCAAGAACACCATCAGCAAAGAAGCAATTCCAGCTAGAATGCTCAAGGTGAGCGGATCTGCCCGCAGACCTAATTTGGCAAGCAGAGGCCCCAACAAGTCTTGCTTGCTTGCCCTGCCGCCGTTTTTGTTGGGCATTCTGGTTCTGGGAGTATCCGAGTCTGCACACTTGTCATCATTGGACCACGGAAGAAAAGATCTCATGCCGCGACGGTCGTTTGTTGATTGCGGCGATGCCACAACATCGTCGTCGTCGACAGCATTCCACGGGAAGCTGGTCGTTGGAAATGAAGTAGCTACTACTAAGAGTACTGCTAGCTTCATCGGATAAGGTCTTGATGTTCGAGGACAACACTTGAGATATTCTGTAAATGGCGACTAATATATCATCAAGCTGCGTACCACACGTTGTAGATCACTACGGAAGAGCGCTTTCGAGAGTCCTTGTGGGAAGCCAATCCGCTTATGAACTCAACGAAATTTCGAGTTTATTGCAAGCATTGACCAGTACTGCTAGCCCACAACCTAATCTTGAAGTAAGTATAGGCTTCAGCCAGCTACTAGTAATAAGCTGAAGCTGTATACTTCTGCTAGACTATGCTGGCTCCATCCTCAAAAATATCTTTAAAATTCTGAGAAAACAGTTGGAAATGAAATTCCAATCTTTCTTGTCCGTTGGGGCAGACGGCGAGGCCGTACCTTTGACACCCCATGTGTGCTGAAGCTTAGTCCCTGTCTCAACGAAAAACGGAAAATTTGATGAAACAGAAGTTGAGAAGCCGAGAATGAAGAGCATGGCGTCTGGATGAACTAAATTAAAGGAAACTCAGTCCAATATCCCCATGCGGAATTGGTTAATTTAAGTATGAGCTCCATGCGAACTAAATATCCCTCGTTAGAGTTTGAGCGAAGCCCGCGAGCGGATTGCGTTTCCGAAATCAGGCAGGTATGGCGAATAATCCAATATCGAAATCGAAAGCGAGTTCTAAAATTCATACTTAATTTCGCTTGATTTTCGGATGATTAGATTAGATTAGATTAGATTATGATCCCCAATTGCAAAGAAACATCAACAAATAGCAAAAAAGCTACGTATTGATGAATCCTCCAGAATGGCAATCTACTCGATATCTGCCGTTACCGTCCGGAACGAACCGATACTAACGCTTCATTGGTTGTATCGTCTGGCTTTGGGACTTTGGGACATTTCCGCGTCAACAAGTACCACTTTTACTTAATTGCCATAAGTAGCCCTTGACCTCTTGCAGCTAGTTGAGCTGTATGGTAATAATGAATAGATTGTGTATGTCCCATGTCGGTTTAAGGGCGATCTCTACGGGCCGCCTACGGGCATCATCAAGCTAAGCTACGCTTAGTGCGATCTTTCTCATTCCCGTCGTTACGGATGTTCGGCCAATCAGCTCTGGCTGAACTAGCTACAGGGGGGTCTATGTTGGCATCACCCCGCATGTATATGCCCTTTTGCCTTTAGTTAAGAAGCCTTCTCCATTCCGGCCTGTATCGTGCACTTGGGGGCTTGGCTGGGAATAGCTGTTTTTACATCTTAAACGTAACATACCGATTTGACTTCTGCACTCCTGCGTCATTCCAAGCCGCGCAGACACTAGTACTAATAGCTTTTTTAGGACGTTTACCGCCTTTGTTTTTTTTTAAAAAATTCGAAATATAATTGACAATTGCGCATTTTTATTCCTTTCAATGTCGACTTCGGGATTTTTGTGCTTTGGCCTTTGGAGGTACCAAGCCAGGGCGCTGATTTATTTGGTGAGACACAACGGCGATTATATGCTTACTTCTGAACAAAAGGGCTGAGAACGGCGAAGTGCGGCAGATTGCATAGTGGATTTATTTTCGAAAGGCAGAAAGCGAAAATTGGAAATAAAGAGGGGGGAACGGGGGCTAGGAAAAGAAAAAAAAATCGTTAATTGCTTTTATTTTTTTTTCGGATTTTTTAATTCGTTGTTTTTGTTTGGGTTTCTTTTTTATTGAGTGGATATTTGTTTTTAAATTTTTCAAACCCAATTTTGGTCGTGACGGACGTGCCTATAGAGCCGCAATCGAAGATGGTGAAATGCCCGACGGTCTCGGTTCCGCCTACTATTCGTGTCTCTCTAGCGCTGAGTCAGTTGGCCGTAGGCATCATACGCCAGCGCTGGCTGTTGCTGTTGCTGCCCTCCTTGTCCGCTCATCGCAGAAGCCATGAATTGTGCGTACTGTTCTTCGGCAGTCTGAGGCGCCGCTGTCGCCTGCACTTGACCGTAAAACTGCGGTTGAGCTTGCTGGCCAGCGTAAGCAGCTGCGGCTTGAGGAGGCAGCTGAATGCCGCTGGCCTCGAGCGCCTTGATTGCACATGTACCACACAAAGAATGGTGATCAAAACAAGGGAAGGATCGAAAGAAGAATGGAACAAAGTATGAATTCGACATCACTGTAAAAGTTCCGAGTAGTCTTGATTTCTATAACCTGGCGAACTGGGATTAGGTTATTTTAGCAGCAGCAGCAGCAGCAGCAG
>Ga0307931_1002170_pt1 | contig 12682 bp, 10 predicted proteins | sample OrgLakmetageno47_FD_201816 | JGI IMG/M metagenome (GOLD analysis project Ga0307931, IMG submission 201816) | Saline water microbial communities from Organic Lake, Antarctica - #47 | ecosystem: Environmental > Aquatic > Non-marine Saline and Alkaline > Saline | place: Antarctica: Organic Lake... | reverse complement strand
CCATTATCTGCGGCTCCTATGAGCGGTGTCGAGTTCAGCTGACATCAAGACATTGGAGCAGTAGTAGTGAGGCAGCAATCAACGAAAACCAACAAGAGAGGCGAGCAGAAGAGTTTTAAAGGGAGTATATGAACTATAAAAGAAATGGCAAAAATGTAAAATGTAAGTGAGAGCTGAGAGATACATCGTGACTGCTTGCATATTTTGTTATCGAGCATGTTCGCGGTGCCCCAAACATATTTAGACAACCCTTACGTGAGATTAAGTACGTACGTAAAATCTTATGTTCTATGGGTAAATAGCAGCATTGAATTGAGCTTACGTAATTCTTGGCATTTTTGTCAGCGCCGGCTTTCAGAAGAAGCCTCACAATGGTTGAGTGGCCATTTTCCGAGGCATAAATGAGTGCAGTGTAGCGGCGCTTTGAAGCAAAAGTAAAACCACGACAAAAACAAGGCAGAAATAAGACTGGGCAAATCAACAAAATTTCACAAAGTTCCACAATGAAAGAGGGTCTAGCGTCGAATTTTGCGAGGAGGACACCGGAACTGCAAGCAAATAAGAAATACAACCCGAAGAAGAACAAACACTTTACGTCATCCGTAAGGTTTGTGTTTGCATTTGATTCCAAGAGGAGTTTTACGACAGCGATATGACCATTGATGGAAGCCTTCATGAGCGCTGTGGACTCACGTTCCCACTGATAAGAACACGGAAGGGAAGTAAGCAAGAAGGGGAATGAATTGTGGCGCGTAACTCCACGACAACGAAATATTACTGTCCTTTATACTCTGTACACATATATACTTAGAGCAATACGAAGGATAAACGATCGTAGTAATTGAGAATAACTAACCTTCAGTTTGATACAAAGTAGATGTGCATCTTACCTGGCTGCAAATGCAGAGAAGAATAACTTACATCGGTGTCTAGATGAACGTCAGCCCCTGCATCAAGAAGGAGCTTCACAATAGCAGCATAGCCATTCAGCGAAGCTTCGGTAAGCGCCGACGAGCCACGCTGAGTGATAACATGTCCAATATAAATGAGAGAGATTAGCAATTATTAAATCACACTTACTGCTCTGTGGTATGTATTAAAGAATAAGAATAATCGCTCAAGGAGCGTGGAGGTGCTTGAGCTAATAATAGCAAAGTCGCAACTTACAGAGTCCATCACATTCGTCTCAGCGCCTGCTTTCAGGAAAAGTTCAACGAATTTTGCGAGGCCACCTCTAGAGGCCTCAATGAGCGCAGTACTGCCACCCCTCCACGACTGGACGGAGAACACAGAGTGACAAAACGGCAAGAGGAAAACAGTGAAATAAGGTGATCTAGACGTGAAGGATTCATGGGTGCTGGCGCGTAGACGATTTCAATCAGAAAAACTTCAAAATAAATTGCAGAATTTACAAGAATGAGCAACAATAGAATTAACACGAATGATTCAACGTATGAAAAGTAAACGCTGGATAACTGAAAAAAAAAATACATATTACAATTTTTCTGGCGTTCACGTTTGCCCCGGCTTGAAGTAAAAGCTCAATAACTTCGGTCTTATCATGCCTAGTGTTCGAGAAATTGATAAGTGCTGTTTCGCCATCCTAGCATTCAAAAGAATGAAATTGAGACGTGTATCGAATCGAAGCAAAAGCGAGTCATCAGAAGTAGGAAAAAGAATGGTGGTATACATTGAATTACTGAATTAAAAAAAAACAAGTATTAAGTATCAAGTAACGTACATCATCCATAACATTCACATCGGCGCCGGCTTCAATGAGAAGTTTCATCATGGATGCAGAGGCCTCATACGAGGGCAAACCACCTCTGGAAGATATCATTCTCCATAGCTTGGCGGCTATGATTAGTGCAGTACGGCCTCTCTGCCATGAAATGAGAGACAGGGAGAAGTGCTATAAAACCAAAAAGTGACAGAGCCAACTGAGAAACGAACGGTATAGCACTCGTTGTGTTCTCCACCAAGCATTTACGTTCTCACTACATGTATACTGGCACACATGACTCACCGTGTCCGCAGCATTTAGATCAGCACCCGCGTGAAGGAGGACCTTGAGTATTTCAACGTGCACTTTTTCTGCAGCCACAATAAGCGCCGTGTCGCCGCCCTGAAGCGAGCAACAGATTTTTCAAAAATCAGATTTACATTCCAACTTGATGGCATCATATGTTCTAACGACAGTAACGTCACTCACAAAATCGCTCGCATCAACGAAAGCGCCTTTCGCGAGGCAATCTTGCACAGTTTTCAAGTCGCCTTCTCTAACTGCGCTTATAAACTTTAAGTTTGCCTTCATCTGTTTTCACGACGTCAGTCAAGGATGGATACGAAGACATTAACTATTTTTGCACTATGTCCCACATTGAAGATTAAGTCAGGTGCAGCCAATACTCACCGCAATTGACGCTACAACGATAGAGCGAATCCAAGCACGAGATTCCGAAGACAAGCAGTGCGAAATAATGTGCATTGACTCTTTACGGAGCATCGCAATTTCGAGAAACTCCAAAATGTCACCGACACAATCGTCCGGTAAATCTGAGACGGGCTCGGTGATAGTGGCCAGCTGAACTATGTAAGCATCACGCGCCCAGCCAAATACTGCAGCGCGGACGGGTGGAGGGGCCCACATGAAGAAGGGATCATAGTTGTAGGAATTTAGCGATAGCGCTGTTGCAGGAACCGAATCCAGGGCATTTGACAGAGCAGCGCAATGAGCAAGCGCAGTGGCCACGACGACGTCAGGAGAATTTGCGCCAAGAAGATCGAGGACGGCTGCATGGCGATTGAGGACAGCACGGCACTGATCGTCCGTAGCAAGCTTGATGGGCGTAAGGTCGTCCTTCCAATGAAAGACAAAGGCACCATTGAGCAAGGAAAAGCCGAAAATTGACATTATGTGGGGCCAAGCCACGAAGCAAAGTCTAATAAACAAAATCCGGCATAACTCTCTGATCCTATTGTCCTGGTACCTCGTCCTCGTGTTGAGTAAACGTGCCAGCAGTGATTAAAACTTGCGCTGTCGCTGCATCCCTGCGCACCACGGCTTCGTGCAGTGGACCTCGTTCATTCTTTGAGCAAAAATTAGACATGAAAGATGTGTTCATACAAATTTACTTTGCTGTTACGCAAGATAGATGTGCGATAAAATTCATTAAGCACAATGGAAGTATTAGTATGAGCAACTAAACTAGTAGCTGCAGGAGTCAACAGTGGCTTACCTCAGGTTCGTGCTCGCCAAGAAGAGCAAAAATCCTTGCGTTGTCGGGGTCAAGGAATGAGCGATACTTGGGAGAAATGGAACGGATCGTTGGTGTGCGCTTTACCAAGGCTTCGCGGCACGCGTACAAGAATGCGGCGGCAGAGACCTCAGCAAAAGTGATCTCTTCGCCAAGGGTTGAAGATTGTGGGCTCAACTTAGATCTTTGGTGGCTTGTCGCCCTCGTGCCTTCGGCATTTGAAGTACTGCTTAAGAGCACGGCACTTGCAGTTAAATCCTCTGCGCATTTACGCTTATGTGCCATGCGAAGGTCGAAGTTGATGTTGACTTAATCGAATTTCGCAAATGAAGGGACTGGTCAAATAAATGCAGGGGCGTAAAAAGAGGCAAGCATGATCAGTGAACAGCAGATAATTTATTTGTTGGTCAAATTGTCCAGGCTGCCTACGTGTCTGTCAGCTTTCTTTCACGTTTCAGGAGTGTCTTACCCTACCCTAGCGTAGACCCGAATACGCTTACTACAACTAGCAAATCTCTGAGTATAAAAATATCTTTAAAAAAAAAAATGGCCTCACTATTCTCACGCCAACTCCACGCGCACCTTCTTCAATTTCACAATCTGGGCACCCCAAAGTTCCGCAGCCTGGGCTCCACTGCTTTTAAAATCCGACCAGTCCGCTTCCTTTACGTACGGCTACAATTATTCACCGCATTGTGGGGAAAACAAGAATTCTAGCTAGGAGAAAAGGCTGCGGGCGGTAGATTCTAGGTCGGCGTCAGTAGCTTACTAACAACAGTACTGTACACTGTACAGTAGTACTACTCGAGGTATCTTACTGATCTTACTCGCATCGCACACCTACTGCACATGTCGGTCATCAGTCGCCCCCCCCCCCCCTTACTAGTACTTAGATACGTCACTTCTATGGTAAAATACGTCAATATGTGTGTTAGTTTAGATCTAGATTTTATGAGCAGTGCGGGAATTCCCAAGGTGATCGAGGGGAATAAGAGAGTAGTACGTGCGAAGCTGCGATTAGCAGGGCCACGAAATTGCAGACGACGGAGAAGCGTTCTGCAATGGTGGTGTGCTGGAGTTGGCAGTGAAGGGGATCCCAGAGCGGGAGAAACCCTGTGCGGCTGATCAAGATAAGATTATGATTATACTCCCCAATTGCAAAGAAACAACAACAAGTAGCATAAAGCTCTGTTTTAATGGGCCCCCCAGTACAAGTCTGACTGGGCTGAGTGCCCTTTTGCGTAACGCAATTTTCATCTTTACTCCCATGGATCATGAGTGGAATAGTTATTCTCCTGTCCTGTCCTGTGTGACATCCCCTTCCAAGTTAAATGTTTGACTTCTTTGTGGCATTAGAAGAGCAAATATAACTTCCGGTTCGCCTATTCTGCATTGACTATAACTTCAGTGGGGTTGAGGTATAACTGCTACAAACAGCCGATCGCAAGGGCCTGTACATAAGGCCAATTCGTGCCCATTTATAGTAAAAAATGTCAATTAGGGATTAGCAAAAATGGATCTTGTCCTTCTTCTGGCGCTGCATTTCATTTTTGAAGTAGAGCAACTATTTCAGTGTAACTTTTCGTTCGAGCCAAATCCAAGGCGGTCATGCCATTCTAGTATAGTGATAGCGGCATGTACGTGAACACACGACAAAAATAAATGTCAAGACACCAACAAAAAAATGTGTTCATCGATACGAGTGGCACATGTAGAAAAAAAAACAGGAATTGTGCTGGAGGAACACCAGCCTGCACAAGTGCATGCGAATGGCTAAAAAAAAAGAACACCTTCTATTCAAGCACCACCCGTTGGCACTAATGTAGTCTTTTGATGATTTCATAAAAGAAACATGTACAGCTTGGCGGTAAAGTCGTGTAATTTGTACTCACAGCATTCTTCGTCTCCTTAAGAGCGCCCGCTAAAAGAATGAATCGAACAGTTTCAGTGTGGCCCCATTTTGCTGCCTCCATGAGAGCTGTTTGACCATACTGACAAACGCAATAAGAATACATTTGAGAAGATTGCATGAGCATGGTCTGTGTGTTCATACAACTCGACGAGTTTCTCTAACCAGCGGTGCACAATTCTCAGCAACTTACCCTATCCTTGACTTCCTTGTCAGCACCAGCTTGAAGGAGAACCTTTGCAGCTGCTAATTTGCCTAGTTGCGAAGCTAAAATTAGTGCTGAGCATCCAGCCTGTCATTCAAGCATAGAAGAAAATGAGGGACCTAAACCATAGAAGATTTTGCACAAGTTAGTTCTCCCTGATTCTAGGTAGGGTAAAATAGTTAGCGTAGATGAAACTTTAGGAGAGAATGAAAACATACAAACGTACGTACAGCACCTATTGACCTCTCCCACGCACCCTCGTCAGTTTACAAGCAAAGTACTTACGATATTCTGAGCATCCTTGTCAGCACCCGCCCGAAGGAAAGTCTTGACGATTGCGGCGTGTCCAATTCGTGAAGCGTGGATAAAGGCTGCTTCGACGTCCTGCCACGGTGTAAAAGTGTACGAGTAGGCATTGAAATAAAGGGGGGGGGAATGAGAATGAAGTGGTGGCAAGGCGTACGAATGTCTCAGAACGTTGAGATAGGAGGAAATAAAAGAGAACAAGGGAAAATCGTTTGAATTACTATAGAAATAATATTATCGACGTCTTTGTAAGTAGAAAAAAAGCAGAAGTCTGGGAATAGAAGCAGCATTGAAGAAAAGGAAAGTGCGCTTGAGACATCAATGTGGTTATGAATTGAGGCACTCTCAAGCGCTGTTTGACAAAACTGCCATTCAAACGATGATAATGTTGAAATAACGTGTTACGACAGGCAGTTGTAAAGTCTGAGTGCTGTTTTAGATAGCAAGAAAAAAAGTAGCAATTGATCAAAGACATGGGCTTGCTAATAGATACGCGAAGATGTACGCGCGGCTGACTTTATTTGTGGGGGTCTTGTCAGCGCCAGCGTCGAGAAGGAGCTTTACGATGTCGGCGTGGCCATTTATGGAGGCACGCATGAGCACTGTGTTGCGCAGCTATGCAGCAGAAGAATATGATATGGTGCAAAAAGACGAAAAATCAATACATTATTGAATTGAAAATTGGTTCCGTTACTCGATATACACGAAAGAGGTTAAAGGAAGTTGAGAATTGTGGACTTACATTCTGGACAGAAAAGGCAAGTGATATTCTAACAAATTCTCTACAAGCTTCAGTAATCAAGTGTGATTGAAAGACTTACGTCGTCTTTGACCTCCATGTTAGCGCCTGCTTTCACGAGGAGCTTCACGACGTTAGTATGGCCATTTTTCGAAGCCCACGAAAGTGCCGTGATGCCGTTCTAAGATGAAGAAAGAAACATGATTCAGAAGAAAACTGACGGTGAAATTTCTATAGCAGCCAGTAAGGCAAATAGCCAGAGGTATCGGCTGGAGACGGTGAAATACTTACTGTACTGGTAAAAATGACATCACAGTACATGCAACGTAACTTACGTCGTCCCCCATTTCCATCATCGCACCTGCCTCTAAGAGGCGCTGCACTGTATCAGGGTGGCCGTTACAAGATGCCAGCACGAGCGGTCGCATGCCATTCTATAATGAAACAAATAATAAAAAAAACAGAAATTAAGAAATGAGGCAAGGAGAAGGTGCAGCTTGGGTGTTGATGGCATAGACGAGCCTTTGCAGACACTGGAGGTGTGTGGCACTGAGAAAAAAATACATGTAATTGCCAAGGTTAAGTTGGGCATAATACCTCTCAGAAGAATGAACAAGATTAAATATCTAATGTAGCGTACTCGTGTAACATAAGATATGCAAGATCTTGCTCACCGTGCTTTCGACTTCTATGGCAGCGCCTGCTAAAAGAAGGAGATCGACGATGTCGGTCTCCCCGTAGGTCGAAGCATGCCCAAGCGCTGTGCAATAATCCTGCCAACCAAATCACCATCAAGAAAGCAACGAGAAATATGAAGAATAATTCAAGAGAGGTGACCACAGCATTTTTAGCAAAAATACAACAAGAGTGTGCTTGAAACCAACTTACATCGTCTGCAAGATTCGTATTAGCGCCTGCTAAAAGAAGCAGCTCAACAACAGCACTGCAGCCGGTGTACGTAGCATCAATGAGCGCAGTTGAGCCAATCTATAATAAGTTAAAAAATTGGAGTGAAAAGAAGGATGGACGAAGGCCAGCCTGACTATCGTAGGCTTTAGAGTTGAGGACAAAGAAGACAGCGACCACAAAGAGGTCTCGCAAGATACTTCATGATTTCGTACAAAGAAGATACCATTTCGGTTATTTAAGTACCGGGGTGAAAAAAGACGTATCACAAAAGGGTTTCCGCAGAAACGATCGCGCGTCAACGTTGGCACCTTCCGCGATGCAATCTTGCACAGCTTCCGCTTCATTCGTTAAAGCTGCGGGTCCTAGGTTTGCTGTTGCCATTGCCTGCATTCCAAATAATCGCCAGCATAAGCAATTCTATGATTTTAAATGACGGGGGGACGAAGCCAGGAACTACTTCTTGTGAATGCACAATTGAGAAGCGAAGTATTCATCTCACCGCAATTCCTTCAACGATAACCCTGCGGACCCAAGCATGCGCCTCTGGCGAAGAGCAACGCGATGCAATATGCAAGGATACACTGCGAGCCATATCCATATTGAGGTACTCCAAGACATCCCCAGCACAGTCGTCTGGTAATTCCAAAAAAGGTTGGGTAAATGCGGCGAGCTGAGCAATGGCTGCATTATAAGCCCACATAAGCTTTTCGTCACGAGCGTCGAATGGAGCCCAAAGGAAAGAAGGGTCAAGTTGGTATGCACGTAAGGATAGCATCGTCTCAGGAACGGACTCAGGCGATGCAAGAGCAGAGCAGTGCGCGGTTGCTGCAGCAACGAGTGCGGCTGGGTCTTCTTCAAGGGCAGTAAGCATAGTCTCATGGTGCTTGATGAGGTCGCGGCAAGCTTTGTCAGTTGCCACGACAAGAGCCTTGTCAAATATTTTCACGGCGAAGACACGATAATGAGTAATTAGGTGCAATTCGTCATCAACGAAGGAAGCGATCAACAACACAGACTTCAGCACGAACCAATACACATTCAAATATCTCTGCTTACATGGTCTTCATCGTAGATATCGGCGCCAGCCGCGATCAGGTGTTGCACCATTGCCACATCCCCTTGCCTGAGAGCTTCTTGAAGGGGAGAGCGGAAAAAAAGTGTCCTTCCGTCCTATCGGAAGGCCAAAAGAGGATAATAAACACCTAAGTAACTCAACCCTCCCCCACGAAAAAAAAAAAACACGAGATGAGCAAGCCAGCAAGATTGACATCATCTGATGATCATGGGATGCAATAGCTGTAAAAGCTTCTTTGTAGTCTTGAACGACTTTGAGTATCTTCGCAGTGGAGGAGTCAATGGCTGCGCGGTGCTTCAAAAGGACAGCGCGGGATGCATTTGGGCTCTCTACCATGGCAGAACGACACTTCGCCAACGTTGCCATTCTCATTACGATACCGTCACCCGCTTCAACTTCGCCTTCGCTGTCGTCTTCTATCGATGCTCGAGTAGCTGCAGCACCGCAGTCTGTTCTAACAGAAAGCGCGGCATGTGAGTCAGCTTCATCATCCTCACGCTTGCGCTTCGCTGTCGAGCTGCTCGTGGGCTCTTGAGCCATGCAGCAGCTAAAACGTCTGCTCGTGTACTCTCTTTTAGCTAATGGTGATAACGAGTGCAGGCACGAAACGTTGCTACGCAACAAATAATAAGAGCTAACCTACTACACGATAGCTTCTATAGCTAACTCAGCTAGCTACGACGGCAACAAAGTTCTGGGCAGTGCAACGCAGCCAAATCACTCGAAGTAACCCACGGTATCCCAATGTAAGTGAAACTAGAACGGCGACAGCTTCTTTTGAACTTATGAGGCTTCAGGCTTCAGCAATGCTTCTATCTGAAGCTATTACACTAAGTTACTTACTGTAGCTAGTAGCTAGCTAGCTAGCTACAATAGTAGTCTGTCTGTCTGTAGTACTTAGCTCTAGTAGGCCTTCTTACAAAAATACGTCAGAAATTTGATGCATGACATACGCCGTATATACGCGTATATTTGATATTTGATATTTGGCGCCGTGTTTACGATGACGATGCCGTCAGCAGATATACGCCGCGACGTATTTGCCTTATATTCGGAAGAAGATACGTCATATGCTTTATTTTGGGCCCTATCGTGTCGATCTCCAGAAATACCCGTCGTCTTCGGCTCGGCTCCAAAAACCTGGGACGTCTCTTGCTCGGCGACATGAATCCTCGGCGTCTTCTGAGCCATCCTGCGCTGAAAAGCCTCCCCTTTCTGTTCCGCTCCTTGGCTCGTGCTGACGTTTTCTGCCTGTAACCCGTCCCGGCAGTGCAATTTCTCGTCGTCCCGACGGCACGTGGATCGTTCTCCATAGTTCCTGCACCAAATGGCACATAAATTGTTGCGCTTAATTTACCCAAATTTAGCACACCATAATCTCAGACTGCGACGTGAAGTCGCGTTTACTAGGGCCCACCCTGCCGGTTGTCCGGAAAGAACATAACCAAGTTTCTTTTTTGTCTTGCTTTCTACCCTTCCTTGATGGAAACGCCCCACAAAGTCCACAAAGGCTATCAAGGCATCAAAGGCGCATCAATGACTGTAACATGTAGAGCGAAGGCATCAAGGATTAGCACAACACCATCCCAACTGTGTTGGATAAAAAACTTCGTTAGGAGATTGCCCTACCGGGGTGTTGGGCCATTCCATTGGACTACGCACAATTCAGCGACCACGCGCCACTGGGTAAAGTAGAAAGAAAAGAAAGAAAGCGTCGTAAATACGTGAAGATATTCGAAACCGTAGACCTGGCGACGTTGCTTCGCAGCTCGCTTGCGGTCAAAGCACTCTATTCCTTCGTAATATCGAGATATCACTCGAAAAGGGACACAACTCGAAACTGGCACCTCTGTTGGGCATGGTCCAGAGCCGATTTGCCTCGCTGTAACGAGAACAGAGCATCGTGATAAGGAACAATCGCAGGGATACGACAGAGAAGAAGCGAACTAGCTAAAACAATTTAGGTTTCAGAATCTAAAAGGTCTCAAAAAAGGAGCACAAACAAAAGGCTTTAAATACAAAGAATAAATTAGACGAAGGCACATGAAAGCATGCGTGGAGGAGGCTTGACTGTAAGCACACAAGGGCAGTCCTTTCGAAAGTGCAAATGACTCACGTTATCCACCGCATCTTTGTTTGCCCCTGCTTCCAGGAGAAGCTTCACAGTCATGTTTTGACCCTTAGCGGAGGATTTAATTAGAGATGTGCTGCCAAGCTGCCATGACAGTTGAATGAATGTAGATTTGCTGAGAAAGGTAAGTGCGGACAAGGATAGAATGCACTTGTAGTCTTCAAGAATAATTCCGAGTCATTCATGGTTTAAAAAAAATTGTGTGTTATGAGAAACTCACCCGATCGGTTGCATCTTTGTTGGCGCCAGCTTCAAGAAGAAACTTAACCATATCAGTTTGGCCATTTTCAGACGCACGAATAAGCGCTGTCGCACCGCTCTAAATGAAGAAAGCAAAGAAAGTAGAAGACGGTGCAAAAAGACAACAATGATGTATGGTCGAGAACGCATGCACGGAGAAATACAATTGCGTTCATACGAGTTTGAATTTCATAACATCGCTTTTGACCATCAATGTTCTTGATTGCTGCAGTACGATGCGCTGCATCTATAGTACAACGTAGTCAATAGGTGTGCATGATAGTTTTCTCACCACGTCTCGGCCCTCAATGTCAGCACCAGCGGAAAGGAGCGTTTCAACTGTGGCGATGTAATTCTTTCGGCCGAGAGAGGCCGCCACGATTAGACCTGTTTCACCATCCTTATAAAAGGGAAGAGAATGCAAGTTATAGAGCAATGGGCAACAGAAGATGAGAAACTAAGCTCAGGCTTTACACGAAATGTCTCGTTTTATGAGCCAAATTCCACAGTGCGGTAAGCAAAAAAATAGACATAACTCACCCTATTTTTGGCCTCCATGTTGGCGCCATTTTCGATAAATAACTTTGCAATAGCAGCATTGCCGCAAGCGCAGGAAGAAATAAGCGGTGTGTCCCCGAGCTATAAAAGATTGAGCACAAGAAACGTAAGAAAAATGTGCAAAGTTTCTGAGTAGATGAGAGAGGGAAGAGACGCTTACCGAGTTCTGAATATTCATATTAGCTCCTGCTTCAAGGAGAAGTCGCACTATGTCAGCGGGGCCATTTGATGGATGTAACGTTGGCTCTAAAAATGGCAAGGTCCTCACAGCAACAAAACCGTCGGATATGGCTTCTTGGAGCGGCATTTCATTCCTCTGCAAAGCAAATAATATAGGTTGTGAACTGACAATTCGAGCAAGATAGTTCAACGGGTACATAAGTGAACCCCTAAATTAGACACGTACGTCGCTTTTGACTTCTATTTTAGCTCCAGCTTCCAAAAGAACTTTTAAAGCCACGAGGAGCGGTGTACGTTTGTCCTTTCACAAAGAAGATGAGATGAAAATGATTAATTATAAACGGCAGCGAAGCATGTGTTGGAACAAAAAGAAGTAAGTGTATATTGGATCTATTAAGTGACGACAACTATTCGATGTTCTTGTCCACTGGCTCCATGTACGTACTTTATCCCTGGCCTCCTTATTCGCGCCCGCTTGAAGGAGAAGCCTTACGACACCAGCACAATTGTAACTCGAAGCCACATGGAGCGGCTTGTCGTCACCCTGATGCGAGGGAAAGCCCGAGCAGTCAAATTGGGCAGAAAAATATAAGGAGATATATGGAAAAGATGCTCGAGCCCCGAATAGATTAAAGTACCATATACAGCCTGTATGTGCGCGCTTAAGCGTTACTCACAAAGTCTCTTAACTCAATGTCGGCGCCAGCTTGAAGCAGGAGCTCCACCACAGCCGCGTGGCCTAATTGTGAGGCCATACTGAGTGCAGTGCGGCCGTTCTAATGTGGAAAGGGACAAATGTACACAGTGACCAAAGAATGCATCGAAATGAGCATAACTGCTTAAAACACTGCATTGAGAACGATAAAGCGAAGCAATGGAGGATGTGAGCGGAAAATGCAAGCGGCGTGCGAAAGTTAGAACCCTAAATGGAAAAAATCACTCAGATATACCACGTGCTAGTTCAAAGTTCATCGAGGCACGCATGAAACCAATTGGAACGAAGTTTGCATGAACGGGTTCAAGAAGCATCATAGCATGAAAAGTTATTACTGGCAAGAGAGCTGAGTAGGCAGTATTTGTATACTTTTGGAACCGTTGTGTACATCATCTCTGCACTTTTAATGCTTGAAGTATCAACTTACATAATTCTCTATAGCATCAACTTGGGCGCCA
>Ga0307931_1002169_pt1 | contig 12684 bp, 17 predicted proteins | sample OrgLakmetageno47_FD_201816 | JGI IMG/M metagenome (GOLD analysis project Ga0307931, IMG submission 201816) | Saline water microbial communities from Organic Lake, Antarctica - #47 | ecosystem: Environmental > Aquatic > Non-marine Saline and Alkaline > Saline | place: Antarctica: Organic Lake... | reverse complement strand
TTCCTGCCCTCTACACACTATCCTCTTTACGATTTTGACTTGCGCGCAACGCACGCGCGTACACTTCTGCCCGCAGCATTGGCTTCTGTGTCATTTGGGTTTGTATTAGTTCGAGTTCGAGTTCGGCTGGCTCTTTGCCAAATGACCCCAATCAAGTGAGCGCTGCGACATTTCTATTTCAATCGGAATTCAGGAAGGCACCGAATCCACACCACGATTTTCACCATTTTACGTGCGTTTGAGGGACGCCCTGAACGAGTCCTTAGCTAAACTTCCATCGGATTGTGCATCGATAGCGCTTTTGGTAGCATTGATATGAACAATATTGTTGCGGGGGGTGGGGTGCGCCTCGGTCGATTATCAGGTGATAAACGAGGGCTAGTAACGTGAAACTTGGTGTTCGCCCTCATGGCCTGAATTGATGCTCTTTCAGACCCAAACCAGTGACTATGGCCTCAAGGCAGCCTTTGAAGCTTGCCATACTAATCTTTTAAAGTGTTTCAGGTTGACTAGCTGGCAGCGTCCTCTCGAGCGCTCCGGCGGTGAAGCTAGCGCGTTTTTGTGAAGCTCTTGGTGGGCTGCTTGCGACGTCATGCCGAGGCGATGTCGAGCAGTTCCTCCTTCTTTTGCATTTCTGGTGCGCACCTCTGTCCTTGCATGTGTCTCCCTTGGTGGTTTTAGTTGACTGGCTGGCAGCGTTCTCTCGAGCGCTCCGGCGGTGAAGCTAGCGCGTTTTTTTGTGAAGCTCTTGGTGGGCTGCTTGCGACGTCATGCCGAGGCGATGTCGAGCAGTTCCTCCTTCTTTTGCATGTCTGGTGCGCACCTCTGTCCTTGCATGTGTCTCCCTTGGCGGTTTTGGTTGACTGGCTGGCAGCGTCCTCTCGAGCGCTCCGGCGGTGAAGCTAGCGTTTTTTTGTGAAGCTCTTGGTGGGCTGCTTGCGACGCCATGCCGATGCGATGTCGAGCAGTTCCTCCTTCTTTTGCAACAAGAGGAGAAAAAAGCAAAAGAAAAGCTACTGCCGAAAGACAAGGCACGCATTCGCCTGGAGTTAGGGCAAAAAATTAATGAACTTTTGCCGCATGGTGATGATTTCTCGCCCTCTGCTAGCTTAAGGGCCAAACTGCATGAAATCGGTGGCGAGTTCAATGACTGGAGTGCCGAGTACAAGGGCATGCGAGATTTCCGTACGAAAGCGGCACTCGCAAGAATGAACATCTCGGTGCTTTGTCGACTGTAATTGACGAGGAAGTGTCGAAGGAGCTAAAACTAGCTCTAGCGCCACCTTTATTCAACACGGAGTTACCCAGTCAGGTGAAACCTACTCCAGAAGAACTACCAACTTTGTACTACATCGCGGGAGCAATTCTTCATCGAGCAAAACGGCACTACACCCGTCTTCTTAAAACCGACGGCTCCAAGGTGGCTGAGGCGTATGCGTTCTTGGAGTACAACGCTATTCACGAAAAGCAAACCGAGGCAGAAGGATTGCCAGTCGAACTCGTTCGCGCGAGGCGCCTCCTGAACCTAGTGTTTGTAAGCAGACCTTTTCTTCAATTTGTTGTGTTCCTAGAGGCCCTCATTGGGTCGAATTGCAGCAGTACGAATCTAGCAGCTTACGGTAAAAGTCTCTTTGAAAAATTGGAAGACATGGCGTGTGCGAATGAAACCCTCTACAAAATATTCTTGGAGGCGATTCATCCCGGGTGGCTATCGACCGAGATGGCCCATACAGCAGGAGGCAAACCACCGGATTTCTCGAAAGACCTGCGCCCCTGTTTGAATTGCTTATTCATAAGTATAGGAAAGTGCGTCAAGCTGACTTTCCCGAGGCGCATCAATGCTGGGTTTGCGAGGAGAGTGAGGCTCTTAGAAGGCGCTTGAAAAACATCCAAGGAAAAAATAAAAAGCAGCGAGCTGGATATCAAATGAAACCTGCTTCATCACCAGCTTAAGAGAGTGGTTATCCTGCTGGCGGCGACGAGGTGCCGGTTAAATCGTTTCCTGCCGAAGCGGATGACGCTTTTGCATTTGCCGACAACACTGACGTCGATTCAGATGGGGAAGCCTAATGGATAAAGGCCACTTCGGTATAGTGATTAAATACAAATGCATTATAGGTCTGGGGGTAAATAATTATACATTCACTGGACTGTACAATACTATATTGGCACTCAGATAAAGCACCTAGGGTAAGATTCACGCACGTAATTACGCGGGAATCACGCGGAAAGTGAAATTTGCACCAATCAGACGTGATTTCCGTCGCGGGAATCGGCTCAGAATAGAGTGACGTCATTATGGAATCTACTCGAAATTTTCAGTAACATTTCGCACTAGTCTGTATTCGCACAACCATGGTCCATGGCGATGAACACTGCAGCTGAAGGCGCACGCACAAGGCGGGAGGAATGGGCGCGAAGAGAGAAAGAGAGAATAAAGAGAAAGGCAAGCGCACCACACACGAAACTTGAAGACACGACGACCCCCCACCACCAAAAAGAGCACCGAATCCCCCGTATTTGCCGTATTTTTGAGGATGTTGCCGTATATATACCGCACGTGATTCCCACGTAAATACCGCGTAAATACCGCGTGAAGTGAATTTTTAAGACCTCACGCGTGATTTCCGCGGGTACGTGAATCGCACCCTTGTAAAGCACATGCGCCGTTGTTGTAAAATTCTATAAACTCGGTGTTTTGAATTTATAAGAAAAGCTGCTAAGTTACTTCGCTAGATAGTCGTGCGCAAAAAGAAGTTCTCGCGTGCTCATACCACTTCCTCTAACTTACAGAGGAGGGGCGCAAGAACCGAAACTCTCGTCGTTGTCATCAGCAGCAACGGGAGCAGTTCATTCATGTCCATAATTTTTAAGTCTCGGGCTTTGATCTCGCGGCGGAGCTTCCTGATGCACTTTGACTGCTCCTCTAGGCGACGGTGAGCTTCGCAGAGGTGAAGGGTACTGTGCGGCTTGAATGGTGAAGGCGCTTCGCCAGCTGCCGTTGCCGCTGCCACGCTGTTGCTGCTTTTGAGAGCCTTGCGAATTGTGCCAGTTTCATTGGCGCCGGCGCAAGCTTTACATCCACTACCTCCCTCAAGTGCAGAAAAGCCGCTGCACGACGATGAACGAATAATCTCACCCTCTCCGTAGTCCTCCAAGATGTAAGTGCATTAGCCCGATTTCCGTTTCTTGCATCCCACTTCAAATGCACCCCAGCGGCCTCCTGGGTCTCACGCATTGTCCTTAAACCTGCTTGCCTAAATTTCCAGACCCATCACCCATCTCACCTTCTTCAGCAAGAATTTCGCTGCGCTCCACACCAACACAAAGTTAGTAGAGGTGGCTTCATTCTGAGCCTGCTCTTCATTCACACAAAGTTAGTGGGGCGCCACTTCGTCTTTTCAATTTTGAGCATCTTCAGAGTTGAGTGGTCCATGTTCAAAGGCACAAGCACGTCGTTCAGAGAAGCAACGGAAACGTTAGCGACTAGAGCCAACTGAGGAACCGTCAGCCAAGTGATACCGCGGAGATTATTGGGGATCGCCGCCAGCGCCGCCAAAATTTCTCCATGAAAAGAGAGATTCGAGGCCATCTTCTGTCCAGGATCTGAAGCAAAAAAACGGAGGCAGGGTCGATAAGGGTAGATTACAGGTCAGGTTTGGGGTCATCGCGTGCGGCCAAAATACACACATTACAATCATACATAATACTGTGAATTGGCGCACTGAGCGCGCACGGTAAATGCACTTGTGACGCAGTGTTAGCCTCTGCAGCATTGAAAAGGGGAACTTTGGGCAATGACACTGACAATGAGCACACAAGACTAATCAATAAGAAATAGCAAAAAAAAAACATCGCCGACCTTAGATAACATACCTCTCTAAACGATCAACGAGTGTGGTTCGCGCAAGTGATCTGCTTTGGCGCGGTTGAAGGCTGATTCTAAAGCCTTCGTCAATGGCCCTCGACGTTATGTGCTCTTTATTTTGTTTCTACAAAAGAAACGGGCAAATCGCCGAGGAAGGAGTCGGAAAGACCTATGACCTATTTTATTCATATATATTCGGGAGATTTAACCCAGTGAAGATCAGGCCAGGTCCGATTGCTCGATTGAAAACGCAAATTTCCTGTTTCCCGGAACTGGAAAAAAACTGGTCATTTCCTGGTAAATTCCCGACGTATTTCGCCGTTTTACGATGAAATCAGGCACTGGCCTGCACAGAGAGGACCAAAAAGAAAAAATAATTCGCAGGTTTACGACAACGGGAATGGACACGTATTTTTTTGCGGTTCAGAAGCCGAACTAGACGAGGCTGATCAGCGATTTAGGCCCTGTAACTGACCATTTCCCGGAATATTCCCGAATCGGTTCCCGATTCTCGATGAACCCATAATTTCCCGGAATCTTGGCACCAAGAAATCGGACCTGGCGTGGTGAAGATACCCTTGCTTGCTATGTACTAACAAGGGTATCTACCCTTGGTACTAAACTACTGAAAAGCAACTTCTAATTATTAGAAGATACTTCTGGATTTTCGCGCACGAACAAAGTACGGAGTGGTGACAGCAGTTTGCGTGAGAGCGGAGTCAAAAGGAGTTATGCTTGGAAATTACTTTCGATGTGCTTCTCGGAGTTTTTCAAGTCGTTCAAAGCTACCAGAGTCGGCCCGGGTCGTAATCGTGGGTGGCGGCATCATCGGCACTTCCGTTGCCTATCATCTGGCGCACGCTGGATGGCGCGATGTTGTGAGTATGTTCATTGGTTCCTCGTAAGGTTTGAATTCTACTGCGTAGTCCCAACCCTTGCTAATGTATTCAACTTTTTATTTGCCACTTCAACTACATAGGTTCTTCTGGAGCGAGATCAACTCACGTCAGGCACAACGTGGCACGCGGCTGGCCTCATGGTGACGTTCGGTTCCCTCAGCGCTACAGCGACCGAAATGCGCCAGTATTCCAAACAGCTGTATACATCTCTCGAGGCTGAGACAGGCCAAGCAACGGGCTTTAAACCAGTGGGGTTTATCGAGCTCGCGACAGACAAGCACCGGCAAGAAGAATACCGCCGGATCGCCGCGTTTAACCGTAAATGTGGCGTTGACGTCCAAGAGATCAGTGCGGCCGAAGTTCAATCCTTGTTCCCACTCATTGAGACTACTGGCATTGAGTCCGGTTTTTATGTGCCTTCTGACGGTCGAGTGAACCCGGTATGATATCCTTGAGCTTCTCAGCCAGATGTATGTGTAGCTCTCAATATTGGAATGCTTGAGGAGGATTACGAAGATTTTCTTATTGGTGATAGCGCTGTTTCTTTGGTATAATTATTTTTCAATGGTCTATGGGTATATCTTACTCTTATCCTTGCCTCTATGCGTGTGTCCAATAGGTGGACGCCACGGCAGCTTTAGCGAAAGGCGCTCAGCAACAAGGGGCTATGCTCTATCAAGGTGTGAGTGTGGATGCCGTGCTCGATGATGGTCGTGGGAAAGTCACGGGGGTTAAAACCACCGATGGGCACGTCATTCAATCTGAATTTGTTGTAAATTGCGCTGGGATGTGGGCACGACAGCTGGCGGAGAAGTCCAAAGTGATTTTACCCAACCAAGCAGCACAGCACAGCTACCTCATTACTGATACCATCGAGGGAGTAGACCCAAACTGGCCGGTAGGAAGATACAAATGCATTCACATATTGTTTGATTTCTGCCATCACAAGCTTTGAAGCAGAGATGAATCACCAAGGCGATTTACTTTTCGGGCAGTCATTTCGTGCTCGTGTTGTCTATCTGAACACTCGTTCGTTACAAGGTGGTGGAAGATCCTTCCTCGTATGCGTACATCCGCCCGGAAGGAGATGGTCTCATGGTAGGCCTCTTCGAAGGCGAAGGTGCAGCATGGCAAGTGGATAAAGTGCCCCATGACTTCAGCTTCGGTGAACTTCAGCCCGATTGGGATCGCCTGAGCCCTTATCTTGAAAAAGCCATGGCGCGAGTCCCGAAGACACTCGAAGTGGGCGCCAAGAAGCTCTTTTGTGGGCCAGAATCTTTCACTCCAGATGGATCTCCGTGTGCTGGGGAGGTTCCCGAGCTCAAGAATTACTTTGTGGCAGCAGGCATGAACAGCATTGGGATCTTGAGTGGGGGTGGGATAGGGCGGCTAATCGCACATTGGATCGTGAATGGCCAACCGGATATGGATGTGACAGGTACGAGACGAGATAAGATGTTGAAGTAAACTAGCTGCCTATTACCTCATTTCTATCTATCTCCACTAAGTGCATCCAAAGTTTCATCCAAAGATAAAAGTATAACACCGCTGACCTTGCTTATCACTAGGAATTCGCCCATCGCGCTTTCAGTCTTTCCACAACATGCCAGCGTTCCGTGCTTCACGCGTAAAAGAGTCTCTCGAAAGCGTGTACCAGGCCCATTATCCTCACAAGCCTACCAAGACATGCCGTAATGTGAAGCGCTCTCCCCTGCATGCACGACTGGAGGAGCAAGGAGCTGCATGGCGTGATGTCAGTGGCTGGGAATGCGCAGATTGGTTTGCAGGATCAATAAAAGAAGACGATGAAGACAATACAAGGAGATTGCATGCCCCTTTGTCATGGGGTCGGCATCACTGGTTTGAGACCTGGCAAAACGAACATTTGGCTTGCCGACAGAGCGCAGGGGTCATTGACATGTCCTTCATGTCTAAATTCAAAGTGCAGGTATTGCTGCCACAGATGCGCCGGGCAGAGGGAACAGAATTGGGAAGATTGTTTTGAAGTTGTTGCACTTTTCGCAGTAATTCATACTTTTCTCTCTTTTGATATTTTTATACTGATATGAACGGGACCCCTTTTCGTTGACTTTACCAAGATTACTGTTTCCGTTTCTCTACGAAGTCATTTTAGTCTCTTCATATTCAGGGCCGCGATGCCGGCGCTTTGCTCGATCACTTGTCCACTGCAGCTGTGGATTCAAATGTGGAACCAGGGACCATTACCTACACACAGTGGCTGAACCATGGGGGTACCCTAGAAGCTGACTTAACGGTGATGAAACTGCCCCGCAATCATAGTAGCGATGAAAATGAATTTCTTGTGGTAGCTACGGATTCTGCTCATCGTCACGTAGAGAGCCGAATGCAACGCTTCATTCGTGGTCTTGGGGAAGATCCTGCGACGCAGGGAAAGCGATTTGCGGCTACGGTGTGCGATATGAGCAGTGGGCTTGCACAATTGAACCTCCAAGGCCCCGACAGCCGCCGCATCTTAGCGGCTGCCACTGCAGCAGGGAGCAACAATGGCTCCCTTTTTACTTGCGCAGATGTGAGCGACGAGGCATTCCCATTTCGAGCTTGCCGTGAGCTCTCAATCGGGTTTGCTCCCGTGCTCGCAAGCCGAATCACTTACGTGGGCGAGCTTGGCTACGAGTTATTTGTCGACGCTGCTCAGGTGCTGAAGTTCACAGACCGAGAACAAAAGCATGCTTACTTCTTTTCCATTTCTCGATCTCTTTCCATCCCGCGTAATCACTTGGTTCTCATTCATGAATACCGCCGCTCACCCTTTCTCTTAAATTCTTCTATCCCTCCATGAGTAGGCGGTATACGTTTACGACGCTCTTTTCGCTGCTGCCGCCACCTTAAGCTCGGATGAACACGGATATGAGGAGGTGAATGGTTCTTCTTCTTCAGTGGTGCTACGGCCCGTTGGATTGAAAGCGCTCGGCAGTTTGCGGCTGGAGAAAGGGTACCGTGATTATGGCCACGATTTAGACAACACCGACTCGTTAGGGGAAGCCGGGCTGGCATTTACGGTCACCAACTGGGAGAAGAAACCTTATGGGTTCGTGGGCCAAGCTGCCGCTGCAGCAGAGAAAAGTCGAGGGGTGTCGAACCTCAAACAACGACTGCTGCAGGTCCATTTTACTTACACCTAGCTATTGTAAAACGGCTTACAGACTTGTCTCCATTATTCGCTTTTGTACTTTGTGTGAGCATGCCTCGGCGATTTCGGGTGTTTGACCACAATCTCCTTTTAGAGTCTCACATGTGCCATTGTACAGGTGCAATTGTTAAATCCTAGCCCGCTTCTATTCCATGGCGAGGTGGTCTACCGCAACGGCTCGATCGTGGGCGACATCAGGTCTGCTTCTTATGGTCATTCCCTTGGAGCAGCCGTTGGTCTCGCCATGGTGTCTAAGCTTGAACACCAAGCACCATTAACTGCCAAGGCTGTGGCAACGGACGAATGGGAGGTGGATGTGGCTGGTGTGAGGCATCCCGCGAAAGCCTCGATTAAGCCTTTCTTTGACCCCACAAACACGCGCATCAAGGCTTGAAATCGTGTTCGCTTCGTGTAGTTTCATGGCACTACACAACGAACTGATGTTACGATTCCCTGGTGAATCCCCGATACTTTTTATTCGAATTGATGAACTTTCGAGTGCTTATCGCTACTGGCGTGTCGTGAATTAAATTGTTGTTCTTGTTTTTGTCGGCGATCGTGTTTCTCTAATGGCCTGGAAACTGGATTCAAATCCCCACTAATAATTCCTTGGGCGTGGCATAGGCCACAATACAATTTGAAACACAATTAACTTTGATCCAGGTGCGTTTTTGACTCGACAGCAGGACGCCAGGAGGCCATGTGGCTTTGGCAAATGCAAGCTCGCTAGCACTCAGACGGTAAGTCCCTTTATATATAAAAACTTACACCGAAAGCTGTTCTGCCGTTCTGCCATTTGCATTTGCCTAACCTGAACAGCGAACTATGAATCGTTTTTTCGTGCCACGCGTGCCGTCCGCTGCTCTGCGTTTTTTTAGAAAGGCTCCGAAGGGCCGGAATTAGAAGGCTAACAGGTAGATATGAGAAGCATAGCAGCGCAAACTAAACCACTTATGAAGCTAATCAGGCGTACATGCCCGCTCTGCGTTTTGAATCCTGAATCCATTCTTGTGGTCCCGTGTTGATTCGCATCCAACGGATCACGAGTCCAAAAATGCACCACTTTACTTGGTGGTGGCGGAAGCAGCACGGCACGGCGAGGCCAACTTTTTCGACTTATCAGTCAATCGAGACGTTCGTCTACGCGTGGTCTCTGGGCGTGGCTGCCTCTGAGATTAACAAAGGCTACGATTAAGTTTAAAGGTACGCCCATCCCGGCGCATCTAAAAATTAATTCGGAGATTTCGCTCCGCGGCCCTAATTCGGGGAAGACGGCGCCCATGAAAGCCGTCAAAGTTGGCACCGCTGGTGGTTTCGACGATGAAGAAACTGGAAAGCGTCTGCTCGGTGACGACAGGCCTCCACCTATGGCATCCAAATCTGCCTTAGTGACCGAAAAGACTGAGACAGTGAAGCTGTTGATTTGCTTCCTTGGCCTCCAGGTCTCCTATTTGACGTGGGGCGTCATGCAGGAGCGCATTATGACCACCAAAATGAACCCGACGCCTCTCGTGCCAGACGGCATGTTTCCATCTGCTACGTTTTGCGTCTTCTCAAACCGATTCCTTGCCATCATCGTGGCCGCTGTAGTATGCGTGCACCAGTATGGCACCGTGCAGACTAATGCACCCCTGTGGTACTTCACGCCTTGTGCACTCTCGAACACCCTTTCTTCTTGGGGCCAGTACGCTGCTCTGAAGTTTGTCAGTTTCCCGCTTCAAGTGCTCTTCAAAAGCGCTAAAGTGATTCCAGTGATGCTCATGGGCCGTTTCTTGAACAACACTCAGTACAAGTTCGTGGACTATGCTGAGGCAGTTGCTATCACGGTTGGGGTAGCTCTTTTCGGCCTCTCGAGGGACAAAGGCGCTAGCTCCAAAGGTGCCGACGGTGTGGAAACAGAGCTGTGGGGGCTCATGTGCCTAACGCTATATATTTCCAGTGACGCATTTACGTCGCAATGGCAAAGCCGTATCAACAAGCACTACGAGACGTCGACTTACCAAATGATGTTTGGCGTGAACTGCAGCGCCATCATTTTGACGGTGTCAGCCTTGGTCCTCTCCGGAGAGCTCCCTGCAGTGATCGAGTTTCTAGGAGCGAACCCGGGCGCCATTTGGAACAATGTCGTCACAGCTATTACGTCCGCGACCGGCCAGACGTTCATCTTCTACACCATCAAAAATTTCGGCCCCGTTGCTTTCACGATTATCATGACGACGCGGCAAATGATCAGCATGATCATCTCCACGATCATATTCGGGCACCACATAACCTTCGGCTCGTATTGCGGCGCGGCCATTGTCTTTTCTACCCTCTTTTACGGCGTGTACCGCAAACAGCAGGCGAAGAAGGCCCAAGCGGCGGCTGCGGCTTCGGGAGCCAACTCGGCCGGTTCTCGTGGGGGCCATTAGACCAGCACGTGTTCGTCACACCTAGAGGGACATGTGCCTCTCTTTATGCATATGAATGAACACCAAGCGTTACGCCAAGGAAAGAAATAAGTAAACAGGGCCAGAAAGGGGGGTTTGGGTCAAGCCCGGGATTTTCCTTGTTTCTTGGCTCCAGGCGAAGACAATAAACAATTAAAATTAAAGCAATTATAAATATAATCAGAACCTAATACTAAGTACTATTGCTAATGGCCAATGGCTCCACTGCTTCCCCTTCCTGTATGCTCATAACCAATATACCGGCTGCTTACCAGCTGCTTTCTTTTGCACCTGCTCCATGTTTCCCTATTTACCATTTCTATATTATTTCCTATTCCTTTTTCGTTTTTCTTTCTCAGCTTGAGCTACTTCACACTTCACCCTCCACACTTTACTTCAAAATGAAAGTATATGACGCACAAAGGGCGCTGCGTGCTTCGGGTGATAGCGACAAGTGGAAAGAATCCAAGAGGCTTAGGTTTCAAGCAGCCGAATGCCTAGGAAAAACATTATTTTGAAGTCAAGAAGTGAATTAAAGCGTCTTTCTCGCTTGGGCTGAGGCGCACCGCCGCCGATAATGCAGCATTGAGCGCTGGCGATGAGTTGATTGGACCTGATACCCCTAACACGAAGGTCTTGAGGTGTATGAACGTCGCGAGGGCCATCAAGAACTGACAGTCAAGCCGGTCCATAAAACCACCTATCCGCATGAAGTAGATGCAAAAATCCATATGATCAACAAGAGATTGGTAGAATGTTGAGGGTAATGTAAGTACCACCCAGGATGCGTGGAGCGCTATTACTCTGGTATTTTTCTTTTGGCATTTTCTACAATGCGTTACCATGTCCGGGGATAAAGTTTGCGAAGTCTTTGATGCCGTAAGCGCGCTTGATGGCAGAAGCAGCAAAACCACCAAAAGGCGCCACGGTTGACGCAAATGCCGCCAATGCTAAGCCGTGCCACTGCACCATCAAAAAACCATCATCCTTGGGAGGCAAGAATATCGCAGCTGGAGTGCAATGCTCCAAGCCCTCCGCAGCAGCGAGTTCAATTGCTTCAAAGGAGCAGGTCAGATAGGGGTGGTTGAGAAGAAGCGGGAGATAATAACCCCCAACAAGTGTTGCCAATCCGCCGCCTATGAATCCCTCCCACGTCTTGTTGGGGCTGATGGCCAGGAAGGGCCTTCGAATGAACTTGCGGCCAAAGCATAAACCCGAAAAGTAGGCGAAAGAGTCATTGACAGCGACCAGCATGAGTGGGAACAAAAACCAAAAGAGCCCTACGTAGGCGTTATGAATGGCCATTTTCATTGGTACCACAAATAGAGACAGAGCAAGTATTGTGAAGGACAAAGTGCGAAGCTGCTGAGCGAGAAGGTGAGGTCGAAAGCTCAAGACAGTTGCCACGAAGGTGCCTGCATAGAGCCATAAGCCAACGAGTGGATGCAGCCACTCAGCCTCTAGAGCGAGCGCCAAGAGCGGACCCAAGACTGGCAAGGCTGTTCTGAGAGATCCCGAAAAACGCATAGGTGCCTACGCAAAAGAAATTGTGAGGCAAACTTAGATTGTTGTCCATTATAAACAACGCACTGGCGCTAGGCATTACGGTAATGCTCTGATGACACCTACATAAGCGAGAGGTTCCTTTCGTCCTACAATAATTTGGTTCAAACCTGCAGCGATGGAAGCGTGTAGGCCGTGAACATAGCAGTTGAAAACCACGCATAGAGGATTGACCTGAACCATGGCATCTCGCGGTCCACATTGCCTTCGTGGTGAGCCACATTGACCATCTCGCGAAAGAGGCCGCACGTCACCAGCACAATCATCAGAGCTACGCCTCGTTGTCCAGCATAGAAAATAGTCCCTAACAGTACGACTAACATTCCTAGAGCAGCACCAACTCTGATCAGTAACTTGTTGACCTTAGAAGGGCCTTCCATTTCGTGGACCGGTGTGGAATTCGGCGAAATCGCAGGCTCTTCAACTGCACTGTTTTGTGGGTCGAGCTGAGGTTTGCGGCTTCGAAGCGACGGAGCCATTCGTGAATACTTGCTTGGCAATTATACCTGCAGCCTTTTCCAAGCTTTTGAGTTATATTTAGACTGGAAATGCACCCTTGCGTTATTATTTCCTAGCCTAGCATCCGTATCATTTACTGACACTTCCTGGAAGAGAAGAAAAAGAAGATAGATGTTCTTGCATTGCAAAATGCACAAAAGATCCGCAGAGTAGACGACTGACTACTGTATCTGCAGATCTGCAGACGACAGAGATGAAGATGGCAGAACTGTAGACGACAGCAGAGCGCAGATG
>Ga0307931_1002168_pt1 | contig 12690 bp, 12 predicted proteins | sample OrgLakmetageno47_FD_201816 | JGI IMG/M metagenome (GOLD analysis project Ga0307931, IMG submission 201816) | Saline water microbial communities from Organic Lake, Antarctica - #47 | ecosystem: Environmental > Aquatic > Non-marine Saline and Alkaline > Saline | place: Antarctica: Organic Lake... | reverse complement strand
GATGAGCGTGATGACGGAGGGACGACGCCGAAGTGGCTGAGTTTCAGGTCGCTATGGTACAATTCGATAAAATCCCGAAGGTCGACACCTTGAGGGCCCTCGTAGACGCCTGGTGCTAACTCGCAGATGTCTTAGGAGATTAACGCTTCTATGATCTGGCACCTCAGCACTCGCCATGACTAAAACTCGACAGAACTTGCGCCTGCACTCAGCGCCAGTGCCCTAATTGACTCGCATTGAAGGTTGATTTTAGATGTGGTAAAAGGATATACCATGACGCTTTGAACGGTGGCCTTGTGGTCAGACTTAGATGTTAGCAAGGCCACATGGTCATACTAAGGCGTTACTAAGGCAAGGTGGTCATACTAAGGTGTTACTAAGGCAAGGTGGTCATACTAAGGTGTTACCGAGGCAAGGTGGTCCGACTAAGGTGTTAGCAAGGCCACGTGGTCATACTAAGGCGTTACCGAGGCAAGGTGGCCATACTAAGGTGTTACCGAGGCCACGTGGTCAGACTAAGGTGTTAGCAAGGCGGGGTGGCCATACTAAGGTGTTACCGAGGCAGGGTGGCCATACTAAGGTCTTACCGAGGCAGGGTGGCCAAACTAAGGTCTTACCGAGGCAGAGTGGTCAGACTAAAACGTTACCGAGGCAGAGTGGCCACCCTAAAATTGATCCCTGACGGGGGGGATTTCGGGGGCGCCGCATGCCATGCTGCTGCAGAAACAGCATCTCGATAGACATCATTTTGTTCTGGCTTGACAAACTGCTAAAATGCCAATGATCCACTGAACGACTTAATCTTCAAAACGGTGAAACATTCTAAGTTAACTCTTATGCAACCTCACGTTCTTTTCATATGCTATTCATTTTCATGCCAAGTACGCCCCAAACACAAGACTACTGGATCTTTCTGCTTGTGCTAAGTTTGCGCTCAAATTGAAACGTTCATAAATTTGAGATCATTTTCCGTGCTTGCTTCTATGGTGTATTTTTAATTTTAATGGGCCGCAGCGAAGTGGCTAGGATTTCTCGACTCGTTGTGTTCCTCTTCTTTCGAATTACTCGATGATGGAAAGTTGTACAAAATTGTTACCCATCATGGATCCTCGGCGAGCATTATTGGCCACCTTGACAGCAGTGAACATCGTAGCTTTCTGGCAACGAAACCTTGTCTTGAATCTAGTTGGGGTTAAGCTCGAAAATTGCGCAGAAGTCTGCAGGGGAGCACCTTTCGCGCCTTCGTGCTCTCCATGCACGTCAGTGGCTGACCTCGGTTCAGCTGCTCACGCTGCGTGCGAGGCTTGCCAAACTTGCCGTTTCGAAGCAGACTCGAGCTTCTTGATGATTCAAGACGGGGCATGCTTCAACAACACTCAATTTGGGTTGCTCGCGGGTTTCGGATTTGCGGGTTTGTTTGGGGTTTGTGGCCTTTTCGCGGGTCGACTCGCAGACCGGGTCGACCGACGAAGCCTCCTCGTTGGCTCCTGCTTGCTCTGGTCTTCTGCTACCGGTGCTATGGCGCTGTGTTCAACCTTTGAAGGCCTGCTATTGACTCGTATTGTAGCTGGTATCGGGCAAGCTTTCAACGCGCCTTGTGCTTATCCACTCATCTCGCAGGTTAGTCAAACTTTGGCTCACTCATCTACAGTATACGCGGTGCCTTCAATAGCTTTCAGTCTACCGGTCACACTTAAGGAAGTGCAATGTTTTGCTCACTTTTAGCTGCCTTGTGAAAAGTTATTTGCTTCTTTACCCCCTCTCATTTCGAACAGCTGTTTGGACCTGAGACACGGTCGTCTGCTAACGGATTTTATGGCGTGGGTACTTATGTAGGGGCTGCTGCCTCGAGCCTGAGCTTAGAGTTTGCGCTCGTGTTCGGCTGGCGCTCAGCGTCTGTTCTGGCCGCACTAATGGGGTGCATTGCAGCCCATGTTTTGCATCGTTTCAATTCCAATGAAGAAAACAATGGCTTGTCCTCGTCAACCATGTGTCGCATTTCGGGTGCACCACTAGCTTGGAAAGACCTCGTTGGTGATGGTGCCTCACCTCAAGAAGTCGATGGTAAAGACGAAGAAAACGAAGAAGGCGATGGGTTGCTTAGTACTGGAGATAAAATGGACAGGTCTGTAGATCGTGAAATACAAGGCCTCGACGGCCAACGCTTGGTGGCAGTGCCTCTGTTGGGTGCTTCAGGCAGTGGTACTGTTCGCACCTCTTTTGGCACTAGCTCCGGTGATCCTAACCCGTTCACGGAACCACCACACTCAACTGCCACGAACGGTAAGAGCACCACATCAGAAGACGCAACAGCGTTGTTGCATGCCGACTTCGATTCGCGAGCCTCAGCTGCGGGCCTTCGAGCGACAGCACGTCTGGTAGCGAGTTCAACCCCTGTACTGCTCTTGTTCGTAGCCACAAGTTTCCGCACCGCGTCTACGGTCCTGGCGGCTTCCTATTTTCCCGTCTTTTTCGCGCGAGCATTTCCGAAGCAGGTGAGCATGCTTGGGTGGGCCCACGCTGTCGTAATATTAGTGGGCGGCGGTGGGTCAAGCTTTCTTGGAGGGCGAATGGCGGACTTTTGGAGTGCTCGCAACGTCCCAGCTCTCGCGTGGTTACCCGGATTAGGTGCCTTGGCCAGTGCGATTCCTGCAGTAGCGGCCTTGCATTGCGGCTCCTTTAGTGGCGCTATGCTGCTCTTGCTGCTGTTCTATGGGTTCGGCGAGTGCTGGCTGGGACCGGGCATGACGCTCCTGCAGGTATATAGGCAGGCATCTGATAGTATGGACAAAAGCCAAGGTTAACAGCTCTTTCCTTGTCTTTTGCTCCTGGGTATCTCCTTTTAAGTTTATGCAGCCTGTATTCTAACCGTTTCTTTGAACTTCGTCAATCCTTAGTAAATTCTCAATCCTATTTTTCTTTCTCTTTGGGTATTTAGGTTTTGCTTGTGGATCACCCAAACAGTCAGTCTACTGCTGTGGCACTGCTCCTGTTTGCCAATCTTTCTATTGCCTCCATAGCACCTGCGTTAATTGGCATGTACGATGATGGTACTGCTCGCGCTATTCGACTCAGCTTAGCGATTGCTTTTGTGACTTGTGCACTGGGCTCCTTTGTCAGCTTTGGACTCTTGGCAAAGCAACTCCCGGCAACCAGAGATCCCAACGGTCAAAACAGTGACGGCAACAGCACTTCCCACGGAAACAGCAGCTTCCAATCATCTACACCTCATGGTGCGTATGTGTCATTCAGTAATATGTTTGGCGGCAGAAGTAGCAACAGCTCTAGCGATATGGGGCTAACGGAGCGAGCTGACAAACAACTCACGGCCTTGACCGTTATGCAAGAAAACAATGGAGGTACTCGTAGCAAGGACGAAGCTCGAAGCATCTTACACGAGTCAGCGACACCGTTATCTTCGCCTAGCAAGCGCAATGGATTAAGCGCAGCAACTAAATAATGCCAAATGGGGAATTGGCTCTAATAGCTAATAGAATTCGGATACTTCGCCCGGCTTGACAGTTCCACTTCCTGAAGATGGGTACGCAAGCTACAGGAGCACACCATAAAAATCAGGAGATAAAACCCGTAAAACATGGGAATCGGGAAAAATTTTGCAATCTGCCATTTGGTATTCGTAACCTAAGATAAGATCTGCCGTAAGGCACCAGATTTCAGATTTGGTTAGCACTTAGCAGGTTTAATACTGCGGATCAGCTATACAAATGAAATTTAATATTCACGATATAAGTCGCCCTTGAAATTTTGGTATTTTGATATTTGATTTGTATAACATCTTATGTTTGATCATTGATCAAAAATCAGAACCAAGAATTTTAAAACTACAGATGAGCCCAGCTGGAGCTTCCTGGTTTGCTCTAAGTGATTTCAAATGAACCTAATCCGTATACTGGAATATGTTTTAAAGTGGCAAAGGGCTTCGGGCGCTGGTGTATTCCACTTCATACTTCATATTTCTTTACCAGCCTATGGAAATTCACCTCATCCCCTTAAACCCTACTAACCCCAAGAAAGCCCAGAGCCTAAAGCCTAAAGCACAATAGGCTGCTTTTCGGTGCCGCCCCCTGTAGGCCCACCTCCCCCACTGCTCGTCGAAGAAGTTGAAGCCAGCAAGGTCCGAACCCGGTTAGCCGACGCGTTGAAAGACGACCTGGTGCCAGGGCAGCCGGATCCGCTTCCGGGCACTCCACTTGACCTCACAGGCGCCATGGCCTCCCAGCGAGCTAGCTGAGCGAGAATCTACCGTGTTTGTTTCAAGAGACAGAGCGAGAGAAAGAGAGCTTGAGAGAAGTGTTCGCGAGCACGAAACTAGAATCATCAAAAAACTCAATTAGTAAGTACTCTAAGATTAATTTGGCAATACAGAAGACGTTCACAAACCTCGGCACGCTTGAAGCGAAAGTGTTTTTCAATGACGGCTTTGAACGGTGCCACTGCTGCGCTCGGCTCGAGGACGTCGCCCATGGCATGCCGCACAGTAGCCTCGCGCACCGTGGCGTTGTAGCCGTCGCTGTGGTTGCGCCCTTGGGAAGTGCCTAACATTCCCTGCCAATGGATCCACCGTCAGAGATCAAGAAAGACAAAAAAAACGAATGAGGTAGAAAGCAGCAAGTAGGAAGCCTCTCGTTGGAGCCAGTTAGTATACCATACTCATGCAAAGCATTCCCTTAGACCTTATCGGAATAATTCCATTGCATTCGAGAAAATAGTGGTAGTGCAAAATCAAGAACTCCAACCCGTTGTTAGCTCGACATCACCTATCATCATCCTAATCTCCACTAATTTCATGATATCCACCGCACCACACAACCTCCTCTCCATTCCTGACAAGTACCTGGTAGCCGGGCTCGTTGAAAAAAGGTTCGTCCACCATGATGAGCGCTTGAACCGAGACTAGGACTTGGAGCAGGGTGGACCTAACCGGATCCCATCCCGGCCCACTCCAAGTGCCCAAAAGCGACAAACACACCTGACGCAGACACAGAAAAAAGAAGTCACAGAGGAGTACACTATCCGCATTAGCATGCGTAGCAAGACGGTAAATATCAAACAAGCCACCTGGCGACGTTATTGGAATCATATAGGAGACTCTCAGAAGAAAAAAAAAAAGAAGAAATAAAATCTGAAGTAGTAATCACCTTGCCGCAGTTGTAGAGGTTTGGGTTAAAGCGAACAGCGCCGCCACCAGTGGTGACCAACAACACTTTTGGTGGCGCAGAAGGATACGAGGGCGGCAACCAAATGTCAAACACGAAGCAGCCGTTTTCGTACGGGCTGCCGGCTGGCCCTATCACTAACGCCTGAGTATGGTGTAAAGCAACGGAGTAAGAGCAAAAGGTAACTCGCGCAAATTTTCAGGCAACCCAGCCACGGAAAAAAACGCTACCCTAGCAATACAAATATAACGAGTTGAGACCAAGTACCTTCAAAACATCGAGCCGTTCTTCGTCGCAGCGCACGAAAATGGAGGACCCGTGCTCAATCGGCAGACTCGCGCTCAATTGGCTCACTTCGCTGGCTAGCCTCGCCAGCCTTTGTTTGGCACTCCCCTGTACCACCCGCCCCGTGGCGCTGGTAGCATTTGAGGCAAACGCATGCGACGCAGCGCCTGACGTCACGAGGTCGAGCAAGTCTATGGCTTCGAAACGAAGCGGTTTCAAAGCTTTCACGTAAGCTAGCGCGGCTTCTGTGGCACCGTCGTCAAGCATGACGCAGTCTTCGTCTTCGTCGTGACCAAGGCCACCCCCCGAGGAGGAGGACATTCGTTTCTTCTTAGCGCGCGCTCGTCGCCGCGCCGCCAGCAGCGCTGGTGTGAGCACACCACTAGCACGCGCGGAGCTGCAGCCCTGGCGCACTTCCTTTGAGACCTGCTGCAAGCGCATGCACAGGGTGGCGGTGTCTGAGACGGGCGTTAAAAAGGAAGACGTGCCAACGCTGCTGCTGCTGCTGCTGCCTGAAGCAACCGTCGTGTCCTGTAAACCTGCGAGCAGCGCGGCAGTTTGATCTTTCACGGACTTGAGAGCCTGAATACTTGTCTCAAGTGCACTGCTGTATGCGCTATTGCCGCCACCGCTGCTGCTACTGCTGCTTTTAGTGCTATCGTTATGCTTTTGTTTTTTGGCAGGCGGTAAAATACCGTCAGGATGGTGCAGTGAGAGATAAGTGTCTGCTTGAGGCTCTAAGAGGTATAGCAATGACGAGAGAGTCGCCGGTGGCGCTGTGGCACTACTACTACTGCTGCTGCTGCTTGACGCAGACGATGATGACAACGACGAATCGCTATTAGCGACGGTAATCCCTTGGCTCTCGAGCCGTTCTTCCCGATCAATCGGTGTCAACAAGAAGAGCACCAGATGCTGCTCGCCCGCTACTATCCCGAGCAGGGCAAAAGTAGCAGCAAAGCACTGCTGTCGCGCCGCTCCGGTTGCATCATTGGCCTCGTTCAACAGGCTATCGCTACGGAGGAGCACGCCTAGCTTCTCCAAAAAAAGTCCGCCATCGCTGCTTTCGATCAGCAACGCGAGCAATTTCTCGAACAAACGCGCCTTTGCCCGCATCGACTGGCCCGCCGCTTCGGTCATCGCTGGTAAAGCAGTCTCCTCGGCTCCACTTGACTTCGATGGGTGAGAAGAAGTGGCCTCCTGGAGGGCAAGCAAGGTGGCACTTCCCACGCAGGTGGCTACAGCGTTCGCACACTCTTCGAGCGCACGGTCGTCCTTGGTCTGGGCCGACTCCGCTGCTCTTTCGGCTGCTGTTTTGCAGCCACCTTGCGTCGACGTCGCAGACCCTCCAAAACCTGTGCCTTTGGCCCATTTGTCAGCCGGATGATACCGGGATGCGGCCGCTGCTGCTTTGCTTTGTGCTGGCTTAGTCTTCTTGGCGGTCGCAGCAGTTCTGCAATGGTTAGCGAATTTGGTCAGAGCTTTCCGGGTAGGCGCTAATACCTAAGAACCGTTGATGCATCATAAGAGACGTAGGAGCAAATATAATCATTAACAATATGACAACAATGAAATAACAGCAATGAATCAAGCAAGCAATTTCGCTTCTGTTGTTGACGTGCATCGAGAGTGTTTGAAGAGGAAGGCGAGGCCCGTACCGTCTTTTCAAATGCTGTAAGGGTAGCTTTGGAGATTTCGTCGCCATTTTCATCGTCGTCGCTGTCGATCAATGTGATTTCAGCAGGCTTACATGTGGACAAGCTCCTATCGGCTAAATTCGGAACATCGTCGACATCGACAGCCGCTAAACCACCATCGCCGCTATTAGCAATAGTGGTAGTCATCACCGAGTTGGCATGGGCTACGGGAGATTTCTCCTTGGCGACTGTAGCAGTAGTCGCAGCGACATCTTCGCCATCACTATCACTATCAACGAGCTCTATGGTGTTGTTGAGCCTGCCTTCATTCCGTGTGGTCTGCCCCTCTATAACATTCTTTGCATCGGACGCCTGCTCGGGCAAAGTGTCCGTAGAAGCTCGTATTTCGGAACTCTTATCATCACTCAAGAAGCGTTCCTCTTCGGCATGAAGCATGAGCCGCAATGCTTGTTTAATCAGCGTGTAAGCTGGCTAGTTTGCGGCCTTACTAGAATGCTTTGAACCCTCGAGACTCAGACCCTGAGTCAACTAAGAATTTCAAAGCTAGCTAGACGGTCTAGCTAGTACACGTATACTGCTGTCGCTGTCGCTGTCGCACAACATGCAGAAAATTCGTCGAAACGTGGTAGTGCGGTTGTTGTACCGTAAGGTACAGTAGTACAGTAAACAGTAGCTAATTTAGCGTGGTGCAGCTAGCGTACTAGTAGTAGCGTTGAGAGTTGGCAGAGCAGCTCACGAGTTCTAGCTAGATCGAGCTTGAGTAGAGTAGAAATACAAACCACACTGTTCTAGCCTATCAAAAAGTGCACAAGATTTCGTGCTCATAGGTGAACTAGCTCCAACGTGTTTTTCTTATAATCTAAGGCATAAAATATCATCCAACAACTTATTTTACCTCTAGATATTTGTAAGAGTTGTTATTAGGCTTACCCACCGCATCAGTTTTTTTTTGAAAAGATTCAGCCATGGGTGCTGCACCATCGCATGAGGATGGTGCCAGCGGGATGCGGGGTGGCAAAAAGGAAGTGCAGACAGATTTCGAGGCACCAGAGCAGTGGCGTTTGGAACAGGTTGCTGCGCTTAAGGCCGAGTTCGCTCGTGGCAACTATGACTTTGGAGTCGACGCGCCAACTTTCGAACAATTCCTCTCAGAAGCTTTGCCTCCCGCGCGCGGCGCTGCGCGTGGGCTGTGGCAGCGGTTCGACACCACCGAGAGCGGTTTAGTGAACTTGATGGAAGTGATGAGTGGACTGGCCGTAATGTGCGCGAGTAGTGTAGAAGCTAAAATCGATTTGATCTTTGAGCTTAATGACTTCAATGCTCAAGGTTCGCTAAGCTACGATGAGCTAGTCCTCTTGCTTTACCTTGTTGCGTGCAGCACGGTGCTAACGTCGGGTAAAGGAGTGCTGCCGGAGGAGCATGCGATGGAGGCAATCGCGGACGAGGCTTTTGTGGCGAGAAACATCGACCTCACGGGCCGGATAAACCGTACTGACTTCTCCACATGGATAATTGACTTCTTAGGGCTGACGGAAGAGGCGCCATCCGTAGGTCTTCGGGAATTTTTAAAGCGAATGCAGAGCCTGAAGCCAGCGAAGACCGCTGGTCCCACGGCTGGCCAGGCAGCGCTGGCGTGATGCGGTTTCTTGAGGCACTGGCGTCAACTTTACATTGGAGGACTCCTTGGCTGGGCTCTCTTAAACATGAAGTTCTAATTTATATCATTGAATTGTTGAAGAACTGTTTTATTTGGCCCTGTATCCTGTATATTTGTGATCTGTAGACCAATTTTAACACAGGCCCCACGGTACCAGAATTAGAAGGCTAGAAGGCTAGCAAGTAGAGATAAAAAGCAAAGCAGCTCAAACCAGGAAGCCAATCAGTAATCAGGCACGCAAGCCCGAATGGCCATGGAAGTGATGGATGTGGTTCACTGTGGACTTCTTTTGCTTTTTAATTTGGACTGTGGACTGGCGCTAGGACCAGCAACCAAAAAAACCGCGGCCAAGCAGTAGATCCGGTGATTACTAATTACGTTGAAGGAAAACCTGATGAAAATCCAGCAGCCTCGTGGGTTTTCTTGGTTACTGGCTAGCTGGCTAGGATTGGCCCCAGTAGGCCCAAAGTTTTCACCTGGTTTTCACACAATTATTATTTTCGGGACAACTCGCAACTCAACAACTGGACAAGTGGACAAGCAGTTCTAAGTACGAACAAAGAGCAGGAAGTGGTGGCAAGCACAGGCGAAGAGCATTCAACCTTCGCTTCTCTCATAGAATGCCACGTAGTATATTTTCACCCAACGTATGAGCTACAAAATAAATTAGCTTAGCCGCCTTGCTCCGGCATAAGCACACCGGGAGTTTCTATTGTCACACGACGGCTGTTTCGAACTCGTCTGAATGAGCCTCGCGCGGCGATCCAACAAGGCCGACTGCGTCTCAAACTCTTCGTCGCCGGCCGAGTTCGAAGACGACATCGTGTGCGGGCCGCCGTCTCCCATGTCGTCGCGCCCTAACTTAAATGCCCTACCTGTAGCTGCCCCCGCGTCGGTTGGCCCAAATGGGAAGGTTTCATTATTTGACACCAACGCTTGGATCGACACGCTGTCTAGGGTCAACCAGTACTTGGTCATCACAGGGGTATTATTTTTCTTCACGGTGAGTCATTTACTTTTTCTAAAAGCGTGTAATCCAAAGCCGCATCTCGAGTCTAATGTATTTCTCTACTTCCTCGTTCGTTCGCACGTTTGGGTGCCTCGGCCATTCTAGCTGCTGTACGGCTACCTCCAGGAATTGGTCTGCATTTATTTATTTGCGCGGCAGTACAGCTTGTTTCTAACGCTCGTGCAGTTCGGCGGCTACACTTGCTTCGTGATGGCCCAGCGGGGGATGGTGTTCCGAGCGTCGGTTTCGTCGAGCCCCACCAAACGGACACCCACGGTGCCTCTTCGGTACTCGTTAGGCCTCGCCGTGTCGCAGGCTCTGATGCAAGCCTTTTCAAATCTCGCCATGCAGGTGCATCTTTCCCTCGCCACTTTACTCTTTCTCGTCTTTCTCGCGTACTTTGAATACTAATTCGTATTCATTTTCAATCATGACTCCTTTTATCGTCTCTTTTTTTTAAAATCTCCCACCCGTATTCACGCGTGCCGTGCTCTATGCCGTCGTTGTATTCAGTACCTCAACTATCCCGCCAAAGTGCTCTTCAAGTCTTGCCGGGTGCTCCCGACCATGATGTTTGGAGTAGTGGTGTACCGCAAGCGCTACTCCACGCGGGAATGGTGCGCCATGGGGATGCTGGTGGCGGGCTTGGTGGGGTTCATGCAGGCCGACATGCATGCGTCACCCGAGCTGCACCCCATGGGCATTGCCTTCATCGTAGCCGCCTTAGTGCTAGACGCGGCCATTTTGAACGTTCAGGTTGGTGCATGTATTGGAAACGATTAAATACGAAAAGAATGGTGTTTAAAACACACAGAGATTGCTCAAAAACACCTTCGAACCTATTTCTTGGTGCCTGCTAGTGTTGTCGCTCTTATTTCCTACGCCCACACCTACTTATTTTCTTCTTCTTTTTTTTCTTGGCGTGATCATCATCTATTCCTCCTTCATTTTACAGGACTACTGCTTCACGCAATTCGGCAGTTCCGAAGACGAGGTGGTGTTTGCGTCCTACGCCGGCGGCTCCTTGCTCTTGCTCGCCGCTTGCCTTGCCACGGGGGAACTGTCCGCGGCCTTAGCATTCATCAACGTCAACTTCGCGGCTTCCCGGGCGGTGCCCCTCGTGAGCCTAGGGGCGTTCGCCACGTGCGGCTACTGTGGGGTGCTCTGCGTCACGAGCTTGACCCGCCGCTTCGGCCCGTTAGTTGCGAGTTTGACCACCACCGCGCGCAAAGCCGTCACGCTGGTTCTGAGCTTTGCCCTCTTTCCCAAACCCGTCAACAGTGGCCATTTCGTGGGTGCGGCCTTGTTCATTGCGGGTATCGTCGTGAAGGCCGTGGCTCCGCATCAACGGCGAAGAGGAAAGCCTCAGCTCATATCATCGTCGTCGTCAACGGTTGACGGTGGAAATAGCAGCTCCAGTAGTAGCAGTAGTGGATCTAGTTGTGCTCTCCACGGTAGCGGCTCATCAGGGAAGCATGCCGCATCATACTTAGGCTCAGTGCCCTCCTGCTCAGAATTGCCGTCGGAATTGCCGTCAGTGATGACGTCAGAGGTGGAGAACACGACCTTGGTGTCCAAACTGAGTGGCCACCTATTGCCGTACCAGGCTTCTTCTGCAGGCAATCATACCTCAGCACTGGCGAGCAAAACACCTGGAGATGTGGTCTGATAGAAGTTTCGCTCGCGCGCTCGGGGAAACTTCTCTTCCGAATGCATATTCCATATATATTCGAACTCCCTCTTTGCTATTTGAAACTATCGAAGGTTGAAGAGGAAAACGGGCACAAAAATTAAGACATGTGCCTTTTAAAAATCAAGTGACGTATGGAACTTTTAGTGCAATCGCGCGAAAGTATGCGCAATGAAACGGCCCTCATGAATATGCGCCATAAGAAAGAAGAAGGAGTCCCGGTCCCGAAACCGATATCAGAAAATGAGAATAGAATAGGGAATCGCATGTCGAACATCCGTTTCTGTTATTCTCCCTCTCCGGAATTCTGGAAATAGAGCGAAATACTTTACTTCCTAAGAGAATTTCGTCTGCTCTCGAATTACGCATGGCAAGTATCAAGAAAAAGGCCACGTCCATTTAACGTCTGTAGTGCAGATCACAATTGCAACAGCAACAGGGGACTCAAAAGAAGTGAAGCTCCGCTTTTCTATTCGCCCAAAACAGTAAAGGTAAAGGTGCCTGACTTCGAGCAGCATTTAAGAAGGCAAGTGAGCAAAATAAGCGCTCATAAAATCAGTAACCTGGGCGATGGCAGCTAATATAGTCTGCCGCACTGCCTCCAGCATAGCCGCTGCAGCGACGGAGTAATCGTACAGAAAGGCGCCATTTGCTTCCAGCCAATTGAATACGTGGGTAAAATACTCTTGGTACATCCGATCATGTATTGAGGATGCCTTAACCCACAATGCTGTCGCTGCTTCATTAATCTGCAAAGTGGCTGCATTCGCGTTGATTCTTTGCGCAAGTCCGTCTTTCAAGTCCACAACTCTCTCAAGCAACACATCCCTGAATTCCGTCAAAACAGTGGAATATTGCATTGCCGCGGTGCCCACAAAGAGCAGCACAGCCACCATGAGCACAGCCCCAAAGAAATAGTCCAACTCCCGTTTGAGCCGTTGCAGAGCGCTGCGCGCTTCGTCTCGCTCCTGTAAGCACGAGGCTACGGTGAAATCGGAGTCTTGCTCTTGTTGCACGCAGGCAATCATGGCGGCGTCCCGTTCAGAGCACGCGCGGCGCACGCCTCTCCTCACGGCCTTCACCATGGTGGATAAAGCAGCAGGCGTCGTGGCAGCACTGGAAACCACCCCTTTGTCTTTGCCCCCCTCATCGCCCCCGCTGCCATTGTCGTTGCCGCGCGAAACAGCATTAGGGTTAGGGTTAGGGCTTCCCAC
>Ga0307931_1002167_pt1 | contig 12691 bp, 18 predicted proteins | sample OrgLakmetageno47_FD_201816 | JGI IMG/M metagenome (GOLD analysis project Ga0307931, IMG submission 201816) | Saline water microbial communities from Organic Lake, Antarctica - #47 | ecosystem: Environmental > Aquatic > Non-marine Saline and Alkaline > Saline | place: Antarctica: Organic Lake... | reverse complement strand
TCCTTCTTGGCCTCCTTGGCAGCGGTGGTGGCCGAGTACAGGGCTTCCTCAATGAGGTTGCGCAGGCTCACCTATTGAAAAAGAGTTTTTTTTTAAAGGGTTGGCAAAAGGCGTAAGGTTAAATACAGAAATGCGCAAGAGATAAGGGAAGCATCCCATGTCGGTGTCGTACTAAAAAAAGCGATATGGTAGCAAGCAGAGATCAACCAGTCAAATCAAGCGGTCAATCAATCACCACCAATCCATCATCGCCCAACTTACCTTGGTGGCGAGTTCGTCGTCTTGGGCGCGGTAAGTCTCAGCTTCGGCCACCATGCGCTCAACTTCTTCGTCGGTCAACCGGCCGCGGTCTGCCTTGATCTCTGCCTTGGCAAACGCGCCCGTGACCTACAGGAGGGGTTTTTAAAATAGAGTAGAACGGTGCAGAAAGAAGAGACGACACAAGCGTGTTAGAACGGATCGAGATGACATATGATAGAAAGCTGCAAAGAGAGCTGCTCAAAATCAAAAGAAAAAAAAAGAGGTGAAATTCGTCAGTGGCCTCAGGAAATGTAATCATAGAACATCATAAATGTGTTTGAATGATTAGTTTTTACCTGGTTTTCATCACTCGAACTCAGTATTATCTCTCTCGTTCTTTCCCTTGTATAGCAGTACAGGCCCACGCCTTCATTCAATGGTTCGTCGAGTATAACACATCTGTATAACAATATCTTATAACGTACTACGTCGCCGTGTTCAGCATCATCATCGTCTTCGTAGCACTCTTACCACATCGCGGGCGGAGACGTTGAGGATGCCGTTGGCGTCGAGAGCGAAAGTCACTTCGACCTTGGGCTCGCCCGCCTTGGCGCGCTCCACTCCACTGATCAAGAACTCGCCGAGCTTGTTGTTCTGGTCCACGTTCTGAATGTTTCATATTTCACCGAGACCACGAAACAAAACACAGGCAAACACACAGAAAAAAAGTCAGATGAAGAATTGCAAAAAAGCAATGAAGAGCCTTGACTCGAGGACAAGAAGGACATGCATCCCAATTTACGCACACGAATGAATGAGTGGGAGACAAAGCAGACATAACAACAAGAAAAGAAAAACAAAAGAAAAAATGTGGACAGTCCAGCCGCTTCCCCGCAGCTCGGGTGAAAAGAAATGTCAGAATGAGAAAAACGTCATGAAAATGGTTCCCCCACGCCAACACTCTCCAAAACACGACAGGAGGAAGAAAAACAGCCCTTCGCTTCTCGCTGAGTGCGCGTGCGCCATTCACACTAAGGAACAACCAACAACACACACCCAGCGAGCTCTTTGTAGCGCTCGTGATGTCCCGCAAGGATATGCATGTGAAAGCGCGAGCGTGACACAACAGTAGCGGCCAAACGACCAGCAGTCTCATCACAAAGATGAAAAATGGTGGCGTAGCAAGCGGCGCAGTGCACATGTGCTCGCGCTTCCTTTGAACCAACCGGGTTTTACTTTTGATACGCGGTTGATTTTGACTTCTTTATTTTTTGCAGATCGACACCCTTTGGACCCTTCTCCACCTCATACAACAAGTACACATGCCTCGCCTTCATTCCTCCTCAATCTCGAACAATCACTACAGCAGAAACGGTCTTTAGTGTGATTTCTTGTCTATTTTTCTCCTTCTTCATCTTACCGGGCGCTCGCCTTCGTAGATCACCACATCGATCTCCGTCTGGTAGTCGCCTACCGTAGTGTACTGACGAGCTTTGCGGCAAGGAATAGGCTATAGATGATAGAGATGAAGCAAAAGGACAAGCAGCAGCAAAAGGTAAGAGAAGCCAAAGAAACTGTTAGAAAAGACAGAAGCCAGAAAGTGACGAAAATGACCATACTCAGCTAGTTCTCGGAATCCACTTAGGGATCTCTCGTGATTTCTCGTGAGTACAGAGCGCTAGTTTGCCTTAACATCACCATCATCATGTTCTTCTTCACATAAAAACACATATCTTTACCGTGTTGCGCTTGATGAGGGTGGACATTTGCTTGCCCTCGAGCTCAATGCCCAAGCTCAGCGGGGTCACGTCGAGCAAAAGCATGTCTTGCGACATGCCCGGGGCGAGGTCCTTGCCACCACCGCGGCCGCCTTGCTTCAAAATGCGGCCCTATTCCGAAGGAAAAGAAAAAAGAAGAAAGAAAGGAAAGGGAAGATGAGGAAGATGGCGCGGATAATAGGAAATCGTGAAAACAGTAAGATAACATAAACATGTGCGTGTGGTATCATTTTTGTCATGTGGTTGCGCACACAAGATCTCTTTGAAAGGGGCCGTTTTAGACACCAGAAAGAAAAATCAACAGACAAGTGCGCAAGCCTGGGCCCGGTGCCGCCCTAATATGCTACAACAACTCAAAACATACACAAGTGCACCAAGGCGAGTGCGTATGTGCCATTTTAGCACACCACAGCGCACGCGTTAGGATGCACATGCAAATTGCATGTCTTCAAGTCGTTGATGCAACGGGGCGCTGTAGGATCGGGGTGGGGTGTGCTTTCGCGCGTGGTGTGGCGGCCGCCCGGCTAGGACCCTCCATTCATAGCAATGAACGGAACAGGTTGAGCAATCGAGGCGGTAGATACTATACACGCGCTTTTTCTTCTTCAGCTCCTTCTTCTTTGCACCTCTTCTTCGGTGTGTTGGTGCATGCGTGTGTTGGTATACATGCTTTGCTGTTCTCCGGCACTCACTCTTCTTTCGATTGAAAGCACGAGCGCTGGCGAGGAACAACGGAGAGCGTCTATGCATGTGTGTTTATGTTTACTCGTATATTCATTCTCGCACTCTTCTCATGATATTACCTGCACCGCGGCGCCCACCGCCACCGCCTCATCCGGGTTCACGGTGCGGCACAAGTCGAGCACGTTGCCGGAGGCCCCGAAGAAAGCGCGGAGCTGGTCTTGGAGCGCGAGCACGCGAGTGGAGCCGCCCACCAGCACGCAGTCGGAGACCTGTTGGACGAATGACAAAGAAAGGAAGAAGAAGTCAAGGTAAGGGTATGCATGCCAGCTCGAAAGAGCACTGGCGCATACAGAAAAAGAAGAGACACAGATCTCAAAGCTCCTTTTTTTTATTTAAAAAAAACGTCATTTTGCAGAACTAATATAAGCAGTAAGCCGACTTCCGCCTCCTTCGTCCTTCTCAAGCAAACGCACCCGCTCGATCGGCACGAGGGCGTCCTTAAGCACCGAGGCCACCGTGTCCATGCACCGCTTGAACAAAGGAGCGTTGATTTCCTCGAAGTTGGCGCGGGTCAAAGTCAAGGAAAGGTCCACGTCCGGCTGAATGTTGTCCACCTAGTATAATAGGATACAAGAGAGCGCCGTTAGACAACAACACCACCACCACGAATGCACAATGAGACTACAAGTGAGACACAAGGGCGGCACCAGCGAAAAGTAAGTGCAAGAAGAAAGGCTGCCCTAATACAAACTCTTTCGCCAACCAAAATGCAACCCTCTTAATACACTCGAGTCACTCCTCCAGCAATCAAGTACCTCAATCGCGGCGCTCGTAGCGGTGGACAACAGGCGCTTCGCCGACTCGCAGGCCGCGCGCAAACGGCGCACCGCGCGGGCGTTGGCCTTCACGGCGGCCGCCACGTCAGCGCCCTTGGCGGCACCCAGCTCGGCCAGCGCCCAGTCCACCACCATGTTGTCGAAGTCTTCTCCCCCCAAGTGGGTGTCGCCGCCGGTGGCCCGCACCTCGAACACGCCGCCTACCAGGAAATGAGAATGGTGTGGCAATACGAAAGGTGGCGGTGCATTGATCGTTCAGGGTCTTGTGGTCATGCAATGGCATGCATTCGAACAAGCGGTTACGCTTAGGAGAAAAAGGGGGTCGGTTGAAGGAACAACTGTGACGACAACACAAGTCTTCCACTAAGCCTAGTTGTTCGATTTACTTCTTTGTATGCCCATCAAACATCAAGGGTTGTTCTTCTCTAGTTTTCTTGTCGCTCTTGTCTCACCTTCCATGGTGAGCACCGACACGTCGAAGGTGCCGCCGCCCAGATCGAAAATCACCACGTTGGTCTTCACTTCGGTGGTCCATTCTTCGTCAGCGGCCGAGGCCGCCACAATCGCCTTCTTTTTGGCGCCCTTTTCCTTGGTCACTACCGCCTTGTCCTGGATGCCGTAGGCCAGAGCCGCGGCCGTAGGCTCGTTGATGATGCGAAGCACCTGTGAGTGGGTGGGAGTGAATGGGAATTAGGAAGCAGAGGAGAAGGATCCAGGAAGTAGGAAGCAAAGTTATAAAAGAAATTTAGAAACAGAGAAAAGGAAAAACACAAGAAAAAAAGCGCATCATTGATACTGCGCTCACAGCCGAGCCCGAACCATTTCTTCGACACTTCGTTCATCTTGTCCCGTCCTCGCAAGTCATCGCTCGTTGTTCTCACCTGGAGGCCCGCGATGCGGCCGGCGTCCTTGGTGGCTTGGCGCTGCTGGTCGTTGAAGTGCGCCGGCACGGTAATCACTGCCTTGTTGCACGGGTGGCCAAGGGCCACTTCCGCGCTGCGCTTGAGCTCGGTGAGCACCATGGCGGACACCTCCTGGGGCGAGAGCTGGCGGGACTCGCCGCGCCACTGCACTTCGAGCATGGGGCGGTCCTGGCCCCCGTTGACCACCTTGAACGGAAAGCGCTTCACTTCCTTTTGCACCACCTGAGGAATAAGCGTGGCAATCAAAGAATAAGGGAGGAGTCGAGGGGGTGAGGAATAGAGGCAAATGACTCGAAAGAGGGCTGGCTGAGATAAGCGCCAACGAGGAGGAGACGAGGAAGATGGTGGAAAAGATGGACTACAGCGGAAGCGCTCTTCTGCACCTCGTCGTTCATGGCGCGGCCGATGATGCGCTTCACGTCGTACAGGGTGTTGTGGGGGTTGATGGCGGCTTGGTCCTTGGCGGGTTGGCCCACCACGCGGCCTTGCGCGGTGAAGGCCACGAAGGAAGGAGTGGTGCGCGCGCCCACCGCGTTCGGGAGCACCTGGGTAGACAACAAAAGAAAACGCAAGCGCAAGTGCACATGTAGCGTGAGAGAAATGGATAAAGCAAACCGCGCATTAAAAACAGCGCACGCGAGCGTAATCGAAAGAGGAGACGCGAGAGGCAAAGAAATTGAGCAAGGGTGGAGTAATGTTGCACGTTGAGAGAGTGAGGAAGAAAAAAAAAAAAAATGCACAGCAGCACAAGGTATGTAATCAAGGAGACTGAAGGAGTCAATAAAAATCATTCTGAAGTATAATTTGAAAGGATGTGAAGATGTCGGCGCGTTCGCACCCTCAATCATCAACAACGCAGACATAGTGAGGCATCGTTAGCGAGGATCCTCAACTGTCCTAATTATCCCCGGTAGCTCGCACCTTGACTTTGCCGGTGGCATCGTCCCACACGGCAACGCAGGAGAAGGTGGTGCCAAGATCGATGCCAATCACGACATCGTCGATCTTCTTTTGTTGCTTAGCGGTAAGAGAGGCCATTTTTGAGATTGGCGAGTGGCGATAAATGAACACAAAAAGCGAGAGAACGAGTTCGTGTGCGTGCGAAGGAAAAAATTAGGGAGATTCAGTGATTCAATCATCGTAGGTTTACGTCATACTAACGTATCTTACCGTAAAAAGCCGCCGGATCGATACCCGAACAAAACCCGAACAGTTTTCCGATCGGTCCTTTTTGTGTTGAAACACCTTCTCACCGCTCACCGCTCACCGCACCGTCCGTGTAGAAACACAACCCGACAACCTAACCAGCTGCCCGGCCCTTTCTCACAACAAGAAGGATCGCCTCTCTAATGCCGCTTGGCATGAACCAACAAATACGGGTTTAATCAATTGGAGCTGCGGATATCATGGCGACGGGCTCTCAAGATAAATCCAATCAACAGGACGGTAGACCTCGAACGAGGTTCTCATCTCGGCAGCCTACGGCACAGCCAGCAACTGAGGCTACAGTAGCGCCTGGAGAGAATGAACTCACGAACGAGCCGGTTTCGAAAGCCTATCACATGAACGACTTCTTTGATACTTTGGCAAAGTCTCCGGAGGCCTTGGCTGCGCACATGGCAAGAATGCCGCCAAAGCTCGGGAATTTCCTTTACACCAAGGATTACGCGGCTACCTGCGAGGCCAAATTTCACGAGTTTCTGACCGACACCGAGAGGAAGGAAGTTTTGAAGAAGCAACTACCAAGCAACACGAACAGTGGTTTCGGGTTGTCAGTGTCTGCTATGGCGCCTGTCATACAATTCCTCGTGGAAGGCCACCCTAAAGCTGCCCACCGCCTTCACAGAGGCGAGAGCGGCGGCCTTACCTCGCACCTCGTCAATCGCTTGCTCAGTAAATTTGACCACGACGGCAATGGTGTTATAGATAGCAGCGAGTTCCTGCACATGAACCGGTTCTTCTATACTCTGGCCAATTTCGAACACGACGACGACTTTCCGAAAGACTCTACTGGCGCTGCCGGGAGCGCCACTTTAGGAGCAACAGATGTCACAGCTCAGGCACGCAATGAAGTCGACCCTGTATCAGTTGAGGCAGAAGCTAACAAGGCGACAAATGGATTGCTGGCTCAACGGCTAGCAGCTTTGTGGCACCTATTGCCGAAGACCCTTGACGGTACGGCGTCTGCTGACGCTTGCTGGAATAGCATCTCGGAGGACTACGAGCTCAAAGTGTTGCTCGATCAGCCGAGGTACAATACTAGGATTTAATCTTCGTTGCACTCCATAACCTTTGACCCTTGTATTTTAACCCTTTTTTTTCATTTCATTTCATTCGTGCTTCCGTTTCGTTCTTCGTGCCATTGATGCGGGTCTCCACATGCAGCACTAGCACGTGCGGCCTCGCTACTCTCAAGTCTTTGAAAGAAATTGGGGCGCTCAAGACCAACAGCGTTGGGCGCGTGACAGAAGAAGAGGTGAGTGCATAAAACAAGCGCTAGTCCAGGGACTTTTGCGCTATTCATGGTCTTTAGTGCACCATGTGTGTGGTTTGAATGTCAGTGTGCTTTAATTGTACCAACGTATTTCATGCGTGGCCTTCTTAGCTTTGTCCATTCTTCGCAACTGGCTTCGTTCCGCACACAGTTCCACGCCATTTTCAGTTCGACAAAGTTGGAAGCTGCTGCAGAGGCCATAGTGTTGGCTGAAAGGAAGCGAAGAAAGAAGAAAGCCAAGAAACCAACTCTTTCAACTTCTGCGCCCTCTCCTCGCGTCGCGCCGGCTTCAAGAGTTAACCCATTTCCCATTGCCGTTTCAACGGCTGCTGAAGGAAGTGAGGGTGCCCTCTCAGCCGGTGTGGCCACTGCCAGACTATTACCGCTGCTGGAGTCTATCTGGGCAGATTTACCGAAGAAACCGCTGCCAGGCACAACAAAAGGCAGCAGCGTGTTAGTGGTGGAAGCCGCATCTGCATGGGCCCTTGTGCGAAGCGATTCCATGGTAAAGGGGCCTCAACCATAAGATTCTTTTCTATTTGACTCTAGTGTACTGGCTTTTTGTCATTGGTATACGCCCTGTCTTTTTTTTGTTGTTGTTGCCTGAAACCATTCTGAATGTGCGCATGTGCATGCAAGGTGGTTTCCTTGATGGGTGATGGGAACCGAAGCAAAGGCCTCGCCTTATTGCGCACCATGAGAAACAGCAACACGGGAAGCCTTCTGTGCAGCGACGGCAGCCGCGTGATGACGCAAGCCCATTTCCTTCGCTTGGGTTGCCGGCACGTGCTTCACAGCGCGGAAGTGGAAGTGGTGCTGCCCGCACTCTTGGCGAAGCTGTGGGACCACTTAGTGCGCGACCAGCCCTGCAAAAGCACCCGCAAAAGCAACAACGACGATAATAGTAGAAGTAGCAGTCAAATCAAAGAAAATGGGAGTACAGTGATTCCATTGGCAGTCTGCTGGACTGCATTGCAAGTAAACCAGCCTATTGCTCTATTACTCGGGGATGGGGACCTCGTTCGAGGCCGTTCCCTAGTTCAAGCCCTTTTAACTACCGTTGAGCCAGCAGGCACGATGGGTGCAGGTGGCGACCTTGAAGGAGGCGATGAAGACAAAAATGGACTCAGCCAGAGTGGAACCAAAATGATGACGTGGGCATCGCTCTTAACGACAATGACATCGCCAGTGGGCATGGCTGCCGCAAGGCTGCTGGTGAGCTTGCCTCTGAGGCTCCAAGCCATTTGGGCAGAGTTGCTGCTCCTGAAAGTGCGCCCCAAGAAACCGGCAGCGGCAGCCTGGGCCCGCCTAGAGAATGATGACGAATTGTGTTGGCTGCTTGGAAGCGGTGACTCCGCTCAAGGATTCAACTTGCTGAAACTCTTGAAATATTCCGAAGAGATGGCTTGGGCCATAGATGAAGAACACCAGGTTTGCCTTTAATGCCCTCTTTTCTTTTTCTGTTCGTTTGGACTCATTCAATTCCTTGTTTAGGTTTCTTGGCTTGAGTTTTCACAACTCACCAATCCCAGGGTGCTCGCTCGTGCAGGCAGTTCTACGTTTCTGTCTGCGAACGTGTCCAGACTTTGGCAAAAGCTCGTGCAGTCGCAGTCAACAACTTCAGCCTCTCCAGATGCCAACAATGGCGTCAATGGCAACAACAACAGCAACGAGAAACCTGGAAGCAACCCCAGGGTTCCTCTTCAGGCATGCTGGTCAGCCATTCTTGACGACAGCGAGCTTGCAGCGTCTCTCGTGAACTGCGACCGATCTTTGGGCCGTAACGTTCTGCTCGAAATGCGCACTGCTCGTGCGCTCGACCCCCCTAAAAGCAAGACCGAAATCTCAATAAGCAACGAGGAATTGGGCGCTGGCACGGTCTCATGGGCGGAGTTCAGGCGACTCGTTGACTCCAAAGAATTATCGCAAGCTAAACTCAGTGTTCTGCTTGAGCCAACCCTCCAGCGCCTCTGGGTCAAACTGTTAGGAACTGATTCATTTGGAGTGGAAGATATTTTAGCCACGTACGATGACTTGATAGAGGACGTGGATATTTCTGCAGCCAGAGAGGCACTTGCAGCAGCTGGGGGTGCTGTCAATCGTGCATCGTGTTGGAAAGCTTTACAGATAGACGTAGATCTACTGAGGTTATTGGGCATGGGGCAGGGCATCAAGCACTGCAAATCCGTTCTGAGTGCGTTAACTAAGCAAGTCGCCTTGGCGAAAGCAAAAATTGAAGAGCGCAGTGGAGAAAAGTCCTCGCCGGAGCAGGAGTACATCCTGTGGGGTGAATTTGCGAGTTTTGCCAATCCAGGCCTGGTTGCAGCAGCACTCGCAGCAACGCCCGGCATGACCTCAAATGTCAAAGAGGAAGACCTTGATGGTCAGTCGAAAAACGACAAAAGCATGAAATCGCTGGTGCAGTTTATAATCCCGGGTTTTAAAACGAGGAGCTCTGACGAGAAGAAACCTGCTTCTGAGAACCAAGATCCAAGCTTAGATTCGCCGGAAAAAACAACAACAAGCAGTGCTTTCGAGTCCATGCTGAGTGGTGCATCGTCAACAGAGCCTGATACCAAGGAATTTCTTGAAGCAGCAGTCCATGACTCGAAGGTGCTCTAAAATAATTGAGAATTGTTTCAACCTACTTGTAGGCGCTTTTGGTCTTTTGATATTTCCCTACATAGGTTTACTTGGACAGTATTCTTTGGCACCGTTGAGCTTCACTTTGATTTCTCGCAAATGCCGTCGATAATTTTTATTGATCTGTTTTAGGTGGACGCCATCGTGGTGGAAGCTCGTAAAAGCAACAAAGCCAACCGAACACGTCTCAAGCACGCCCTTGCTCTGCGCCAGTATGTGCCCCTGCAGAACACGTCCGACCTGCGCAGGGCTGCTATCGCCAACGACAAGTGCATCGTGTTCACGAGCCCAGACGGCAAATTTGCATGTTCAGCGCGCAAAAATCAGCAGAAGTACCACCCGGGGTTACGCTGCATGGCAGTTGCGTCGGAGGTATATGTTTCACGCAAAAAAAAAAAGTCTGTGCATAGTGTGCATGGAAGAAATGTACCTGTACAGCACATAAGTGTTGGCAAAATTGACTGTCTTAGGTTGACAGCTTGAGAGAAACATTTGCAAACTACAATTGCGTGTATTATGTTTCAATGTTTTCTTTTTTCACCCTAGGATCCTGCTATCGACAAGCTGCTTCGCTATTTGGACAGTCAGTTTGTCGAGCGGCACCCACGTCTCAAGCCACTAGGCGCTGCTCACTCAGACGTGCTTGCTTTGCCGCGAGGAGCCGCCCCGCTTATTTCACCTTTTCGTCGAGGTGGTGCCAAAGGCCCTCAGGCTGCAGCTGCCTCGACGGCGCGAGCGTCGTCCTTGATTATGGACACCCTGAAAGCGTTGCTGCCGCATGTGAACTCTATGCACACGGACGCTACCACGACCGCTGTGACAGCGTTGCTCAACGCGCTCGAGGTGATGGTGCAAGCGGACAACCGAAAAATGATGTTGTCCGAGCTGAAGGCCCACAAATTCGACTTCCGCTTCATCCAGATTAGCGCCGATGATGTTGGCAACAGCCACGCGAGCAGAGCAAGCGATAGGGCTGAGGTAATTTCATTTGTTTACTTGGTGACGCCCCCCATTTCTACTCCTGTTCCAGGTATGCCGATTTGGCCTATCTAAGACCTGCCACCTAAAGGAGTCAAATCCGAGATCATTTGCACCGTCTTTCTGTTTGTGTTTTATCGACTTATGCTCCTTTGTCGTCTTTCTGTGAAGGCCGGAGGGACGCGTACTGAACGTGGTGCTCTCTTTCAAAGTTGTTGGGCTTTGGCAAGAACAGCGCATTTTCGCTCCGAGAGGCGGCGTCAGCTCCTTCTCCCAAAAGCATTGCTGACGACTTATACGCACGCAACAGCGGTGCTTCGACTAGGAGCGAGCAACCCATGACAGAAGAGCACGTTTCTGGCGCTCTCTCTCGCATGTTAGGCGCGAGCCAACAACCTGCAGATAGTATCTCTAGCACTCAAACGACCAAAAAGTTGACTTCAGATTCTCTGACGCGTATGCTGGGCGAGAACCAGAGCCCACTCAGCGGTGCTTCTGCTACTAGTAGTAGCAAGCAATCAACGAACACATCAACTTCTGGTGCACTTTCTCGCATGTTACGTGGAAGCCAAAATCCTCTCAACGATGGCAATGGATCGCCAAACAGCTCGAAGGGTGGCAGTAGCCGTGCAAGTAGCAGTTCTAGGAGTGGCAGGAGTGTAAGCGGCCAAGCCAGTAACCAAAGCAACAACAACCGTTCAGGTGTAAGTTTGGACCGACCACCGAACAACCACCATCACCACCGTAGCCACACATCTGCGTCTGCTGACCGAGCCTTTCAAAACGACAGCAGTCGAAATCGCAGCGGTGGTTGTGGCGGCGCCAATGCTTCTCCTACGAGTACTATTGCTGGACGGCTGTCTATTGCTTTAGGGTCGAAAGAAGGCAACAACAACACTACTGTTGGGCCAGCAACAACGAGAAAAGTGGTCTATAAAGTAAGCACGAGCACAGGCAACCTTTATGTGAAGCGAAAATCATGTGTTGAAATAACCTAGGTATGATCCTTTGATCAGATGATTCATCCATGGTCAACATTTTGAGGAAGGGCATGTCTTACTTTTCTTATTTAGATTTAATCGAAAGGCTCTTTTTAGTTGAACCTTTTGTCCCTTTCTCTTGCTACTTACCTCTATTTGAATAGGTGGCACGGCAAGATGGGCGAGTGTCTGCCTTAGAAAATCGGGTCAATACCCTCGAGAAAAACGCTGGAAGGTCAGGGGCTGGTGTCGCCTACCCCAGAAAGAGGCTGGTGAACGCTCTAGGCACAGACGACTTTACTGCGGCGCCTTTTCAAACGAATGCACGAACTTCAACCTGTTCGGTAGGGCAGCAAGAGGGCGACTCTGAACCGGGCACGCAAGAACAAGATTCACCTCGAGTATCCTCTAAATTCGGTCCTAGAAAAGCGCCTATGAGCTCCTCTTCTCCCTCAGGCAGACCATCTCCTCCACTACCCACGACTGGAAACAAGGAATGGAAAGGGCATGCACCAAGCACACAAGCACAAGCATCTCCCAGAAAATCGTCAAGATTCGGCCCACCTCGAAACAGCACCTCTTCTGCTCGACCGCAGCCTAGCCGCATCCAGGTTTATCAATAATGTTGCGAAATCTTACCGCTGAAGTGAACTCGAACTCGAACTAATCCAAACCCAAATGGCACAGACGCCAATGCTGCGGGCAGAAGTGCACGCGCGTGCGTTACGCGCAAGTCAAAATCGTGAAGAGAATAGTGTGAAGTCCTCTTACGTTTTGACCAGTGAGTCGGGAGGCCGAGCGACCCATACGGCCATAGAGTTATCTTTTCTTTACCGCTGAAGTAATTTATAATGAGCCCAGCGATGTCTAGTCCAAGATAATGGTTATTCTCACGCGCTTAACGCTGAATTTCCTTGGCCCGTAAGAATAGCTGGCCCAAAGGCGGCTATGCGCCTCCACAACATCCTAGTATTAAACCATAAATAGAATAGCTCTTCACCTCCACATTTCCTAGGAACTTCGGGCCACCGACAGATGATGAACCCTTCCGTTATGAATTTGCAGCACCGCTTGGTACTTGAATTATCCGTGGGACTCTCGTTTGATCAAAGGCAGGCACAATGGAGGACTGATT
>Ga0307931_1002166_pt1 | contig 12692 bp, 19 predicted proteins | sample OrgLakmetageno47_FD_201816 | JGI IMG/M metagenome (GOLD analysis project Ga0307931, IMG submission 201816) | Saline water microbial communities from Organic Lake, Antarctica - #47 | ecosystem: Environmental > Aquatic > Non-marine Saline and Alkaline > Saline | place: Antarctica: Organic Lake... | reverse complement strand
GATCCCAAGCGTGCGTATGAGCTCAGACGTTGGTCGGGTGGGTGTGAGGCGAAGCGTGCCTAGGATTGCGCTTCCCTCAGTCAAATGGAGACTAGCAGAGGAAAACATCGGAGGCCTTTGCAACCATTGCGGAATGGCACAGAAACGATGCGTGTGCTCACGAAGCGCTCTCATCGTCCTTCTGCGATCCCGGAGACTATGGCTTTTCCACAAACGACCGAGACTTCAGCTGGCGACCTGAGGGCGCAGATCCGTGAAAGTTTGAAAGCACTCCCGGCGACCATTTTAAGCCATCGTGACCCGCGGCGGGTGTACAATGGCGCGCGGCCATCGAGTGTGCGTCCGATGCGCTTGAGAACGCCATCGCCTGAGCGATTGAGAAGACGCATGCGTGAGCTTGACAAACTCGACGCTGCTAAGCGAAGGGGCATGCCCGCGGTAATCGATGACGTTATCACAAATTCAATTGCTGTAAATTTTAGGGATGATTACCGATCATGGTGTTTCTTATTGAGTCATTCTGGCGTGATTTATTGTAGGTTCTAAACGAGATTTCTGAGGTTCAAGGGGTTCGCACCAAACAGAAAGAGCGTGAACGGTTCAAGCTCGATGCTCGGTTCACAGAACTCCCCACTCCCGTGTACAATCCACCACCAGCGTGCATGCCGCTCGATGCTGAACCTGTGCAACGTGTCCTCGACCGGTTTGCCTCTGAGGTATGGTTACTTCAACCGTTCACCAGGTCCAGGTTCATTTATTGATCTATTGGTAAGTATGCGCTACTGTAGTGTTGATTCGGATCCTAATCGTTTTGTTTGCTGTTTAAACTACTAATATCTCTCTTCATACTCCATCGCCATTCTGAACGCTGCACTGATGATTCTCGCAGGTAGCGGTGGTGCTGGACCAACGCACTCGGCGCATGCCTTACCCATATACCTGGCTCCTGTGGCGTGAGTTTGAGGCCCCGCGGTCCTTCGATGTCCCTGCGCGCGCTGCTCTAGCTGACTTTGACCCAAGTTTGTGGAAGCCTATAAATAGCTCGGCAAGTACAGTAAACTTGTCGCACTTGCAAGTGAGCACGATTGGCAGCGAATGGTCACTTGAAGGAACAGCTTCGAAAGAGCCCTCCATGCTTACATTAGAGGAGGCAGAGGCAATACGTGACGCTACAAACAATGCCAGCAATGTGCTCATGGTGACAGCTGCGGTTTCACCGAATATGATAACCGAATCATTGGTGGAGGATGATCCAGTAGCAGCATCAGTCGCTGATCCGTGGCGTTTCTTTCGAGCAACCGGGGGCGTAGGAGCATCGTGGAGTGAAGAAAAAGCGCACAATCGGCGCATGCACGTGACCAACCCTTTTCGACGTCTGGTACCAGCTGCTTGGCATGACTCCGGAGATCCAATTTCAGGCACTTTAGACTTGAGCCAATTTCACGTTCAAGACGAGGATCTTCTTGAACTTGCTGCTTTAGCGAAAGGGGCACAAGAACACGTGTCGCCTCTGCGCTTCACAGGGCTGTCCCTTCAAGGCTGTGAGCATGTCTCATCCAGAGCAATTGCGACGCTTTTAGCAGCTAGAGTGGACTCTCGGATACCATTAGGTCTCTTGAAGCTAGACTTATCAGATGGTGTGCGTGGTGTCACCGAACTCTTCAGCTTAGGCGGGCGATTTAGAGATCCATCCTTACAAGTACAACATAAGCAGACAAACAATTCGAAAGACTCGACCTCCTCAAAGTTTCATTCAGCCATGTGGCCTCAGTTGAGCGATCAGCACGGCACAAAGTCGAGTAGTATTAGCGGAGCTGCTGATGAAGTGGCAACGGCTCACATAGCAATCGGAATGGCCTCCGCACTGAGGTTTTCTCACTTCGTACACAATTTTTACCTCGACTATACTTGCTCATTGATATGTTACCGTCTCAATGTGCGCGCCTTCAAATTTGATCGTCATGCTATTGTTGTGTTACTGGTAGATCGGTGCAGGAGTTATGGTTGCGAGGCTGCCCAGGCCTCTCGTATGAGACCGTAGCCTTTGCAGGATTACGTTGCCCAAACCTACGGATTCTGGACCTGGGCTACAACAAAGAGGGCGCGGTATGTATTAATCGCTAAATTGTGCAATTTTACCTACGTGCTACTCTTATGAAGTTCCTTACGAGTGCCGTCTCTTACATGCTGCAAAAGGTCAACGATGAAGTGTTGAGGCGTGTTGCCGGATGTGCGCCCAAATTGGAGTCCTTGACCATTCATCGAGCTAGTCATATAACCGACGAGGTTACAAGCCACCTCCACCACCTCTATGCTAAGTTTTATTGCCATCGCCATTTACTCTCTTCCCTTGAACATTCTATTGCTAAGATTACTTCATTCTTTGTATCATTATTTTCTGTGCATATGTGCCCAAAATGATGTAAACTCCTGGCGAATGGCAACATTATCCAGGGTCTGCGCAGTGTGCTTTATGCATGCCGCTATCTGTCATCGCTTCACGCCAGCCGTTGCCCTTTGATCACCGGCCAGTGCTTCCTTGTTGCTGTCGAAGAGTCCTCTAAGAAATCCACTGCAACCAAAAGCCAGGGCCCTTCGAAGATTGCCCTTCAATGTGGACGACTTCAGGTGATATTTTGGCATGGCTCATTGCATTACTCTTTAAATTCACAAAACTCCTACCCATGACTTCACCTCTACAGTCTATGAAGCATTTGGGTTTCTGTTTCTCACACTCTTCACTGCCTCATGAACACCAACCCAGGTTTTGGACCTGTCGCATTGTGTGAGTTTGCACCCGATGACTCTGGCCTGGGCCTCAGCCTCAGCGGCGCCCGCGCTGAGAGACGTGGATGTCTCTGGCACCGCTGCTATTGCCTCCGTGGTACATAATCATGGCACTGGTTTATGTATACATGTGCACATAACCCCCCCCCCCACGCGATTATTTTGTGCTTCACGATTCGAAGCGTTCTGTTTTCTTTTTGTAAATCATAAATGTAACCTCGAGTTATGCCCTGTTGTTACCATGTACGATTCATCTGTTCATATTTGCCTACATAATTTCTGTGTGCGTTTTCAGCCTAATGGCCTCTGACTTCTTTTCCTTCCTCAAACCCTTATTTTTGGCCCTAATATATACATCCAGCAAGCAATCGTAGCCTTGTGCGTCTCCACCAAGCGCCTGGAGCGGCTCTGCTTGACTCGCGGGCCTCCGTCGTCGACTCCTTTTGGGGGGTTTGATTCTCAAGGCCTCTCTGGACTGAGGTGCTAGAAATGTGCATAACATGCTTTTAAGAGATACTTACCCTCTATGATCAATGTTTGTATCTGACATGGACTGTTCATTCTGCACTACATGTGATCATATCTTTCCTTTTAATCTTTCGCCATGCTTCTCTTTGATCTTTGTTTGATTTTCTTTTGCTTAAATCTTTTCATCCACAGATACCCTGACGAGCCAGGGAAGTATCCAGGCCTCGAATTGAATCGGGATCCGATATCTCCGAAAGCTCTCGGCAGCGCGCTCGGAAATTTGACTCCTTTTCAGGTACGTGTTCTCCTAGCATTAAGGCCAAATGAAGATATGACCGAGTCCTTAGCGGTGCTGATTTCGTACTTCTTTCTGATGCATACTCCCGAAAGGATCACAAGTTTTTATGCTCAGAGCACTTGCTTCCTTGAGGTTGCATTGATCTATCTATTCTTTCTGCCGAGGAATTTCTCTCATTCAAGAGGTTTATTTCCTCATTTTCGTTCTGGCTTTTTGTTACCATCACGTGGTGATGCGCTCAGGGCCTCCTGGAATTAGAAACGGATTGCCTTACTGATAACGGCTTAACGGCGTTGTTGCATACCCAAGGCTGCATTCTCCGCAAACTCTCACTATGTTGCTGCCCTGACCTCAAAGGAGATGCTTTTCATGCCCTCTTAAAAGCACAGCGGGCGGTAAATCTATGTTCACCTCCTCAGTTATATACGATGTTGAACTCTTTTGGTGTATGTGATGGTGCGTACTCCACTTCTCAAATCATATACGTGAGAACAAGCAGCGAAATTCTTTTCTTACCTTTCCCACTGCCCATCCATACTTTCCCATCAGGTTGACGCAGGCGTGGCAGCTGAGGTTGCTCAAGCTACGAGTGGAGCCAGGGCAGAAGCAGAGGCTGCATTGGAAGCGGCTGCGACTGCCAAAGATCGCATTGAAAGCGCTGCAGGCGAACCCATGCGAGATGCCAGGGTACATGTGCATAAAGAACATGTGCATAAAGAGGAGCCCTTACATTAATGCTTTGTAAATACGTGGATGCACGATCTGCTTATATGTATAGCAGCGAGATGGAAATATTGCGCAATTTATCATTTTTGACGTCATTTTGCATTGCTGTGATTTCACGTCCGTATTGGCCCATCTTATGCATTCTTTTTATTCCTTTCTTTGTCGTGCTCCTTCGTGCTACAGGGCTTCATGGTCACGGGATCAGTTGCGCGGGAGTTAAGAGTGGCAGAAGCGAGACGATTGGCTGAGGTTGCCAGAGAAGCAGAAGCAAAAGTGTTGGAAGCGGTAGAAGCGATGAACCACGCGAGAGAGGAAGCACAGCGACCCAAACAACGATTGCGCGATCGATATGGAGTTGAGGTGCGCGTGTATTTGTAAAAGGAAGCACTCAGAGAACTACCATGATTAGCACGTGTGCACACAAGAAGACTTGGTGCTACAGTAACTGCGATATACATCTCTTGAGGTGCATAATCGCGATAGAGCTGCCCAATCTTTTTTGTTGCTTGCCTATCTTTAAGTGTCTTGTCTCATACGTACACCTGTGTTTCTCTGACAAACATCCCCCATCGTCAGCCATCCGGCCTTCAAGGTGGTGCCTTTCTGGGCCAACTAACATTCCTGTCGTTCGGTAAAGCGCACTCTTTCAAACCCAGCGCGTTCAATGCGCTCGCTGAACTGAACCTCCTGCGCCTGCGCGACCTCTCTTTGAATGGTCTTCGCGGCGGCATGGCACATCATCGCAAGCAACAAGGCCATGGTGTTCCTCTTGCCGCCTTTTTGAAGACTGTGGGGTCCTCCTTGCGGTCCTTGTCCATCACAGACTGCGCTATTTGTGACGATACAGCCGATGCCATAGCCATGCACTGCAGCAACATTCAATCCGATGTCCAATCTCATTCCATTAGTGCTACCACCATGAAAGACTCCTCGATGGGTACCACAACGAAGTTGCGCGATCTGACGCTTTATTACTTATACACCAAAGAAAGTCGTGACGCAGAAGAGCAATTGGATAAAATACCTACCACTTCAAGTGATCAAACCACTGCCCGTCGCCTCAGCCGTCGCCGGAGTAGTTTCAAGAGTGACAGCAGCCCCCGCACACCGCCTCCCGTAAATTCAGTCGCAGCAGATCCGTTACCGTCTACGAGAGCTGCGGGAACAACATCAGTGGATAGAGATGAGCAGCATGAACAACCACAAAATTTGAACAATGGCGCACTACAGCAGCAACCTTTTACTGCAGCCTTCCCAGAACAATCGCCACGACGTCCTCGATCAGCTGTCAGTTTCGCTGCCGATCCGTTGAGTAACCTCTTAAAAGATGACCTCTTGGCTTCAGGCAGAAGGAGTGATTCAGGTGATGACGAACGAGCGGAATACAGCAAAAGCAGGCATTGCCACCGATCGCAGCGAGAATCGCTGAAGGGTTTGAGCGATAAAGGGCTTGCTACTTTGGTAAGTATCTTGCGTGCCCTTCATCTTCATCTCAATACTAATTGTTCATATTTTACCTTGTGATCATATTCACACATCTCTTGAATACCTTTCATCTGTTGCAGGTGCGAGCCCTCGGTCAATCTCTTGAAAGGCTGTCGTTGCAAGGTTTTCCTGCTCTCACGGGTGGCACATCAACCAGTTTTCCGCAGTCTTTACCAGATTCGCCGCCACCTTCTGTGCGTCTCGGGAGTGCAACTCCGCAACGCGGCCGCCTTCGCCCGCCAAGACGTAGAAGCAGCAGCAAAAGCGCGCGCTTTTTGGCGAGCAATTATCTGGTCTTTGACCTCCCTGGCGCCCGGGGCGTACCTGGCAATGCCTTCGAGACATCTTTAAAGACTAAATTAGAGCACAGCGATCACGATCACCGGAGCCGCAGGCACAGTAGCCGAAGCAGGAGCAGTGGCAGTAGGAGCAGTGGGAGCAGCGAAGACGATGACTGCGCAAGGAGCTCATGGAGGAAGGTGCGTCGAAGCATCAGGAGTGATCGCAGCAATGGCAACTTGAGAAGTGAAAAAAGAAGGAGTCGGAGCTCCGACAGCAATGGCAGCGTTGCAGATGAAGGGAAAGATAAAGGTGAAGACTTACTGCAGCAGCACGAAGATTCGACACCACGTGTAGTGAAGGAAGAGGCACCAATGATGGCGTTGACAACTGATTTTGAAGCGACAAAGCCGAGTAGAAACTCTGTAATGGAAGCCTGGTCTCCGATGCCTACTCAACAGCGAAAGAAGAAAGAAGCAAGCACGCTGTTTCCGCCGGCCACTATAGCCGTTACCACCACTGCTGTGCGTAGCAGCAATCAGTCTAATGCAAGCGAGACTGTTGCGATTCACGAGGAAGTTTCACCAAACACAGCCTCTTCTATGATGAGGACTACCGCAGCTTCTAATGGTGACGAGGGCACGCCATCCCTTTTTGCCACTATGGCGGTTGCTGCATCCTCAATACATGCGTTGAGCTCGGATCGCAAGGTGAACATCTTGTAGCACCTTTTCACCTTTTACTAGTACTACTAATGTTTGTTCACGTCTACGTCTCTTTCATCATTATACTCCTATACCGTTTCTTGATCAGTTTTATTTTTGTAAGTCGTTTGAACGCTTCATATTTTTCAATACTAAAAGGTGTACGAGCCTTCGACCGAGACATCTGCCAACAAGGCAGCTGCTGCTGCGGCCACTGACGCTGCTGAGACAACACCACAAAGCATCAATTTGCTTCGAGGCTTGGCGCCGCATCACCCGCCATCGACCTGGGTTCAAATCAATCGCAGGAAGATATCTGCTTCAGCCCTTGAAGCACCTCATGAGCGTCGGAGCAGGCGTAACAGCCGCCGCAGATCTCGAAGGCCGTCTACACACCTCCCAAATACAAGTAGCAACTCGCGCGATAGTGGTGATCAAAGCAGTAGTAGCAGCAGTCGTTGGCAGAACAACAACAAATCAGGGCAAACAGTAGAAGAGCCTCTTTCTCCCTTGTCGCCTGGCACACCAGTTCTATTCAATGATGCCAAGAGCGCATCTGCCGAGGGTGACGCTATTCAAACAGGCCGAAAGATGACTCAGCTGCGCAGCCGACAGCTTGTAGAGGAGTCTCAAAGTCCTGAAAACAATCGAGACCAAAGGAGTGTGCACGACAAGAATGCGAGTCAAAAGAGTGAACTGACTTCTCGAGAGGATGCAAATTTCTTGACGATGAACGCTGAGCCGCCACCAGAATGGTCCTTGCCAGCATTGGCAGTGGTGGAAGTGATGGAGTGCTCCAACTTTAGTGTAACTGGCCTGGAAAGGCTGCTCGCAAACGCACCTCAGGTGTGAATTTATGGCATCCTCTTCATGTCTTCTACCTTCTTGGCATGAGAATTTGTGCTCGTTTGTGTAAATGACGGCTTACCTTCAATTTTTTTTCTGAACTATCATCCTTGGTTATTGACGTTATATTGACAGCGTGCATATGAAGAGCATGTTTGAATTGGTATGTGTATTTGCATACACCTCACAAATAAACAAATGTGTGTGTGTGCCCGTACACAGTTGCGTCGTCTCAACGCTCGCGATTCGTTTCAATTGGTGCCCAAAATGCAAATCGACCTCGACGCCATCGCAACCACCGACCTCCATTCGACGCCTCCTTCGGCCTTGGGCCCCTGTCCCGTGAACTGGAAGGCAATTGCAGCTGCCCGGCCTTATTGTAGGCCTGCGCCGAAAGGAACTGGCTTCATGCCAGCGCCCGATGCCAAAGCTCTGTGGTGGCGCGACTCCCTCTGGGAACGGGTATATACTTGACTGCTCTTTGTCCTAATTCGTCAGTGAAGTGCTCAAGCGAACGAATAATGATCTTGCTCTCTTCCTAACTTTTATTGTAATGATACTGCTTACTACGAGTGAACAACTAGCTTTTTCGTTTTTATGACGTAGTTCTGACTCTGTGAGACGCTTTGATATTGTAAGCGTGAGGAGTTCGTAAATTACCCTTCATGTCATAATGAAAACATGCATGGTGTGTTTTTATGCTTACGCAGATGGCGCTAGAGCAGAGGGCTGGCCTCGTAGTAAGGCGAGCTTATCGGGCGTTTGCTCTTCGAAAGATCGTGTGGGAGCGCTGGGCTGGGGGTGTGATCACACGGTTTTGGAAGGTCTTCAATTTGGGCCTCTTGAAACTGATGCGTCTTCACAAAAAGGTTTGCTAAAGAGAATTGATTATCCATAGTTTCCTCCTTTTCACGGATCTCATTGGTGATGCGTTGAATGGGCGTGCTAAAATTCTTACCCACTCCATTTGCTTGCGCTATTGTTTCAGGTCACTTTTTGGCGCAAATTCAAGCGCCAATTTTACCTCAACACGCTCGGAATGGTGCATGCCGCCTTGATTCTTCAGGTTAGCAATTCAAGACGTGACCTAGCTGTAGTATCTGAAGTATGCTTTATATATAAGTCAACTTCGTCAGTACCTGTTTTATTTCCAATGGCTTTCTGTGCAATCTTACCTTTGTCCCTACCATGCTTTACTCTTCTCAAACAATAAAGCGCTGTCTGCGTGGCAAACTCGCCCGGATTCGAGCCAAGCTCAAGGCGCTGGTCTTCACTGGCGCGGCACTTGTAATTCAACGCATGCTCCGACGCCACTGGTGCCTTGCAGACTACTTCCAAGAGCGCGTCCTTCTCGGTATAATCGCATCCTCTTCTTCTTTTTCTTCCTACTACCGTACTAGCACTGTCATTTGATGTTCAACCCTTTCTGCTAATTTTCCCAAAAACTTTCGTTTCTTTCTATGCTCTATTTTCTTCTGGAGTCCTAATTTCTATTTACTCGCACAATAATACAGAAATAGTTTGCTTTTCTGTCCTATCGGCCTTTTACACGTCGTGAATTATGAACTCTTTCCCGGTTGTTTCTTCGCAGAGCTGTCCAACATTGAGGCGACCCCAAAATTTGGATTCGTCGGGCGCCTCAAGAAGATTCACCACAAGCCCAACAACATCGAAGCTTCGCAACTGCGAATCGTTAATGGCGTGCCTGTGCAACAAGAGAGACGAACCGAGCCCGTATATTCCCTGGATGGTATGTGCTACATCCTCATATCCTCATACACGCATGCGTTCTTTTCTCACATGTATAACCTCATAAAGGTACATAGATTGCCTTTGCTGCAGAAGTTGAGTTTTGTGTTTCGTGCACTTTCAGGTACAGAAGTGTATGATCCAGCGAATGATCCACGCGGAGCGTCTCAAACGTGTGACCTTGATGTGAAAAGGAACTTCCATGCGGAAGAAGTCGACCTTTTCCCACCTCTCGATGGAAAGCCTGCAGCTCGCCGTCCTCTTGGCCTTCCACCCTTTTTCAAATCGTACTACACTTAATCGAGTGTACCTAATTCGGGATTTGAATGAGTGCTGCTATGATAATCAATCGGCTTCCTATCGAGGGCAACACTAGTAAACCGATTGCCATCTCCGGAACGAATATTTAGTTGAGATTCTTTACTGCCCCCGCCATCCAACATTGCGCTGAGGATCCCACGAGCATTCGCCGCACTGGCTGAAAGGAGGAATATAAGGGCGATTCCTGAGTCTTTCTTGCGCAACGAAATGCGTTAGGAGAAGCGCTGTTGGTTTGGTACGTTTCATATCTTCCTTTCTCCCTTCTGACAATTAACACAGAGGCTCCGGCCCCGAGGGGCTGGAATTTGAGGGCTAATAGTACTTAATACCAAGGACATGCTGGTGGCGGTCCTGAGTAGTCCGTTCCTCCGCGCCTTTAGCTCTAGGAGTCAGCGAGAGAGAGAGAGAGCCAAGACTTTTTTTCCACCCGCAGAGGAAGTGAATACTAAGCTTGTGGTGTTTCTCAGGCGATGCAGATGTAGAGTCGCCTAATTCAGAGCAATTTCGTGGCTCCATTTGCGTTTGGGCTTCAGCTTAAACGTAGCCTTTTCTCTCCTTGTTCTTCTCCTTCATAAGGCGCTGGAGGTCGGAGGTTGGAAGTTGGAAGACCGGCCGGTGAACGGGTTGAAATTAGTGGCTAGTCCCCCTGTAACATCGCTTCATAATTGGAGATACGACGGAACTCTGCCTGAACTCTCGACCTCCACTAGGGTTCGTAAAAATAAGTAACAGTTTTGACCCAAATAAGTAAATAATTAAGTAAATACGGCAAATACGGTGATATATACCGTATATTAGGGCGAGAAAGTAACAATTTTAGAATACCGGTTTTAGAAAGTCCAATTTTCCGGAAAAAGTGGAAAAATCTATTACTTATTTACTTATAAAATTACTTATTTGGCCACAAAAATTTGCATATATAAGTAATACTTATTTTTATCAACCCTAACCTCCACCCACAATACAATCCGCAGGAGGGCCGAAGGTGAAATCTTCGAGAGCGACGAGAGCTTGAGAGGGTAGCCCGAGCACAGAGAGCGCATATTTGGAGGAATATAATTCATGGGTCGTTCCAGGTCTCCGAAGCGAAGGAGGCGTTCACGTTCTACAGACCGTGACCGTGACCGCCGCCGCGATTACGACAGGTGCGATTCATTGCTAAAAACATATTTGAATATGAATGTATATTTTGTAGTGCAGTGACTGTGTTGCACTTTGTTACACCTACCACTGCATGTCAAACAGGCGCGACGATCGGCGCGACTACGACCGGCGACGTGACGATCGAGATGACGATCGACGGCGGCATCGCAGTCGTAGCCGGAGCCCTAAAAAAGTAGCGAACCCAGAAGTCGCTGCTGCAGTAGCCGCTGCCGCTGCCAAGGCTGCTGCTCTGATGAAGGGCGGTGCCACTACTGCGGCCACTTCTGCTGCTGCACCAGCTACTTCAGTTATGCTTGATTCGGCCGCGCCCGTTCCATCGGATGCACCTACCGCGGCGCCTCCTGCCCCTGCTGCTGCTGTCCCTGCTCCTGCAGCTTCTGATACTGCTGACTCTACTCCTGTATCTACTAATACAGCCACTGTTGCTGCTGAAGTGCCTCTACCATCGGCTGCTTCCTCTGTATCGCCAGACAAGTTGGCTGCTGCGATAGCGGCCGCGACAGCTGCTGCAGCAGGCGTGGTTGTTCTGCCACCACCTGTACCTACTCCATCCACAGTAAGCGCAGACATTCACGCCCAGCCAGCCGCAGATGCGATGTCTTACTCTCACCCTCCCCCGCCTGCTCCCTCTGTGTCCACTGTGACGGAAGCGGTGCCTCCTCCTCCTGTTGTCACAGCACCACCGGTGGACGCCGCAACAGCCGCCGCGATGGCGTTCGAAGAGAAAATGGCTGCCGCCGATGCCGCTCGTGCGGCAGCTGCTGGCCCTGCTAGCACGGAGGAGGAAGACGGCGGTGAGAAGTTGTGGCATCTCGTGGTGGAAAATGTCTTTGATCCAGACGGAGTGGGTGCAGCGGTACGTCGCGCGATATCTCTATCTTGTCTTTTCTGTCTCGCTCAGTCCCTTGGTTCTTTTGTTGGTTTCTTCCTCTGTGGTCTCTCCGTTCCTGATCTACTTCCCTGATCTATCGTTATACCATCCTCCCTTTCTCACTTCACACTTCTCCTTCTTTCCTCTATGCCATGAGCAGGCGCCTTCGGCCGCACTCTTCGAAGAGCTCGAAATGGACATCGGTGGGGAATGCATGCGGCACGCAGGCGGAGTGATCGACGCGAAGTGCGACCTCGGACCCGCCACCCCGCCGGAGTCCAGCGAAGATGCTTCCGTGCCGCAGCTACATGTGGACCACGGTGGGCCGGGCCCGCCTGGCAGTTTGCGGGTGTGGTTGAAGAGCGAGGAGCAGGCGGTGGCGTGCCGAGACTTGTTGCACGGGAGATGGTTCGACCAGAGAATGCTGCAGGCGTCTGTCGAAGGCCGCAATGACAACCCACCACCACCTCCTCCACCCCCAGCAGTCACTTCTGAGGACACAGCACCTCCTTCCAACACACCCATGAGCAATTACTCGGTCGCTAGTGCACCAACACCCGCAGCAGCTGTTGATAGTGGAGCATCATCATCAGCAGCAGCCCCTCCACCACCGCCTCCATCTTCAATATCTACTGAGGAAGACAAACTCACGCGTGCTCTGAAAGCCCTCGAGGTGCGCCTCAAACTGAACCCTTCCGACAAAGACTTGCACGCTAACAAGAGTGGAGTGTTAGGCTTGATGCACCAATGGCAGGCAGCTGCGGCTTCGGCGGCGATTGCATGTGACCTGGACGAAGGGCAGGTGGAAGCAGGGGAGTGTGGAGAGACCTGGGGCTGGGGCTTGTACCGTAGAGCGGAAGCCTGCCTGGCCCTCAAAGACTGGCTGGGGGCTGCTCGAGCTGCGAAAGCGGCCTATGCACGGGTGAAAACGGTGGCTCTTGCGGCGGAGTCGGGCGAGGGCGACACAGGAGGATCAGGTACTACGCCCACCAAG
>Ga0307931_1002164_pt1 | contig 12693 bp, 13 predicted proteins | sample OrgLakmetageno47_FD_201816 | JGI IMG/M metagenome (GOLD analysis project Ga0307931, IMG submission 201816) | Saline water microbial communities from Organic Lake, Antarctica - #47 | ecosystem: Environmental > Aquatic > Non-marine Saline and Alkaline > Saline | place: Antarctica: Organic Lake... | reverse complement strand
GAACTATAAAGCCGAATTCAACTCGGAGTAGGAGTTCCACCCTTAACGAACGGAACCGAACGAGGAGTCCGGCTACTCATTTCTTAACGAACGGAACGGAACTAAAAGTTCCGCTACAAAAAGTTAGTGAACCAACCCGGAACCGAAGGGAAAGTTCGTTAATTCTTCGGTTCCCTAAAAGTTCCCGGAACTGCACTAACGAAAGACCGGCACTATTATAAGAAGTTAATATTGTAAGTAGTACAGTAGGTTTGTAGGTTTTAAAAGCCAAGTAGAGATGGTATTAGAGGTGGTTGTAAACAACTAATTACTGTATATATTTCTCTTGTATAATAGATAACTCAGTTGGCATGGCGTACGCCGCCATCCCGCTCGTCCAAAATAATGACAATATTTGAGGTTTGCTTCAATGTGATTATTACTGTTGGTCCCTGGGTCTACAGTACTTTTTGTAAAACAGAGCTATTGCAGAATTATAGTATCTGTAGTATATTATGAGATTATGAGATAAGTACCGCACTGCTACAGAATTGCGCTACGTTGTGAGACAACTCTAATAACGAGTTGAGGTTACCTCGTATTTAGCAATGAACCTTAGGTTTGCTCGATGGTCAGTCGGCTTAGTCTCAGACATTACAGCCGCTTTACGGAGCAACATTCTTCACACTTCTCCTGTTGCCTTCAAGTACGCAGCCGGAGAGGCGGTGAGCATTTCCTGCTTCTTGCTAGCTAGTTTTGCTTACAAAATGCCCCAGTTTACAAACACGTGTGGTGCTTGAGACTGTGCCGTATTCAATGACATCCCTGCCATTAAACATTCATTTGTAAATCAAGACTGGTCGAGGAGCTTGGGCAGAGGTGACGGCGAGCGAGCACGCACGCTGTGCTCCCTTCAATGGCAAACGAGCTGTCGTTACAGGGGCCACACGCGGCGTCGGTCGAGAGGTTCGTGACCTTACAGACACACTGGAACATACCCATGCATTACTCTGTCTGAATATTCTCTGGGTCTTCTTGGGATGGTGCCTGTGCTGACTCCGATGTAAGCCTCAGTATTTATGATGGAACTCAATTATGTAAACTCAAAATTCAAAACCATTTGAAATCTAACCGAAGTCTGGGTCTACTTTATTTATACTAGACGGCTTACCGTGCACCGTTAACTTAGGTGGCCCTGGGTTTGGCAGCGCGCGGCTGGGAGGTGATTGGAACCGGCCGCAGCGTTGAAGCGGGTGCTAAGCTAGCTGCTGAAGTGGCAGCGCGGGGTGGGCGCCTTTCCTTTGCCGAACTTCGGCTCGATCAATCAGAGCTTGGCACGGGTAACTCTGCGTCTCCTCTAGTCGGAGAGGGCGCTGCACACAGCGTCTCAAGCCTTATGGCCGAAGGCACTACTGCAGGCACAGCTGCGGTCCCCACTCCTACAGAGAGAAGAGATAGATCATCAGGCACTACTACACCGGGGCAGTATTTTGAGACGTGGGTGTCGGCGCATGTCAGCAGTCAAGCTGGAAGTGCAGAAGGTAGACCTGTAGACCTCCTCGTTAATAATGCGGGTGTCATGGGGGCACACTTGCCACGCGGGTGAGATTCTAGCATTTTGCATTTCGTTGATCGCATGCGAATGCAATTGAATCGATTACCACAATTGCAGTCAAAACATGTCTGTAGGTGCACGTCGAGTTGGAAACTACTTCTCATTTCTAACTGTTTCTTTACCACTTCCCTTTCATTGCTTTTGGAAAATTCAGCTCATACGTATGTTCTATTCTTCTCCCATCGGTAGGGTGGTCGCCGACGTAAATTGCCTCGCACCCGCTTCGCTCACCCTCGCACTCTTGCCGTCGTTGCAAGCCACTTCCCTGTCAATTACTGCTTACAACCAACCTGCGGTGGTGGTAAATGTCGCAAGTTCGGCGCATATTCGTGCGAGCTTCTCGCTATTGCAGTCATATGACCATGATCATGGGCTCGTCTCGTGCCTGAAAGAGGCGCTCACACCAACTGAAAGCTCGGCTCAGGAGTTAGACACAAACCGAGACCAGTAAGCCACAAGTTAACTTGGAATTCGCACGTATCTTCTAACTTGTAATCTAATTTTGCTTACTCGTATACTCATGTGGATTCTTTTCAACGAAGTTGACGACTGCTTCTTCTTCACAGGTACGCAAATTCGAAGTTCGGGCTTTTGTTGTTCTCAAGAGCGCTTCGCCGCCGCCTTGCACAGTCGAGTCAGCCAAGCAGTTCACAAGACGCAGTTGCAGTGGAAGAGCCCACCTCTACGAATGAAGATGTACGACGAAGTGTGACAGGGATTCTGCAGCGTTCAGTGGTGATTCGGGACTGTCATCCGGGACTCGTCTGGACTTGTCTGCTGACTGCTTCACTTCTTGGCGCCGCCAAAAAAAGTGGAAGCAGCAAAAGTCTATACGAAACTAAGCGCAGTAGTGGTAGCAATGACATCAACGACCACCACTCTAGTAACTTAAGCTTCGGAAGCAAACTCAAAGCAGCGCTGTTGCGGCCGCTGTTTTTCTCGCCGCGGCGAGGAGCTGCCGTCGTGCTCGAGGCAGCACTTCAAGGGTCTGCAGCCTCTGGTGCGTACGATGGCGTTACAGATGAGGTCCGTTGGGCCGCCGAGAGTAGGTCTTATTTTAGCCCATCTGGTACCTCAGGCGTGCCTGTAGGGTTGGCTGCAGCAGGTCGCGCAGCAGTGGCAGCAGCAGAAGCACAAGTACGTGGTAGGAAAAAGTCTGAAGTACAGGCCGGAAAAAAGGCCTCCGCGGAGGAGGTGCTTGATGATTCAGCCGAAAGAGTTTGGGAATTGGTTCACGCATATGGGAAAGTGGAGCGCACAACTAATTGATATTAACACCTGGGCTCGTAGTGTTCTTTTTTAAATTTTTTTTATAATATTTATTTTGTAGATAGTTTATGATTTCAGCGTTCGGGCTGTACCGCAAGCCGGACACGAAGAAAAGTACAGCTATTGTGCCTGTGCAGTCCAGAATTACCACAAACAAAGACACCCATAAATGCGCTAGTCATAATAGCAGTGAAAGTGAAGCCTCCCCAGTCAGAGTCAGATGTGAACGCGGGGCCATACGGGAAGTGATACATCCACGCATTCTCTTAACTAGGCTCTATTGCAATTGAGTACTCCAATGGTACTTGGCAATTGAAGAAGGGGAGTATATATTACTTAAATGTGCGATGGACTGGAAGATATAACCAGTCAAGCATTCATTTGCTGGCATGCCTTACAAAGCATGATGAATAAGATGAAGTGGGCCGTAAAGTGGGCTACTTGTTTGTTCAGCCGATATTTGAGAATAATTGGGCACTCATTTCTCCAAGAAATTCACCTGGGCTGCGATCAAGTGACTTCTACGCCCTCTTCTTGACTTTAAGGCGAAGACCCTCTGGCTTGAGCGTTAAGTAAAACACTGGTGTTGGATCTACCAGGACGGACCATTCGTACTTTCGAATGAGGTGAGCAATCGTCAGCTTGATCGTCAGTAAGGCGTGGGTTTGCCCAATGCAGGCGCGCCGACCACGGTTGAAGGGTGCAAATGCTTCCCGAAGTTCTCCAACCTGCGGAGCATCATCGCACCACCGTGCAGGCATGAACTGATCTGCGTCGTGGATCCATGGCTGGCGATATGAACCATACAGGGGAAAAGACACATCTGACCCTTTGGGTATAACAACCCCATCAGAACAAACGAAATCACGGGAGGCGACTCGGATCCCGCCGCCGGATACAACAGGCCAGAGTCGCATGGCTTCGTTAACCACTCGTGTTAGGCGTGGGGGCTGTGAATCTGTCGATAAGTCAGAAGCCAGCGCAGTTTGCTCCTCTGGATGTCGCGCCAATTCGTAGAGTGTCCACGCCAAAGTGTAGCCAGTGGTATCAAAGCCACCAGTCAGGAACGATATGGTCTCAGCGGCTCTTTGAACTTCGCTTGAGAAAGGAAAAGTCAGTAGAACTTCCATAACTTTTCCAAGCTTTGCGTCCGGTTTATTGTCTCTCAGCCCTTTCGCTTCAGCTAGGATCCTGATTCCGACATCTAAGCACTCCTTTGCCGCCTGATTTCCTCGTTTGACATCAGCATTCCAAAACATGAAGCGACGCCAAGGAGCACTAATTTGTCGAAGAACTAATTCTTCGTGCGCAAAGTGAAGTTCAGTCTATCCAATGCGAAGGAAGGTGGAAAGGCACTTGAGTACATTTATGCAATTTGTATGTACTCATACACTTTAAACAAATACGGACCAGAAATGTATTGCCAAGTGAATCAATGGGTCCACCGAGAGCGTTCATTTCGATACCATAGGCCGCTTTGGCAAAAGCATCGACTGTATATTGGCACATTATCCGGGATACTCCCTCAAGATTGCCATCATCGTCACAAATTGTTGCTTCAAGGTACAAGTCAAGCTTGGCAAGTTGATTGTTGGCATTGCTGATGTTGTACTGGTTCTTAGCGAAACACGAAGCAAATGCCTTGCGCTCAGCTGCCCAAGAATCTTTACCGACACTGCTTGTCTTCTTTGATATGAGTACAGGACAGCCACGTGGAATCTCGATGACTTTGTACAGGTCTGGTTTGTCACTCGTCGCATCTTGGAAAATTTCTTTCGACACTTGTGGGTCCATGCACATAACAAATGGTCTCCACTGAGGCATTGAAAGACGAAATACCTTTCCGAGTATTAAGGACTGCTCATGAAGAAGCTCGGGTAGTGCTTTTGATGTCATCATTCTAATCGTTTCCGAAGTTGAAAGTTCAGAAAGTGGAAGCTTGCATTTGTTCTCTTTAGAGGTCATTCGCCAGATATGAGTAGTGATTGCAACGACGAGAAGTGCTGAAGCAACAACTAAAGAAAACGTGAAAGAATGCTCATCGTAAGTTGTGAAAGCCTCGGTATCCATGGTATCCATGGCTAAATATTTTCGATGGGTCCAAAGATATCAATCTTTTACATAGTAAGAGAGCTCAAATTACCTTCAACAATTAGTACCTTAGACGTACACTTTCGAATCCACTTACCGTAGAAAAGGATGAGCAGAGCGTGATTTTGATGCAAATTAAGAGCACCTCTTCTTCTTAAAATCGAAACATACTGGTCAAACGAGGCAGCATTGCGAAGGGCATCATGTCATGGCGGTAGTATTATACGTAAAGTATTACCATCACAGTTTCATCACAATTTCCAATGATTTCCAGTAAAGAGATGTGGCCCAGATTACAGACATGATATCAGCATGGCAGTTTATCCATTTCCATAACTATCACATCTCTACCATAAATTCCAATGATTTCTAATGAATCGTTGTGGTCCAGCGAAAGGATCAGTTTATACAACAAGCATTGCATATGTTCGATGTTGCTTTCTTGCCCTTCGTACGGCGCCTAAAAGTGTGAAGCTGTACATGCCACTGTACATGAGTTTTCAACCATATAGCAGCAAATCTTCCTGGAATATATACTTGTGTGGCTGATGTCATAATGTGCTACAGTAAGTACTGTACAAATGCCTAAAGTGTTAGATGCGTTAGCCCATCTATCGGAATAGTTTGGGTTATGGTCGCTCAGGTGGACTACTACATAGTTCTATTTGAGAATATAATACTTACGACAAATTCCTTGACTACAGTTACATAATTGCCGATAAATCATGATTAAAAAAGAACGAAGTTGACTGGAAAGGATTGAGAGAATAGTCATCCAAACATGAAACCACGCAATACTGTCGGCTTATAAAAGCAGACAATGTAGACTTCTAAGAATGCATATTCAGAAGAATGACAACACAAGCCCTTAATTCTGAGCAACTCTCTTCTTGACTTTAAGGCGAAGACCCTCTGGCTTGAGTGTCAAAAAATATGTTGGTGTAGGCTCCTCCAAGACGGACCATTCGTACTTTCGAACGAGGTGAGCAATCGTCAGCTTGATCGTCAGTAAGGCGTGGGTTTGCCCAATGCAGGCGCGCCGACCACGGTTGAAGGGTGCAAATGCTTCCCGAAGTTCTCCAACCTGCGGAGCATCATCGCACCACCGTGCAGGCATGAACTGATCTGCGTCGTGGATCCATGGCTGGCGATATGAACCATACAGGGGAAAAGACACATCTGACCCTTTGGGTATAACAACCCCATCAGAACAAACGAAATCACGGGAGGCGACTCGGATCCCGCCGCCGGATACAACAGGCCAGAGTCGCATGGCTTCGTTAACCACTCGTGTTAGGCGTGGGGGCTGTGAATCTGTCGATAAGTCAGAAGCCAGCGCAGTTTGCTCCTCTGGATGTCGCGCCAATTCGTAGAGTGTCCACGCCAAAGTGTAGCCAGTGGTATCAAAGCCACCAGTCAGGAACGATATGGTCTCAGCGGCTCTTTGAACTTCGCTTGAGAAAGGAAAAGTCAGTAAAATTTCTATTATTTTGCCGTGAGTTGCTCCAGACATATCCTTTGAATTCTTTGCTGCGGTCAAGATCTCGTGTCCAACGTTCAAGCACTTGTTTGCTGCCAAATTCCCTCGTCTAACATCAGCGTTCCAAAACATGAAGCGACGCCAAGGAGCACTAATTTGTCGAAGTATCAGTTCTTCGTGTGCGATTCGAGATTCGCTCTGGCAAATGGAACGAAAGGGAGAACATTCATCAGACTGTCGTTATTGTTACATGTTGAGATTAGAACATTCGAGCAGATATTTAATGATAAAACAAACAAACCAGAAATATGTTGCCGAGTGAATCTGGAGGTCCACCGAGAGCGTTCATCTCAATACCGTAGGCCGATTTTGCAAAGGCATCGATCGTATATTGGCACATCATTCGGGAAACATTCCTAAGGTTGCCATCATCATCACAGATGGTTGCTTCAAGAAATAAGTCAAGCTTGGCAAGTTGATCTTTGGCATTGCTGAAGTTGTACTGGTTCTTGGCGAAACACGGGGCAAAAGCTTTACGCTCAGCTGCCCAAGAATTTTCGCCAATTCCTTTTGTCTTCTTTGATACAAGAATTGGACAGCCGCGTGGAACCTCGACGAACTTGTACAAGTCTGGTTTGTCGCTCGTGGCGTCTTGGAGAATCTCTTTCGATACTTGAGTGTCCATACATAGCACAAATGGTTTCCATCGAGGCATTGAAATGCGAAAAACTTTCCCGAGCTTCAAGGACTCCTCGAAAAAGTGCATTGGTGATGCCTTGGATGACATCAAATGTATAATATCTCGCACCGAAAGTTTAGAACTTGGAACCGTGCATTTGTTCCGATTGAAACTCAAACTGAGTATGTAGGCAGCAGCAACAAATAAAATTGTGGTTGAAAGAGCCATGCAGATTTTATTTGTGTCCATACCAACCGCGGTTGTGACCTCATCAGCCATGGCCACTTTTTATTCTTTTTCTGTAATTATATAAAAATGTGGGTCCAAAGATATCAGTTACCACCTGCATTGCAGCAGTTGCGAGAGAAAGAATCTTCAAGTACGTTTACGTTTTGATGAGTTCTGGTTGTTGATCATCATTTTTGATCGTCCAGAGTCACTCTCGCAGTGGTGTAGTGACTCCGGGCTCCGGGCACGCTTTCAAAACATCAATTAGAAGAAGACTGCAATGAGAAAACCATCTGCTCTCGTGGACTACTTGCTAGGTGCAGTTGCCTCTCAAGGTGGCAGCCGCAACATCATCGCTTTCAGGTGGGGTATCACTCGACCATCAGAATAGCCTGTTTACGGTATATCATCATAGTAGATTACACTCACACACGATCCTCGTACCGAAATGCACACTCAGCGGCGGCGTGGATTCGAGCCTTGTAGCAGCGGTGGTTCATCGCGTGTTCCCTGAAGAGCAGCAGAGTTTAGCTGTGCTAGGCAGGTCGGCGGCGCTGCCCAAGTCCCAACTGTTGCTGGCGCGGGAAGTAGCATCGCACATCGGCATTCAACTGCACGAAGTAAGTTCATGTCTATCTACAGTATTTGCAGTAGCTATGAGATAATTGGAATATTATGCGACCGTATTTTGTGCACGGTTTAGCTCTTTGATCATGGCGTCAAGGGCATCGTCATAATTCATATAATCTTGGTCCAACCTGCTCTAACCCTACCCAGGTGGACACGGCTGAGGGCCGCCTCGAAGGCTACGTCGCCAACAATGGCCAAGCGTGCTTTCACTGCAAGTCTGAATTGTGCGTCAAATCACCTTATTACGACACACCTTCCACATCCGAGCCTTTTTCTCTGTGATATTAAGTCCCTACAACATGCACGTTGCACGTGAAAACGTCTGCATGTACTGTGCTTACTCTTTTCCAGGTACTCGACCCTAGAGGCTGTGGCTGCAGTTGCAAGCCGTCGCGCCGCGGAGCCACCTAATCAAAGCAGCAGCAGCAGCAGCCTTTTAACTAGAGCACCTTTCCTTGATGACGGCAAGAGCACACCGGAAGGGCTCGTGAGAAGCGTAGTGCTTTTCAACGGTACCAACGCAGACGACCGCACCGACCCAACGCGAGTGGGTCTCAAAGCAGCGGCCGATTTCAACGTGGCGTCGCCGTTAGACACTTTAACGAAAGACGAGGTAGAAGTACTATAGCAAAGAGAGCTAAATGGGATCGTTTTCAAAAGAGCTGGATTAGACAGTAAAGTGCAGATCCTTTCGTTTTTTTAATGCACTGCGCCCTTTACCATTCCTTCCTTTTCCCCTATGCATGTCTCTTACACACATCCTTACCTCCTTGTCTACACTTCCCGTTTGCTTCTAGGTGCGAGCAGCTGCGAAGCACTTGGGACTCCCCAACTGGCGGCACGCAGCCTCGCCCTGCCTTCGGTCTAGGCTAGCGTTAGGGGTTCTGGCCACGGATGACGCCCTGCTGCGGGTGCGTTGAAATTATTCATAGAATTACATTTAGTTTGTTTTTTTGGCTTTCGTGAGATTTACTCACTTGTTTCTTTTAGTTCCTCCTGAATCCAAGGAAAGATGAGGCACTTAGGAAAGCAAGACATAATAATTTGCATTCCTTCTACATTCTGGGGGGGGGGTGAGCGGGGAAGTTATTCGCAAGAACTAACGAATGGAGTACAATCTTCCACTTATGTGCAGGTGGAGAGGGCCGAAGAGCTTGTGCGAGCAAATCTAGACCTAGCTCTCCGCAGTGACCCTGACCATCGAAATGACGGAGTCCATGAAGACGGCCTTGGCGTTCATCGGAATATGCGGGTAGGGGAATTGACGCGAGAGAGAGAGCGAAGATAGTTGCACGAGTAGCCAATTGCCTTTTTATCATTCACCATGTTTGGTTTATCAATATTTCAATATTCTTATTCGTTTAATGTGTTTTCTCCCCTAAAAGGTGCGGACTCTGTCGGGTGGGCGTGCGGTGGTGGAGGTGGACCATGACCTCGTGCCGCTTGGGCAGCAGCATTTGTTGGCCAACCAAGCCTTGGTAGCGCAAGTGCTCGAGCTGGGCTTTTCCACCTTTGAGCTGCGGCCTTTCAAATCGGGAAACGTTAGCAAGCCCGTAATGTGATGCCGCATTTAAAAATGAGTAACTAAGTTAAAGAATGGATTTGGTTATGCTGCGTTATCACCTGCACCTGCGGTCCATAAGTTTGGCTTGCTGGTTTACAAACAATTCCGAATCATTTGGCGATGAAGTAAAAAATTTATATTTCCAAAATGGCCTCGTGCCTCTTTTTTGGGGGTCACTGAGGTGTGGTCTTGATATTTGATATTTCTTATTAAGTTTGGGTCTTCTGTAGCTGACTCCGCTCTCGGCCACGGGCCACGCACCCGACATCCACAGCCGACCAACTGGCAGCTAAAGGGGGGTCACTTTCGACTTTCGATTTTTTGAAAAATCGCCTTTTGTTGGAGTTGTACACGCAAATTGCAACCGGGTTCCCCCTAACCGAGCTCATAGGGCCAGGGCCCTGGGCCCCGAAATTTTGACTGCGTTGAGGAGTAATCCCGCTACGACTACGAAGAACCACGATATTCTATTGAATATAGGGCCTAGAATTGGCCAAAATCGCTCAAAATTTCTAGTGCAGCAGAGCTGAATTTGCTGTGTGAAAGAAGCTCCTAAATTCACAATTGAAATTTCATATCCAACGGATAAATTTTCGCGGATTTACGGCGCAGGACCACCCTATGCATGTATGCATGGCACATGGGGTTCGCGCATATGTTTTAGCGTAGTTGTGACATGATTTCGCCGCGTAAGAGCCGAAAACCGAAAATGGTTTAAATTACCGCTTTTGTGAGAAGTGACCCCCCCTTAATCTGCCGGTTAGTCAGCCACCCGGCCGTGAAATGGAGGATTTCGAAGATCAATATTTATACACAGCAAAGACCCTCGAATCTAGAATTTCCCTATCTCCCTTATCTCTTGATGGGAGCTGCGCATGAATTCAGATATTTTCCATCTGAATTCTGCCTTCTGCATCCAAGATCCAAGGAACGAGGTTGTGCCCTAGCTCCAGCTATAGAAGCGAGGGCGACGAAAACACCTCGATAGATAAAGATGAATACGGCGTATGGGCTTGTGATCAGTCTTAGAATTTAAGTCTTCTCTATTCAGGAATACTACAGGTATTTTGAAACCTTCAAGCCTCCAAGCAAGGGATTAACATTTCCGGCCACAGCGGCAAAACCATATAAACTTGGTCGGAAAGTACTTCGTTTATGATCCTTATTTCTATGGCCACTAAAGGGCCATTTCTAGAAGTGACCTTTTTTAAGCTGCCACTTGGTCTCATCAGCCATAGTGTCTTAGGAGCACCTCATTGTTTTGGTGCCTTTGATTTTCTCACTTGCTTTCTACGTCTTGAAGTTTCTACTACTTTACTCTGCAACGGTTCGTGATGGTGAAGTTGACCTGTGAACACTGCTGCTGCCATGCTCTTGTTCGCTACTGCTGCATCTGCGCTCTTCGAAGGCCCATGTGATTTCCTTGCAGGTGAAATGTCCTTAGCGTAATGCCATGAGACAGGCAACGGCGACCCCAGAAATGTTGCCAGTGCAGAATTCCAGGGATACATCGCTCGTTGTATCGATCTTGTCACTGGGGCAGAAAATGTTCTCGCAGCCTCTTGTTGGGGCGCAATGTTGTACTTCAATTGGAGTATGGATTCCATCTCTACTGCTTTAAGTGGCAATAGCCCCAGGAATTTGAAGCAGTCCTCCAAGACAGACATCGACAGATCGGGATCGAAAAGGTGATCCGAAAAATAAATTCGAAATGACGTTCTTTGAAATAAACGTAGGTAAGCGACTAGGTGCATGGCATAGGCTGATTCAAACAAGCAATTGAACTTCGACTGACCATGCTTGAATGAGTTCAGAACGCGATTATACGCGCTCGGTTTTCCATAATGTCAAGTGGCTGGTAAGGATTAGTGCCCTTCAAGAAAGCTTCTAATTCAAGTGATACTGAGCAGTCGAAGCTGGTTTTGTTGCTTCGAGACCCGAGACGTGCTTGCATGCTGAGTCGCGAATAACACTTTTCAGGCGGCTCACGTAACAGAACGATGAAACGAGGTTCAGTTCCAAAAGGTACCCCGTGTGTAAGTTGTCTAGCATGAAGTTCTCTCGACAAAAGTTTTCCGCTGCAATATTTGCTAAGATCATTTGCTCCACTGGCTAACCGAGCAACAGACGAGTCAACCACATACTGACAAGACCGTGCACCCGAGTACTCACGATTGTAGGCTTCCGAGCCGATCCGCTCAAAATTTTCGCCGAGTGATTCTGCAACCTGACCCTTGTTAAGTGGTTTAAAGTATACATTCGGGTGGCTCGTGATATAAGCGTAGAGAGAGGTACTTCCACCTTTTCTAGTCCCGAGAATGAAGAAGTCAGGTCTACATGTTTTAGCATGCGCGTTTATTGGCGGGAGACGCCGAGCACAGTGCTGCGAGCGATTCGCCTGAAAGAGTGAAAGAGCATTACGCATGCTGGATCAACACTCTCGCTCTCAGTATATTTGCTACTTTCTCGCACATTGCAGGGTTGTTCAGCCATTATGTCAAGCGTTTGATTGATTTGATGACCTCCAGAGTGCAGGCTGGACATCAGCGTTTCATTGGCAAATTGCCCCGAAAAGTTTGCAGCATCGCCAAGTTTGCTAGAGTCGAAACTGCTGTCACGAAATCTATCATAGGAAGTCCTCTGGGGAACGACAGCCTTTGTCTTCGATCCTCTTGATTTCGTTGCCCGTGCATAGATACCCGGAGCTGACGTAGTGAAGAATAGACCAGCAGTAAGAACCCATGCAGATCGGAATGGATGTAATTGATGGAAATTCACGAACATTACTTTGCCTAGTATTTTGAATTTCGTTGATGCCGAAAGCTAATGTGCTTTTGTTACAATTCGAATGAAGTTTTCAGTGTATAGCTTACAGTCTCAAGTTGTTCGAGTGCCTACGGTCTCCAGTGCCTCGTATTTTGTGCGTCTCTGCATATTACCTCTGTGCCTCTGTGTGGTCTCACGAGCTCACGAGCTTCCAAAATTTCCGTTAAAGATTTGACCAACAAAAAAAATCAGAGAATGCAGAATCCAGAGAGAAATATGAGACGCCTGATGAACCAAGTCCAAAAGTATGAGAGGCACGAAATCTCTTTTTACAGAGGACTGGAATATAATTATGGCGCGAACTGGAGCACCGTGCTACTGTGCATACTATA
>Ga0307931_1002163_pt1 | contig 12694 bp, 16 predicted proteins | sample OrgLakmetageno47_FD_201816 | JGI IMG/M metagenome (GOLD analysis project Ga0307931, IMG submission 201816) | Saline water microbial communities from Organic Lake, Antarctica - #47 | ecosystem: Environmental > Aquatic > Non-marine Saline and Alkaline > Saline | place: Antarctica: Organic Lake... | reverse complement strand
GTAGGTCGTACTGGGTACTGCGTACGTGTGTTCTGACACGTTGCCACGTTGTCACTGAAATCAACTACGTTGATCGTGGCGCGGCGGCGCGCGCGCCGCTGCAGTCAACTACGTTGATCGTGGCGTGGCGGCGCGCGCGCCGCTGCAGTCAACTACGTTGATCGTGGCGTGGCGGCGCGCGCGCCGCTGCAGTATAATATGTCTGCCCTGTCTGCCTTCTCCCGTCACCCGTCACCACTCACCGTCATCATCAACAGAAGCGATTTTTTTTGCTTGTTGTAGTAGGCCGCTTTGCTTGGTGATCCTCTCTACTCTAAGCTTAGCTCTACTCTAGGAGTTAGCACGTGTTCAAATAATGATGCCGCTCCAGCGCCAACCATCGAAGTGATCGCTTTGAACACAGTCATCGATGCTAGCATACCTCGTTATTTGTTGTACACCTGTTGCCTGTTAGTCGCTACTCGACGTAAATCATGCCGAGCTCGCTCCACCAACTTTGGTTGGTGTTCTCACTTAAGTTTCTAGCCGCATTAGGGTATTTTATGGTGTCGCTCACGCTCGCTCTTTATCTTTCCGACGAAATGAAATTTGGTGATGAAGTTGCGGGTAACCTCTATGGGGTGCTAGGCATGCTAATATCCTTGTACACGTTTCCAGTGGGTTGGTTGATAGACACTGTTGGTGTGCAGCGGTCATTAATGTGTGGAGCCTCACTGTGCACCTTCTCACGGATAGTGCTTGCGACGACAACCGACCCGAATGTTTGCGTGGCGATCATCTGCACAACTTTACCTCTAGGCGAGGCATTTGTTGTTCCCTCGCTCTCTGCCGCTGTTGGGGTCTTGGCGCAACGGGCTGCAGTGGAGAAGAGCGGCAGCACTGAGGTCGCCGATGCTATAGCAGCAAAGTCTTCGAGTGCAGCAGCCGTACGTAAAGCATACGGCATATTTTACACAATGATGAACCTGGGCCTGCTATGCTGCGGTCCTCTAGTTGACGGGTTGCGCTTCAGCTTTCCTCATCCTTACAGGTCTACCTGTTTTCTCTCTGCAGCTTGTGGTGCTATGACCCTCTTATTAGCACCACAATTGACAACATTAGACGGCGAGAAGACTGGACCACAATCATTGTCTCATAAGCAACAAGCTTCTGATTTACCAATATCGTCGGCAGTTACTTCAAAGCAGTCGTACCCTGAAGATCCAAGTTTGCCATCTCGCAGACGGAATGGTTTCATGCTCCTCACAATACTCCTTGTGGGTGTTCGAGCGCTGTTCAGGCATCTAGACGCCACTTTTCCGAAGTATTTCATAAGAACTCACGGGAGCAATGCACCATTTGGGTTAATCTATTCGCTAGAACCACTCATTATTGTCGTTCTTGTGCCACTTTTCAGTTCAGACGGCTCGAGTCGAAAGGACTGGGGGAGTGGCTTGTGTAGTAACCATCCGACGATTACGCGTGCATTTCAAAGTACATTGAAACCTTTATGGTCAATTTTGGTGTGGGTGCAAAATCTTTCCTCGCTTTCTTCAATCACGTTGGGTTGCTACGTTGCAACCGCAGCTCCTTTCGTGTTAGCGTTAAGCAGCGAGCTGTGGGCGTCTCCAATTTTCGTTTGCACCATCGCTCTAGGCGAAGCTCTATGGGCACCTAGGTTCTACACTTACACTCACGACATTGCCCCACCGAATGAAGCTGGGTTCTACTTTAGTATGTCTCACGTGCCTTTGTTCTTGCCAAAACTGTTGGCTGGAGTCTTGTCCGGCAAGCTTCTTTCGACATATTGCGAAGCTTCTGTGAATGGATGCGAAGATGGTTGGCGGATATGGATGGCAGTAGCAGTCATGAGCCTGCCATTTCCTTTCCTCATTCATGCTGGAGTTCGAAACGGCTGGATCATGGAACCACGTCGTACAGCTGTTCTCATGGGTTAATACTATTTATGTATGTATCAATCTCGGAGCACAGTGCCGGCTCGCGCCGTGCGTTGATATTGATATTTGTATACGCTGAATTGCTTCGAGTTCTGTATTTTTGTCTGTTAGCTGTTAGCCTCAGCCCCGTAATTCCCTCCCCTCGCCCCTCAGGGCGTCAGTAGTCTACTGTCTATTTATTGCGATATCAAAAGGAGAACAAGGAAATAAAGAACTTCACGAACTCCAGCACAAGCCCAAATCACCAATACCAATTACATTTTACAATTACACAGACAACAGACAGTTATCAATAAGAATTCGGCCTGGGCGCCTGGGCCTGTTTTCTGTATGCATGCTACTTACTGCCGTATATTACCGTCTGTCCCATAAGCCAATAGCCCATAACGAACAACCAACGGCAGCAGACGGCAACCGGGGGGCAGATGGCGGCTAACGGATAATGGCTAATGGGCCTAAGCCAAACGGAGATTCCATAATCGCAGGGGCGAATCCCAGTCATAGTTGTTGTTTCAGATCTGCTGTCGGTTGCAGTTAACTTTTATTTTGACCTGCAACTCTCCATTTGCACTTGAATAGAAATATCTCCATACAACATCCTAGTCGAACTAATTTTGGTTTAGGTCGGATTTACAGGGAAGGGTAAGAGATAGGTTTGGAGTTTATTTTTGTCTAAATCCGATTGCATTATATTTTTATGGCTTACTTAGAATAAGTGCCTATTTGATTTGTTGCAAGACGAAGACTAGCGCGAGAACAGTAAGAGAAGTGCACATGAGCTTTAAGCTTCGAGGTGTGGTGCAGCGTGAGTAAGGCAGCTGCTGAGGACAAACAGTGTAACTGCCGTGCTCTATTCAGAGTTCCTGAGAGCTATGTGCGTATAAATTATATTAGAACTAATATTGGTGCGTATAAATCATACCGACATTGTTACCGTTATTACCGTTACTGCCAGCTAGCGTTTTTGTCTCCTTAGTCCCTTGTGGTATTATAGCCAGCACGCGACCTCGTCCGCTGCGATGGCCTTAACAAATTCACTAATTTTCTATGATGGAATTGCTGTGGTATTATAGCCAGCACGCGACCTCGTCCGCTGCGATGGCCTTAACAAATTCACTAATTTTCTATGATGGAATTGTTTTAAACACTCCAGAAATTTCTGTTCATCTAGACTTCAATATGATTTCACAGCGAGTGCCCAAAAATGACACATAAACGTGCTATTAAATCGCAATGAAGTAGCGAAAGACTTGGCTGGGTATTACGATAAATCGTATCGTCAAATTTGCCGTATTTTTCGTTATTTCGCTAAATAACGCCCGATTTCGCGTTATTTCGGCGTAATTACGTGCTCTCCTTTGACGAAATCGAAACAAAATCCCGTATCGTTTACGAAAAACGGGCGTAATCCTCAGCCAAGGCGAAAGATGGACTCCTACAACCCTCGCGCCCTTCGAATAGCCGTCTAATGTGCTTATATTTACGCCCCAAGGCCTATTTTAAATTTGCAGGTCGATTTGAGCCCAAATGCCCCCGAAAAGCGAAAAGGTCCATGTGCACCCCCCGGTAGATTGGTATTGGGCCGCCGACTGGGGTGTGCTCTCAACTTTTCAGGAATAGCACAAAACTCTGCATTGGCCTTTTAAGTAGTTTGTATGATCAAAGAGCTCGTATATATGTTCAACCACTCCTCAATTGATGTAATGAAGTGGAGGTAATCACAGTGTGGTACAGCTTTTCACGTCAAGGCCGTAGTGGGGCTTATCTGGGATGGAATGGAATTAATTAATGATGTTGTACAATTGTGTAAGTGTAACACGTAAGCAGTGCCTCTGACTCAGCTAGCGCGGTGCCTCTGACTAAGGCATACCAAATGGCGCCATCCGCCGGGCAGCTCCGTGTCTATCCTCATGAGGTAACCAATAGCTCTCAGCTACGTGTCTCCGTTCTTTTCATTTCTTTTCTGTTCTGATTCTTTTCTTTGAGATCCGCTGCCGTGTTGCCGTCCAACGGAACATCCAACAGGCCTAATATAATCGGATCTAATTGCCCCCCCCCCCCAACAAAAAAACGTGGATCGACTAGCGTGGCAAGGGCAATGGGCTGAAATTAGGCTGATCATATCTGTGAAGAACCGCATCTGAACGAATGATGTGTACAGAGGCCTGAATTCCAAAAGTGGCCATTGCGAACACACCATCAGAAACGCCCGCTGGCGTCAATATTTTTGCATTGGAAATCTCTCGTATTTACACGCGCAGTGCGTTTGCCTGCCTTATGTGTTGACTTATTTCTTTCCCTTTTTGGCGCCGTTTCCTGCGGCCGCAGCTTTGCCACTGCCCGCGAGCGCAGCCAGGGAGTTCCCGGCTTTCAGCTCGGCGTCGGTCTTCTTGTAGTCGTAGTCGCGACCCATCACTTTCGACATCATGGCTTCGTCAACCTTGAACACATCGCCCCCGTTGTAGCCCTCGAACACTTTCGCGGTGATTTCAACCGCCGCGTCTTTCGGTACGAGCTCCGGAGGAATTGGGACTCGGGTGTCCACGGTGATGCCGCTTTCGATGATGGCGTCGTACTTCATGTTGCTCATGGACACCAGCTTGTGGATCTTGGTGACGCCCAGCCAGTGGAGTGGGTCCGGCATGATCGCCTGTTCAGATTTCAGAAAGAAAAAAAAGAAAAGATGTTACGGATCAAAAAGTTCAACGAAGCAAAAGAAGGTCGGCTTATATAGTCCTTGATTTGAGCGAAGTACTCTTTTCAATGAATGAAACAAAACGAAAAGAAAAGAAGTCATTTACCTGGAACCGTGAGTCGGTCACGCCAGCCACGTGTTGCGTGCAGTTGAAGTACTCCTTGGCCTGGTCTCCGCCTTCTTGGCGCTTGCGCATGTTGTATACCAGGTACTTGGTCACTTCGCCCAGGGCCCGGCCTTCCTTGCGGTAGTAAATCACCACCCCCGTGCCTGGCAAGCGACCACACGATTCAAAAGACGACAGAAATATGGGAAAAAAAATTGATGCGAGTGTGAGTGAACGTGGGCGCAGGCGGTGTGGAATGAGAAGTTCAGGATCAACCGAAAACGTAAAAAGAAAGCAGGTGTTGGCTTACCGCCGTTCTGGGCCGTGCGGATGGACTCCTCAATCGCGTGGGTCAGGTACGGGCGGCAGGTGCAAATGTCGCTCCCGAACACGTCGCTGCCGTTGCACTCGTCGTGGACCCGCACCGTGAGCTCAATCGACTCGTCGGGAATCGACTTGGGGTCGCCCCAAATGTACACCGTCATTCCCCCCACGGGGGGAAGAAACACTTTGATGTCGGGGCGGGTCACCAGCTCCGGGTACATCATGTTGGTTTCCCGGAACAGGGCTTGCCGCAGGAGCTGCTCCGTGACTTCGAACCGCGTGGCAATGCCCGGCAAGTACCACACTGGCTCCATGGCGACCTGAGGAGAAAAGGAGAAAGGGAAGAAAGGAGGAAGTAACACCGAAAAAAATGAAAACGAGCAGCAGCCATGCAAGCAAACGGAATGATTTTTACACAAAAAGAAAAGGGCAAAGCAAGAAAGGAGATAAGTCCTAAAGGCACATCAAACGAGCTGTCCTGCAATGTGCAGCCTCAACTACTGTAGTAATGTTCACCTTGGTGATGTGGGACTGCCCGTCTTCCGTCATGACGTCGCCGTCCGGCGCCAACCGGCCCACCCGAATCGCTTCTTTGCATTCCGGCAAGTCGATGTGCGCCTTGGTGACGGCAATGGTGGGGCGGATGTCGAACCCTTTCTCGAGGTGCTCTGGAAAAGCTTCCACGGGCATGTGCCCAAACGGGTCAATCGACACGATCTTGTGCTGCCCTTCTTCCGAACTCCACGACGGAAAGGGGCCAAACTTCACCACTGGCTGCGTCATCGACAGCTTGGGCATGTAGTCTGGGTCCAGAGTGCCTTGCGCCACCGCCAGCGCCTTGTAGATCGAATATCTGTGGCAAAAAACAAACACACCAAAGATTGCAAGCATTAATAATCAATCAAAAGACTACGAAAGGCAGCACGCGATTCTAAAGAGAAAAAAAAAAGAATACGAAAAGACGGCGATAGCGTGAGGACCCAGCCGTTTTTGCTCAGGGATGTATCGTAGCAGACAGCACATACCCGCCGGAGTGAGCGCCGATGCTGTTCCGCTGCGTCATGTGCCGCACTGTCGCTAGCACCGGGCCGCGCTCGGCAGGATCTTTGGCGCCCCACTTCATTGGCAGCGGCTTCGCTCCGAAGGAGCCATTGTGCGTCGTAAGGTTGATGATCTGTTTGAGCAGAGAGCCAAGTGCAGCCGGAGTTATCGTAAAAAGGGCGGATGCTCGGCAGGCGAGAGCTCGGAGGGTGCACAGAAAGAAAAAGAAAGATTGAGTGCAAATAGAGACAGACTGGGTTGAAAAGAATTCGACTGCAAAGCAAGATCAATCATTGAAAATATACGACGCTGTCGAGTGTTGGCGCGCAGCTAAGGCGATTGCATATATCGGAAGTATCAAACCCCGGCGCTGTTTGGATTGATGTTGAGAACTTACGCTGCCATCGTCGAATTCAGGATCAGGCACGCTTGTGGCAGATGCCGCAGTACGTTTGCGTGAAGAAGAAGCCTGCACGAGAATGGCAAGTTACGGTTGAGAAGAGCTGAAAGTGGTATCGTAAGCAATGCACTCACCATTTTAGAGAGGCTTGACACACTGCTGGATGTCCGAGGTCGAGAGTAGGCCTTACAAAAATACGTCAAAAATTTGACCCCAATACGTCAATCAATACGTCAGTACCGTAAATGACGTCATATTAGGGCATATTCCCACTAAATGCATGGCAAACGCCGTATATAGGCGTATATTTGATGACGTGTTTGTGATGACGTCAGCAGAAAAGCGAATACGTCGCGACGTATTTGCCTTATATTATGGAGAAAATACGTCAGATGTTTTATTGTAGGGACTAGTCGAGAGTCGAGTGTCGAGAGTCGAGAGCCAAGATCTTGAACTTTTCTTTCCTTTTCACCCCCAGGAGGGAAACAACCCCATCATCGAATTCGGGAGTAAGCAAAAGCCGACAAAACGGACTCGGCAAGTACCCTTACTTACCATCTTATATCTCCAATCTATTCATTCACATCGAAGCGGAGCGTCCCCGGCCCATAAGCGATACAGGAGTGCCTCTCACTTCTCACTTCGCGGAACACGGCAGGACAGGAAGAAAGAAACCTGCGCATCTGTACGGCCTCGCAATTCCACTAAGAACCATAATAACCTGCTGTGGTAGTGTTCAATTTTCTTTTTCTTCTTTTCTATTTTTCTTTCAGCTGCTTCTTGATTTTCTAATCAACGAATTGTCAACTCGCCAACCACCACTTCAACTACTCCTACACGATGATGAAGATCTTGCTCCTCGCGGCTCTGCCTCTTACCTCGGCGTTCGCGCCACATGCCTCGCGCGTGGTACGCATCTCTAAAGTAACGGCGCATCCAATTATTCTACGATACCCTGGAGTCTCCGTTGAGTTATTGTATCCATTTGAGACGACATCACGGCTTGTAAACTTTTCCATGGCCCGCCTGCCTTGCACAGATGCGCACCACTGCTCGCAACAGCGAAGATGCATCAACAGAGCGCGAGCCAAAGCTCTTTGTGTCAAACTTATCATTCAAGACTTCGGATGAGGATCTGCAGTCTATGTTTAGCGAGCACGGCCAGGTGGTGGAAGCACACCACGTGAACGACAAGTTCGATCCCGATCGCCGCCGTGGCTTCGGTAAGCATGAGAGAGTGCATCGTTTATCCTCTCGATAATTCCTCTTTACTGGGTTCATATTTTCTTTTGGCTTGACGTTGATGAAGGTCCGCTGTAGCATCTTGTTTCCCCCAGCGAATCTCATGATGTCAACGGTGTATTATGGCCAGTTGAACTTCGTCCTTGCAGCTACTGCCTGCTACCATTCTCAGGCACTTTAAATGCTCGTGTATCTTTGCCTAACATTTCTGCTTTTTGTTGTTCTTGCTTAACAGGCTTCGTCACCATGAGCTCTTACGAAGAGGCCAAGGCGGCGGTGGAGGCCCTCGACGGGCTTGAAGTCGCGGGCCGGAGCATGAACGTGGACTTTGCCTTGACCAAGGAAGAGTCCAGAGATCGCCCCAAGCGCGAGCCGCGCGCTCCTCGCGCTCCTCGTGCCGACACCACTGGCCGCCGCGTGTACGTGGGCAACCTCGGCTACGCCACCACCGACGGTACATTCTAGCTCCCGTGCTCTCCTGCACCCCTCCCCTCTCTGTTCTGGCTTCTCATTTGTGCAACACTTGGAATAGAAACGGATGGTGGATACAGTATATAATGAACAGAACTTGTGTCCATAATTTCATTTAGCCGTCAAATTGATTGGCATAATTGCGAGCAAGCTATGAGCATGCTTCCTACAAACTGCTCCAGTAGCATTCTTTCCTTCAAACGTGCACTTATCTCACGAGCTGCGCCCTTACCCTTACTTACGTACTTACTTTATACAACTCTACCTTTTCCAGAAACATTGAACGAAGTTTTCTCGGAGTTCGGCGAAATTGAGTACTGCCAGCACTTGACCGAGCGCGAAGAGCCGTTCCGCCGCCGCGGCTTTGGCTTCGTGACTTTCAGCTCCAAAGAAGCTGCCGACGCGTCGTGCGAGGCGCTCGACGGCCTCGAGGTGGACGGCCGCATGATTAAGGTGAACATCGCGCAACCAAAGACTTTTTAAGAAAGCAGAGCGTGAAAGCTTGGCTCAAGGAGGCGAAAGTCATGCTCACAGCGTTTGTGGCGGGAGGCTGAGGATGATTATGGCTCATTTCTTTTGAGAAATTTGCGGCGCTCACATGCACAGAGTCACCCTCAGTGCACACCTTTATCCATACCAAGAGAAGAGTTAAATGGTTTTTGTGCATACGAATAGAGCGCATAGGGGACAGACGCCAGGTCCACACTTCCACTTCCCATTTCAGCACTTCCACTTCGGACTTCAGAACCCGAAATTTATTTCTATTTCACCGGGCTTTGCATTCCGCAGAGAGGGGGGATAAGAATAAAAAGAATTTATAAACCATGGAGTAATTTAGACCTTTCGGCGTGGCTTCTTTTTCTCTTTTGAGACAGGCCCCGAAGCCCGAAGGGCCGGAATTAGAAGACCAATAGGTAGAGAAGAAAAGCAAAGCAGCGCAAACTAATCCTAAGAAGCTAATCAGGCGCACATGCCCGAGTGGCCATGGAAGTGATGGGTCCAAAGTGGCTTTTTCTCTTTTCTTTTCTTATCCTTTCTCTACCTGTATTGCTACTGCTACTGCCCTCTGCCCTCCTTCGCCTAACTTTTACAGGTGAGGTCTCTGGTATATTCCCTACAATGCGCGTGCGCTGTGCGGCTGTGCGCCGTGCGCTGTCTGCACGACGTGCTACGTGCGTGTTTGTATGTTTGTGTTTGTATATCTCCCCCTGCCCATATTCCACCAGGAGCACGCCCATTCTACTTCTACAACTCAGCGTTCTGGCGCAGGGAAAAAATCTTGCGTTTCATTGAACGCTTCGAGGCCCTGTGTCAGCTGAACTACACCCGTGTGCTAATGTTCTCAAAGCACTAAGGACGTTATCCTTACTTGCCTCACGTAGTGGCGCGCTTCTCTCGCCACTCTACCCCCACTAGAGGAGTAAGGCGTATTTGGTTGGCTTGCGTGTTTATGTGGCTCTCGAATGTTGACCAACTAATAGGGACTTGAATGAGCACAGTATGATTTATTCGGTATCAGCTCGGCTGCACTGCAGATTTCGAGTGATTTTGGCCCATTCTACGCCCCAAATTCAATAGAATATATTGCTTCTTGGTATTGGGATTCCCCCTCGATATTGTCAAAATATCGGGCCACAGTGGTAGGACCGTATGAGCTCGGTTAGGGGGAATCCCGCCTCGATTAACGTATGCTATGGCCAATAAAGGTGATATTTCAGAATTGCCCCCCCTTTAGCTGCAAGTTGGTCCTCCAACCGATTTAAATATATCTTCCGTAACGTAAGGGCTGAACTATGAAGTATAATCCTCCAAGACTAACAGATTGTGCACTGATTTTAATGCACATGAGATACCTGAGCATCCCGAAGGGTGCTCAGAAAACACGTTAGCTTTGCTTGTTTTTTTCGCGGCGCCGAGAAAAATCTGTGATTTCTCTTATTTTAATTCAACAAGTCAGACAAGCGGGTCATCGTCAGATATTGATGTAGACGAATTAGACGCTCCGTATTTGTTCAAGAGTGGTGGAACTGTAAGCAGTAATTTAATCGTTAGTGGTTCGGTGGATGTAAAAACAGCATTGACACTTCCAGCGATTGGAAATGTTGAAAGCACAATACAAGGAAATCAAAATACTATAAATGATGGCGATTTGACTATTGCTCGAACGACTGGATTACAAACAGCATTAGAAGGAAAACAAAATACTATAAATGACGGCGATTTGACAATTGCTAACACTTCTGGATTACTGTCGGCATTAGAAGGGAAACAAAATAGCATAAATGATGGTGATTTGACTATTGCTAAAACTTCTGGATTACAATCGGCACTTAATGGAAAACATTTGCGAGAACGTCAGGATTACAGACTACATTAGAAGGAAAACAAAATACTATAAATGACGGCGATTTAACCATTGCGAGAACGGCAGGATTACAGACTACATTAAACGGAAAACAAAATACTATAAATGATGATGATTTGACTATTGCTCGAACGGCAGGATTACAGACAGCATTGGAAGGAAAACAGAATACCATAAATGATGGTGATTTGACTATTGCGAGAACGGCAGGATTACAGACAGCATTAGAAGGAAAACAAAATACTATAAATGATGGTGATTTGACTATTGCGAGAACGGCAGGATTACAGACTACATTAGAAGGAAAACAGAATACTATAAATGACGGTGATTTGACTTGAACAATTTCAAATTGGAAAAGTATAACAATTCCTGTGGAAGGGACTTGGAGAAAAATTGTTTATTCTCCAGAATTGAATTTATTCGTCTCAATAAGATTAGGAACTGAGAATTGCATTATGACATCTACAAATGGGATAGATTGGGAATTAGTAATCAATGATTTAGGAGGTTGTCGTGATATTGTATGGGCTGGTGAAGTGCGAAGATTTGTTATATGCCATTTTTCTAATGCTGCTTTTTCAAGTTCATCCGATGGTAAAAATTGGACTATAACTGAACTCCCTTTTGGGTCTGGTTATATATGTATTACTTACTCCCCGGAATTAAACATATTTGTTAGTGTGAATAAGGACGGGGATGTGGTAAAATCAACAGATGGTGAAGGTCTTTTTTATGATGAGCCAATAACATCACCAAATGCAAATTTTCCTAAATCTATTGTTTGGTCGAGTGAATTAAATAAATTTGTTATTGTGTATAGAACTCGGGCTGAAAGGGTAGCTTATTCTTCTAATGGTGATGATTGGTTTAATGTGATTGTTTCATTGAATGAATGGACTGATATTACGTGGTCGCCTCAACTTGGATTGGGTGATAATAGGGTTATGACTTCAACCGATGGAATAATTTGGACGAATGGAACTATACCATTATATTTATGGGAAGGTGTGGAATGGAGCGAATTAGGATTTTTTATAGCAACCTCAAAAGATGGATATATATTATATTCTATTGATGGCTTCATTTGGGTTGATAGTGTTTTAAGTGGTTCCCACTGTGGTGGGTGTTGGTCTAAAGAACATGGAATATTTGTTGTTGTTGGGATAGATATTATTTATACAAGTTCTTTAAAGATGAAGACGGGACTTGGTCCTTTAATTCATTAAATACAAGTTCAATATTATTAAATGGAAGTAGTGTTTCAACTTTAATTGGTGATAAACAAAATGAATTAAATACTGGAGCAAATACCACCATAGAAGGTGATGAAATATCTTGTGATTTAGTTGGAAGCACAAATATAGACATTACAAATGGTGTTATTTCAGCTAATGGATTACAAAAAACAAAAACAGCAGGAGCAAATATTACCATAGAAGGTGATGAAATATCGTGTTCATTATCAGCAGGGACAAATATAGACATTACAGATGGTGTTATATCTTCAACTGGAGGAAGTGGAGGAACAACAATTGACACAACTACAAATTTAAATGTAAATACAATCACCACAGAAAGCACGACAACAGATTGTAAAATTAGTGGAAGATTAGTCACAGCGAACGAACAAATGTTTATCAATAATGTGGTGAAAGATTTAGATGGTTTAACTTCCTATAATTTAAAAATAATCCAACCATTTTTATCAGGAAATTATGTATGTTATACTGGACTTATCTCTATACAGTAGAACCTTTACGGGGTAATTCTTGAAAAGGTCTTCGCTGCGAATCAAGAGGATTCGCTGCGAACCAAAAAACGAGCTCATCCTTCGCCACAAATTGTCGCGTACAGTAGGGTCGCGTGTATAGCACTGCTGTCGCTAATCTGCGCGTGCTAGCCTTCGCTGCAGTTTGCCACTGCTTGGTAAAGTGTCCTTTTCTTTACATCGCTGCTGGTGAATGTATAATTCATGATGAAAGATTCGGTACTGTGACATCTACGGTCCCAAGATATGGACATCTACGGTCAAATGGGTTTGATTGGTTGAAGGTGTTTCTGCAGAAAAACAGAAAGAAGGGGACTCTGATTACTTCGTGATACACGTTGT
>Ga0307931_1002158_pt1 | contig 12704 bp, 17 predicted proteins | sample OrgLakmetageno47_FD_201816 | JGI IMG/M metagenome (GOLD analysis project Ga0307931, IMG submission 201816) | Saline water microbial communities from Organic Lake, Antarctica - #47 | ecosystem: Environmental > Aquatic > Non-marine Saline and Alkaline > Saline | place: Antarctica: Organic Lake... | reverse complement strand
CCCCTGCTTTGTGGCTTCTTTCATTTCTTTGTTCATCCTAGTGGGCCTAGGCTCGCAGCTCCTCGGTGGGTGAAAGAATCCTATCGGTGGAGTGGGTATGACTTTGGACTTGGAGGAGAGGAATTCGATTCAGGATGAGGGTGAAAACCCCCCACCAAACTCGGATACATGTGAGTCCGAGTCTGAGCACAATCGAATATTTGTTCGACCTCGCTAAGTACCGCTTCTGGAGCGGAGAAGCAACTCCTGGTGTTCCTAGGCCTGTGTTCATTCGTTTTCGCACAGCCTACGGCATGTCAGCAACGTGATCCGTACTTCGTTAGCAAGCAAGAGGACAGACGGTGCTGAGATCGGCTGGCGCCCGGCGCTTGAGAAAAACATTGAGACGATGCCCTGCTGGGGCAAAAAAATAGCCCAGAGAATTGCCTCGTGGACCTGGGACGTGACACACAAACGAGAACTCGGTCCCGCCGACTTGTTCGGAGGAAAGGCGCCAGTTGGAGCCTTGATAGGCCTTCTGGAGCGAATTTGCTAGTGCATATGCAGCTCAAGTGCATTCTTTATGTGCCTCTGTGCCTGCTGTGTACTTGCGGCCCTTGCCTTTCTTTGTTTTTGGGAGAGTATTAACTTGCTAGAAGAACAGCGCCAGATATCCGAGAGGAAAAAAGGTGCTGCGTGCAATTATATAGCCCTCGTTGTCGTCACCGGCCACCCCCCAACGGGGTTATCTGGAATAAAGTTTAGGTTGCTCGTACGGACATTCATAACCCCTAATAGTCGCCGGCAATGGCATCGTAGTCACCAACTTCTGCAGCGCCGTCTTCGCCTTCAATTTCAGCCCATCCGCCATTTTCCTCTTCAATTTCCTCTTCCTCATCGTCATCGTCTTCTTCATCGTCATCTTCCTCGTCGTCTTCGCCTTCTTCGTCTACCGGTGGCGCGTATTCCTTGGATAAGTGCGGCAACAGCGTCATTTCTAAGGGCTGTTTCCATTTGACTTCCCCCGACCAAGAGTTCACGTATCTAAACACCATACACAATTCAATAATGAAACAGATGAGTGGACTAAAAAACGAAAGGAGTGAGTAATGCGCAACGCGCCATAGATAAGACAAGACAGGAACGAGAGCATGAACATCACCACCGCCTGTAACAACAAGAACAACAATAACAACAGGAGCTATAACGAGAACCCCCCTCCCACATACTTTGTTTCTCCGGTCGTGTCGTCGAGCGAAGCAGTCCAATAATCTCGGTACCAGCTGAAGAGGGCCGCCCGCAAGCGGTGGCCGCGGAAACAGCGCTGGATGGTGATGGCCGCGGCTTTTTCGTCGCGACATTTGTTGCGCAGCCTCACGCTCCGGTCGCGGACCGTTTTCACGGCCGTGCCCTGCGTCAGAGGCTGGAGCTCGCGCCGCACCTGTCACGGCAGTATTCGAGTTGATAGAAGAAATTGAAAAATGGGCTGTTACCAGATTGGTGGGCATGGATAGAAAGTGGTGGTCAGCAAGAAATGAGACTGAAAAAATAGACGAATGTTATAAAGTTTGTACGGTGCGAGATACATGCAGTACAAAAAGGAAAGTAATTAACTTCTTCCATGATCACGATCCAACTATGCATACCTGGCGCAGTTCTCGTTCTCGCTGCCGCACTTGGAGCGTGATTTCTTGGTACTGGTCCTTGAGCTCTTCGCACTTGGCTTCGAGTTCGGCCAACTGTTCCGCCAATCGAATTTTCAAGAACTCGGTCAAGAACCGCTGCGGCGCGCCACTGATTCGAGAGGTGTCCCAATATTTGGCGGTGACCTGAAGGAAGAAAAAAGCAAAAAAAAATCAGCACAAAACGTGAACGAAAGAAGACAAGACAGGGCGAGATAGAAAACAAAGGAATTACAACTACATAGAATGAGGAAAGAGGGATCTATAGAGTAAAAGAATGACAAGAGAAAATGAAACAAAAAGCACCACGTGCATATATCAATCGACCCGAATTCGATCGTATGAGTAAACAATTTGTCTTTTTACCGTGAGCATCGTCTCCATTTCTTCCTGCAGTGCCGCAGCATCTTGCACCGTATCTTCGAGTTGTTCCTTCACCACTTCGGCTCGCTCCTCTACCTTCTGCTTGTCGTCCAGCAGCCATCGCTCCCGCTGGTACAGGGGTGCAGCGAGCTTTTCCAGCCGCTTGAGCTGAAACGCCACTTCCCAACTATTTTTCATGAGAAAGGGAAGGTGGAGAGAAAACAGAAGGAGGCGGCGTTGATACTCATGGGATTGAGTGCTTGGGAAATGAAGAAGCACTCGGGAGGGCACACACACAAGAGAGAAATCGACACGAGAAGAGATTCAGAGCGCAAAAGAAGATATTCTCAATTATTTTCCTTCTCCCTTCATGTTCTTATTCGTTCTTACCGTTCGCGGCCCTTGTGCCCTCGAAACACGCGGCACACGGCCATGGCCGCCCGCTCGCGCTGCTGTAACTCCGCCATCAACAGCTTCCGCCGCGCTGCGCGCTCGCGCCCCAATTTCCCACGCCAGCACCGCTGGATTTCCCGGGCGGCGGCGAACTGCGTCCGCCGCAAGTCCCGCAAGCTGCGGGTCACGTCCGCCCGGTACCTCGCCCGGTTGGCCCGCCACGCGCTCTGAATCACCAGCGCGCACTTGATGGCCCATTCGCGGGCCGCCAACCACCGCAAGTAGGCGGCCCGCCGGCGGCCCCCCATGCCCCGGAAGGCGGCCTGGACCACGATCGACTCGCGCCACTCCAGCAAGCGGCAGTCGTACTCGTGCCGCACCCGCGCGAAGCACACCCGGCCCAAATGGCCCCGCAGCACCCGCTGAAGCTGCTGGCAAGACGCCAACTCCAGAGCGATGCGAGCGTTCCGGGCGTCACGGAGGGCGCGCAGCAAGTCGCAGTTCTGACGGGGAGGGGGGTTGTGCAGTGGAGGTTGATAGAGAAAAAAAAACAGCGTGAAGATAGAATGGGTAAGATACAGACAAGAAAGATATTTATTGTACTTGTTTAGTCCTATTATATTCTATAATCTTAAGCTTTCGTTGAATTCAGGCATAAGTAGAAGCAAAGTAGACCAAAGCAAACAAACAAAAAGGTTCAAGCAGACTATCTTCCACTCTTTCTGATTCTCTCTGTAGTCTTAGTCTCACCTTTTTCGCCTGACGCCGGCGCCACGCTCCTTGCACGATCCTCGCTTTGAGCTCAAGCCGAGCCCGGTGCTTGGCGGCCGCAATGCTCTTCTGGTAGGCCTCGCGCCTCAGGCACTTCACGAAGGCGCGGTCCACGTAGCCGCGCCAGGTGCGCTGCACCAGCATCGCGAGCACCTGTTGGCGAGTTGGATCGTGGTTGGAGACGGTCTTAATGATATACAGAAGTTGAGATGAGAACTACACACACATGGAGACACTTGTAGTCATGGGTTTTGTTTCCTCTCCTCTTTCCCTCCCCCCACCCCTTTAAAAAGGAAAGAAAGAAACTAATAAAAATGAAAATAATCGCACACTCACCTCGTTTCGACGGTTGTCAGATACTCCACTCCGTATCTGCGCTACTCGTCTTCGGCCCATGGTCCCTCGCATCGCAGCCGCAACGCTGGTAGCGCACCTCTGCGTGAGAGCTGCCAGCCGTCGCTTCTGCCACCGTGACCGCGCTAGGACTCCTCGCACGCGTGCTTGGACCTTGCACAGCAGCGCTGCCATCACCCATTCGCGGTACCGCTCGGCCGCCCTCTTTTTGCCCAAATAGGCGCGCATGTGAGCCTGCATGAGCACGGCAGCAGTGTGCCGCCGTTTGTGCAAGGCTTTTGCTGCTTTCAATTTTTCGGTATCTGACCGAGGCTCGTACCCAAACCTGATGTCATAGGAGGTGACGGGGGTAAAAGCAGCGGAGTAAAGAAAGAAGTGAGGATTCATATGCTATGTGTTTATCAGCACACACTTGAAGCATTGTCGGCCAATCAAGAAAATTTAAGAAAACAAGCAAACACGAATGCTTGCAACACTTACTGCCTCTCTCTCATGTCTCACCATTTGGTTGCTGGCTGCGAGAAGTCCATTTGCCCCACCAACTCCATCAGAAACCGCCGGCTAATCTGCGTGCAGCCAGTGATGTCTAAGGAGTCCAAACCGGTGCATTGCTCGGCAATTTCAGTGATCCCGCGGCCGGTGACGGCAGGGCAGCCCCCCAAATTGAGGTATTCTAATTGGTGCGCGTGAGCCATCACCTGGCAGAAGAACAAGTTATAATGAATGCGTAAAGAGGGATAAAATATGAGTGCGGCGCATTGGCATAGAGCAATCACAGAGGAAATACACCCATCAGACAATTTGAATATGTAGAGGTTGAGGTGTGAAATGGCTATACTTCTTGTGCCACACAAACTGCTTACTCCTCCTCATCACGCATTCAGAGAAAGAACTCTACTAAAATATATATTACCAGGCAAGCGCCGTCGTCTAATTTCGCGCAGCGCTGCAAATTCAGCACTTTCAGTTTGCGGCAATGCGACACTACCGCCTGCAAACCAGAGGACCCTACCCCGTGGCAGTCGCTCAAGTCTAGCTTGGTCAAATGCGGACAGCGGCGCGCTAAGGAGGCCAAGTTTTTGTTGCCAATGCGCGGGCACCTGTGGTTTTGATTCGTTGGTAGAGAAGGCACACGGGGTTAGATGAGCAAGAAAAGAAAAACCAGAAATGGCCAGGGCATGAATTCCAAAGCTCTTTTTTAGTTTATGTACATCTATTTGATCATCTCTCCCCTTTCTGTCTTTTCAAAAGTCCTCGTCCTTACCCAGATAAGCTGAGGTCAACTAATTCGTGGCAATGGCTCGCCAGCTTCTCCACCGCTTTGTCGGTGACGGCATGGCACCCCGTCAACCTCAGCGTGTGCAAATTGGGGCACCCCTGTGCAATGGCCGCGAGGCCAGTGTCTCTTACGTGGGTGCACCCAAACATGTCCAAATGCGTCAGCAACGGGCATGATCGCCCCAAGTCCTGTTTTCAATTGGTCATATATTTTTTATTGCGTTGCAGATGTGCCAGAAAAAAGAAGCAAGAAGATCAGAGAGATTAGCGCGAGGAAAATTACACACAAGTTAATGTTGGAAAAAATTTATGCATGTATACACAAAGAAGCATGCATGAATCCTCCTTGAAGTAACAGAGAGAGAAAGAGAGATAGAAAAGAGTACAAAACTTAACGATGCAGAGAAGAGATACAGAAACAACACAAGAGAGTAGCCTGGGGAGCACAGCACACACCTGCAGTGCAGTGTCGCCGTATTCGCCGATTTTCGAGCAGCCGCTCAGGTCTAAGTGGGTCAACTGAGGGCAGCATTTGGCGACTTCTGAGACTCCGGTGTCGGTGACTGCGTTGCAGTTGACCAAGGACAAATAGCGTAAGTTGCAGCAACCAGCCGCAATTGTGCGCAAGCTCTGATCGTCCACTGGGTTGAAAAGGCACGCACACGAATAGAATAAGACAGAAATTTGAGATTAAGAGAGACTGGTGTGAGGGTACGAATAGGCCTTCGAAGTCCAAGAGATAGTCTGAGACCGCGAGAGACTAGAAGTTTTAAGCTAGGATAGAGAGAAAAGAGGAGGGGAACATGAAGAGGAGTTGCACGTATACCGTGGGTGCAGTGGTCAAATTTCAGTTCTTCCAAGCCCTGGCACCGCAAGCTCAAGCTGCGGAGGCCCACTTTCGAAATGGCGCTGCACTTGCTCAAGTCCAGCGCTTCGATGTGCGGGCAGTGCCGCGCAATCGCCCACAGCCCGACGTCGGTCACTTCAAACCCTTCCGCTAGACCCAGCCGCTTCAAGTCGGGCTGCATCACGCACAGTTCTTGAATCCACGCGTTGGAAATCGGCTCCCCCGTGGACAGCGCGTGTTTGCCGAGGTCAATGTCGGTCTTCAGCTTCACCCCTCCTTCTTCCATGAAATGCCGCAAGAAACTCCTCAAAGTGCCTTTCGCCCGCGGCGAGTCGCGTTCAAACAAGTTCCCCACAGGCATATTGGCGCGTTTGGTCTCGGCGGAGAGGCCTAGCCGCGGGAGGGCTAGTTTAGCGCCGTTTCTACCACCACCACCGCTGCCGCTGCCTGGCCCGCTATTATTATTGTTGTTTTTGCTGCCCGAGTGTGAGTCAGCTCGATAGCCGAGTTTGTCTGGCACTCCATAACTGCCAAAGGCGGCACCTTCGTCCAGGTATGCGCCTTCTAAGTCGTTCGTGCGGTTTCTGTTTTGAGTGCTCAGAGGCGCCTTGAGCGAAGCTTTCAGCGGTGGCCGGGAGCCGTTGCTGTTGCCAGCGAAGCTGACAGCGAGAGGTTTAGTAGCAGATAGCTGTGGAGGACCCGCCGTCTTCATAAAATTACTGTCGTTATCCGTTTTCGCGAAATTACTACCGGTGTTGCTATTCTTGCCTGTAGCGGTACCGTTGAATGTTTGGAAACCAAGGGCAAGCTCCTGCCGAGGCGGTAACTCCAAGCCTCCACCACCTTTGGCCGGAGGCGCAGTAGCCCACTGCCCGGTCTGATCTATGCTCTTCCCCGATGAGCTCAGTGTTTTCCCGTATTGCGTTTGAGCACCTACTGCCATGCTTTTCTGCATGGGTGGCTTGCCAGGCGTAGCCCAAGCCTCAATGGGCGCTTTTGCATGCCCAGGTTTCGGGTGCGCAGGGCGCGTGCGCCGAAGCATGTCCTCGGTAAGCTCTGGCGGCGGCAGCGATTTAGCCATTTGCCCGTTGCGCCGGAACTTCTTGAGGGCAGGGCCGCTCGTCTGCGCTAGCACGCCTGGCGCACTGCCCGGAGGCTCCATTTTAGGCGTTGGCTTTCAACAATGTACCGAACTACCGATCAGACAGGGTTACTTTCCATAACTTGGTCAAGAAGAAAGTAGTGATCAAGCGATGAAGCGATTACGCGATGATTATTCCATACCGTACCACACCTCAAAACGCCCAAAACCCTGAGAGGCTAACAGCCGAACAAGATAAACAACGCCGGAGATTAAACGAATAGCGATGGCTCTCAGCATTAGCTCAACTCTAAATTCCTCTTTTTCAGCACCGCTGAATGTAGAAAATGGTGCTACTTGTTTGAGTAGCTCATTAGGATCCTACTTCGACGACTCTAGCCGCCTCGTCATGCTTGAAACGTTCAAGGTTCACTGCGCTGGAACTCAAGGAGGCCCTAGAAGCTCCAAATCAAAGCGTCTTGAGCCTGCTACCCTCAAAGACATAGCATGGCAGACTGTGCAAGCCACACGAATGAGAATATGCGCCAAGCATCGTCGCAGAGCAGCCAGATTTTTGGCCGTCGGGAAGGCCAGACTAGCACGGCGCTCCCTCGAGCTAGCAACGCGAGCTTCTCCTTGCCCGAGGTCGTATCTAGCATTGGCTGAACGCTATAGGGATGACGGGGAGTTGCGCCGCTATGAAGGATCCTTGCGGTCGGCGATTGCTGCTGCTGCCATGGCTACTGCAAGAAAAGGGCTGGAGGCAGGACTGAGCGCTTTGAAATTGCTGGCTTTGCATTTGTGCCTAGAAGGGCGCGACAAAGAAGCAGCAAAGGTTTTGACTACACTAGACCTCAGCTTTCGACTTTCCAAAGGGGTTCTGCACTACACAGTTCCTCCCACAGAGTCGCTCCTACCGAAAGACTGTGGAGCCATGGTGGTAGACAACGCCCTTCCGCCTCATCTCTTTGAAGTTTTGCAAGAAGCTTTCTCTCCGTCGGCACCGTTTTGGCAAGAACATAAGTACCACGACCCGAACACAGGGTACTTCAGCTACATTCAGCCTTTGCACAAAGCATCCGCAGCACCCTCGACGCGGCTGATTGAGGCCGCCGTGGAGTGCGTACGCGCGCAAGCAGCAGCGTGGCTGCCCGACGTGGAAAGGGCTGAAACGGCCGAGTGGTGGGCCCACTGCCGGTGCCATGCGGCAGGCCACCAGCTGCACTTTGACTCGGCCTTTGAAGGCGAAACCGAGGGCGGTGCCCAGAACCCCATCTGCTCCACGGTGCTGTACCTCAGCAACCCACACGTCGGCGGTCCCACGCTCGTGACCAACCAAGGCATCAACGACACGACGATGGCGTCGTCGGGTTACCTGGTTCGGCCCAAGTTGAACCGCCTCACCGCGTTCCAAGGCCACCTCTTGCATGGGGTCCCACCGGGCAGGGGCACGATTCCTGGCGCAGGCACCGAGCGCCGCGTGACGCTGATGGTTGCGTTTTGGCCCAAGATGCAAGGGTTCCCGTACGTGCCAGAGCAGCCTGGCCCAGCCCAGCGTTTGCCTTTTCAAGGGTCCCCGCATGCCTGGCCAGCTACACTCCTTGCGCAAGTGGACGGTGGAAACGGGAAGCATTCAAAGAGCACAAATGCGGTACCTGAATCAACTCCTGGTGTAGCGGCTGCAGTGAGCCCGGTGTGGGAGCGCGTGAAGCAGCGCAGCAGCAAGCGGGGGCGCGACGACAGTTCTGACCCCATTCCGATCGTGCCGTACGAGAAGTGTTTTCAGGGGTTCTAGTCGAGTCACCGCGCCTACCTCAAGGTATCATTGCGAAGCAATCTCTACCTCTCTTTGGAAATGCGCATTTGATTTTAATTACAAATGGGTGTCAAACTGCCAAATCCGCGGGATAAATCGATAAGTAGGGAATTCAAGTTCAAGTTCAAGTTCAAAGTGCTTTACTACACGTATATATCCACATAGAGCACGTGCGATGGGCATACTCCTATGTAACTTAATGCGCATGAGGTTTGACTTATAAGTTTACATAGATAGAAGCGGGAAGCAGCCCACAAGAGAGAAGAAGCAGACTGAACACAAAAGAAAAAGAAAAAGGCAGCGTGCCACTTTGGACCGCTACCATCACTTCCATGGCCACTTGGGCATGTGCGCCTGATTAGCTTCTTAGGTTTCGTTTGCGCTGCTTTGCTTTTCTTCTCTACCTGTTAGTCTTCTAATTCCGGCCCTTCGGGGCCTGTCTCAAAAAGACACAAAAGAAAAGACAAAACCATCAGGATCTTATGTATTTATGACCCATATACCATATTAGGTCATCGGAAATAGTCGGACGTGGGACGTGGGACGCAGCTCCCGTGTAGGACAGTTGAAGATACTAGCAGAAGCTCTTGCAACATGGCGGCTACACGCAAGGCCCTATTCGTTGCGGCACTATTCACAACGGTAGCGTCCGCGTTGAAAATCGTACCGTCGGGCGGAAGCGGTGGGAGCGGGCCGACACGCGTGAGGAATGGTCCTGGCACCGTCGGAGCGGCACGTGCCGACAAGGGTTTCGGCGCTAGCAGCGCCAGCAAAAAGGGCTTCGGCAGCAAGCCAAGCTCACAGCAGCAGGGAGGAGAGCCCGACTTGTCCCACTTAGGGCCCGAGTGGCGCAAGTTTCAATTTGCGCCCAACAGCCGCGTGCGCCCGCTGCCGCGCGGGCCCGACGCACCTCCCATTCCCAAGTCGATCATGCGGCCCGACTACGCTGCCGATGGGCGACCTAAGAAGAAAGGCTCGGCCGTGCCCTGGGACATTGAAGTGAAAACCCCTCGCGATATCGAGGGCATGGTATGTAAGGCTAGGCTCTATGTTCCTCTAGATATGGCCGAGTTTTGAACCTACGCAAATTCCTATTTCGTATCAACTTGGACGAGGATCATATGATTGCCCTAGTAAAATACTATCCAACGATCTAGTTAGAAGGAACAACTAATCTACTAGAATCAGTGCTTGTGTCTGCACTTGTGTGCTTTGGGGGCTGTCCAAGGAGCTATGCTTCTCTTGATTTCTCTTCGCGAGTATTTCTGCGGGTTACTCGTCTCACCACCAGACTGTGTTCTGTTCACACCTTTTGTTTGAATAGATGGCCGCTGGTCGAGTGGCCCGTGAAGTGCTCGACGCCGCGGGGCTGGCAGTGCGCCCAGGCATCACTACTGCGCAAATCAACCAACTGGTGCGTTGCGATTTGGCTTGTTAAAAGGAGTGTGTTTTTCGCTGTGTGCTGCTGTGTTGTCTTTTTCTCCACGAGAAGGAAAAGCTGTAATAATTAAGTTCATGAGTGCGTGTGTGTCACATACGCTACTGACTGAAGTAGCAAGAGTATGCTTCCGCCCTAGGTTGAACTTCTAGTTCTTCACCTGTTTGTTTGCATGTGGTGAATGCTAGGTGCATGATGAGTGCATTCGTCGCAACGCTTACCCGTCCCCACTCAACTACCATGGCTTCCCAAGGTCCGTGTGCACTTCCGTCAACGAAGTGATTTGCCACGGGATCCCCGATGCCACGGTCTTGCAAGAAGGCGACCTTATCAACATCGACGTCACGGTAACGTGATAAGAGTCAGTTGACTGGATTTTCAAGGATGAGGTGTGGAGCCATTTCAATGGCACCATTCGAGTAGTTGGATGTTCCTGTAGCTGCTAATACCCTGCTCTAGCATTTCACACTGCATCATGGTTGATGCCTCTCTGAGTAAGTAACGACTTATTCACGCGCGCGCATTCTGCATGTCCTGCTGTTGTCAACGCGCGCACAGGTGTACTTCCAGGGCTACCACGGGGACTGCTCAGAGACTTTTGCGGCTGGCCAAGTGGACGACGAAGGCATGCGACTCCTGCAGGTAAAAGGAGTGGCACAACAGAGAAAAGTGATGGTTCGTGAGGTACAAATTCTTACGTTTAAAGTCTAGCACCAGTTTATTTTATGTGCGTTACTTTTTGTGGCATGGTTGTATATGCGTGAATGCGTACAATGACATGCGAATGAAACGCTCTTCGCACATTTCACGTCCTCACTAAATCCCGCACCACTACACACGCACCTATTCTCAGGCGACATACGACTCATGGGTACGTGCGATGGACTTTTGCGAGCCCGGAAGGCCGTACAAGGAAATTGGAGGCGTGATAGAGTCCTTCGTGCAGCAGCAAGGCTACACCAGTGTGAAAGTGCGTCTCTCTTATTTGTGTGTGTGTTGGCGTTTTCATGTAATTGTGTACTCGTTAAAAAAAAAAAACATCTTCTTAGGCCTCAATCAAAAATCAATTGAATAAAAAAATGGACGAAAACACTGCCTTTTTTTCAATCAGCTTCAACGCCATTTTTATCCCCCCCCCCGCACAGGAGTTCTGCGGGCACGGCGTTGGGTCCGTCTTTCACACCAACCCCTCCATTTTGCATTACCGCAACAACGAGCCACAAGGCATCATGGCAGTGGGGCACACATTTACCATTGAGCCAATGATCTGCGAAGGCTCCAACAAGGTGATAATGCGGTAGTGGTGGCGGCAGTCCAGTAGTACATTCATTCCTATACACAGCACCACCATAACAAAAATACCAACGAGAAATCATGCATTATCCCGTATTGAGAGTCCACAGGTAGGAGCAGCCTCATCATCGTTGCCCATGTCCGTGCATGTATGAACAAATTCAGGTGTTGCATTGGCCGGATGACTGGACCGCTACTACTGGGGACGGCGGCCGCACTTGCCAGTTTGAACACACGCTCCTCATGACCGAGACAGGTAAGAAGCCTTGCTGCACAATCCTTTTTATTGTCACCTCTGCGTGGGTTTTAATGAGTATGACGATGAGAAATTGAGGAGAGAATTAGGCCGTAGCAGACCTGCTTACTAGTTTATTTGTGCATCTTCGCACTACCTGGAAGCACGTCTTAACGGAGTATTTCTTTTTCCGTTGGTTTACCCATTTGCTTTTTCGCTTCCTTGTCGAGTATGAAGTATCTTGCGTATAACTTTGTGATTGCCTTTTGCCTGTAGGAGTGGTCCCCTTGACGGGTAAAATCCCAGGCCAAAGCCCGGTGTACCCCTGGGAGCGGGGAGAGCCGTACACTGGCCGGGGCGCGCTGAGCCAGGCGACCTTGCAGAAGATGGCCCAGCAGTCGGCGGTGTACGGCAACAACAATGGCAGTGGTGGTGGAGGAGGAGGCAACAATGGAGGAGGGGCGTTTGGAAGCGCAGGGCGCGCGTCGTTAGGGCGCATGGATGGCTTGCGTTAGGTGACTGGCTGCTTTTACTGCGCCAGGCGATGCCATAGATCAAGGAATCAACATAACTCATTTAACGCATTTCAGCAAGAAGGCAGCAGGCAGCTCGCGCGCAATTACATAAGATTTCAGTTTGGTTCGTCTGTAGTTAATTAGATGGTTTGTTTTAGGCATTGGCAATAGAACCAACGAGAGAGAGCAGTTTTGATGTCCAGATACAGATAGAAATAGAAAGAGAAACACTTGAGCCGCAAATGTTAAAAGCAACATAGACCATAGGAATTTCGATGTTGCTCTCTGTACTTCCCAAGGGCGGCATCGTAACATTTATCAGGTGCCAATAATTATATTAGGCGCCGCAGGTTCCACAGTTAGTGCGGTTTCTGCGAATAAATACTTCGGATATGCCATATTCTGCGAATAAATACTTCGGATATGCCATATGCCGCTTACGTTAACTCGTTATTGTTATTTGTACGTCGGAGTTGGTGTTAAGTACAGTAGCTCCGCCGGATAGGGAGGTTTTTTGGGTCTGTTTTCGTTCAAGTACTTTTGTAGCTCGCACGATTTTGAAAAAAATAAAAAATCACAGCCCAAAATGTAGCTTTCGGGGCAGTGCCTTTGATGCGCGAATAAATCTCGGGTAGACGCCAAGCGCCGCTTTAAGATGT
>Ga0307931_1002157_pt1 | contig 12706 bp, 12 predicted proteins | sample OrgLakmetageno47_FD_201816 | JGI IMG/M metagenome (GOLD analysis project Ga0307931, IMG submission 201816) | Saline water microbial communities from Organic Lake, Antarctica - #47 | ecosystem: Environmental > Aquatic > Non-marine Saline and Alkaline > Saline | place: Antarctica: Organic Lake... | reverse complement strand
GCCCCTCTCCCTCCTGAATCATCCCGCACTTGCTTTGTTTGCGCAACGCACGCGCATTCCCACTTCTGCCCGCAGCATTGGCTTCTGTGCCATTTGGGTTTGTATTAGTTCGAGTTCGAGTTCGAATGCCACGGCAGGAACTACAGAAGAGTATATCAGTGAAGAAGCAAAGAATTTTTAGAGCAACGAGAGTAGAATTCAAGCACAAGGCCGGGCAGGCTACAGGGGAGAAGCACATGCATCATGCATGCCCCGTCGTCCCGTCGTGCCCGCCATACCGCCAGATATCATAGATTTCTCTGGGAAATTTCTCGTCACTACTTAATTACGTACTGCACGATAGTGAACAGAGATCGAAGAAGCATACCAGTGGATAGTGGTTTTGTACCCTGCCCTACTATCGCCAGCGCGAGGCTCTGCCCAGTTCAGCGGTGCGACTTCTACGATCACGGAATGTTATCCGATTGGGTGCAGCATACTTAGAGCAGCTACGCTAATGGAGTCCTACGGGCTGCACTTCGTCCAATAGCTGGTATCTAAAGTTGCGCCGTCAGTAACCCTTGACGATTTTGAAGGTGGCGAAAACTCGCAAAGAGTTTGGCCATGCCTCCGAGAGAAGAAAAATATCTACTCTTTCCAAACATGTAGCTATTTGATCTTATTAAATGCAATTTGATTCGACAGCCGCTCCTTTTTCCTTCTTCGCAGATGATGCTATAACCCTTGAGAAGTCCCGGAAAAACTGCAGGTCTTGAATCTTGATGGAATTGTGGTAACGGAGCAAATGACGCCACGAACTTGACAGCCGCAGCTACTTTGATAATATGCCAAAATGCCCTGATATCCAGTTCATGTGCGTCCCGCGCCGTTTTGCGAAGCATGGGGCATTCATCGGCCCTGAACTTGCGAAAGCCTTTGAAATTCTTAGAAGCTATGCCGATACAATCCTGCGGGGGACCTCTCCCTCTGATCCTTGCTTGCTTTCTTTTTCAAGATTCTGAAATCCCTTTGTCACAATTTCGCTGTATGATCACGTAGTCATATATTGATTTAGTAAGTTTTTGTGATGCATCGTTTTATCCTTCTCTTTTCTATGCACAAATTGAGCGCTCCCCATTCCATGTAGCCGTGATCAATGGGGACGCGGCGACAGTTGCGGCACTCATCATGGCTGGCTCAGAAACAAGAATAGATAATTTAGTGAGTTATTGTAGAGATTATGTAATGATGCATTATACACAGGTTTTAATCAGATTTGAAAGATGGTGACCTGCGCTCTTTTTGTGTGTGTCCTCTCTTGTGGATGATCGCTATTTCTTGTATCAACAACGCTAGAATGGCGCCACGCCCCTTGATCTGGCCACCGATGATACTTGCCGCGAGATCCTTGAGCACCACGCAACCAACATTACTGCTCTTCGTAGTGATCATCATGCTCTTATCCTAAGTGTTGTTGCGCAATGTTCTGCTCTGTCGGAAATTGATGAGTCCGCACCAACGATGGCCCCGCCCTTGCGTGCACATCACTTTGACTCTTATTTCATTTGGGCTCCACACGCTGCCAGCACTGCAGTGTCTGATTGGGCACGAGATGCTCTCATCGCTTAGCGTGCTGCTTTCACGCCACCCTTTGAAAATCTGTCTGATGATTGCGCCGGTGACGTCGTGGACGTCTTCGGTATGGCAATGACATGCACAGAGGCACTGCACATCGCAGCACATTGCTCGTCGCCAATGGCACATTCTTGGGTGCGCGCGGTGATCGTAGCAGCGACTGCGGTGGCTATTGAGCTTTTTTTTCTTTTCTCATTAGAATGGCGCAGTGAGGAGAGACTGTCTCGTTTCCTTTGGTGCCCCCACGTTGTGCTTATTTCAGCTTTCACCTTTATGCCACTCAGGCAGAAGTAACAGCTGAGTTCATTGCTGCTTTTCAAAGGGGCTATTGGGCAACCGTGCAGAGTTGCCTCGCGAAAGGTGCCGACATTGATGTTGGGATCGAAGAAAAGGTGCGTGTTCATGTCTGGCCGGTGATTTAGTGACAGATTATTACTTTGACTTCAGGAACACGTCTTTTTCATCATTATTGAACTTTTTCGTCCTTTGCACTTGCTCATATGTAGCTTTGTAGCTGTTGCTACCGCCTATACATGTGCAGAATGTTTTTGTTCTCCATCTCGTTTTGTTTTCTCTGTTTGTGTTTTATTTTTATCTTTCTTCGTTTCTAAATATTCTTTGCAAGCTTATGTAACTCTATTGATGTATAGTGTGGCATCACAGCGCTCGAGGATGCCTCGGGGAAAGCTCTCGCCAAAACCGCGAAGCTTCGCTTAGACTTAGGTGCTTTCACGGATGCCAACCACCAAACGCTCACTCCCTTTCATTATTACACGTAAACGTTGCTGACACGCTGACACTCACAAAGTGGCACTGTTTTTCAAACTTGTGCTTAGTTCTTTTCACACTGTCAAAATCATCTTCTTGTCTCGTATTTTCCTCTCGTTCAGTGCTTTTAATGTAAGTCCCTTTCATTTTGTATATATACATAGACTCGCTTCACAGCGCTCATGCGTGCCTCGTCCAAAGATAACACCAAAATTGTGCAGCTACTCTTGGAAGCAGGCCCTGACAAGGACGCCAAGAACAACGTAAGAGTGATTTAGAGTTGCAGAAACGGAGACGGGGCATAGACTTGCATAAACTTGGTCAAGGGGGCACGGAGCCTCTGATGCCCTCCGGGAGATTGTGGGCACATTATGCCTTGTTTTTCGACTTTCTTCTGGTCATGATTTGATAGGAGAGGGTTAACGGAGATGAAGGGGCGGCCTCTTGATGCAACTCTAGTACGAAAGTTTCACATATCTATGAAGAATGAGCATTTTATTCACGAGTTTTAGCAACGCCATTTTTTACATACTTTCGTGGACTCCTCCGCTCTGACTCACATGCCGTTTCAATTTCACTGTGTATGTAATTACATGTGAAGGAGAGTCAGAAGATAAAAGGTCTCATACCTCCTCTACACTATATACGTGAGTCCTTGAAAGTAATTTCTCTCAGTCCTTCTTACATTGCTCTAGGCCTCCTTGTCAGCCCCTGCACCTACAAGAACCTTCGCAGTTGTGGTGTGACCGCTTTCCGAGGCAGTATGAGTGCAGTGCTGCCCCACTTCAAATACATACAGAGAGACACATGTATGATGCACGATGAGGAAAGAATGAGAAAGAGGAAGACATAGTTGATTAAAATTACTCGGAGTCCAACGGACGAGCCATTGCTACTTTACAATACTTCCCAAAATATTGCATGTATTTGAATTATCTCTTTTCTATCAATTTCTCTCAATCTGTCCCTGGCCTCTTGATCAGCGTCTACTTCCGCGAGGCACTTCACAATTGGGGGTGGAACCCATGCCCCACATGAGCGCTGTTCCGCCATTCTATAAACACACACACACGCTTACATGTGCACCGCGTCACCGCGTCCCTGTTGGCGCGCGCTATTTCCTTCACTCACGACTGTACACACCTACACAAGTGTGTTACTGACACACGAATAAATTCAATTTCTCGACACCTTCTTCTCTATTTCATGCACCCTTTGGTTCTCCCTCCATGGTTTGATCTCTCTCTTTCGTTTTCATTTCTGTAAATCATACGTGTTTCGCTGTATATAGAGGGGCAACACATCGCTTAGGTATGCTTCGTGTAGAGTGAATTGCGTCGAAATCGTAAAGCTCCTTTGTAAAGCAGGGGCTGACAAGGAGGCCATGGGCGAGGTAAGAGAAATCGATACAGAACATTTTTATCAACGCGCATGCGTGTGGAATAAAAGATGTGGAGCTCTTATCATTTCTTTGTTGTTCTTCGTACTTCGTACGTTTGTGCACCAATGAACTCAATTGGGGTGGCCGCACAGCGCTCCTATGGGCCATTGGTGAAGGATGCAACCCAATCGTGAAGTTTCTCATAGAAGCAGATGCTGACAAGGAGGCCAAGGATAAGGTAAGAGAGAGGCAGATAGACAGAGAGGGCTTACAAACCTACACATGTATAGGTAGCTCGAGGTGTGGATTATCCACATGATTTTTCTGCTTTATGCTATTGCGCCAGATGCCTTGGCTAGGAGTCAAACATCTAGCTTTTGAGTTATCATTGTGTGAATAGAGTATGATATTTGAAGGAACGGGGAATGGAGATGTAGAGGCAGGTTGCATGTTTGACTTCAGGAGAGCTTGATTACTTATGTAGTTTTTGCGTGTTATAGTATGTGTTTCTTATCACACACATATATATACAGAGTGGCAACACAGCGATTTTGCTTGCCTTGTACAAATGCCGCACCACATTTGTGCAGGTCCTCTTAGAAGCTGGCGCTGACACGGAGGCCAGAAACAATGTAAGGGAGAGACTACTTCATATACTTAGATATATATACATATGTCGAGGCGTTGTGGAGGTCAATCATCTTTCGCAACCCACGTCATGCATAATCTCCGAGTTTTAGGCACGCATTCAATGATTCAATGATCTTTTTTCATTTTCAACCTGCATTCTATCAAGCTCACTAATTGATACGAAGTGGTGTATTGCTTGCAAGTAAATGGGCTCTGTAGCGATTGCTGTCGTAGTCAATATACGGGACCATAACGCGCGTTATGGTCCCGTATATGGACTACGACATGTGCCAAAAGCAGAGTGTAATGGTAAGGGAAAATACAGAAGCCAAACAAAAAGTTGTTTTATGGTGTCATAACTGACATAACTAAATCAGCTTCGGTCTTTTGTCTGCAAATGATTCTGCAAACTTCTCCTACGTAACATCGTCACACTCGTGAATTATTTCTGAATTATTTTTACAGCATACAAATATGACGCAAAATTCTGCAATTCTCTTACCTTCTGCCGTCTCATCTGCTTTAAGTTATGTTTTATTTTTGCCTACATACTTTCGTTTTCACCAAACTTTTCACTTTTTCAAACTTGGCTAAACAATATGAATGCTTGTTAGGGTTCATATTGTTTTATTTTTTGTTTTCTATTTTCAACAACAGATACACAAAGAGTAACTCAGGGGTAAATGGGAGGTCGTGTAAGTTTGTTCTAAGAAGATTGCATCATCTCCCATTTACCCCTGAGATTGTTTAACGATACCCCTCCCTGTAAAATAACATTTGGCTAAACTATGTGAATGCTTGTTTGCTTTCATATTGATTTCTTTTTATTTTCCATTGCATTCACTTCTGGCTGCTTTAATTAACCGATAAATTGAAAAATTATAATACTTCATTTTATACACCATATTCTTCCGCTAATCCTTGTCATCGTCTCCGTAATAAATTCTTCTCGTTACTATATTTGTTTTCTTGTCCTTGCTACCATAAAACTTAATCTTATTTTTTTTCTCGAACTGATTGAGCATCTTCGGCACATCTTCCAAGAGTGTCTCTCTCGGTTCTACGTAATGTATGCTCTCGGTAACCTTTTCACTGAACTTCATAGTATTCTTTATTATCTTGTATTACTGGCTTAGTTAATTTACTTATTACGAATTTATCTACTTGTATTATTTTGTTTTGCGGGTTACCAATGACTTTTAGTAGTTTTTCTTCTTTGAACTTATCTTTAAAATCATATAATTTATATTCATATACACTGGAAGACTTCTTTGGTTTATACACAGTTTCAACTTCGTATATTTCGTTACTCCATACTTGCCGTGTTTTATCAGACGGTTTATGTATCCTAATGAGGTCACTTTTTTCAAATACTTCTTTGGATATGTTTGCTTTCTGTATTTTTAATTCTTTATCGTGAGCCGCAACCAAAATATCTTTATCATCATTCTTGTAGGCTTTTTGTATTTCATTCGGTGTATATCCTGTAATACGATGTTGCGTAATGTTAATGTTTTCTATCAGTTTGTCTAAATTTTTCGCCCAATCAAACTTTGGATTGATTTTCAGAGCCTTTTCAATAAGCTCTTTTATCGTTGCATTTGCCCTTTCAATCATCCCATCATATAGAGGTTTGCCAGCTTCGCTTAAAATTTGTTTGATGTCGTTCTTTTTTAAATAATCCTTGAACTTCTTATTTATAAATTCACTGCCGTTATCTGACCTCACTGCTTTGGTTTTTGAGTTATTATATATCTTTTTCAAAACCAGTTAAAACTTCTGCGTCTGTTTTTTTTTTTAGAGAAACGCTGTATAAATATTTTGAACTCATGTCTATTGCATTGAATAAGTATTTAAAACCTCTTACTTGGAATTTGTCCATATTCACTAAGTCCATGGCTAAAATTTTGTTAGGAGTAGTCATGCTACTCTTAAAATTTTTGGCTGTTCCCTTTGAGGGCGTATAAATTTGATTTACTTCTTGCTGTTGCAACCAGTCACTTATTTGCCTTCGCGATGGACTTTCGTCTGCATATTTATTTTTCAACAAGATAAACATTTTATCCCGTCCGAAAAAATTATAGTTTCCGTAAAATTCTTTGTTCAATATTTCTAACTGTTCTTTTGTCAGCGGTGGAGCCATGTAATATATACCAAGATTTTATTTGTGGACTAAAATTTATGACTCTCATAATTTCAATGAAATTGATTTAGAAATATCTCTACAAAATATAAGTAAGTAAGAAACACTACTCACGTCAACAATTATGAACATCAAAAACGTTGGAGGGCTCGCAAGAAGGAGAGATATATGCAAATACAGAGAATCGATAAACTTAAGAGATATTATTATAAACAGGCAGTAAAAAATAATTGATTTAAATATAATCTTACGTAAGTATATAAGATGCCACAAGAGAAATTATGGGGACTGATTTGGAATAAAGGAATAGGTGAACAAGACATCTCTATTAAGAACAAAGAAGATAATGAGATTATTATAGCATACCATTCGTAGAAACGTGGACGAGCATGGGCATGTTGCCCAATTAATAAAATTGAGAAATTGATTCAATCCAACAGAGGACTTTATGAAGTACTTGAATCGTATCCCAAAAAACTATATTTTGACGTGGATTTTGAAGACCCACCCGATGATTTCTGTCAAGAATCATTTATAAACATGCTTACTGTAGATATTCAAGAGTATTATCCAAACGCACAGTTTTCCATGTCTGGTTCAGTTACAAAAACCAAAGCGTCATTCCACCTTGTTGCAACAAATTATATTATCAAAGATGAATAACAATTAGAACAATGTAAGCAAATTGCAAAAGCAATTTGGTCAAAACAAAATAGTTTGGATTGGAAAGTATATACTAAAAATCGGCAGATGCAAATTGTTGGACAAAGCAAACCAAATAAGCCTATTCAAGAAGCAATAAGCCAACATAAAATAACTGACTTCCTCATTACTTGTTTCTTCAATGAAAATTGTATGGAAATACCTATTGTTAATACACTCCCTGAGTTACAGTAACGTACAGTAGATACTTCTAATGATGCCATACTCAAGATAAGTTCTATTCCAGAATGCAAACTTGCTAACCCTGAAGATGTAACTTGGAATCAATTAGGTGAGGAGGCATATAAGGAAAACCTTCTCATGCTGATTCCGCATGGATCCCACGCACATTCTTTTCGTGTATGCAATTATTGTATCAGTAATAACATATAACAAGAAGTATTTGAAAAATGGTTATCTATCAAGGATGGTGACAAAAAGAAAGAATTTATAAATACAGAACCATTCATTGGAACTTTATATTAGCATCTCTTGAAGCGGATTCGTCTATTAAAATTAGTCAAGAAAGGATGCGGAGTTATTTACCCCTTTGGTATCCTGATATTCAACTACAAGATATGGAATTCAAACAATTTCTTGATTTATGGAAGCTTCCTGAAAATTGCATTCAGGTTTCACCCTACATTACACGACTTGGAATCCAACCATCAAAAGTTTCATTTCCTAGGTAACCCTATGGGAACAGGCAAAACATAATGTGTCATGGATTATATGAACAAGTGGGCAAATGGACGTGCTGTGTGGATTGCACCACGAAAAACGCTTGTGGATGATACTACAGAACGCATGCAACAACGAGGAATTCGAAACACGGACTATCAAAAAATAGCAAATTCAAAGTTGAAACAGAAACTATTACCTGACCCTGAACAAACACCAAATGTAGTCATACGCACAAACAGCATTCATTATCTAGGGAATAGAAATCCTAATGTTTTAATCATAGATGAAATTGAAACTACACTCAACATGATTGGTAGTAAACAAAATGAGACTTTTTAAAATAATACCACTAAACTTCAAATTTTAAAACAATTTGAACGACTTGTATCATCTGCTAGTAAAGTGATTATCCTAGACGCATTTCTTACCATGCGGACAATTCGTTATATAACTACTCTTGGTTCAACAAGTGTTTCTCCTGAGAATCTTGTTGTCTACAAAAGTCCAAAACCTATAGTAGCACCTCGTGGAGTCGTTTTAGTGGAATCAAAAATGGAAACTATCTGCAGTAACATCGCAAAAGGTATTACTGAAGGGAAACGCATTATTGCATTTTACCCATACAAGATAATTACTAAAAATGCATGGTCTATGCAAGAACTGGCGGAAAAATTACAGACATGTGCACTACTCTTGGTTATAAAGGAAACATGAAAAACGATTTTGTTCATTACAATGCTGATGTTGACCAGCAGACAAAAATGAAATTAGAAATGTAAATGATTATTGGTTGAATAGAAAATTAGTCATATTCGATAATACTATTACTGCTGGAGTCAGTTAAACAAACACACCTTTTGACGATTGCTATTGTTTTATTGCACCATTTAATTCACCTAGAGACATAGCACAGGTCTCATACCGAGCCAGAAGTTTAAGCAGTAAGACCATTAAAATCAAATACATGTCTGGAATGAAAACGGAGGCATGGGATGATGACCGCATCACGTTTAATACTTGTACTGGATACAATCGACTTTATGAAGACACATTGATTGAATCTAAATCACCTCTAAAGAAAACTGTGCTCATGTTTTTTGAAGAAGCAAATTATGTTGTGAAAGACCCATTGGTATTGCTTTACACCAATGAAGAGTTGGTTAAAATATATAAGGAGGATACTCCTAACAGGTATGACTACAATGCTATTGAGACCATTAACAGTAGTCAGTTTCAGAATATCGCTCAAACAAAATTTAAAAATGGCGAGGAAGGATGGTTAACCACACAAGATATTCTTTCTGCTCGTAAATATGTATATGACAGTCATTTCAAGCCAACTGTGTCGGAGAGTGATAGAGCTGAGATTTGGAATACTGACAATGCCAATACGCTTATCCTAGTACATAAAGCATCTATCAATCCTCAAAGTTTGAAACCATTTTAGCAAAAGACAATAATTGGGAATTCTTTCCCTGCATAGAAAAACCATCTCGGCGGCGGGACATAAAGTTCAGTGATGAAGCAAGGAAATCTATTTTCGGACAATTTCAGACACTTCGGTTTGACAGCAACACGATGAGAATTCATATGTTATTAAAAACTATATATAACACAAAATATCACAAATCTATAATGTCGTCAAAAGGGAAAGGTAAACATGTTTACTATGAAGGAGTAAAAGATAATACATTGGATAAGGTTGTTGAGGTAGCAAAAAATGGGCTTAATGAGCAGGCGGGGAAATGCTTGATACAGGACGAACCTACTTAATGTTCCGAATATAAAAGTCAGGGGTAAATGGGAGGTCGTGTAAGTTTATTCTAAGAAGATTGCACCATCTCCCATTTACCCCTGAGATTGTTTAACGCTATCCCTCCGTGTAAAATAATATATAACATTTAATATATATTCTTTAAAAGTATTTAAAGAAACCTTGCATGAAACCTTCTACACATCTGTACAATAATATATAACATTTAATATATATATTATTCAAATACTTAAAGAAATCCATGCATTATAAAAATGAAATAATTATCAGCGATACTAATAATTATTTTATAAAACCAAGAATACTCCACGCTTATTAAACGTCTACTTTATTGTATGTATTATAATTCTTCAAAATAGTATTCAAGCTATGTCCCTGATTATGTTCAAGCATGTTGATTTTTTCTGTGTCACCTTCATGAATAGCCAGGCTACTAATAACCTTTCTTAAATCATAAGGATTGTAGTCGTTAAACCTAATTTTTAACATTTTACTAAAGGATGAACTACTGGTGTATATTTCACCGCTATAATTAGTTATGAGATATTTATCTTCACCTCTGCAAAGAATATCGTTAAGCTCATTGTCAGTGATGTCTATAGTTTTCGTTCCTTTCCTGTCATTTTTGTGGTTATTGATAACAATCTTTTTGGTCACAACATTGATGTAATTGACTTTGTCATTTCCTTCATCTGTGTCTGTAATTTTAATATCAATAATCTCACTCGGCCTTAGCATATCGTAAGTCAAGTATATTCTTAAGACTGCGTATAACTGTGCCGTCTTGTTCCATGTACTTAATATTTCTGCATCATTTTTGATTTCGTCTTCCATCATATCCATTTCATTTTTGAAATACGTAACAATTTGTTCGGCCTCTTCCAATATCTTTTTGTCTGTCGAGTTTTCCTTTTCTTTATCTTCTTGGATGCTTAATGAAACCATATACTGGTCGATTTTATCTTTCAATAGAAGGCTTTCAATGTTCAGCAAATTATAAACTTTATACATTCCACAAAGCTTATTTTTAATTGTTGAATGCTTCTCGTATTTTTCTTCAATAAATTTAACAATTTCAGTTTCTATTTTTAAAAGTTCATACACATCATCAGCTTGAAAGTTATTGTATACTTGCTTAATAGTTCTGAAATACGTATCCCTAGTGTTCTTTTTAGGAATATTCTCATAGATGATATGTTTTACTTCTTCTATCATAATTTTTTTTGATGCTGGTTCTACTTCGACTTCTCCCTCGTCTTCCACAACAATTTCTTCCTTAACAACTTCCACCATAACAACATCTTCCATAACTACTTCATTTGTAACGACTTCTTTGTTTTCATTCTTAACAATAGTTAATCTAAATGTATTATCAAGAAACTCGCATAAGATTTCCTTAATGTTGTCGCCACTTACTTCAACCTTTTCAATCGTTTTTTCGCTAAAGTTGATGTTGCTGATTTCCATCATATCCTGTTATGTAATATACAGATATTTTTTATATTAGTTATGGTATTAATATAAAAATGATTTCATTTTTTTCCTTAATTACCTATACCTCGCATGATTAATCATTAGTTGGCTTCCTACACCTCTGCCGATGACCAAATTTGGATTTAATCTGTCTAAAATATCTACTTTGTGTTCTGTGATAGGATTACCCGTTTTATCATCAATATTAATCATATGATTTTTGCTCCATTTAGGATATAAAACAGAATTGATAAGTTTTTTAGGTTCCGTTAATTTGCTAACTACATCACCCTTTGACCTTATTATGTATTCGTTGATTTCCAATGTGGCGTTCTTGTAAGCAGGATTTACAGAAATACAATTGTTGTCTTTATTAGAGCATAAGTTATTTACTATAAATCCGCCTTGCGAATGTCCAACCAACTCACACTTGTAACCTTTATATTTCTTCTTTGCCCCATTATACATTTTCACGGCAGTTTGATATCGTGGTGTTCATTTGTATCCTGGACTTGAAACCGCAAATATAATATTATTTACCCAATCTGTACCAAGGTTCTCCATACCAGTACCACGAAAGGCCAGCACAACCTTTTTAGATTCTTCATTGACATATACTTTACCGTAAAGATTGGAGAGTGTTCCTGAGTGCGCCAGAGCGTACTATGCGGGCAAGTAGTCAACGACGGGAGGCAGCTGATGACCCTCTGATGGCCCTTGTCAACGTGGTGCGCGAGCCCCGAGGAGACGACCAACGGTCGAGAACGAGGTGGCGGCTGGAGTTCTCCGTACTACATTAGGGTGGCCAAGAATACCCCATCTTTCCCTCTCGGCCATCCTCTCTTCTCATAAAAGCAAACTCGTGAGTAGAAGACCATCTTCTACGGCATCTTCTGTGCGGCGCCGTGTGCAGATTCGATTTTTTTTTTTTCGCCCTTCGGGTGGGGCGAGCCTCTGAAAGAGTCTCTACAGCGATGCTTTGCCCCCAAATACCCAAACTTAGGTAGTAGGCAGTTAGGTAGAAGCGGTTATTGGCAGCTGGTTATGTAGGCATCTACAGTAGTAATTGATTAACTGATGTATTCTTGCCTCCTAAGTGACCGACCTACTTGCTTTTCATCTAAAACATAACCGTCAATATTCATCGGTGCATCACTTTCATAGCTTGCTTGTAGAAAACCTTTGATTTCTTGCGGTCTTAAACTCCCACCTTTCATCATAGTATAGATTAATATTTAAATATCCAGTCATCATTTTTTATCCTTTTGTTTTAATCGTGTATGCTTTCTTTTAAAGTAGGCTTGTTCCATAATAAAAAGGTGCTAAGATACCCCGCACGTGTATAGTCATGCGTCTTCAAATCACGCAAATGTCGGTTGATATATTTTTTTCTTAACTTTTTGTCTTGGTGGTCGATATACGTACCTTGCTTTTGATTCGATTGCCCAAACTTCGTTTTAGTTCCATCACTAAACACAGCAACAAATCTCCTTTTGTCATTGTTGAGCTTATACACATTTGCCAACTGGTTCGTTAT
>Ga0307931_1002153_pt1 | contig 12723 bp, 10 predicted proteins | sample OrgLakmetageno47_FD_201816 | JGI IMG/M metagenome (GOLD analysis project Ga0307931, IMG submission 201816) | Saline water microbial communities from Organic Lake, Antarctica - #47 | ecosystem: Environmental > Aquatic > Non-marine Saline and Alkaline > Saline | place: Antarctica: Organic Lake... | reverse complement strand
CGGGACTACCTTCAATACCCCCGAGCTCGCAACAGTTACGACACCAAAGTCGTTGCTAACGCCTATTAGATGGCACCCTTCCTGTTAATACTAAATCCAGTCCCCCCTCGGGGGGGATCAGAAAAAGCACCGCAGCAGCTCAAGCTCAAGCAGCGAACTTTTCTAGCCACCCATCAACCAATCCCAAGGGGGGGGTTGGATTTAGTAACTTATAGGCAGGGTTCCATCTAGTCGGCGTCTAAAGAATTCCTCGGGCCAGGCTCACATGTAACTATCGTAAGCGGAAGCATTTTCAAGGCGCTAGCACCAACACGGAGGATCCGGCGATGGCTGTAGAAACTGATCTCCCCTGTCCCTGTGGTGACTTCAACCTCTGTAACTTCCCCTTACAGGGGAAATCAGTTAGAATGGCGATGGCATTGAATGAGGTGCCGGCTATCATCTACCTGGTGACTGCCGTGGTTTTTGGCCCACCATACCCAACTCCTCAAGCTTTGATCTCGGTTTTTCCGGTGGAGGTGGCTTTCGGCACTTGCTTTAAACCGCCTGTTTGCTACCCTTAATCAAAACGGGAGTTCTCTGGAACTCGAACTAATACAAACCCAAATGGCACAAAAGCTTATGCTGCGGGCAGATTTGGGAATGCGCGTGCGTTGCGCAAGCAATGCAAGTGCGGAATGATTCAGGAGGGAGAGGGGCATTGGCCAAATTCCTCGGAAAATTTGCAAAAAGCGAGGAATTCGTGGGCGTTGCGCACTCCGCAGAACAATAGAGAGGAAGGCGCGCGAGCAAAGAAGCTCGTGACATGCGGAACACGAGGTCCACTCGGCAGAGGTCCAATTGTGCCTATCAGCGCGCAAGGCGCCTATTGTTCTGCCCCTGAGCCATAAGAGGCTTTGACGGGGCAGGAACTCCTTCCTCGTCCGCGGAGTGGCAGTGAAAAGAAAAGCCCCCCCTCAAAATACAAACAGCAACGTGCAAGCGGGCCGCTTGTGGCCTAGCGGCCCCTCCCTATCATAGAGCTAAACCCATATATCTTCCATCAAACGCCACGGGCGCTAGTCGTGGTCGTCCTCCAGCGTTTTTCGAAACCCTCGTAAGGCCCCCCACCTTGAGAGCTCTCACTTGGGATGCACTAGAGTAATAATTACTGGATTTCCTTGTGCCAGCATTCTAATCCCGGCCCTTCGGGGCTCGGGGCTCGGGGCCCGTGTCGAAATAAAGGGGGTTCAAGTATTGAATTGTATCGAACCACCCTGCGCCCCGCCTTGCTGTATCAGTTTTTTTTTTTTCATGAGCTGTCGTCTGTCGTGTGTGCTGTCCATCCAAGAAGGGGTCCATCATCATCATCATCATCATCACATCTCTTAATCCACTTGCCTTGACTTTCGTTGAGAATCGTATCTTTAGGAAGCCGACAACAAGCCCTTCAGGCTCAAGGCAGCCTCTAAAGAAGTCATAGTTTACCAAATACTCGTAGCACTCTTTTTCATGATGCATATCGGTATTATCACAGTGATGTTAGCGCTAGTGCTTCCGCTTACTTCGATGGCATTTGCCACAATGCCACGCGCACCCATTTCCTTTCGCCGCCTCGTACAGTCGGTGTCCGCGACTAAGACCGATGAGACTTCAGGAAGCGTTTCGCGACGTGCTGCACTGCTAGGCGCTGCTATTCTTGCTAGCGGCACAGCTCCTGCTCATGGCCTAAGCTATGAAGGCCTGGAAGAGCTTGTCGCAAAGTACGACAAAACCTTGGCTGCGCGAAACAACAACGGGGCTCCTGAAAAGCACTTGCCAACTCTCACCGTCGGCGAGGTGAGTGAGCATAAACCATTGTCAAGAATTTGTGATGAATACTGTTTTATCTTGTGCATCTCTTTGGTCATCTCAAGGTGACCGGCAACTCCGGCAAAATCGTCCCAGGATTTGTCAAAGTGGTGGTTTCAGTGAACCACGTTATGGATTCTGAAAAGCCGCACTACATTCAGTACATGTGGCTCCGTGACGACAAGACTGGTGAAGTTCTTTCTGTCAAAGACTTTAAGGCTACTGACGAGTCGCCGCCAACGCTTACCGTTGTGTCTCATCAAATCATTGGAAAGACAGTAACCCCGTTTATTTTCTGTAACTTGCACGGCCTCTGGGAAGGGAAACCAATCAAAATCAATGCTGCTTAAAGAGGTGAGATGCGTGCCCTGTGTGTGAGTGTATCATGTAAACACTGTACAACGCAAGGCAGAAGCTGGAATATTGAGCTGGGAAGGGATTCCGGTTTTCGCCCGAATTCGATACTAAAATGTAAGCGAAGGCAGCAGAATTGCCTTCTGCGCTCTCAGGATCAGACGAGAGCTCGTTGAACCGATTTGAGAGTGTTACTACGCCACCGCCAACGACTCACAAGGTCAGCGGGAGCGGTACAGTCAACCCCAACTACCAGCCTCTGCCGCTGCCTGCGCAGTCGTGTGATATAATATATTATATATTATCATAGCGCTAAGGGAAAGTCAAAACGTGGCCTAGCCAGCTGGCTCGAAGTTTGGCGTTATTAACGCAGCTTTAGATTCGCTCAGAAACCGGACACCAAGTTACCTGGAGATAGGGAACTGGGCATTGAGCTACCAACAGCAGTGCTAACAATCAGACAAGCCAAGTAAGAAGTAACTCAAGTAACAAGTAAGTGGCGAACGGCGAGCGGCGCGCTGACTCCTGTCTCCATTGGAGTGTTTAGTCTAAATCTAAATCTACAGGCGCCAGATAAGCAAGGATCTGGGTTTGATGTCGTTGATTCAAAACTATATAGATCAGATCGGATTAGATTAGATTAGATTGGACTATGCTCTTCCAGTGCAAAGAAAGACAAGAGCAGAAATAGCACACTCCCAGAGGTGATTTGTATTTGCACATGTAGAATGTATCTGCGCGTTCCATAAGGCTCCATCTGGCGTCTTCCTTCTGAACGAGTCGGCAGGTTATGAGTGCCCATTGTGTTTCACGTCCCAGGTACACGAGGCAATTCATTGTTTTTGTCCCAGTGGGGCACCGGCTTAATGTTCACCGATGGTAGACGGCGTGTAGCCGCCATACCATACGGCGACGTGATCCATAATTGGCCCTATGCATCAAGAAAGAGGGCAGGCGATGCTGAGAGCGGCTGGCGCCCGCCGCCTGACAAACAAACTATATATGGACTGGGCTATGCCCTGCGTATCTTGGTCGCACAGCTGGAGCAGCGACGTGGACCGCGTGAGACAGCTGAGCCGGAAGCTACAATTAGGCGCTGAGCCAATACTAAAGGAGAAGACGAAGACAAGAAACGAGTGAAACATCTGCAATCTTCATTCCCCGCCGAGGAGAAATAATCCAGGAGCTGAATCAGAATAACCGATCAGCAAGTAGCTCAACGGTTCAACGCGACCCAAAAAAATTGATGTGGCGCTCGCTAAAAGCACCAAACCAAATGCGCTGTAACTGTTCTGCTTATCCCTCAATTATTTAATATAACATTTATACTTCCTCACCTCCCAAATACACATACTTATCTGATTTGTGTGTAGTGATAGTTTAAACCAAGTGCAGCACTGGCTCGACTACTTGCATTAGCAATTATTAATAGGCTCCATCATGCATTAAGCCATGCATGCTGGAGCTGCTGCATTTGGAAGTACAACAAATACAGCAGATAGGCCGGCCAGGAGTAGAGGTGACGTGGTATTAGACTTCACATCAACTACATCGGGGTTCAGCGGCAAGGGCAGCGCGCCTGAATCCGGATCCGGAAAAAGGGGGCGGCCATTGAGGCGCATTGAGTGCGATTCAAGCGAACCATCAGCTGTGAGGTGCCACTCAAATCTCGTCTGGTTCATGCAGTTATCGGTACGGTCAGCACCCCTGCCTAAGCCCAGCTGCTGCAGGGCGTCCGTAACGCATAAGAGAATGCTTCTTGCTCCGCTCCCCTCATTGACGGCCTCGGTATCACCATCGAAATCAGAGCTTGACGAATTTCCATTTATATTCAGTAGGAGCACGGCCACAGCTCCAGGCTGAAGCGTCACCGGCAGCCCAACAATTGATGGGTCGGCATCACTGCGAGCACAATGAGCATATGTTCGGATGTTGCCTTGTGTTCCATTACCACCTCGCGCCCAGCCTGCATCCTTACCAAAGATATCACCATTTTGCGGCGTCAGCGAGCCGTTTGAACTCCCAGAAGTGCTGTTTGCAGCTTCAGGAGAGGTCCAGGCAGCTAGAACTGTGTCACCCATGAGTGCTCTCCACAAAACCTGTTGAGCGTCATATCTGTATGAGAATGGACGGTTGCGTGCGCTTATTCCAAAGAACTCACCAAAGTGTAAAAGTCAGGATTGGGCGAAAAGCTGCCGTCTTCCTGAAGCTCGAGCAACGCGTAGTTTCCACCAACGAGCGCCTGACGAATGAGATAAATTCAATATGGCAAATGAGATGAAATAAGGTCTATGCAATTAAGAACTTAAGTACTCAAACTCGCACACCTGTCGACAGAATGAGTCATGGCCTTGCGCGGCAAGCGTGCCAAGAGAGTCTGCAAACCAAAAGGTGGACAGAAATGTGTTCGTGGAACCGTCTTGACCCGATCCATAGGCGCCACCTCCTTCGCCCAGCCAAAATTGAGGTGGTTCGCCATTCCCGGCATATGAAGCTAGAGTAGAATGGTGCAGTTGGCATTTAGTCGCCAGTGAGTTAAGTACCGTTGGGTCAAGGATTTTTCCTGGGACTGCGGACGAGTTACCAGACCCTAGTAGGTAAAGGTGCCAAGAAATAGCATCTAAATAATCGCTCACTCTACCATTCACTGAGAGTGCCGTGAGGTTTCCCAAAAATTGAGGATACCACCAAGAGTCGCTAAAACCCGACGAATCAGGGCCCACAAGCATTGGGCCATTTTCTGGCCATATATCATTGATCAGCGATCGAAGGGTAACAAAATCAGTGGCGTACGTAGCCGGAGGTAGTTTGGCATTAATTCCGGCAGCTCCATCAATCTCATTCCCTAATTCAATGGCGACCAAAGGCCCTGCTGAATCATTGTACAAAGCAAGGATGTGGCGAAGTAGACCTTCCGCATTCGTTGAATTCCATGGCCCTGTCCATAGTTCAGTAGTGCCTGGAGCAGGCGTACGACCATAGAGACCATTCAATCCAAAGATAAGTTCAGCTTGAGTGTTTGTACACAGCGCCAGGACAGCATCTAAGCGACTTGCGGAAATACATCCCTGACCATACCCAAGTATCATACTCGCGTTTGCAATCGGCTCTGAACACGAAGAAGGGTCATCGTCTTCATCCTCATCCATGCCTGAGTAATATATTTGGTCAGCGAGAGAACCTCCCACACGAAGCCGGACAGGCGCCAATGCTTCTAGCGTTGCCGTAAAAATCGGTTCTGACAATTTGAGGTTTAAGATTGATGCGTTGGCCCAAGGATAATGAGCTCCAGGGTTGCTACTATATTTGTCATTTGGCCACCAATCAAGAGTGACACAGGCAAACCGGTCCCCAGAGCGGATTTTGCGCCACGGTTTCCCTCCGTTAACTAGAACATCAAGGCTTCTGTGTACGTTCTTCCAATTATCAAGGAGACCACTTGAGGAATGTATGAAGAAAGCGACAAACGCAGTGTTAAATTGTACCATATTTGTATTTGATCTGAGTTAGGAAGATTTCGTTGGCAGTAGTACCGAACTTAGACTGGCACCTAGCTCGAACCAGTCTGGTTGATCACAATTGATAATATGATTGACAAGTTCATTGGCATGCTAACACGATTGACAGGGTTTCAAGAACCGACAACCCTCAAGGATTTGCAAGGCTAATTGCTAGCTAGCCATAGATTGCCATATTTTTGCTATACCTCCTATCCTATGACATGTCATCCGTACTTCTGTATAGTGGAGGGGAATTCCCGGTTTTGTAAAAAGGCCTTGGGAATTCCAAAGATTCCCGGGAATTTCCATGGATTCCCAGGAATTCCCGGTAGTTTTGGGAATCCAGGCCTGTCGCAGGAGCTCAAGAGAGGACTATCCCAAGCGGGGAATTGAGGTCCACCACTAGGTTTTTCACCTAGAAATCTGAGGCGTGCGCGAAGTATGGCAATGCAGAAAGGAAATGTTGGGTTTCAATAACCCAACACCCAACGCCTGATTAGCTTCTTAGGTCTAGTTTGCGCTGCTTTGCTTTTCTTCTCTACCTGTTAGTCTTCTAATTCCGGCCCTTCGGGGCCTGTCTCAACCAACTGAGCTAAGTGCGCACTTAGCTCAGTTGGTTGGGTGTTGGGTTATTGAAACCCAACAGGAAAAACCCCACACTCCTATAATCTTCATACCGACCTCGAAGGGCCGCTTTGAGCGCCCGTTCTCTTCTGGTTTTGAAGCCGCAAGTAAGGATATCTTAGTGGCGCGATGAAGAGGCACCTCCCTGTAAATAAAATAATACCACCCTGCAGATAAAAATCCCCCTGTAAATCCAATATACCTCCCCTGTATGGGAATTCCGAGGAATTCCCAGAAAACGCCATTTTAGAAAAGGGAATTCCCGAGGAATTCCCATCGATCCCCGACCTCGGGAATTCCCGGTTTGGGAATTCCCCCCCACTACTTCTGTACTGAACACATCACATAAAGCTGTAGAGCTGTAGACTGACTGTACTTAAGTTAGACTTAAGCAGTAATCAAGAAAACCCACGAGGCTGCTACTAGGTTTTACTGTTTACTGGGGTTTTCTTCAGCCCACTTGCTATTTTGCAGATCTCTCTGTGAACGCAAGTGGGCAATAACCCGGAAAACCCGCGGTTTCCTTGGTTACTGGTACTTAGATCCTCAAGAAGTTGTATCTTTGTTGCTCACCCAGTTCAAAATGTGATGGTAAATGGTAATACTCTACGTCTCAGGTCTCTACTTCTCGCTTTCCTGGCTTCTCCTAGACTCGCCTATGCGCGGTGTGGCATGTCACTTTTCTAGAATGCAACAAGGCGAGGGGAATAAGCCCCGGGCCTTTAAGAATGACCAAGGAGGCACCTAGGTCCATTAAAAACCACGAACAAATATTTATCTTCTGATAATTGATAAGTTCCTAGATGCGGATCCGTGATCCGTGAAACGGAATCGGAAATGGATAACGCAGCAAGTGATTTTGGGGCACAATAAAGATGACAAACACCAAAAAAATAGCAAAACCTTCGATTAACTAAGTCCATAGGACCAAAGGGGTTCTAAAAGCGGGGCACCCATGTGACGTCGACCTCGGTAACGTTTTCACCGAGACCCAGAGGACCCTCACGTAACGGAGCCCAATCTCCGTCAGGTATGCCCCCAAGAGCGAACAAGCGTACACCCCGTCGCTCGTAATCAAATGGTCTTTCATCCCAGTAACCAGCTCCGTTGCTGAAGAAAGGCACTTCACCAGAATTCGCCAAGGACCCTTCGTAAATGGCAATGTCTCGTTTCCGAACAAGATCAATGAACAGAGCGAGTGTTTTTGGGTTCCGCAAGGTAGCTCCAACTACAACCACAGGAGCTTGGGCAGGCGACGAGCTATCACTATAATGCGTCATTGATGAATCGAGAAGGGCTTCGACAACATCGACGAAGTGCGGCACTACGGTAGGATCATAAAGGACGTCTGCAGCTATGATTAAATCTGCCCACTTCACTGTCTCGACTGCAGCGGCGCCTCCAAGCGCCCAGTCAAGGTCTACAACAGACACTTCGCAAGGCGGATTGGCTCGTTGCAGCGCGACTTTATTCATCGATACGATGTCCTCTAAATTCTTCAACACTTCAACCGAGCAGTCTGAGATAATTACTTCCGAGCTTCCCGCACATGCTGCTGCTGCTAGCCCTGTTAACCCTAGGCCAGCCCCTAATTCCAAAACTCGCTTTCCGCTGACTGCATTGGGATATGCGAGCAACCATTCGGTTAGAAAGAAACCTGCTTCCCACATGCGAAGCCCAACTTCATTGTGGTGTGGCTCAACTTTTAGAACTAAAGTCACGCCATTTTCAGCTCGGCTTCCAGTGCTGACAATGGGTACATCGTAGCTTAAGTGGCCAGCTGTTTCATTAACGTGAGGTTGGAGTGCACTAATAGTTTCAAATAAGCGGTCAGAGACATCTTCAACGCCAGCTTTCTCTACCGCTTCACTGTATGCTCGTAGTAGCCTAGCAGTATACTTCGCAGGAGGTGGGTAGCGCAGCGCATTAGCATCCTCCACGACCATACTTAACAACTGCTCTTGGGCATCAAACTCGAGCCAATTTGGAATGAGCTCAGAGAGTGTAGTTAGCACAGCAGACTCGGGAGAACCTTGGCGATAGAGGCGCGACACCTGGGCCCAAACTGCTGTCAAGGTGGCCATCACTACAGTGGATTCAAAACAACACTTGAGCCGCGTCTGAGACCCCTGATGTTGGTTTCCACGAAAGACCTGCTGATGATAGTAACTTATAGTACTGTACTTGTGAAGGTGCTTTAATCAATGCGGCTTAGTGTAATATTCGTGTTATCACCGCGCGAAGTTAGACGACTAGGCTGACATGGATGGCGGTGCTGGTTCCATGATGAGGAGGAAGGAAGGATGAACGCAAGGCAAACAAACACCCAGATAGAAAACGAATCTACAGTAGAGAGGTAAAAATTGGCTTTTTGGAAGCACAAGTGGGGCAAAGCAATAGTACTCGAGTGGGCGGCTCTTCTTCTTCAGAGAGCATGCGTGGTAGACACCGTCCCTGCGAGTGGGCCGTTATTATCGCTTCCATAGCCGGCCTGATCAGTTTCTCGTTTTTAGTACAACCTGGATTCTAATGCATATCTGCTGATTGGCCCTCTCATTCCGGTCCTCCGGGTTCGAGGTCAAAAAAGGGGGGCCACGGGTGGCCTCGGCGCTCGGCGATTTCTCATACCTCGGAGGTCATAAACTTTTTTAGTACTACCTTATTTCCTAAAGGTAGTGTAAGCTGTTTTTGCTTTGTATTTCTGTCTGTTAACTTACTAACTACTAATTCCGACCATCCGGGCCAGCGTCATGAATGGCAGTCGAAAGAAAGGTGGAAGTAATTTTCAAAAACCTAGTCGAGACGACCGACTTATTTACAGTTCCGTTCGAAATTCAGAATAAAGGGGTGAAGCTAATTAAGGCCATTCGACTGAGATGTAATGTTTCCTGACTCCCTGTCAAAATGCTTAGATACCTATCTACTATATACCATATGCCATTCAAGACAGAAGACAGAAGACAGCCAAAACCGGGAGCCTGCTGACTGAATCCCCCTGGGGGTTTATATTTCGTAATAAGCGCATATACGGTAACCAAGAAAACCGCGTGATTTCCGGGTATTTACCCATTTGGGTTCGGCAGAAGATCCGGTGAATTCTAATTTCGCTGAGGGAAAACCGAGCAGCCTCTTAGGTTTTCTTGGTTACTGCTGCATATAGTGTCGTGTAAATGGGACCTGGATAGTGTTTCGGGCCGAATTGGGAATTCTGGGGGCTAGAAGTTTGCCTCCTCTGGCTCGTAGTCTATATAACTGCCACTTCGTCTTCTTAACCATTGGGAACGCGGAGGCGTTTTAGAACGGCCAATAAATTCCAAAGCCGTGGTGACTCAGCGCCATTGCTAGTCTACAATCACAGATTTCAAAAAAAAGGAAGGAGGAAATCCAATGGCTGGTACAAATTATTGCCTGGCACCTTCCTTGTAGCCTTCCTGATTGAACACCAGCGCTGACGTTCGATAGTTCTCGACTCCTTTTTGGGCCCGCGTCTTTTCAGATCCTACGCTTGCATGCGATGCAGGTTTTCTTTTGTAACCTGATGCATCGCTGCCGGGTACAGCAGACGACCACCAGGCCCTCACAAGCTCAACCACCGGTGACCAGCGGCGCAGCATCAAAAGTGTCACCGACGGAGCCTCCCATTCAGGTGGCCACCTCTGATGCAACTCAAAACAGGAACCCTGTTGTGAAGGCGTCGAAGGCAAATGCGAGGGTGCTGTGGGTTTGCGCACGCGCTTTCCGGCAGGAACGCTGTTTACTCCTGAAGAGTCCAGCACAGGGCGCCAAGGCGGCGGCAACTCTACACACCACAAACTCGTAGAGCTCAAATTTGTTGGCGTGGTGGTGGCACTCGAGGGCACGGCAGCGGAATGGTAGCGCCGAGACGCGGCGACAAAATCCCGGAGGCTCGTGCGGCTGAGCGGCGTAGAGTCGTTATCATGAGCTAGTAGGCACACCGTGTGAGGTCCAAGAAGCCCGCAGCTGCCGTTGTAGTCGGAGCTGTCAGCGCCAAGGTTTGTTTCCTCGATACTGTCACCATCTTTTAAAGGACTACCGGCTAAAGTTGATAATAATAAACCATGCAAATTACTACTGAAAGTAATATCGCTTCCAATGATGAGGTCGGGCCAAACAGAGGTCTTTGACGCTTCCTGAACACCCGTTGGCGTAGCGCTTGCTCCTTTAGGATCTAAATCAATTGCATCTTCGTCAATTTTTTCAACTCCATCTTCATATACTTTTGTTTGTCTTGGCGTTGTACCATTAACTCCCGGCTCTGCCAGCGCTTCACAAACTGAAACCACGTCCGCAGCGTCGCCCCACCAAGCGCGTTGAACTGTGGGCAAGGACACTGTCGTCGCCGTAGCTGTGCTTGCATGCAAATTAATGTTGTTGCCAGCAATAGAATAATCAGCATCTGAATGGTGGGAGCCTGCTAACCTCTGGTTTGTCGTCATGTTAGCTTGTAGCAAAGCCACAGCATCGGGCGCGCCTTCGGTGGCGACGACACGCTTCGCGCTTCCTAAACTCGCTGCAAGCGATGGCAAGCCCGCGCCTGCGCCTAATTCAACCACGAGCGACCCTCGCACAAACTCAGCTAGCCAACTTCGGCAACTTCTATCATTATTACACCGAGTGCTGACGAGGCAGAAGTCGCCGCAACGCAAGTCCCTGTCCACGCTAAGTTTGCTGCCGTCGCCTCTACGTTCAGTTGGTAAAGTCAATTTCGAGCGATTGAGGCAACCGCAAATGGGTTGTGAGTCTAGGCACCGAGCTAGAACTAGGGCTGCTGGCCAGAGCAGAAGCTCGCCCACGTCTTTTGGCTCCACAGGCTGGTCCTCCCAGAGCCAAACGTCCACAGCACACCCGGCAAGCGTGAGCACTCTTAACCAGCGCTGGGAACTCGAATCCCAAACACCTGGCGAGTTTAAATCAGCAGGCCCAGTCAATAACAAACGTCCTGGCTCTAAAGGCCCTTGTGTAGGCGCGCAATGTGATGCAAACACAAACTCTGTCCGACCAAATCTTCCGTTAGCCTCGCAAATTCCGTCGTCGTCATCGCAACATCCATCTACCTCTTGAGAATTAGACGAAACATGCTGAACCTGGAATAATCCATGTTTTGAATCATCATGCACCACTACCACATTCGACGGCGTTGTACGAGGTTCGGCGAAATAGCTGAGCATATTTCTAAGGCTGTCATTATTTATATGAGATGGCATAATGTCGTGCAGCTACAAATATATTCCCGTTTTCTTTAGATGCTGCTGTCCATATGTTGCAAAGTTGAATTACATCAGGCAATTTTTGTGTGTTCTCGGTCTCCTTTCTCAACTAGCTAGCTAGCTTAGGCTAGCATGCCATCGAGAAAAAAGGTAGAGGAAGTAGAGCAAAAGTATATTCATGTACCAATATCGCGCCAGCGGCGCCACCATGTCATCATGTCGCAAGAAAGGTCTCATTTTTCGCGCTTCCCCCGAGGAGAGGACTGGGGTGCATATATATATGTACAGGGCAGGGCGTAATAATTTGGCGACATCACAAGGATCAAGGATCCCCAGTCCCCAGCAGGCCCGGCTCGGAAACCATGCAGTTTGTTGGAGGTGCCCAAAGGGCATCGGTGGTCGAGCAGAAAGCGCACCAATGCGCGGTGGGCTAAAAAGCTCCTGAATCCCGGAGCGGCACAGCTAGTTTCGGAAGCAGGACCGCAGCTTACGCTGGTGGGGCTGGATTTAGCTGCCATGAGAGAAGGCTCCGATCTCCGATTGTCCGGAAGGAACGTATCGCCTGCTCACTAACTAAATCCCGTTAATACGGTTACCCCTCACAAAGGGGAATCCCTAAATAACTCAACACCTCCCACATTGCGTTTTCAGCAGGGTAAAAGCGCCGCCCACCGCACCGCCCACCACCCATGCGCCCATTCGCCAATGTGGCACCATTAACCATTAACGACCTCTCGCCGTCATTACTGAGCCGCGAGCTTTGAGCAGTAACCAAGGGGTTTTCCTCAGTGCTATGAGTATTTACCGGGTCTTCTGTTGAGCCGAAGTGGGTAAAACCCCGAAAAGCATTCTACAACAATGGCTTTTCGGGAGCCAAAGCCTTGTTCACTCAGAAGTTTGCACGCAAATGGGTCACGCAATCGCTCGGGAAAGGGCTACTCCTCTTCTGGATCACCTGAGGGACTTCGCTGTACTTTCCTCCTCTGCGGGCGGAAACTCTTCTTTTGAGCTGAACTCTCAGACTCTCAGACTTTCAGAGCACGGAGGAGCGTGCCACTTTGGACTCGAACTCGAACTAATACAAACCCAAATGACACAGAAGCCAATGCTGCGGGCAGAAGTGTACGCGCGTGCGTTGCGCGCAAGTCAAAATCGTAAAGAGGATAGTGTGTAGAGGGCAGGAAGCA
>Ga0307931_1002151_pt1 | contig 12727 bp, 10 predicted proteins | sample OrgLakmetageno47_FD_201816 | JGI IMG/M metagenome (GOLD analysis project Ga0307931, IMG submission 201816) | Saline water microbial communities from Organic Lake, Antarctica - #47 | ecosystem: Environmental > Aquatic > Non-marine Saline and Alkaline > Saline | place: Antarctica: Organic Lake... | reverse complement strand
TAGCTACAGTAGCTAAACACCACATTCTGTTTTGTAGATACCCTTGCTCAAAGGCTCAAAGCAGAATGCAACAGCGCAATACCCAATAGCACCCAAGCATCCAAGCCAACACTTTTATCTCACTGGCTTCTTCAGCTTATTCTCACGTTTATACATCGCAATATGTGCAGCAAAGTAGACCGCGTGCTCCTACGGTGGCTAGCCTCTCAGTATGCATAATCAGTTTACCCGAGGTTTCGCCTCTTTACACGAGCGCATACTATCAACCTTGACATCGCTGTTCTGTTTCTTTAAAAAGAAATAAGATTTTATCTATTATGCATTCAAATAGTGGGCATACCCTTGGCTATTGTTACTCTAGTTGGTGCTTGGCTTGCAGCCTGCCTAATGCACGTTGACGGCCACGCTGCAGCTAGAAGCAATCCGGTGCGGCTTTTTGTTGCAACCATTGTTGTCTATTGGAGCCCTTTATCAGTGGTCTTTAAAGTAGGTAATGCGGGCATTGGTTAGCTGGCAACCGCCCCGATATCTTTGGGCTTTTTATTTTGTGCGTCAGTATATTCAGCCTACTGCACGTTTTCGACTCTCTCAGTCGGTGTTGAGTTGAACCTCACATGAGCTCACAATATTTTGCTAAGAGCTGGCGGCGCGACTTGACGGTTTTCGACTCACAATCTAGAGCCTAGGTCGGTGCAAAGAGTCCCACCTTTCAAACTCGCATGTGTTTGCTCATAAAATGTGGCAAGGGCACGGGCACTTCAGCAGGGATTCAGGGAACCCGGCACATAGAACGCAATTCGAGATGCACTATGAGCGGGAGCGCAACCGCACTCAACGCAGCCCCTTTTGCGTGTCAAGAATTTACTAAGTGAAATGAAAAAGGCGCCGAAAGCTTCCTTAGAACCAAGAGAAAGCCCAGTAAGATCAAACGGTGCCGTAAAGCTCCTTGGTTCTTAAACCGGAAAGAAGTTCTGCTTATCTATTACCCAGGAAAAAGTTAGAAAGAAGCACTGCAATATCCATGAATGGCTGTTTAAAGTAAGGACTTAGATGGAATGCATTCATGAATAACGAACAGAAAGGCCCAGAGCAAAGTGTGCTGGGCGCTGACCTCCACGGAGAACTTGTTACTTGTTACTCTCAGGCTCGAGAGATAGGATACAATAAGGTTATAGTAGGCAGCAGATTCGGACTGTATCGCCGAGTAAGACAAAGAGGGCGCATCATCTAAGTGGCGCGCTATGTGCCAAATGGCGCCAAATGCTCGCGCTCCTTGCTTCGACCGTGCTAATTGAGAAGTAGTACACGGAATTCTTTGCATCGGAGTTTATCGGAACATTCACTACAGTAGCAGTCAAAGAATTGGACAATAGCCACGGAAGTGCCTTGTGCTGTCTATACAAATATAGTACACCGCTAAAGGTACCAACCGATTGTAAATAACTAACTCGCATTACGAAGATAGGCTCTGAGTTCAATTATCAATTATCACAAATTTAAATTATGAGAATGAATTTAGTCATATGTTACGTAAGCAATTAAAAAAGATGTTTTATGACCACGGGTATCGTCCATCGTGTTGATGGAAGGGACTTATATTTATATGAGGGCCTAGCTCTATGACTCCACGGTGTTGACTTGTGATTTTACCCTCCTTCTGGCTTTTTGACCCCGATGGAAACTGGGCAACAGAGCGGGGTGCCATCTTATCGCTCTTTTTATCTTGACACCCGGAGTAGGATACGTAAGACTAACAGGTCATTTGTTATGTACAAAATCTTTGCTGCGCAAAACGCTCAAAATTTCCGCTTTCGTTTGAACGAGACAAGTTACTCAACTTCCGCTGTTTGTTACATGCCCTTCTTCGTAAAAAGCATTAGATGAAGGTAGAGCAGCGTACACTTTCTTATTGTTCCGGTGTTCATTCGATGTCCTTCTTCGTAAATAGCCTAAGGCGAAGGAGTAGCCGCGTACGCTTTCTTATTGGCCGTCATCTTGAGGGTCGCAAACTGAGTAGCTGCTGGGACACCCTTGAACTTGCTGTGGTGCTCGTGCGTCGACTTGCTGATGGTTTCAGTCGTGCCCGAGTTGCAATAGGAGACAGAGGTGTACTCGTCTTGCTGTGCGGCGGGATCGCAATCCAAGGATGGCATATCGTAGGTAGCAATGGCGTCGCCCGTGCAGAGATTATCAGAGTAGTAAGACATGGTCCATGTATTATTCGACGAGTCGCAATTGTAGGACGCGTGTACGGTTTCGCCGTCAGAGCCCGCGGTGTCAAAGCACGTTCCACAAAGGTATGACCCAACCGAGTAGAGATTATCGTTGAACGTTTCATTGGACTGCGGGCACACCCCTCCAACGCCTTCGTCGTAATAGAAAGTGTTCATCGCGGGTGATGGCGCCTCGTCGAAATCACCACTCATGCAGAGCGTATAAAAGCTGAACTCAGCCACGTCATCATCGAAAGGGATTTCCGTTACGCAGCCGAACAACACAGGTGACGGATTATATGACGAAGGCGTGCCGCTGCAGTCAGTGTTCGAGTAGACGTTCGTTACTCCGTACTCAGTGTTCGAACAATTCAGCCGGGAGCTGGCGGGGAGACAGAACACATTCAGATGAAGCTGAGCAAAAATGATTTACAAATATTTGATACACCAGGGATGACATGAAGAACGGATAAATATATTCATAAGAAAAAAAATAGCAAAAAACGTGGCTCAGTGGGGCTGAGAAGAATCGATGGATGAGTTATGTGTCAGACACATTTCAGGTAGACAGCAGACACCTGTCGTCTCTCTTAAGGAAAGGCAGTGGACAGAAATAGGTGCGTCGGGGCACGCCCGATAGATACTCAATCACAGCGAAAGTAGGCGAATCAAATGAAGTAACGCTCGTGCACAGAAGATAAGAGAGGTAAGGCACCTCGTGGAGCCGCTCACTTGGCAGCCGAAATCGGCTTGGAGTTGATACGACGGGGTAGAACTGCAATACGTGTTCTGATATATTGTCGACTGCAAAATGTAATCAGCCGATGCGGTGGGTGCAAAAGCAGCGAGGGCCAGAATGATTTTGTTCATATTCACGTGATAAACCGCGAAATTGACCTGACCATTGTAGTGATGGAGAGGTACAGAAGAGAAGCAATTATTTAAATGCATGCAAACAGAAACGTCCAGGAAAGAATGTTCATGCGCCGTGAAAGGATGTCGGGTTGACTTGCGGGTTCACCTCGCGCCTTGAGTAATAAGATTAAGATTATGATGTTGTGGCCTTAGATTCGGCGTGTCGAAGAGCCAAGAATGCTCACTTCTATTGGTGCAGAATGAGAAAGGTTTGGCCATCTTGCCTGCATGGAAGAGCTCCATTGGTGCAATCTAGTGGGAGATGCGTAAATACCGGCTCGTACTGGTGCAAATAAGGAATGAATAGCTACGGCGAAGATAGTGCTTATGATAGCCACATGAACCCCAGGCCTAGCTTTCAGCCCGGCCCAGGAGGCGCTCTAGACGCCACTGAAATGACACTCTGCTCCCCTGCTCTATTGAATCCAGGAATCCAGTTTTCCGCTGAGGAGGGGGAGAGTCAGAAAAATGCGCATCTTGCGCATCGCATACTGTATTTGCTTCCAATAACTTGGCAAATGCGCCGGTTATGATGTGCAATGCACACTGAAACTATGCCCCTTTTTCTTCCAGGGATTGGGAATTTCACTCAGTGACCGGAATTCAATAAGAGTTTACCGGCCTTTCTAATGTACATCTGCCCGCAGCATTAGCTTTCTGTGTCATTTGGGTCTGTATTTTAAACCGTCTTGGTGTGGTGCTCGTGCTTCGAATCCCGATTAAATTTATGTCATCATTCGGTAACTTCCTGGCATAAACGCCGTTTTGCGGTATTCTAAACCACAGTCGTAACCGTAGATGATGTACTCCTTTTTTTACGATACAAAATTCACCTGTAATTACGCGATAAAGTCATAGAGGGCTCTTATTGAGAACATACGGAGTTTTGCGGTCCTCGTGCTAAGAGGAGCCACTTCCATCCCGCTTGCCCACCATTTCCTTACATTTCCCGATTTAATTATTGATTCCCGACGAACCCCAATTTCCTGATTTCTTGGCTTCAGGAATTCTGATTTGTCTTGGTGGCGAGTTTACCCGACGACAAAAAGGGCGCTGGAAAGTGTTTGACCGGTGTGTACAGATCGAAAACTAGAATAAGACTTGGCCGAATACAGGAGGATTGGGAGTGTGCAACACCCACAAATACCTCGTTTTAGCAAAGAAAGAAATACCGGGACTTAAACCATACAAAAAGACTTCTCACCGTGAGCAGTAAAAAAATACTCATTTCTGAAAGAGAGCCACCACTTCGGTGTACTTAATTATACTGTTTGGCAATGCCCAAGAAGGGCGACCACAGCAGAGTGGTCATTTGATTTGGCGAGGTCCAAGGCCGTCTTGCCACGCTGTGGGTGAATATACACATATGGCAGCAACATGCACACACAAAAACCAATCACAGAGAAAACGCGACAAAAACAGTATTTCAGGAGTGAAGATGACATTTTTTGAAACGGGGAACACGAATTCTCGATTTCCGAATTACGGGAAAATAAATCGAAGGAGAAAATAGAGAAAACAGTATGTGTGCTAGTCCGCACCAGTGCACACTTAAGTTCATCGAAAGGCGAAGAGGTAATGATGCCTCCTCCACATCTCTTCAAGAAGGAAGCGCCACATACGAAAGGACAACAGGTATTCTTCTTACATGTGGCGCTTCTTGATGGGCTCTCTCACACAGGGAAAAAATGTGTGGGTGCGTGTGATTCTCTATCTTCCCATATCTTACCACATTCCTCGCCTCCTTGTCAGCCCCAGCTCCTAAGAGGACCTCCACAGTTGCGGTGTGACCATTTTCCGAGGCGTACATGAGCGCTGTCCAGCCCTATACAAACATGGAGGAAGAGGGAGACACAATGTCACAATAGTAGCAAAGAGTGAAAAGGGGAGAGAACACATGGAGTTGGAAAGAGGGGAGTGAGAATGGAAGAGTAGACGAGTAAGCGGCAAACATGTGTACCTCTCTCACTATGAGACGAAGGCCCCAGGCTACATGTATTAGTAGCCGCAGCCGCAACAACGGAAAAATATGTCAAATGGTGCTTTCTCCAAACTATCTTGTCAACCACGTGTGTGTGTGATTCTCTCTCTTACCCGGCCCTTGGCCTCCTTGTCAGCCCCAGCTCCCAACAAGACCTGCACAGTGGCGGTGCGACCGTTGGCCGAGGCCTCCATAAGTGCTGTGTTGCTGTTCTGTGCATACATGGAGGGAGACAGGGCACGCCAAAGAGCAATCAGAGCTAAAAAGGAGAACACAAGAGGCACGAGAACGAGGCAATAAACTACATGTACAAGTGCTCGCTCAGGAGTGAGCAGGTGGTAATAAATTAGAAAAGTCTTGGAATTCAATTTCAAGGTGCTCCAGAGCTCAAAACAAAAATCTGACAACACTTGACCGCCGAAACATGACTTTTCTGATTTCGAGAATAATGTCAGAACTCGTATCCGACACGATTGATACAAGGAGTGAGAAAAGTGAACTTGAAACAAAAAAACTCTTCTTTAATTGTTCTGTCAATTCATCAACACCCTCGAACGCACCCTCAGCTCCTCATTTGACTCTCTCAACCTCTTTCAAGAAACAAGAGGTGCCAGTTAATATTGAGGAAAGCAGACATTGTCTTTATTTTTGGCACCCTTTGCTCTCTCACCACGGGGAAATAAAAAAGAATAGAAAAGGAGCGCGAGCGACCTCACGTTTTCAACTAGTAAGAAGTAGGCTCTCAGCCAACGAGGAAGAGGCTGTGAAGCTTCTCTACCCCTCCATGAAAAGAGAAGGAAAACAAACAGCCAGTTCTTTACGCCCCCCCTCTTGATGGGCTTTCTCGTAACTGAAAAAAAAAAGCGCAGCCAATTTCCGCCCCAATGCACATGTACTAGTAGCCTCAGCCACAACAATGGGATGAGGTCACATGGTACCTCCTCCAAATCATTTTGTCAGCCACACGTGTTCGTGTGGTTATCTCTCTCTTTGTCTCTCTTACCACATTCCTTGCCTCCTTGTCAGCCCCAGCCTCTAAGAGGACCTCCACAGTTGCGGTGTGACCGTAGATCGAGGCCATGATGAGCGCTGTGTTGCCATACACCTACACATTCATAGAGGGAGCGAGGAACTCCATAGTAGCAAAGAGAGAAAGACGGGAGAACACGAGAGAAATCACGATGGAAAGAAGATAAAAAAAAATGGCAAACATAAGTGAGTGAGTGTGTGTGGGGGGGAGGGGTAATAGAAGTGCTCGCTCAGAAGAAAAGAAGCAATACAAATGCACTTGTTCCCGAGCTCAGATAAACAATCTGACAACACTTCACCGCCGAAACACGACCTTCATGATTTCGAGAATAATGTCAGAACTCGCATCCGACACGATTGATACAAGGAGTGAGAAAAGTGCACTTGAAACAAAACAACTCTTTTATTGTTCTGTCAATTCGTCAACACACTCGAGCGCACTCTGAGCTCCTTTTTTGACTCTCTCAACCTCTTTCAAGAAACAAGAGGTGCCATTTAATGAAAGGGAAAGCAGGCATTTTCTTGCTTTTTGGCACTCTTTGCTCTCTCACCACGGGGAAATAAAAAAGAATAGAAAAGAAGCGTGAGCGACCTCATGAGTGCAACTAGTAAGAAGTAGGCTCTCAGCCAAAGTGGAAGAGGCTGTGAGGCTTCTCTACCCCTTCATGAATAGAGAAGGAAAAAAGAAGAAACCAATTCTTTTCGGCTTTCTTCGGCTTTTTTTGATGGGCTTTCTAAGAACTGAAAAAAAAAAACAGCAAAAAAATGCGCAGGCAAGCTCCACCCCAAAGCACACATGTACTACAGATATCTTAGTTGTAGCCTCAGCCACAACAATGGGAAGAGGTCACATGGTAACTCCTCACCAAACTATCTTGTCAACCACATGTGTGTCAGTGTCTGTGATTCTCTTTCTTTCTTACATTGTCCTTCGCCTCCTTATTTGCCCCCGCTTTTAACAAGACCTGCACAGTTGCGGTGTGCCCGTCGGTCGAGGCCCAAATGAGCGCAGTTTCACCATTCTATGGATACATAAAGAGAGAGGCACACCATAGTAGCAAAGAGAGAAAGGAGATCACATGGTAGAGAAATAAAGGGAATTGAGAGATGGAAGAGTAGATGAGTTGGTGGCAAACACACGTGTGAGGGGTAATAGAGCAAGGTGCACTTGAAACGAAAGAATCCTTTTTAATTGAAAAAAACATGTATATTTTCTAAGCACTCGAACGCACTCTCAGCTCCTCCTTTGACTCTCGCAATCTCATTCAAGAAACAAGAGGTGCCATTTAATGAAAGAGAAAGCAAGCATTTCTTGGTTTTTGGCACTCTTTGCTCTCTCACAACGAGGAAATAAAAAGAATAGAAGAGCGAGCGACCTCATGAGTGCAACTAGTAAGAAGTAGGCTCTCAGCCAAAGTGGAAGAGGCTGTGAGGCTTCTCTACCCCTTCATGAAAAGAGAAGGAAAAAAAAAGAAGCCAATTCTTTTCGGCTTTCTTTGATGGACTCTCTCACGACGGGGAAACAAACAAACAAACAAACAAACAAAGAGGTAAGCTCCACCACAATGCGCACACGTACTACTAGTAGCCTCAGCCACAAAGATGGGAAGAGACGTCACATGGTGACTCCTCACCAAACTATCTTATCAACCACCCGCGCGTGTGTGTGATTCTCTCTCTTTATAACCTCGTCCTTGGCGTCCTTGTCAGCCCCAGCCTCTAAGAGGACCTCCACAGTGGCGGTGTGACCTCCGGTTGAGGCCTTCATGAGCGCCGTTTCGCCATTCTACACAAATACAGGGAGAGGCACACCATAGAGCAAAAAGAGAAAAAGAGGAGAACATCAGGGGGTTGAGAATGTGAGGAGCAATAAAGTACAAGTATAGACGCAAACGCAGAAATGGGCAGGTGGCAAGAAGCAAAAACTTGAATTTCAAGTTCAAGGTGTTCCCGTGCTCAGATTTCGAGACAAAACAAGTGATCTCGAGACAAGTCTCAGAATTCGCATCCGACACAATTTAGATTGGGAATGAGAAAAAGGCACTTCCAACATGAAAATTCTTTTTATTCATTTATTTATATAAAGAAAATCAAAACACCTGAGCGCACCCTCAGTACCTCTTAAGACTCTCTCAACCTCTTTCATGTGAAAAAAAGGCGCATTACAAAACGGAAAGCAGACATCCTCACAACGGAAAAATCAAATTAAATGAAACGCAACGCCGCTAATGCTAGGTACCAGGGCACACATGTACTAGCCTTAAACGCAATATTGTGACGAAAGGCCGTGGCATAGATCTATACCTCCTTCTCCACTCGAGCACCTCATGTCAAACACATTCGTGTGCGATTCTTTCAACCTCACTCAAAGACTCAAAAGGTGCCGTACATGAGATAAGAGAGGCATTCTCTTCGCAATTCACACCCCTCGAAATACTCTCCCTCAATGAATAACAGCAACACACAGGTCAAAGAAAATGCACGACAGAACACCAGAGGCAAGCATGGAACGCACCACGTTAGTCTCAATGTTGGCCTTTTTTGACAGGCAGTCCTGCACGGTCGCCAGGTCGCCTTCTTCAGCTGCTGGCACTAGATCAGCCGTTGCCTTTTCCTGAGTGACAAGGGCAAGAACCAAAGTGGAGCATGAGATGAAAGACAATGAGATAATGAGGTACGGGAAGCTCTAGAAATTGTACGCTCTATCTTTTGGAAACACTTTACAGCACCTACCATGACTGCAGGTGCAATCACTGCGCGCACCCATGCGCGTGCCTCAGGTGAAGAGCAGTGCTGTGCGATGTGCAGTGCGTCTGTGCGCGTCATTGCCATCCCAAAGATTTCCAGGACGTCACCGGCGGGATCATCCTGCAGTCGCTCAAAGGGCTGGGTTGTACCCGCATGTTGGGCTATTAAAGCATCTCGTGCCCAGGCAACCACTGCAGAGCGTGCCGCGGGTGGGGCCCACAAGAAGCAAGGATCAAAATAACGTGCGCGCAAGGACAACGCCGTCGCAGGCAATCGCTCTTCTGAGGCTGAGAAAGTAGCACAGTGAGCAAGAGCAGCGACAACGAGCGTGGTTGGATCTTCAGTGATAGAAGCATAGACAGCAGCATGGTGCTCGAGAATGTCGCGGCAAGTGTCGTCGGTGGCCAGGTCAAGGGGTGTGGCGCCATTCTAGCGACGTAGGCATATGAGGTAGCCGTCATCCACAAAATAGGAAAGACGAAGGAGTCATGTCAAAGCCCACAAACATCTCTTAGAATAAAGTCTTCAAGCACTATTGCCTCTACTCTAGTGTACCGTACCGAATCCTTGACGTCGATCAGCCTTGGACCAGCCACGACCAGTGCTTCCACCGTCGCCGCATCCCCGTTGACCACGGCTACGTGGAGCGAGCTGTGCCTATGCTGTAGATCGACACGAGAACACAAGCACTTGAATTTACGAATGCATGTTCTCTATGGTGAAATTGCGTCAAAATGGCGCATAGCGGCTAGAATTGGTGGACGTGATAGCTCAGGAGAGAGAGAGAGGGGGGGGTTACTGTGAAGCTTACCTCGTTTGTTGCATAGCCTCCCACTATTTCAAGAGCCTGCGCTAGTTCAGCGGGGATTGATGCCCCATGCTTTGCAAGGGCGGCGCGGGCCGCTGCTGGACCTTCCACCAGAGCTGATTGGCATTTTAAATGGGCTGCTGCAGCGGTCAAGTAAGATTGAACACCCACCTTATTTTCCGGATCTTCAGGGGGGCGAGACATCTACCATTGAAAAAAAAAACAAGAGGCGCGAAAGAGGCAGATCTTACTCAGACAACAGCACCATATTCTGGCGCACATGGTTTGTACAGGAAAGCAAGTATGCAAGTGCATGTGGCTGCACTATTCTCAGCTGGCACGCCGGCGCAACTAGTAGCCTGATAGAGCAAGCTGCAGGGTTACGAGAAATGCGACGGGAATGCTCTGAATAGACTCACTTCCATGACGATATATTCTCCTTACCGCTGTGGTATTCGAGCTTGACTTCACGTGGCAGATTATCCTTGTCTTGTAGACTACGTTTTAAAAAAGATACTCGAAGCTAAATTTTGCTATGAGAAGCTTCAAGAGACAGGTCTCGAAGGGCCGGAATTAGAAGGCTATCAGGTAGAGATGGAAAGCAAATCAGCGCAAACTAAACCTGAGAAGCTAGTCTAGTCTCTAGCTAGCGAAGTAGTCATCAGGCGCACACATATGCCCAAGATTTTTGTTTTTTTGTTCTTCTTACTACAGTAGGTCTGTACAGTACTACAGTACAGATCTGTGCAGCACAGTACTAATTACTACAGATACGATACTTGCGCGACTACTGTACCTTCTCCACTGTAAACAGCAAGGACGCGCCATCCATACGCACGGCGCTGGCCTCGAGCAATTGCGTGACTGTCTCATCGCGGCCAATTTTGGTCACAGTTGGCGTCTTGAAAAACGCTTGTCAAACCCTGAGGATGGCACCAGCTGGCGCACTGATATGATTGGTGTCGATAACAAAAATCGTACGGTCCTCATCGACACTACGATAACTTGCCTCTCTAGCCAGTCGAACTTGAATAGTCGCGTGGCCGATTCCCAAGGACGAACAATAGCGGGCTTGAAAGCAGCTGAAAACAGGAAGAAAAGAGACCCTCACATTCAGTCCATTGTCAGGGCTTACGACGCTCCTTTTATCCCCTTTGCCATGTCGACGAATGGAGCTCTTGGACCGGAAGCTTCGAAATTCCTCACCGTTGTCTTTAAACACGTCAAGGCTGCCGGTATGTTCAGTATGCGCCATAGCCATCAGGACACTGACTCGACTTGGAACACCACATGACTCTCGACATTCTGGCGTCAACGGATTTCCTCTACTGCTACAGCTACAAATGCGGCCTTCGTTAATCGCATCCTACAGCGGGATTCTGTTTTTCAGCAAGATGGCCCTTCTATTGCCAAGGCGTCACCTTACCCTCGTTTCTACAACTACGACCCCAAGCTAAACCGGCGATCGTGTAATTACCGGAACCCCCATTCAACCCGGGATAAAGCTAGCTAGTAGCAGCACAGTTTTTGAGACAGGCCCCGAAGGGCCGGAATTAGAAGACTAACAGGTAGAGAAGAAAAGCAAAGCAGCGCAAACTAAACCTAAGAAGCCAATCAGGCGCACATGCCTGAGTGGCCATGGAAGTGATGGTAGCGGTCCTAAGTGGCACGCTCCTCCATGCTCTGAGAGTGCCGCTCAAAAGAAGAGTTTCCGCCCGCAGAGGAGGGGACTACAACGAAGTCCTTCAGGCGATCCAGAAGAAGAGTCGCCCATCCCCGAGCAATTGCGTGACCCCATTTGCGTGCAAGCTTCTGTCTGAACAAGGCTTTGGCTTCTGAAAAGCCAATGGCACAGTTTTTCTCTCGGATTTACTGAGTGTGGTTTTTCCCTCTTTTTTCTATACCATACTTACTACTGTAGAAGAGCCGGTAATTTAACAATCGACCACATTTATCGATCGGTCGGTATCCTCGGCTACAGGGGGGTATTAAGCGTATGTTGATAGGCTAAACTAAGGCTAAATGCGGTACTTATAGCTAACATTAGGCCATACTCAGTGCTCCAAATAAGCAATTCTAAGCAGCTGTGATGTATATTCAAGAGTGGGTTGTTTAATTCATCCACCCGCTGCCTTCTTTAAGCAACAAAGGGGTGGTTGGCCTTATGGGTGCCTTCCTTACGGCGTTGCGGCGTGAGCCCATTCGATTGATTTCTTCAAAGTAGCCGAGAAGACATAGACAACATTGCTTTCCACAAATGGGTAATTCGTTCTGGACGCTACGCTTGACTTGATCCATCGAGTCGCAACGATCGAAACAGTACATCATGAGTGCTCGGCGATATCGACAACCCAATGCACATGCCCAGGTCATCGTTCATTTCCTCGAAACGAACGAGAAAGGAGTGCAAAACTTGCCCAGCAATGGTAGATATGACATCATAATTTAGAGGATCTATATGCACTTATCACCAAAGGTAGAGACGAGACACTGAAAAAGTTGTTCTAGAAGTAGTGACAAACACGTTTTTAGTCACCGCAAGCTTCTTGGTTTCTCCCCATTTCCTGCTGGGCTTTCACAGCCATCCTTTCTCACATTCGTCCAATAAACTCGCCATATATCCAAATGAAGTTCATCTAGATGGTGTAGCTCGCACACACCGAATTCGTCTCATCGGAACCGGACCTAGCAGCGGAAGATACTAGATCATCACTCGAAAGCTTGGGTGTTGATCTCTATCAGGTGCCTAGTAATGAACAAATTTGTCGGAATGCGATTCCTAATTGCGGCCGACATCGTCAACCAGCCACTGAGCAACACGCTCGCACGGCGAGCTGGATGCGAACAGACCGAGCCACGGGCTCGAACAAGGGAACTTCGGAAAGTTCCAAGAGAATGATTACTCCACACAAAAGAGAGTGCTGCCAGAGAGAGCACCAATATATACACAATAGAGTGTATTTACCGAAAAGACAAAGCACCAAAAGCCACAACCACGGGGTTGTCACAAAAATGCGCTGACGTTGCACCAAA
>Ga0307931_1002147_pt1 | contig 12737 bp, 10 predicted proteins | sample OrgLakmetageno47_FD_201816 | JGI IMG/M metagenome (GOLD analysis project Ga0307931, IMG submission 201816) | Saline water microbial communities from Organic Lake, Antarctica - #47 | ecosystem: Environmental > Aquatic > Non-marine Saline and Alkaline > Saline | place: Antarctica: Organic Lake... | reverse complement strand
TGCCCCTCTCCCTCCTGAATCATTCCGCACTTGCTTTGTTTGCGCAACGCACGCGCATTCCCACTTCTGCCCGCAGCATTGGCTTCTGTGCCATTTGGGTTTGTATTAGTTCGAGTTCGAGTTCAAATGCATGGCAAGCACCGTATATAGGTAGGCGCATATCTTGTTGCGTGTCTATGACGACATCACCAGAAATTTGGATATGTAGCAGCGCATTTGCCCTATATTTCGGAGAAATTATACGTCACACGACTTATCTTGGAGCCTACTCCGAACTCAGAGCAGGCTACTGGGGGATTCATCAATACGCAGCTTTTTGCAATTTGTTGATGTTTCTTTGCAATTGGGGAATATAATCCAATCTAATCTAACTGCACGACGTGTACAATATCGGAAAGATTTTTTGTACGTACTTGGCTTCTCATAAAAAGTAAGCTGTATTCTTGATTAAAAGATCGAACAAGTACATGTTCCCGCGCGATGGACGGTTCAAGGCGCTATGAGTTCGCTGCGGCGCGAAGTAGGTGGTTTGTTGGCGCCTTGATGCGCGCCCTTCTCGTGGTACCCGCGCCCGTGCCCGTGATCCTCCTTCCTGCTGGTCTGTGCGACTGCTGTACGGGCAGAAAAAAAAAAGTTTTAGACGCTCCTCTCTCCTGCCCGTGATCCTCCTTCCTGCTGGTCTGTGCGACTGCTGTACGGGCAGAGAGAAAAAAAAAAAAAATTAGACGCTCCTCTCTCCCAGAATACGTCCATCCCGATGATCGCAGCGGTGACTCCAATGCGGCCATCAACGCCCGCCAAGTGCGCGTCAACCAGGATTACGACAAAAAAAGCCAAAGACCTCGACATCCGCATCGGAGGAGGCCAGCAAGATGGATCCGACGTGGAACTGAACACCTTCGGGCAAAAGGGGATAGCCCTTGTACCAGTGGTTGGCGCATTCTGGGAGACTTTAGCGCATGCCGACTTCCTTGCCGACCTAATCACGGACGCTCTGACAGCTGAGCACCCCTCTTACAACGGCGATAGGACCTCGAAGGCAGTCAAGGCTAATTATCGCAGGCACGCCTCATGCTTGACTGCCGGGGCCTCGTACAAGCCCCGAACGCCCCAAGGGATCAAAGCCAGCACCTCCGTGCTCACAGCGGCTACGACGCTACGACGAAGGGGCCGCTCACTATAGTTATATGAACTCCGAGCCTGGCTCTCAGTCTGGCCCGGGAAACTATTGTGACGCCGACGAAATGGCACCCTTCCTGTTAGTTACTAAATCCAGTCCCGGGGGGGGGGGGGGGGCTCAGAAAACGCTTCCCAGGAAATACACGCCGGGCACGCCTACCACGAACAAACCACAAACGAACAGGTCAAAAAATCAATAGATAAGCCTTCAACTCGAGCTAGCCACAGAGAGCAGAGATAAAGATCTGTTTCATGGGGCAGGGCTTCAATTCCGTTATTGCGCCCGACGCCTGAGAAAAACATTGAGACGATGCCCTGCTGGGGCAAAAATAGCCCAGAGAATTGCCTCGTGGACCTGGGACGTGACACACGAACGAGCACTCAGTCCCGCCGACTTGTTCGGAGGAAAGGCGCCAGTCGGAGCCTTAATTGGCCTTCTGGAGCGAATTCGCTAGCGCATTTGCAGCTCAAGTGCATAATTTATGTGCCTCTGTGACTGCTGTGTACTTGCCTTTCTTTGTTTTTGGGAGAGTATTAACTAGACTAGACTAGATAATAATAGAAAAAAAATGACATTCTACCTGTAAGACGTCTAATTCCGGCTCTTCGGGGCCTGTCTCAAAGATAATGGTATAAATTACTGCCGGGGCCCCACTGGGGCAAGAAAATAGCCCGGAGGAATGCCTCGCGTACCTGGGACGTAAAACACAATGGGCACTCAGACCGCGCCGACTTGGCCGTAGGGAAGACAAAGACGTCAGATGAAGCCTCCTGGAACGCGCGGATACATACTACATGTGCATAAAAGATTCGCCTCTGAAAGTTTGCTACCCCTTCCCTTGTATTTCTTTGCACTAGGGGACTACAATCAAATTTAATTAAACTACTCCTTAGTACCATCGTCTGGGTGAATATATCCATGCATGTGTTATTGTTATAGTGCTATAATATGTATATCAATTCCCTTGGGGAATCAAATTAACTGCAGGTTAGTAGCTAGTAGCAGGGCACTTAGCCCCTTAGCAGACACGTCCTGGAGGACGCACCAACACGCAGTTCCATGCTCTGCCTTATACTATTTTTGCTGTTGATGAACTACAGAAACGGTTTGAAAGGCGGAAGCACGTGACGTGCCTTACACGGCCGTGATAACACACTTTACCATAAACTGCGCTCTGGAACGCAGTGAAGGTATATGACATGCGGCTGATCCTCTTTGAGATCATAGACAATTCCCCGGCAGATAAATACTCAGAAAAGCCGTAGTCGTAACTTTTCGCAATTGATTCTCTGTCTGGATTTACATGATCCAGTCACCAACCTGTGGAGTCTGAAAGAAATATGGCTCCATGAGCTGTACGGCCTCACATGTGCATACACATTTCTTGTAGTAATACACACTTTCTTTAATATTCGAGAATCGGCTACAACGAAAATTTCAGTCCGAAGGGCTCCTTAGACTTCAATCAGGTGGCGAATAGCCGCTTAATTTCACATAATTGCGACAATCTCGAAAAGAGCTTATCGTAGATAGAAATGTAACTAGCCGTGACTACATGAGAGACGAGAGACTGTCTAGAATATCTTGTGCCTTGTGTGGGAAATAGCACTACTGGTGTGGATTCAAGTTTTCGTCTAGAACAATAACAAGGCAGCAGAATCGGTTTTGGTTTAGGAACGGCATTGGGATCGCCGGAGGAAGTGTAAGTGGCAATGCTGGAAGTTGGCAGCGGGGGCGCGAGGATTGTAATGGGTGTAGCTGCGACTGCAAAACGCCCCCAAGAAGGGCCTTTAATGACTTTGGGATGGCCCTTCGGGCTTGTGGCGTGACTCATCATCGGCATCAGTGACATGATCCATCGTTCCTCCTATGCAGTAAGAAAGAGGTGGAGGGGGGGGAGTCGCCCGTACAAATCATTTTTGAACCTGGACGCGACAAATAGCAGGTACTCAGACCCGGCCAAATTATTCGCTGTTCGGCAAGAAAAGAAAAAGCGCCATTTGGAGCCTCCTGCCCCTTCTAGCCTCCAGCTTCTAGCGATTAGATTATTGGATTATATTATACTCCCCAATTGGAAAGAAACAACAGCAAATAGCATAAAGCTGCGTTTTGATGAATCCTCCGGAACAAGCCTGACTGGGCTGAGTGTCCTTTTGCGTAATGCAATGTTCATCTTTACTCTCATGAACCCTTTAGAATCAATTCTCGGAAGGAGGAATGGGTTTCGAGTACGAGTACGTTCGCGATCTCCACTCCGACATACCCCCTGTTATGGCACGCCATTTCTTGGGTTTCGAGTACGAGTACGTTCGCGATCTCCACTCCGACATACCCCCTGTTATGGCACGCCATTTCTTGAAGTTTACCGGGAGACCTTTGTACTTTAGAGCCCACTTTTAATGCCCGACCCCATTTCATCTCAGGGCATCCATTCGGCCTTGAATGTGCTACCCAACCAGTAAGCAACTGCCGCGGCGCCCGAGTCATAGGCATCTGAGCAACGTAGGCAGCCCAACGAAGAATCTGATTGTGATAGTAGCTATCAAGATCCATGACATTAAGCCTTTAAAAAAGAGTGGCTGAACTAATTTGATGATGAAAGGTATGATGAAGGCTGACACGGCACATGCTACGGACAAAACGCTTTTGGAAGCTTGGGAGTTGGTTGAATAAGTCTTCTCGTACGCACCAAACCCCACACCCATAAAGAAAAGTAGAAACAAGAGCTTTGTAAACTACTCCTTTGAGGTGATTAGAAACGTGTTTATTCCGAAGCACATTACTCAAAGCGCCAAAGGCTGCCAAGGCTGTGGAGATCCGATAGCCGACGTCAGCATCGGATGTTAGCGAATCGAGGATAATGGACACCCAGCCCAGTCAGACCTGTTCTGGAGGATTCATCAAAACGCTGCTTCATGCCTTTGAGGCAGGCCCACGTTGCTGTTTCTTTGCAATTGGGATTGGGGAGTATAATCTAATCCAACCAACTCTGACACGCACGCATACGCATATATAGAACATGCATAATTCGCCCTTTTCTTCCTTCGCACCGGGCGAGTGTAGCCGAATTCAATCGAACCTAATCCAAATAGATTTTATCATAGATAAGAGGGAAAAGAAATTTATTATTAATTATTAATCATTTATTATCTATTCCTATGTCTCCTGATAGTAGCCCCTTGCCCCTTCACAGACCGAAGTCCCAAAACACAGGAATCATAACGCGATGTAACAAGAAAGCATGTACAGGCGCCTATGCAGGTGCATGATTTTCAAAATTGGCGCATGGGTGATGAGACAGGGAGAGGGGAATGCGCATACGCTGGCAGCTCATTAAACTTTGGATTGCAACTCGGGTACGGCAGTGAACAGATCAGCCACAAGGCCGTAGTCCGAGACTTGGAAAATGGGAGCCTCAGCGTCCTTGTTGATTGCAACAATCGTCTTGCTGTCCTTCATGCCTGACAAGTGCTGAATGGCACCTGAGATGCCCACCGCGATGTAAAGGTCAGGAGCCACCACTTTGCCGGTTTGACCCACTTGGTAGTCGTTAGGGACAAAGCCAGCGTCCACGGCAGCTCGCGAAGCTCCGACGGCGCCCCCAAGCTTGTCGGCCAAGTTTTCAAGCATGCCGAAGTTCTCGCCGCTTTTCATGCCGCGGCCGCCGGCAACAACAACGCCTGCAGCCGTCAGGTCAGGGCGCGCCGAGGTGCTCACGGCTTCGCTTACGAAGGAGGAGAGCTTCGCGTCCGAGTCGCCTGCTGAGAACGCCTCCACGGCCGCGCTGCCGCTGCCCTCCGCAGCCTTATCAAATGCGGTGGCTCGCACCGACAAGAGCTTGAGCGCACCACTTGCTTGCACTGTCGCAAGCGCATTGCCTGCATACATAGGCCGCACGAAGGTGTCCTTGTCGACGATGCTGAGGACGTCAGTGATGGGCGCGATGTCCAGCTGGGCCCCGAGTCGAGGAAGGAAGTTCTTGGCCGCGTTGCTTGAGGCAGCCACTACGTGTGTGTAGTCTGAAACAAGCAGCGAAAGCGCAATTGAATGGTAAAATATGCAAACAAATCGAACAACCGAAGCATTGAATTGGCAGATCAAAAAGTGGAAGACTTCAGTTCGGCTACACGCAAAGAGATTACACCAACCTCCGGCCGCAACTGCCGCTGCCACAGCTTTGCTCATGTTCTCCGCAAGACCATTGCCAAGCCCAGCCTCGTCGCAACAAAGCACTTTGTCAACGTTTGCCACTTTAGAAGCTTGCTCGGCTGCCGCGCCACAATCCGACCCCGCGACCAAAACAGTCACTTTCCTGGTGCGGTACGGAATGCACAAGGTAAAGGAATAAATTGACGACATACAGATAAAGGTGACACACAATAGATCATACGCTGTTGGCCGGTCAATATTTTCAAGCAATCATGCTGCTAAACATAGCCCATCTTCTGTATGACATAAGTAGATACCCGAACGAGGCTCCGGCAGTGATGGCAGAAAGAGTTCCTGCTTGGAGTTTCGACCCTGCATGGTCTGCAACAACAAGGGCGGAACGAAGGATGCGAGACGAAAACATGATTTGATTGCGTTTCTATGAGGCTCGCGCGCGCGGGCTTCAATTCGTTCTGTGTGGATCTCAGATCTAAGTTATGCTCGCAGCGTGTCAACAACAACTATTGTAACTCGACAACAGCAACAAAAGTAATGATTTCCAAAATTTGGATATTTTGCGTTCTAAATTCCGGACCTCACATAGTTTATGTCCGAGGCCCGATGATTCGAAGTGTGTAATTACGAGTTGCAAGAAAGTACCGAAGTAGTTGCAAGAGAGTGCGCGAGTCTGGATCAAAATGGCTTAGCATCAACGTCTCTGCATCTCAGCAGCTCTGCTATCTATCCGCATTACTTCAAGCTAATAGTCACACTAGCCAACGCCCACCTGGTGTGCGGTGTATACTTTTTGCGAAATTATTTTTGGCAGGTTTTAGCAGGGTTTGTAGTCAATATTATTAGTGTTAGTCTCGGTCTACTGAGGACTTGGGGGCATCTTTCTGCGGACCGAGCTTGAGTCTCAATTTCGACAAAGAAGGTGCTTTTGGCACTTGCCATTTTAATGCGGATTCTAAGTTCCCGTTCACTGCCCACGGTATGCAGTCTCTCGAGTAAAATTTTTCTGTGGCGTAGCTTGAATGTCTTGCCGTGTAGAATCGTCGATATCTATTCTAGTCGGTTAGATCTTCATGGAGTAAATTTAGGAACTTGTCCATTGTTCGCCTCGCAATTATTTCATAAGTTGTACAGTTGCACACAGTACCAAATAGTTTGATATCCTGTTCGTTAGCAGGTATCCCGCCACGCTGGCCTTTGGCGTCCGGAGCTCAAATTCAAATCAAACGTAAGTACTTTATTTGCTCACGTTGACGAAACTTGCCGAAGTGCCAGCGCTGCTCGAAGCCTTTGCCACCTAGCTCGTGGGTCTCGGTCAAGTGGCAAGGCTCCGCCCCAGTGCGCTGTCGCTGTGAACACGGTACTCTTCGAGCGCCAATTTCATGCAATACAAAATCATGCCTCACATCGTATAGCTCGATTCTCGTCAACGCTGCCCCCCGATTGCATCGTCAGCTCAGACTCCTCGGCTATCGCTGCCTCACTAGACAAGCGCGCGCCCAGGCCCGCGCCTGTCACTGAAGTATCGCGCCTAGAGATTCGCGTTGGCAAAATCGTTGAAGTGGACGTCCACCCGACGCTTCCAAAGATCTTCGTCGAAAAAATCGACCTGGGTGAAGCTGAAGGGCCGCGTACCATCTGCTCTGGTCTCCAAGGGTTTCTGACGAAAGAAGATCTCCTCGAAAAGTCTTGCCTTGTGCTGGCCAACCTGAAGCCTCGAGACCTGGAGGGAACCCCGTCGAACGGTATGGTTCTTTGCGCTTCGAGCAGTGACCACTCAGAGGTTCAATTAGTAGTTCCACCTGAGGGCGCTCAAGTCGGCGAGTTAGTTACATTTGAAGGTCATGCATCGGAGCCTGTTGATGCGGGAAACCGCGCGGTGAAAAGTTGGAAGAAAGTGGGTGGGAGCTTTGCCACAGATGCGGACGGAGTAGCATGGTACACGGGCGACGATGCGCCAGCCCAAATGAACACATCCGCGGGTCCTTGTACTGCAGTCATTAAAGAAGGACGAGTTAGTTGACATTGCCACCGTTCCTTTTAAACTTTTGCCTTGGCTGGTTGGTCCTGTAAATTGGCGGCGATAACCCCCTTTCGTTTGGTCGTCTAGCCCACGTCCGGGTCTACCTGTGTATAATATATAACAAATGATACCAATCTCCCCATAATAAAATCACCACGAGAAAAGTAGGGCCGTGGACTTCCGTGTCCGAATTACTCATTTTACGGATACTGGTTCTAGTTCCGATGTGCCATGGCTATAATCTTCCATGGCAGCACATGACAGGGCTGGGGACCTGGACCTGACCTGGACCTGGAGAAGGAAGTGAAATGGAATTGCAACTACGAACCATGAGTCATGCGGGTTTCATGGCGCAGGCATTAGATATGATAATGTCCCACATCCCACGTGCCAAATATCTCGCTTGTCGCTTGATGATTGATGGCATATTTCAGTGGTTCCCTGTGCTCTGCTCTGTGCCAAGTGCCCTGTATTGCGATGGCTGGGCTTTAGCACTGGGCTCCTGACTTCTGGGAAGGGTGGCGAATTTGATGCACATAGCATTCAACTCGCAAGTGGCCACCGATCTAACATCTAATTCACCCCAAGTGTGCCGAGTGACCTGAATGAGTGCAGTGGTGTGGTGATGGTGGTTGTGGCGATGTGTGATGTTTGATGGGTGATTGGTGATTGGTGATGGTAATGGTGATGAAAATTCGTGCTCTTAGTTCGTTTAAGCTTCGGTTCCCGCAACCCTCTTTTTAAAAAGGGATGTAAGAACAACGAGCTAGCTCCTAGATGGTGCTATAACGAGAAATTTCCCTGAATTATTCGATCTTGGCTGGGGCTGGTGAGATGGTGTCCGAAAATTTAAATCCGCCTGATATCAATACAATGGCCTACTGGTAGGTTACACCTTGCTCTGTTATTTACTTATGTTAGTACTAACCTTAGTTGTCTCTGGAAAAGGGCTCTTAAGCCCCTCTGAAAAGTCCGTAGATTGCGAATTGGGCCGAGCAAGATTTCATCTGCTTCGTTGCAGATTGTAGATTGAACAAAAATAGATAGAAATGCACCGTAAGACATACGAGTATGCCCTACAACCACATGGATGGTCGGTTGGATCTTACAAAACGAAATAAGATGCCTCTATTTTAAAACTCATAAGTACACAAACACAAGTGTGGACGTGTGAACATCCTCTGGTGAGCAGCGTGTAGGAAATCTAGAGAAGAGAAGCTACGATGCCTTCAAACACATTGCGCGCCACTGTTCGCGCTTAAAGCTCGAGTGTAACATTTCTTCGATTATCAGTTCAACTTTATAATCATCTTGATTGGCTTAAAGGATTCGCTTGCGCTAAAGCTCGACGTGAGCGTGCACCACATCTCGGATTGTCAACTTTTTCCACTCCAATCCCAAACCCAAAGTTTTACAGCTTGCCTTCTCGAACTCGAGGCTCCATAACTCGAATGTGAGGTGTCTTTAGATGGCAATGGCAGAATCACTGCTATTTCGACGTGGGCATTGGTGACTCTGATCTTCGATGCTCTCTATGGGTGCTGTCGCGCTATGCGCTATGGGGCTGCACATATAATATGATCCCCATTCTCAGTTCTCAGATTTCGATTCAGCGATTCGGGTTAACCAAGATAGATGTCCTGGTGTCCTGGTCTGAAAAGAAGCATATATACTGAGTTAAAGACCATATATGCGCATCTCGCATAGAAGGAACACGCCGCACCTAGACAACACGCACACATCATGCACCTTACGGCGTAGCCCTGAGAATGGAAGCTGAGCACCGAGCTCCCCTAATACTTTTATACTTGGTGGCGTGGTGTTCTTGAATGAATTCCGAAATAGATATGGGGCGCTACTGCACGGGCGCTGTTTGTTATTGTGCTCAGGAACCAGTCTTTTCGTCGTCATCTATAGCTGGAGGTGTTGCAATCTTTTGGCGCTTTGCATCGCGGCGATCGAGACTGCCCGCGAGAGAGTCTCCTTGCATCTTTTCTCGAAGCATAGAGAAGGGCCTTGACGCCGAGCTCGTTGCGACTTCGGCATAGGCCGCGCGGTCGCTGTCTTGAAAGTCGCGCACTTTTTCCATGGTAATGAGCCGGCGGCCCATCTTTTGGTTCAGCGGTTGCTCGCTGTTGGCGACTACGGTCAGGCAGGGGTGCTGCGGGAGGTCAGCATCACAGAAGTCGTAGGTCGTAGGCAACAGAAAGACGAGGCGGCCTTTCAAGACCAATGATTCAGCTGCGAGATTAAGCAAGTCTACCAACACATCTTCGACTGGATAAGGCTGGGTCTGTGGGATGTGAACTCCGCGAAGTTCAGCCGGGACTGGTCGCACCTTGTCTGCTCCATGTCGGTTGCCCGCCTTGCGAGCGCCCGCACGGATGCCGTATGGCGGGTCGCAAACGATCGCGTCGTAGAGTGTCACCCGCCGAAAGTGTCGACTATACATCGAAACATCGCAGCGTACCACTTCTGGCGCCACTAAATTATACCTGTCCTCCGAAAGATGGAGATTGTGCATGCAGAAAACAACATCGAAATTCAAGTCTCACTCTATAAAATCTCGTGGTTGTTTAAAAGAAACACACTCACCCCACCAAACGCAAAGCTAGAACTTTCCGAGTGACACTTACTGGTCGAAGTTGGAAAAGATGTTGTTGTCGCATTTCCCTCGAAGCACGCGCGTATCAATATCGGTGCCAAAGCAGAAAGCTCCGAAGTTGGCGCAAGCGACAAGAATAGAACCAGTGCCCACGAAAGGATCGAGTACGACGCTACCTTTCCGAACAAGACCCATGTTAGCCATCACGAGCGACAGCTCATTGTCCATTGATGTAGGCCCAAGGTATTTACGCTGCTTCAAATCGCAGCGCGTCACTAATTGGCGGCTCAAGGAACGCCCGACTTCTCTCCCAAAGTACACTTTTTCGGGGATGGAGTTGGGCGCAACTTGGCCGGTTGGCAATGGAGTGTGCTGCTCGATTGCCCAAAACATTTGGTCGGGGCCTTTGCATCGGACCGGCCCTTGGAAAGCCAAATGACGGTAGTGTGCGCGGACTTCTTCCTGGCGATCTAGACTCATGGACATTCCGAAAGCGTCAACGGTCACAGACCATGACACGTCCGCACTGAGATGAGGGTTGACGAAGGCATCGGGCAGGGTTTGAATAGCCGCTGCCAATTCATCGTGTCTGGAAGCTTCTCCCCATAACTCCATGATAGACTTAATCAAAATAGCGCGGTCGCAAACGGCCGATGCAGCCGCCTCGGATGGGAATGACGCGACGAGATAGGGCAAGTCCTTGCGATAGGCTTCGCGCCTGAGACAGGTGTCTGGATTCAAACCCTGCATGATAAGAACTGCTTCCAGCTCTGCCATACGGAAATCCTCATGCTTTTGAGCGAATGTAATCAAGTAATTGATGGACTTTTCTGAGCAGGAAGATGGCATAGCTACTACAATTGATTATATTTTTACTGGTGAGAAATTGCTACGTGTATCCACCTCTACAATAGGTATACCTAATTTTCGGCTAGCGCGCCGCACATGAACCTCGTTCGAACCGACCTTTGAAGAATAAACTCGCGCTTTCTATTTAGCCTATGAGAGGCCACGGTTGGATCTTACTGCGTGTTGCAAGCGATAATATTGCTATTGTACAAGGTATAACATGGTCCATGAATGTTCCATCGCTGGATGATGGATGATCGATAATCGCCGAGGGAGAGCGGAAGAGCAACTCAGAACAAGAAGATACGTTCTTGAGAATTTCTAACCCACGTCATCCACATCAAACCCACGTGCTACATTCTTGTCAGACGTTGAAGAGTGAAGGAAAGCGAACGGCACGAGGATCAAAATCACAACGATGAAGAGCATCTACAGTTTTCTAGTCTTCCTATCTCCAACTATTGAGGCTTTTGTTGTACCAACGGTGTTGTCAAAGCTTACACTAACTCATCGATTTTCCGATGCCGTAGCGGACGGACTTGAGGATGTTGCACCTCCAGTGCCCGCACCTGTCACTGAAGTATCGCGCCTAGAGATTCGCGTCGGCAAAATCGTTGAAGTGGACGTGCACCCGACGCTTCCAAAGATCTTCGTCGAAAAAATCGACCTGGGTGAAGCTGAAGGGCCGCGTACCATCTGCTCTGGTCTCCAAGGGTTTCTGACGAAAGAAGATCTCCTCGAAAAGTCTTGCCTTGTGCTGGCCAACCTGAAGCCTCGAGACCTGGAGGGAACCCCGTCGAACGGTATGGTTCTTTGCGCTTCGAGCAGTGACCACTCAGAGGTTCAATTAGTAGTTCCACCTGAGGGCGCTCAAGTCGGCGAGTTAGTTACATTTGAAGGTCATGCATCGGAGCCTGTTGATGCGGGAAACCGCGCGGTGAAAAGTTGGAAGAAAGTGGGTGGGAGCTTTGCCACAGATGCGGACGGAGTAGCATGGTACACGGGCGACGATGCGCCAGCCCAAATGAACACATCCGCGGGTCCTTGTACTGCAGTCATTAAAGAAGGGCCCATTGGGTGAAGAGAGTGAGGTAGCTGGTTTCCCAAATGCAAATCGAGCATAATCCATTTCCATGCGGCTGTTGCAGTTTCCGCTTCGTAAGATTTCTCGAAAAGAAAAAAGAGTGCGGCATCTTCTGGAAATCACTTGCTTTTAATCATTAGATTCTTAACGTGGGTGTCCCTTAATGCCGCGATGCCTGCAACTGCAACTAACCCTAACTGCCGACCCTCCTCCCTCCTAGACTCCGAATTACGTAATTACTAAGTTTTCCGGTTCTGGCTGATTGCCAATTGCAATTGCGTAATTCAATCGAGGCACGTACTTGTATTTGTTGTATTGAAGAAGAGGACTATGGTTTCATGGTGATGTGATGGTGGAGATGGCAGCACTGATGGAACTAACTCGAACTCCGAATTTAGTATTTAGAAGCGACTCGACATCGAATCTGAAGTCTACCGAACAACAAAAACACGGAAGTGGCGAGTATCCTAGAGCATTTTTTTTCAATTCTCGAGATAAAGATCAATAAATGAATTTATAAGCACTTATTTCGTCACCAACTGCCGGTGCACTGAAGTACGGGTCGGAAACTTCTCAATAGCAAGGCCTTTTCTTTTTTATGCCTGATCTCGCGCTGAGTTGAACCACAGGATTGAGTTTGGTTCTTAGGCGAACTCCAATTACTTTGGCGTCCTTAGCAGCCATAAATCCTGACTCGAATTCGAATTAATACAAACCCAAATGACACAGAAGCCAATGCTGCGGGCAGAAGTGTACGCGCGTGCGTTGCGCGCAAGTCAAAATCGTAAAGAGGATAGTGTGTAGAGGGCAGGAAGCATAATACTTCCACCCC
>Ga0307931_1002139_pt1 | contig 12762 bp, 13 predicted proteins | sample OrgLakmetageno47_FD_201816 | JGI IMG/M metagenome (GOLD analysis project Ga0307931, IMG submission 201816) | Saline water microbial communities from Organic Lake, Antarctica - #47 | ecosystem: Environmental > Aquatic > Non-marine Saline and Alkaline > Saline | place: Antarctica: Organic Lake... | reverse complement strand
CACGGCGCGGGCGCGACCAAGACGACGAGCTCTTTCGATCGAGCATCATCTCTTGGATCATACTTTTTTTTAAAAACAAAATTTCGACTTCTAAAGGTTAGCTAAGCTAGAGCTAAGCTAGAAATCACAGTGTTATTCTAGCTCCTTCGGCTCATATCTTAAGAAGACACATGCCACATGCGCAAATACAAATCACCTCTGAGTGTGTGCTATTTCTGCCCTTGCTTTTCTCTGCACTGGAGAAGTATAATCTAATTTAATCTAATCTATCTCAAGAAGATCGCAGCGCCTCGAGAAAAGAAAAGCACGGGCTTGAATCAAAAGTGGAGCTCCTTTCAGAAAGTTTTCGGAATGTACTTTAGAAATTTTGCCACGGATTTGATTATTAGCTCCATCCAACCCCCAAATCACCGCACACAAACTCTACCCCTCTCTTATAAAATCAAAATATTCATGAACAAATAAATAAGTAGGTAGATACGAAGGAAACACGGAGTCAAATATTCAAAGAGGAGAAAATAGAGGTATCATACACCTGAGTATTGAATAGCTCTGTTCATATGAGAACAGTGGGGTTTGCAGTCGCCTTTAGGAGCTGCAGTACGACCTGCTTTGCTTTGTTTTTCTGCCTGTTAGCCTTCTAATGCCGGCTGTGCAGCCACTCGGGGCCTGCGTCAGAAATGAGGGCATCACCACTTCCATTATATGTTCCTGATTAATGATTAGCTTCCCTTCTTGAATTAGCCCTTCTCCTAGTCCATGATACCCTTCCTTTTTTTGCTGGCCGTTGGCCTTCTAATTCCGGCCCCTCGGGCCCTCGTGGCCTTGTATTTCTGCCAGCTAGCCTTCTAATTCCGGCTCCTTATGTCAAAAATAATGATAGCGCTCTTCCGTGTGTTGATACCCGGCTTAGCCCGCTCTCTTGACCTCATCAATACGAATAGTCGGACCACTCCCGTAAAGATAAAGAGGAACTCCCCCAAAAACTCAACACCTCCCACCTCCCACCTCCCAAATATATCAGTACATCAGCATGTGTATTTCCTTCCTAGTACTATTGCAGATGTTTTTTTCTCGGATTCGGAAGGAGAATTGGACGCCACAATTCTTCAATTGAGGCATCCATATGCAATGCGATCTATTCGCCTCCTACAGTGACCAAATGAAGCATCCTCGACGCCAGTGGCTGCGGCGCTGCCGCCTGCGGCGTCTGTGCTGGGCAGAAAATACGACAAGGAAACTGCATATGTGAGCTACATGAACCCCGAGTCCGGCTTCCGAGCCGGTCCTGGGGATTCTTATGGTGCCGCCTAAATGGCACCCTTTCTCTTAAACACCAATCCTCCCCTCGGGGCGGGGGAGGCACGAAAATACGAAACAGATGATACAGATAAAGTACTGTAGGTACTGTAAGGTACTGTACTTATCGAGACAGTACGACAGTACTACAGTACAGATCTGTAGTACAGTACTGTAGGCACAACATCTACTCGAGCTACTTATCACGGCGCAAATCCTACAAGGTTTCAAGGCAGTGACAAGCAAGCATGCGAGCTGTGCCAGCTTCATTGCTTGCATTGCACATTTGTACGGCTACTATTCCTATAATAGCTAAGGTCTCGAACTCGAGCTGGTCATCGTCGGTGTTGCCAACCGAGGCGCATGCACCGCAGGTGGCATCGTTTACTTCGAGCCGACCGCTCAACTCCTCGACTTGGGTTAACGATGAATTTGGAAATATGACTTATCCTTTCGATCATGACGAGTTTTTCCGACGCTTGAGCATCCCGAAGTCGAGCCCTAAGGTGCGCGACTAGCTAGTGACACTCAGCCTTTGAGCTAAGGACGACTGAAAGAGATGCTACAATCCTATTTGAATGAGAAACGCCACTTTGAATTCAGTACCCAAACATGATTGCTCTGGATGCAACGACTTTAAGCATTGCGATGAAGTGCATCACATATCATACTACTGTCATTTTGGGCGAAACTGCTAGGGATCCCGGCCGGCATCGAAACGCATTGAGCACGGAGAAGCAGCTCTGGCAACACTGAAAGCATCGATTTTACGGCTTTACGGCGCGACTGAGAAAGAAATGACTCAAGACGTGCTCTGGTGCGTCATCACTGTTCTACAACACGCATTAGTTTCTTCTGGTTTTCTACTTGCTTTGTTCGAAATCATCCCGCACACAAGTCCAATAGAGCCATGCGAAAAGCTCCAGCTCAATAGCATTAGTACAGTATACCCAGATTATTCGCGCAACTGCATCACTGAATGTCAGCCCGAGAGAGCATTCGGAACAGCGCCATCTAGACGGGTGGTTTCCAAAATTTCGCAACTTCGGTGCGGCCTGCGCACGATCATTGTATATATCATCAGTTGATGTTTTCTTATCGTCATGAATCGTCAGGTTCGACGGCAAAGGCAAAGACCGCCGGCTAGTCGACCGCCTGTTGCGCTGCGTTGTGCTCGAAGAAAAGTTTGTGGTCGCCGTTGGTAAGGCCTTGCATGCTTTAAAATGGAATAAGCGTTGAACTGTACATATCTAAAGAATGTCTCGTATCATTGTCTTTCTGCCCTTTGTGATCACATTGCTTTAAGTAAGTGTAGCTTGCCTTATTTTTCTCTCTCTCTTTTATTTCTTCTTCTTTTTTTTTTCCTTGCATGAAGTAAGTTCACTGAGGCCTTCAACACCAAAACCTAATCCAATACTCCTCGCCTCCCCGCACTTACAGGTGGCATGTCCGACACGGCTGGGCACGGCAACCGCGCCACCGACGCTTACCCTGCGGTGTTTCTAGAAGCGGCCAAAGGAGCCTTCGCTGCGGCCGGCGTGGAACTTGTGGTGGGTAGGGTGTAGCGTGGGGGGGGGGGGGGGGTTGTTTCTGGGGGGGGGTGGGGGGGGGGGGGGGGGGGGGGGGGGCGCTTCTTTCTCGCCAATTTTATCCTACTGCCTGCTCTTCTTCTTCTTCTTTATCTTTAGCTTTACCATAGTCCTTTTTTTTTTTTTTTTTTGATTTACCTCTGACTTTATCTTTCATTCCCTTCTTTATGCTTGACGTTTCTTACATCGCCATCATTTCTTTATACCCCGCGGCTCTACTTTTACAGGTGCGCAACTTCGCCATGGGTGGGGTGCCCTCGTTTCCCAATTCGGTGTGCATGCAGGACTTCTTCGGTGCGGATGTGGACTTGATCGTGTGGGACTTCCGCATGGTGAGCAAGCAAAGCAGAAGGAGGCCTAGATAGAGGCACGGAACGTGGGGATAACAAGCATCCTCAGGACGAGAGAACTTTTGATAGTATTACTTGGCATACCTTTGGCCTTTCTTGCAGTGGTAAATAAGTTTTCTAGCCTTCCAAAATTTTTGCCTTTGTTGGCTGCCTTTTTGGTATCCTTTCCATCTCATCCTCCTTTTTTTCTTGTTTCTTCTTTCCTCGCCTTCTCTTCCTTCCATTCTTGACTCCCCCCACAAAGGTGGAGCATGACGACGTGAAAGGCGAGCTGTACATTCGGCAAGCGCTGCAGATGCCCAAGTCCCCCATGGTGATGTTCAAGCGCGAAAACCGTTACTTGCCGACCATGACCAAGGCGGCCCCCGCTTACGCCGAAATGGCGGGCCTGCACGCCTTGGACGAAACCCCCCTCTTCAACAAATTGCACCAAACTTCCGACGAGGTGAAGAATGGAAAGACCGGGTGATCCACTAAGTTGTATTTTTTTCTTGTTGTGGTTGAAACTGTTAAGCCTTGTTCAATCTCGTACTGCACATCTTAAGAAAGTTCTGCGAAATCTTTTTTTATTTTTATTTTTTTTACATGTATGTGCGTACGTATACATACACGAGCAGGTGAAAGCGGACAAGTTTTGCCGCACCGCCTGCAGCTGTCCGGGCCAAGTGCGGTGGCACGCGGGGTGGAAAATGCAACGCTTGCGGGGCTTGCAAATGGCCATGGTCTATGGCCGGGTCCTGTCCAAGGCCCTGAGCGAATTCAAGCAACTGGCCGCCGAAGGCAAAGACTTGTGGGGCAAGGTAAAAGTAATTGCGATGCGATTTAGTGCATGAAATGCACTCATGGAGAGAGGGAGAGCTGTTTCTCGTTTACAATTTGCCTTCACTTGCCTTTTGTTGTCTTGTATTTTTTTTTGGCAATAGAGGTTGCAATCAAATTGCTTTTATGCTGTATTTTTTTTTTAAATCGCGTGCAGTATTCCTCTTTCACCTTTCACCTATCACCTTTCACCTATCACCTTTCACCTTTCACCTATCACCTATCACCTATCACCTGGACACAACGGTCTTGAAAACATCCACCGCAATTTAAGGTGCGCGACCCTACGGCGTCAAGAGATTGGACTCTGCCGCGAGCCCCCATCGACGCATTGCCTCCCCTGCGCTCGAAATCTCTATCGCCAGCGTTTGCCGACCATTCTTTCAAATGTGCGCTGTCGTGGTCGCCTCACCTGGTGCGTGAAGCCATTCAAAAGAAAACAGAGAAATTGTTTGGCCATGTGGTCAATAAGGATACAAAAATTTTCCACAAGAATCACGTCTACTTAGTTGTGTGTAAGCTTCCTGTACTCCCTCTTACTTGAACTCATGTTGATTGCCATTCCACCATGATGACATACGTTTTTTTTTTTTGTGCGAAGTCTGATGTTCATTTTCGCCTCTTTCATGATTTTTCGAAACACCACATTAGGGGCGAGACTTGTCGAGTTTGATTGACACGTCCTCGCTGGCCAAGGGCGGCACTGGATGGAAAATCAAGGACCCGAACAAGAAGATCAGCGACAAGGGCAAAGACTGCGGGTACATTGACGACAAAAAGGAGCTGGAAGGCACCGTGGATGACGGGTAGGTGCTCACACAAGCTGCATTTGAGGAGAGAATGGCACTTGCCTTCTAATTGGAGCCACCTCATCACTCGCCTTTTTTTTTGTTTGAAGATGCCTATTCTCTCTTGTAGCTCGCTCACTCAGGTTGTGTGTACGTGTGTCAAGGTGGGTGTTTTTCGCGCTCAAGGGCGTCGCGCAAGGAGGCACGGTGGGGTTCTGTGCCGACATTCCTGACGGCAAGAACAAGCGCCTGACCAACTACGAAATCGTCGTGCTCCTAAACGGTACTATTTGACAGTTCCGCCAATCTTTACTTGTTTTGCTACTGGCACAGGACCTGAGGTGTTATCATGAGGCCAAATGAAGTATTTTTTTTTAGCGCTTGCTCAATCTTTACTCACATTTTCGTGCGTGCACACACAGGCGAAGAAGTGCAAGATGACATGACCTTTTGGCTAGACTCGCGTACTCTGGGCATTGCCATTCAGTGCTACGGTACTACGAAAATGGTGCGCGGAGGCGAAAACAACCTCGGGTTTCGAATCATGCAAAAGGGCATTACCCTCAAACTTACGCACGTGATCTGGCGATAAAAGGCGCGCACTTGCTTGTATTGTGTGGGAGGGCGCTGAACGCTCGATACATGAAGTCTTGCATCTATTTCTTTTTATGTTTTTTTTTTGCCTTTCTGTACATTTAACTGATAATGGGGTTAATGGAGGGTTTGTGCAGCTGCAAGTCCATGTGCTTCATTTGCTCTTGCTTCTTGTTCCTTGCTTCGTCATTGGGATTGGGAGGCAAATTCGAATTCAAGGGATAGTACAAAGGCGCATATGAAATAGCCAATAAGAATTCCAATCCCCTTGAATTAGTTTTCATTTCAATTCTTATTGTATTGAGTATTGAGTTGGTGGATTGAAATCAATTCAGACTTGGGCCCCTGTGTTCTGTGCTGTACATTATACTGTATATGTTATGTGGTCTGATCATAGGCGACCTTGATGCAGTGATGCATATTTTTGCTTCTTATCACGACGTAGTGCTTAAATGGTATCTTATGATAAGGACTATAAATGGTAATTGGTGCTCTAAATGGTTCCAAGTTCAATAACATGTCAAAGCCCAGGGCTTTGTAGTGCGAACCTTTGTCATTTTACCAATTCACTTCTCTGCCAAAGCGAAAAAATGTCCCGCTCGTCTTTGTGCCGATCAACGCACACACGTCGCGTGCAGCTTCTTCCAGTGTAACGTCCCAGTTGTCTTCATCTTCCGTGAATTCCGTCGCACTCGCTGCAATAATATCGCTACTGCAACGCTTACTATGACCGCTGCTGCCATTCTGGGCTTCTGTTGGTTTTGCATAGTGCCAGCGCGCGTTAGCTTCGCCGGATGCTTCGCCACTGTACATGTTGGAGCCAACCACATCGCCCGGGCAAACACAGTTGATGGTGTGGATACACAATAGAGACAGGCCCGTTGGCACCGTAGCAGCACCACTATTGCGGCATTCACTGTTGTCACAGCTCGGGCCGCTTACAACACTCTGCATGCTCCCGACGGTGCGCGCCCATGCATTGAGAAGGGCCTTGGACACGGCGTACGCAGGAGTAGGTCCAAATGCTAGTTCGTCACCGCTCGAAAGCAAATCAAGCAGCAAACCACTTTGATCGGAAGCCAAAGAGTCTGTTTGAGCATCATTGCTTTTTCCTACGTCAAGCGATGCTAACGCCATGACGTCTTCTGGCGTGCGGCATTGCTGCAAAGCTGCAGCCAGGCGCGAATTCAACCATGTTAACTCTCCATCTCCGCTGCTCACGTTAATCACGCTGCCTTTGCGCTGTCTAGACTGCGTAAATACACTTGAAATTTGCGCGGAAGTAGATTCAGAAGAGGAGATGCTGCTGCCGCTGCCGTAGAGCCGCTGCACAAGCTTCACCGGACCATGGAAGTTCACTGCAATTGAGCGCTGCAAGTCGTCTAGATGAACTACACCGTTGGGACCGCTATTGGCAATGCACATTGCGGCATTGTTGATGAGTAAAGTGGTTGGGCCATGTTCCTCCAATACTTGAGCACAAAAAGCGTCGAGTGAAACATCGCACGTAACGTCAAGCTGCATCGCGACAACTCGAGGTGCTGTCACCTTTTCTCCTCGAACAACCTCCACTGGTCCGGAAAGGGAAGAGGTCATCTCCTCTGAGAGAAGCGCACTAGCTGCTGCCTGCCCGGATGCGAGCGATCGCGACGCAATCACTACCGAGAAATCAGAGTGATGCAGTAGGCGCTGCGCGATGGCGTATCCTAATCCTCGGTTGCCGCCCGTGACTACTGCCACTGACGGTACCGTCGGTAGCAGCGACGATACATACGTATTCATAAGCGCACACATAATGAAGCGACGTGCCCGCATCATCTTTTACTGCAAACAGAGCTAGCTACTTCCTATCTGTATCATGACTTGTGTCGTAGCTTGCCCAGTAAACTGCTAAGACCTCGTGGTGCCAAAGCGAGCGCTACAGATAGTTACAACACCTTTGGATTAACGGATGGCCAGATTTAAAACTGTGCGCCAAGATGTTTCTATCGAGATGCTAGCTAGCAGCACAGCAGCTGCAGACATTCTAGCTCACCAATTCTAGCTCGAGCTACTGATAGAGCAAGTTAGAGAGCTAGGCCTATTGTAGCTTGACTCTCAGTCATCAGTCTAGTCATCAATACAGAATCTCTATCTTGAACCTTTTAGCTAGCTAGGCTTTTGCGGTGATGGGTTGGTGATGCAATGGGACTTTTTTTCGCGCCTCCCCCGAGGGGAGGACTGGTGTTAGTAGCTATACAGGGGAAGGGCGCCTTTTAGGCGGCATCATAGGAATCCCCTGGCCCGGCTCGGAAGCCGGGCTCAGGGTTCATGTAGCTATCATACGCAGTTTCTTCGTCGTGTGCGCTGCGATAGTTGCTGCGGTTGGAGCAGCCGCGGGGTGCGATGGGACTTTTTTTTCTTCCGTCTTTCTGTTGTTGTGTCGTTGTTTCTTCCATCCTCAAAATCAGAGCGTCCGTAGAGCTAAGTTACTTACACTACTACTACTACTAATCAGCAATCACACTACCTACTCCGGGTAGCTCGGAGTTGCCGACCTCAAACGCCTCTGTACAATGGGAAAAAAGAAGGCGGCAACGAGAGGTGCCTCGAAAAAGGCCGAGGATTCACCGAATGCTGCTGCTTCCACAGGAATGGCTAAGGATTCTTCAGCACCAGCGGTTACACCACCGTCGCGCCAGCGTAATGACCGAGCTCATACCTCGGCTGAGAAGACCAAAGCGCCATTGCACGTTGAAGATCCGCGCTCTAAAATGATTCGCGAGCATTACGGCAGCGGCGACTGGTGGTTCATTCAGGACTACGCTTTGGCGAACATCGCAACCACTCTTGCAAGCCAAGGTTGGGTCTGCCTCGACCACTTCTTGAGCGACGCGCACACCAAAGCGTTGCTCAGCGACGTGAAGCGCAACGGCGGTGGGCAGAGCAAAGGGGAAAGTAGATTTCAAAGCGGCTACCTTGCCGGTGACGGGCTCGGTGGCGGCGTGCGCTATTCGCACAGCCACGTGCGCGGTGACGAGGTCAGTCCTCTTTGGTTTTAGAAGATTGCGTGGTAATGTGCGAAATATACGCAAGGATACCCCTATACTCCCAAATTCAAATGTGAACATGATTGCGTGTATCCCAGGTATTCTGGTCCAATGGCATTGAAGACGAAGAAAAGTGGTCGTCCTTCGGCAACCCAGCCTTGTCCTTTGAACGGGGACACACTACTTTGTCCCTCTATTTAAGGCGCATGGACACGTTGCTCGCTCAGCTCGCGGACCCTACCGCGCACAACGTGGCAGAATTGGCACCTCTCTTAGGGCAGGTTTCGGACCGCAGCCATGCCATGGTGAGTGTGTAAAAGCAGCAGTACCTCTTCCAGCACCACTACTTTCCTGAGAAACTTCTTGATCCGTTGTCAGAACTTGAGGGCTCTGCTGATCGCCGCTTTCGCGGTCTGACAGTTGAATGAAACCTGAGCTTCTTCCGGTTGATTTGGAGACGTAAAGTTGTTATTATTTCACAACGGACGATTGTCAGAATCTAAGCTCGACTTTTCTTGTTCTAGGTGGCGCATTATCCCGGTGGCGGCGCTGGCTACGTGCGGCACTGCGACAACCATTGCAACGAGGGAGATGGCAACGACTGCAACGGCCGCCGCATCACCGCAATTGTGTACCTGAATGAAGGTTGGCGCGAAGCTGACGGCGGCGAGCTGCTGCTGTACCACCCCCCACCCAAGCACGACGACCAGTGGTGCCGGATTGCGCCCCGCGCGGGCACGGCCATTTTGTTTTGGAGCGACTACCGGGTCCCACATGCGGTGCGTGTGTTGTTATTGTTGTTATAGTTGGCTTTCTACTTCATGGCATTACTACATGAACTTCTCATTCTTTGCTGAGGGGAGGAATGAGATGAGAAAAGAAGAAGGGATAACTTGCCCTTATTGAACTCACTCAATGATAAATTATAGGTGTTGCCGAGCTACAACGACCGCTACGCAGTCACTACTTGGTATTACGATAAAGACGAAAAAGAGGTACTGGAGATGAAGTGCATTTACTTTTTGCTACACATTTCTCAACTTTCGAATGCTACTTCTGTAGATGTAATCTTGTTGTCTACTGCGACAACTGCAACTATTTTAAATGATGTATGTTCAACGTGTTGTGCATGCATTATTCTGATGAACAGGCCGCCCGCTCTCGCGCAGCTTCCGACAACACTGGCGAGCGGGCAGCGGAACACAAGGCGAAGGTAACGGATGAGCTAGTTGAAGAAGAGCAATATGTTTATTCAACTACTCTCTTTAAGACGCAGCAGCTAACTATTTGCCGCAAAAAACAAACGAAGCTGCATCAATGAAGTATGTGATTTTTAGTTTTCAATCTACCCCATCCTTCAAAACTTCACTTTACATCGATCTTCTTGTGCTCGTGTACGTACACTAGGTCGCGCGCGAAATTGCGGAATTCGAAGCGCGCACGGGCAAGAAAGCAGACACCACCATTGCTGGCCGCTACGACGGCGCCCGTTTGCAAGAGGACTTGCCTAAAGCAACTGAAGATGATGACGATGAAGGAGGCTCAGGAGGAGGTGCTGGGGCTGTACAGAAACCATCAGTGAACGCAGCAGCTGAGGGAGGAGGAGGAGAAGAAGCTTCCGCGCAAAGCTCTTCGTCAGCTGATGATGAATCTCCGTTGACAGATCGAGCGCTTTCCGCTGACAGCAAAAAAGTAGCCACACCTGTAGTGCCCGAAGTCGAAAAGGTAGACGCCGCGAAGTTAGTGCCTGTAGTCGAGAAGCCCCCTAACAATGCTGAATTTCCATTGGACGCCAGTAGTGGCGAAGAGAAGAAGGGAGAAGAAGATCAACAACAACAAGAAGAGCAAACAGTGGAGTCGGTAGAAGCCAGAGTGGCAGCTGAAGCAGCTGCTCGAGAAAGGTTATTAGCTAAGCGCGCCAAGGCTCGCGATGAATTGGCAAAAGCAAAAGCCCAAAAGGCCGAAGAAGAACGGCGAGCCTCCGAAGTTCGTGCCGAAGCCCGAGCAGCGGAAAAGGCGAAAAGCGCTGCAGTGGAAAGAGCCACGGCGAAAGCTGCCGCCAAAGCCGCCAAAGCTGCTGCTGCGAGAGAACTACGAGAGTGCGAACAAGCTGAAGCACTGGCATTAGAGGCCGCCGCAGCGGAAGCGAGGATGGCATTGAGTGATTCGCCATCGTCGACAGCAGCGGCGATAGCTGCAGAATGTGCAACAGCAGTAGAACTTGGTGAGGGTGCGAAAGGTGCTCAACCCAAGAAAAGCAAGAAGAAGGGCAAAAAGAGTAGCGGCCCTGCTGCAAAAGCTGCGGATCAGAGTCAGGCAGCGGCAGCAGCAGCAGTTGAGCCAACCAAATCGGAAGCGCATGGTGTCGTGGAAAGTTCTACACTGGAAAAGCCCGCCACTAAGACGGCTCCGAGGAACACAACCTCAGTGAGCACAGGAAGCGCCTCCAAAGCTCCGAAGGCAGCAACAGCGGCGGAAAGAGCTCTCACCGCTGCAGCAGTGGAGGCGCCGAGGAAAACAGTTTCCAGCGGGGAAGAGGTCGAAATTATGAAGGAGGTTCTGAAGGAGACCCCTCGAGTAGTAGCTGCGGTATTAGTGAGGTCTCCAGCTGGCCAAACAGAATTCGTCTTCGAGCCGCCAGGTCACCAAAGCACAAGGATTTTGAGGAAAATTGTGGTATGAGAGCACAGGGGCCTGAGCTGGTTGCCTTACTTCTCACTTTGGACCTCTTTGTGATTTTCTCGTGATCGCCGTTTTTTTCCATTCTGGACTGGCTCTGTCTATAGTCAAGGACTTAAGTAGAGGAAGAGATAGGTTAGAAGTGATAAGGCGTCTGCGATATCGATTTGGATTCTACATAAGTTAGACTATTGCTATTGCGCTTGGCGCTTTCTTGATTCTTGAAAAGCAATGACAGAAACATATAACAAAAACAATAACGAAGTCGCATATGGTTTGCGGACTTTAAACCCTCCTGGGGACTTCACAGTTCACAGCGATTGAAGGACGCAATATCGTTCATGTTGATGCGCTTCACGCTCTTCATATCGCCATCAGCCTTGGCGTCTCGACAACTCAGCCCTCATAAGGGGGTATAGCCCGATAGTGCCGTTACTAAAGGTGATGATACGCCAGCAGCAACAACTTCGCGAGCCCACACTTCGGTTAAGATCGCGTTGATGCTCCTGAGGTCGCTGTACCTGAGCTTCTTGCGCACGTCTTCAACGTCTGCGTTGAAGGCTTCGCTTGTTTTGCTGTCTGAACGCGGCGCAGACAGCGGCGCGAGAAATTTATGAACATCTGACGAGGAGGCTGGCCCTTCTTCGAATGATCTCTTTAAGGTTTGCCGAGGATCTTTATTGCATTGGTTGTTTGGAGCTGGTCCAGGTGATGGCTCCTTTTCAATCAACTGGAATTTGCGTGCTTTGAGCCTGCGAACAGAAGTTCAAGAGGGGTGCAGAATAATGTAAGGCAACACGCAAGAGGTACACTGTGCTTCTTTCTGCTTTCTGTCTGCTCTTCACATATATTATATCATATGTTATATGCTTTATAAGCGTACCCGAGAAATTTGTATGCTCCATGCTGAAGAAGCACACTGCCGTTGTTGATTTCGTGAGCCCGCCCACCGAAGTGCAACTTGTTCTTTGGGTCCTCGCATCGACTTGAGGGGCCAAGTTCGTCGGGGTAAACGAATATCAATGCAAGCCTGTTCAAAACGTTTAAATGATCGTTGTCATCATCGGTACGAGCTCGTTTTCTCGGGACGTAAAGCCACGCTTGTGCTGTGCCAGGCACGTAATTTTTCAGCCCCCCATTCATTTTTGAGTACACATTTATTCCGGAAGGCTTCTTCGAGAGATCGGGATGTCTTAATATGGCCGAACAGATGTCGTTGGTTTCTGCAGTAGCCATACTCGGCAAGGTGAGCTCGTTGAGAAGTTCCTCTAACGTCCGCGAAACTGAATCATGAGCAGAACTCAAAATGTGCCCATGAGAAGATGGTGGACTTACCGTGGAAAGTTGTTTCAGATCGTTCACGAGATCGCTTCTACCTGCTTTACATTGATGTGCGTTCATGTTTGCGAAGTCTTGGTGAGACGGAATTCTTTGAGGGAGCTCTTCAACGCCAAAAAATGTTTTGAAGTCCGCGATGTCGGCATCTTCTTGGGTCTCTTCATCCCCGAGGAATGCGGACGGAAAAAAAAATCGGTCGAGCTCTTTGCTTCGGTCGTCGTTGATGTAATCAAGTTGATCAACCAAGTTTTGGGTGTCCACCATGCTTCAAAGATTA
>Ga0307931_1002138_pt1 | contig 12764 bp, 8 predicted proteins | sample OrgLakmetageno47_FD_201816 | JGI IMG/M metagenome (GOLD analysis project Ga0307931, IMG submission 201816) | Saline water microbial communities from Organic Lake, Antarctica - #47 | ecosystem: Environmental > Aquatic > Non-marine Saline and Alkaline > Saline | place: Antarctica: Organic Lake... | reverse complement strand
CTCGTCACAACTGCTCTGAAGAACGCATGCAGCAGCAGCAGCAGCAGTGGAGATGACCGCAGCGGCAGCAGCGACAGCCTCGACAAGCAGCCAAACGCACAGCTACCGTGGTGCCTGGGCCTCGACTCGTGTTTCTTGCGCAGTTCTGGTGTCGATGCTTTAGCCGCCCTCCGGTACACGCTCTTGCAGAAGGCCGCCACTAAGCTCCAAAAGAACATTGCTTCCAGGGGCAATTTGATTGTTCACGAGGCGAAACTCGGTCGTGCTTATGCCGAAAGTATCGCTGGAGCTGCCTTCATGCATGGCGTGGGGAGTCTGCTCTTTGCTCTTCCGGGAGGAAACGGACAAGGCGACCAAGGCGACACCGAAGATGGGCCACAGGAAATGGTGCTAACGCCGAGTGATGCGGTCAAGAAACTAGCTCAAGCGTGCTCCCAAGCTCTCGCGCTGGAGAAAGCGGAGCCTGGGGCAGGTCTGTTTGTGAATGTTGCGGGTGCACGCCGGGTGGCCGATAAAGCGCTGGCGCACGCTCTGAGCCGGAAGTTGAGCTACGACCGTACCGTAAGTTTGGCCGCGGGCGCAGTGGCGCAGGCTGCGGGGAGACTAGCATCGGTGCGGGCAGCGCTGAATGGCGTGGAGCAGCAACACCACAAAGAGAGCGCGGGCAGCGGGCAAGATGACGGACAACAGGGAGGAGGAGTTCTGGTGGTGGCGGTAGCAGAGCCCGTGCGAAAGGAGACTCTGAACGCGCGACGGCATCTGGCGGAAGCCACCCCGTGCTTACAGGCGGTGTCGAACCAATTGGCGAGCTTGAGGAACGGGCATGCGCTGAGGTACTCTAGAACACGAATGTTGGTTTTAAGAAAGGAAAAATGAAGAGATGAATGATAGCATATGCCCTTTTTTGTAGTTGCACCTTTGAAGTTTCCCTTCTTCTTTCCTTATACTGTCAACGCTTACCCCGTCTGACCCTCCCCTCTTCATTAATCTGTTTCTATTCTTCACTCCACATAATAATAGGTGCGCGGGGCAGCAGGTCTTGGAATCAGCCAATATCCCTCCCCACATGCCTCACGTAGCTTCAGCCTTGGACTACGCCATGACGCTGCTGGATGTCCATGACAGCAACTTCCTAGGAGGACCGGAGTCTCTTGGTCCGGTGGATTTGGAGAAAGATTGCGAGCGCGCAGAAGCACTGGGAGAAAGTGTCAATTTGGACCTCGAGGAACTCCTGTCCATCTGCGAAGACTCGGTAAAATAGCGTTTGCGTGTACGTGTATGAGTCCCTAGTTGCCTCCGACTTTGACTTCGCTTCTTTTTCCTTTTTTGTTTCCTACTACTTACTTCAGCGCTTTGTTCTGCCTCTCGTGAATTTGTGGACTTCAGTCCTTTTCAATCTTCTCTTCGTGAACTCAGCCACTGCTTTAATTTATTCTTTCAGTACTTGTTCACTCACCTCTTATTTTTCTTCCTAACTAGGTGGGAGCGCTGCTAGATTTGGCCGCCACTACTGGAGAAGCTTCGAGTATGCTGGCCGCAGAACTGCAAGGATTGCTGGAGCAACACTCAAGTCTAGAAGCAACCGTGGACCTCCTCGAGGTGAGGACGATGTGCCCAAGGATATGTAGTATACACGTATTGAATTAGATTCGCCAATGCACTGATCTCATACAGTGCATCTCCTATGCTAACGAATTCCTCATTTTCTATACACCTCTTTCTCTTTGCTTTCCCTCTTATGTGTGAACGACAGGTGCGAGATGACCCTACCGTTGCGGTTCTCCTGCGAGACTGCGCCGAGGCCACCAAAGCTGCTGTTTCTCACAAGGGAGGTTCTTCTTCCTCCTCTGGGGGCAGTCTGCAGGAAGTGCAAGCGGCCTCCGCCCTGGTGGCCACTGCCGAAGAGACCGTCCGCCGGGTGGCCGAGGCCAATGGTGAAAAAGCAACCTTTGAGGGGGTGGTGGTCCCCATGGTGGCGGCCCTGCGGCGGCGCATTACATTAGTGCACCAGAGCGCCAGCCCGGCGGCGGCAGCGGTGCGCAGTGCTTCCTCGAGTGGGTTCCCACAGGCAGCGCAGGAGGCCGACATTGCGGTGTCGGGTGTGGAGGCTCTTCTGCACCAGGTAGGACAGATCTAGGAAGAAATGTTCCTCAATTAGGTTATATATACTTTTTTTTTCTCTGTGCGCACCCTTTCTGCAAATGTGCATGAAATCAATTGAAATTGTAATTTATCTCGAACTCTCTTATTTATAGGTGGGTCAAGCCGAAGCGTGCATTCGTTTGTTGGGCGGCGCCACCGACGCTGTGCTCTCGCTCGAGCGCGTCAGCTCTGCCTGCCGCTCCCAAGCGGATGCCACGGACCGAGAAAAGGCCAACAGCCGTCGCCGCTTGCAGCCAGCACTGGATGCCATCAGTCGCCTGGGCAAAAAGCTGGAGCTAAGCCCAGGCACCGTGGGCGATGGCGCGGCTTCGGCGTATGCTCAGGCGCAAGATGCGATTCAGGCTGCGAAAACCACGATCGACAATCACGGTTCGTACGCGAGCCAGTTTACGCTGAAACACCAGAAAGCGAGCGGGAAAGCCAGCAGTGCTAGCAATGATGGCAGCAGCCCGGCGCTCCCTACGGTCGAGGAAGAGGAACGATGGGCGGCGCAGTCCGCGGTTGCCCTTCTCGATCGCGACGTTGACACGGCAGTGCGCCTGGTCTCTGCCGCAGAGCGCGCGTACAAGAGCGAGTCTCACCACAAGCTGCACCTGCAGCAAGAAACCGCACAGGCCTCAACTCAGATCGCGATCTTGGAGGCAGAACTCCACAACATTGAGCTGGAGGCGTCTAGGAGTGCGCCTCCTACTTCCGAGCTTTGCCTGGAGGTGACGGAAGCTGCGGCTACAGCGCTCGCAGCGGCGCCGCGGCAGTTGCGGTCGTGTGAAGACTTGCCCGAGTTGAGGCAGGTGGTTGCGCACTGCACCGACAAAGTACAAGCCGCCTCCACACATGTAGGGCTGGTCAAGGAAAAGGTGAACGGAGCTTTGCGCGCGCGCCAAAACTGGTCGGCCCAGCTGGTGAATCTACAGGGAAGGTGCGCCCGTGCCGAGACCATGCTCCGAGAAGCCCAACGCCAATTCCATAACCCCAGCAGCGATCAGCGGCGCAATTACAACAACGGCAGTGGTGGCAGCAGCAGCAGTGGAGTCTTCAGCGGATTGTCCGCGAAGCTAGCCCCTTTGCCAGGCGAAGAGCGAGCCACCCGCGCAGCTTCGGACGCCAATCACGCGCTTTCCATCGCCAACCATGCCGTTGGTCGGCCTCTGACGGCTGCGGCCCTCCGCAACAACCTTCAAGCCAACCAGCCAGGTGCTAACACCACCACGAGCAGTGACGACGAGGAAATGCTGAGCCTCTTGTCGCGCGCCGAAGGAGCGGTTGAGACCTGCGAAGACTGCAGCAGCGGCTTGAAGCGTGACGTGGCCTTGGTGCTGCGGGCCAGCAGTGATGCAGAGCACATGTACGGCTTCCTAGCACGCCAGTTGGAGGGCGTGAAAGAGCGTTTGTACCAAGCCAGCGCGACCTGGGCTCCTTCTGCTTCCTCCTCTTACGGGGGTGCCAACAGCAGCAGCAGCCTTCACCACAGCAGCAGTCCCGGTGCCAATGCGGTGAAAATGTCAGAGAGCGCGATGACCACAGTGAAGCGTCTGCTATTACAGCTTCGCTCGGGTCTCGGAAACCAAGGTCACCAGGCTTCTTCCGATTCATCATCGTCAGCGTTGGCGTCTCAGTTGAACGCGGCGCTTCGGGATGCTTCTGCCGCCATCACAAGTACCGAACGCACGGTCGATGACGAGGTCGCGGCGTATGCCCTTGCAGAAGAAGGCCGCACCAACGCTCTAACTCGTCTCGGGGAGTTGGCGACTCATCTGGAGGGTGTGAAAGCAGCGGCGGAGGCGAGCGGCAAGGACGTGACAGACCTAGTGCATGAAGACCTGACTGCGGCCAAGGAAGCAGTCAACAAGGCAGCACATGCGATCGATGCTGTGGGTACGACCTCCCCCGAGGAGCTTTTGGCGGCTTATCATCGGCAACAAGAAGCCAAGGAGGCTGCAGAGGTGGCGAGCTTAGACGGTGAAGGAGGAGGTGGTGGTGACATGAGTCATGCGCTGGTGGTCGGAGGTGGCGCATCGAGCGGTGCGAACACATGGAACGGCCCGACTTCGGGAGTCAACTTGGCACTGATGGACGCCGACAGCGCGGTGGCACATGTAGCCACGAGCGTGAAAGAGGCAGTGGAGAAGGCCACAAGTGCGGGCAAGCATTTGCGGCAATTGCGAGAGAAAGCTCGGCAGATCAGCGAATCCTCGCAAGTGCTGGCTGAACGAGCGGTGAGTGAGATGAGTTGAAGAGGAGAGACGCTTGAGGTTGCTTTCATTCAATGCTTTTCACTCGTCTCATTCAATTATGACCGCCCTGCATTGATTTCTTGTCTCTCACTCTCTCCATTCTGTGTATTTTTAATATTTTCCTTCCTCCTATGTAACTAGGTTCGCCTCGGTGTGCATCGCTCTCCCAGCTGTGTGCTGGTGCTCAAAGCATTGGACTTCGCTGTCGCCACCGCTCTCCAATCTGCACACTCCTCTATTCCCGAATATTTGCGCAGCCCAGACGCCTGTGCTGAGCCTTCCCACCAAGCCGCAGTAAGGCTGCACGAGGCTCAGGAAGTGGTGAATGCCGCAGCCGCCAGCGCCAAACAGGGCCAGCAAGAAGCTCGAGCCTGTGAGCGGGACCTTGGGGTCTGGCAGCGGCGGCACGCGCGGTGCGTGGCGCAAGCTGAGAAATGGGGCAGCGCTGGGGACGGGGCAGTCCAAATGGCGTTTGCCACCACCGAAGAGGCCCTAGCCCAGGGGCGGTCCGCCGTGCACGCAATTGTGTGGTCGAGTTCCGTGCGGCACCGGGTGACACACGTCAAGGAGGCGGTGCAGGCAGAAGAAGCGCTCCTATTGGCGGAGCGGAAGCGGCAGGAGGAAGCCCACCTTGACGTGCAGCGCGCGCTGCTAGCTTTGCCGGATTTGACGCGCCGCGCCGCCATGCTAGATGCTTCGGTGCGTATGCGTTTGTTTATTAATATATTACATTAGGGAGGATCTTTGCTTGCGGCCTCAAACTATTCTTCTCGGTTGTGTTTACGTCGCCTTTATTTTTCTTTGATGCTTCATTCTAATCTTCTCTCATCATCATCTTTCCACCTTTGGCACTCTATTACTATATTAGATCGGTGTCGCCGATGTGGCAGTGCGCGAATTATGCTCCCAAGACCTCAGCGACATGCATGAGTCATTGGTGGCGTTTCAAGGCTGGCTCGACTTCCGAGGTCCCGACGGGATGCTACACTTCGCCCAAGCCCGAGACGGGGTGGTCTCCTCGCTGGACCGCTGTCAGCGAGCAGTGAGCGAGGCCGAGACCGCCTGTGAGCTTCAGAGCCAGCGGGTGCGCACCGCCAAGACCGAACAGTCGGCGGAACGGTCGCGTCTGGCGGCGCTCGAGTACAAGCTCCACCAATTGACGGCGTCGGCAGCCAAGCTCGCTGCCTCCTCACAATCCTCTTCCTCTACAGGGGTGGAAACGTCGCTTTCAGTGTTCGGCAGTAGCAGTGGCAAGAAGAAGGAAGAGATTGGCAGCATGAAAAGCATATCGGACGCCATGGGCCTTGCCACCAGTAAGCTAGCGAGAGCAAGGGCGTTGGTGGAGGTGCCTGCTTCAGATTGGGTCATCATGTCCTTAATGACCGGAGCTCGCAATAGTAACAACAACAGCAGCGGCTACGGTGACAACGACGACGACGACGATGCGGATGGTATGGTCGGAGAAGGTCCTTTTGCTGCGGGTGCCGCCAGCGGTGGTGACGGTTTCGCAGGCCTAGGCGGGTATGGCCCTTCCACAGAAACCGCACACGCCTCAGTGGAGGCCGCTGCAGCAGCACTGGCGCAAGCCGAGACTCTGGTACGCTTGGGCGAGAAACGATGCCATGGAGAAGCGGCGGAGAAGTCGCGCTTTGACGCTCAGGTGCAGGCTGCGTCGGAAAGGTTGAGTGGGGTGCTGGCTACCGCACATGCGTCAGGGGTGGCGGAGTGGCCGGAGGTGGCGAACGCTTGCGAGGATGCCGAAATGAGCCTGAGCCGAGTGCGCGACCTCTTGTCGTCGTCATCAATTGGCGACGACAGCAGCAGCAGCAGCAGTGGCGCTTATTTCAGCGGAGGCAGTGTGGCGATGGCTCGGAGTGGCCTGGACCGCGCCCTAGAATTGGTGGAAATTGCCGATGGTTTGGTCACCGATGCCTGGCAGCGGCACGAGCAGCGGCGGGCCGAGCGCGTTGCCGCTGGCGACTTAACCCGGGACGCCATTGCCCGCACCGCGGATGCCAAGGAGGCGGCGCAAGTGCTGGAGTTGGGGTCCTTGCCGGTGGTGAGCGACGCGTGCGCCCATGCGGAGCGCGCGTGCCAGGCCGCGGCCCTCTCGGTGCGCCAAGCTGAGACGTTACCGTTGGCGGTGGTGACCGATGACGCCCGCCGGGCTGTGGCGGCATCTGAAGAGCTGGAGAGAGTGGTGGCGACCCAGCGCGCGGCCCGAGAGCAATTTGACGAGTCGGAGAGGCAGCGGGTGCTGTGGAAGCGGTCAGCGGCGCAGCAGCGGGCTGCCGCGGTGTCGGTGAAGGCGGACGAGGAGCAGAAGCAGGTGCGGTCCCTGCGCGATCAGCTGGAGGCGGTGCACATGTTTTTGGCGCGCACCGCGCCCGACCTGAAGGCGAGCCACTCGGCGTTCGAACATGCGCACAGCGCCATCGTGGCCGCGCAACAGCAGTTCAACGGCGTGAACGGCCAGAGCGTGCCCGTGGCAGTGCTGAGCAGTGCGGTGAAAGCAGCGGTGGGCGCAGTGGAGAAGGCGGTCTCAGAACAGGCGACTACGGCGCGTGCGGCCGCGGCGGTACCGCAAACACCCACAAATTCTTCTTCTTCTCCTGGTGGCGGCAGCAGCAGCAGCAGCAGTGCTGCCTCTGGCACCGCAGCCGATATGAATGCAAGTGCAGCTGCAGAGAGAGCCGAAGCACGCACGTCTGCTAGTACCTCGGAGCAAGTGTCAGCAACTTCAGCGCAAGTGACGGCCCTCAATGAAGAAATGCTCAAAGCGAGCCGCCACGTAGCGCACCAACAGCGCACCCTGGATTTACAGGCGCGTATTTTGAGCGACACCATGAGTGGAGAAGAAAAGAAAGCCGCACTGGCGGAGCTCTCCGCTCTGCAAACCGCGGGTGCATAAACGAGAGAGGGGAATAAATAATGTTCTTGAAAACACATAATAAATAGAAATAAATCCCGGTAATGCGCAATTAACAATTGCGATCCGTAATCCACTTGTCTGAGGGCAAAGGTTCTTGAAGTACTTCCCAATAATTGGGACCCAATTTGAACCCGCTCTGCCCATGCCCACAGCTCTGCTTCGGACCTGCCCCGGACTCAGTTGGCAGTTGGCCGTTGTTCGAGCGTCCGAGCGTTGTTCGCAGCACCAGCACCGCACCAATGCGCAATAGCTGTAATTATCCCTGTAGAATCACGACTCAGTTGATTCGATCGACGTCGATTCTTGTTCGATTCCCTCAACATCAACAATACTAGAGGAGCTAAAAATAAGCTAGACAATGGTGACGACACCGACGTTGCATAAGTAGTTTTAATCGCGAATAGCACGCTTGCTTATTGTATTATCCGGTCTAGTCAACAAGCCTAGCTCTTTCTTCTCTGCTACTCGGGTCTCAAATCATAATATTGAATCTTCTCAGCAGCCACAAGATTTCTTTAAAGGATGCCGCTCCTAACAAGTTCAGTACTTCGTCTTAGTATCGATGCAGTTGCTAGTTAGAACATAATTTTGATTTACTCCATGAAGCATATCGAAGCCTGGACCATATCGGTTTGCCTCTATGCGATTGCTTCCGCGTGGGGAATAGCGTCAGTGTTAAATGAAGCTTTCCTGTTGCGAAGACTGCAGAAACTGCCTAACGTGCCGGTTATAAGCGTGCGCCGGCTGAGCGTGCGGCTACTCATTATGCTTCAGTCACTAACTCGGCTGCTATGGTTTGTGCTCGGTCTGGCTGGTGGTGGCAGCCTGGACCAGAGGCACTCGCTTCTTTCGTGCATTCTCGACATAATAGCGTGGGCGTTCCAATTCAGTGCGCTCGCGCTCATCACGCAGTACCTTTGTGATGTTCTGCACGTGAACGAAACGGGCGCTAGCAATTATGTTCGCTTTGGAAGTCGCCGTCGGAAAGTATACGGTGCTTCAACGGTGGCAGTGCTCGTCGCGATCGTTATGATTACCGTCTTCGCCTTCGTGCGCGCAAAGGATGCGTACTTTGCTGCGAACTGCGTGAGCCTCTGTTTGTGTGCAGGCATGAGCTACCTGACCCTGCTGCTTCATCGACGCGTGCCCGTTCCTAAGCTTCTTCTGCTGGCAGGAAGCTGTTTCTTTGCCTTTGCCGTCACAGTAGGCAATGGCCTGTATATACGTGCCTCAAATGGCGCCTTTTTACCATCTACCGTCAATGACATCATCTATCCGTGGTTCATCTACCAGGTGTGCTATACGTGCATACTGAATTTTTATTAGAACGTAACGCGTGCGCCGTTATAGTTTTTTTCTCTCATTGAGATGGCGCGTGTCTCTCTAATTCTTTCTAATGTCATGCTTTGTTAGGTACCTGACTTGTTACCCGACTTAGTTATTTTAGTCTGCTTCATGGCCTCTGCGGACCGCCAAAGTAGAGCTGCTCAAGAAGAGTCTGTTACCCCGTCTCCGCTCCTGGGCACATCTCAAAGATCTGAACAGATCAATCACGAGGGGTCATTGACAGACACACTTTTACCCATTTCGTCAGCGACTTCGGACTGTTCCTTCAGCACCCAATCACTGAACGGAGATGCCGGAGAAAGTTAAATGGCTCTGCACTTCGACGTATTTTGACGCGCAGTAATAAGCACGGAGGGATCATATTTGTTTATTAGTTATGCATCCTCATTCCGTGGCCCATACTTGATGCGTTGTTAGAATAATAAGCGGCCTATTGTTATTGTCATCAAAGTGCAGTAGACTGCTTTGCAACTATATCGAATACAGCCGATTGGATGGGGGATTTAGATTGGATTGATCCATGCACCCCGGTATTTAAATCAGAAACCGCCTAAAAAGAGAAAGGGCGAGATACCCAGCGCATCGGCTGGTCTTTACGGGGATTTCCGATTGGGCTTAGTTTCCACTTTTGTTTACTATCCGCAAGGTTGTAACTTAAAAGCGCAAAAAGGAAGGTTTGTAGAGAAGAAAGTATATTTGCCTTGTCGTTGATTGCCTTGAACCAAGTTAATAATTAAACCAATTTCCAATCTAATCTGTAATTCAGCTCAGATATTCTCTTGTATCAAGAAGCCCGCGTCGAGCACAAAGATTTTGCGATTTAGGAATGCGAGATATTTCGTGTATTTGCATTTATTTATTTTTACTTTACAATTTTAAGCACCGTAGCGGAGTAGTACACGGCCTTTGTGCGCGGAAGTTTCAAATTTTAAGTTCCTCTTCTTTATTGCATATGCGCGTTGACTCGTAGGGCGCAAATGCCAATGGCAATCCGAAATACGGGAAAATAGCAGTCTTCGACAAAATTCAAGGCCTCTGAGAAGCAATACTTTACACGCACAGCCAGTTGCGGGTGATTAGAAACATTCACGTTAAGAAATTGAGGGGGTAAAATATGGCTTTCAAGGCCGCCGTGGGAGTTTTCTCCTTAGGGGTGCTTAAGGCACACACTTGTTGAATTCCTTTGTGTTAGGCTTCTAATTCCGGCCCTTCGGGGCCTGTGTCAAAATATGGAATTTCACTAGTTAGAATTAAAAATCCTTCATGTACTATGGTACAGGAATAATGCTAAGAAACAAGGGGGTCAGCCGGATTTCGGTTTCTTGTCGCCCTCAACTGGCTATACTATTGAGCTCAGCATTGACTTTTCGCTTTCGCTTAGTTATTTCTAGAAAACACTGGGCCCGAAAGCTTTCCGAATGAGTTGGACCTGTAAGTAGTACTTACATAGAAACGGCCCTGTAGGAAATGAGCCGATCTGTCAGAATGCGATTCCTAATTGCGGCCGACATTCTCAACCAACCAATGAGCATCACGCTCGCACGGCGAGCTGGATGCATACAGAACAAGCCACCGGCTCAAACAAGGAAACTTCGGAAAGTCCCAAGAGAATGATTACTCTACACACAAGAGTGCTGCCAGAGAGAGCACTAATATATGCACAATAGAGTGTACTTACCGAAAAGACAAAGCACCAAAAGACACAACCACGGGGTTGTCACCAAAATGCGCTGACGTTGCACCAAACGGGCCGCTAGGGCCCGCACTGCTTTGCTAATAATAGTACCAAGCCACCCAGTCAATTTCCCCTTACGAGAGGTTATGGGCTACAGCTACGCGGAGGCCGATGCGCCATTTTATCGCATCAGGCCAACTCTGCGACCTCCGGTAGAAGATGGAAACAGGACGCAAAATCCAGGGAAGCGTACGAGCACCAGAGGTGCCGGCGCGCCTCTGGCGGGTGTGTTAACAGGGTGGCCACACGCGCTGTGAAACAACTGCAGAAGAAAATTGGTCTGCCGCCCACAGCGCGCTGATCGCATCATTCGAGCTCTGTCGAAAAGGAATACCTTCGAAATGGAAGGATCGGCTAAGCGCGCAAGGTCTCACCATGCAACCATTTAAAGTCAGTGTTGAAATTGCAAACGCACTCATTAACGGAGCACCCGAGACTGCAGCTGCCGAAGTCTTGAAGGAATATTCCAAGGCTCTGCTTGATCAACTTGCCGAGTACATTGCGAAGATCGCCATGAAAATGCAGGAGGAAAACCCAAATGAGGAAGCAGGACCGGGATGATCGTTTTGTTGGGTTTCAATAACCCAGCACAATCTGCCCATCGTATCAGCCGTTCGCTGTCACGATGATAAACGATGATGGCCAAGGCAGGACCGAATTCCTGGTCGGAATTGGCTATTTCCTGATTCCCGGAATCGATGAAAAATGGGCCATTTCCTCGTAAATTCCCGGTTTATTTAGCTGGGTTACGGTCGAATCAGCCACAGAACCATAGTGAGGAGGACGAAAGTCAAAAAAATAAAACGTAAGTTTACGTACAGGAAAACAAGACATAGTTTTACGGGACCTACCGCCAGTCCCGAGGGCGCAAATACCAAGTTCTTGCCTAGTTTTTGCCCTTCAGCGGACCATTTCCTGGCGTAATTCCCGAATCAGGTCTCGATTCCCGATGAACCCACTATTTCCTGAAATCCTGGCACCAGGAATTCGGTCCTGCCTTGATGATGGCATCGGCATACCTACCTATCTGTACTAATAACCAGCGCCTCTTAGTCTTTAGCTCCTAAATACTATCTTGTGTGGTGCTCAAGCAGTAAATTCTAAAGCCTAGCATATCACGCTGTCTCTATGTTTCCAACGTTTATCACTATATGTGTCTAAGGCATTATGGGGGCAGCGTCATCAGTGGAACTCGAAGCAAAGAGGGACGCTCGGCTAGGCCTCGTCGAAGTGGAAGATGAAGCAATTTTCTGCACGCGGCTAGACGAATATGAACGCTTAAATGGCTTAGAATCGCCTCAGAAAATGGTTGTCCCTAGAGAATTGACTAAGGCCGATATTCAGACGAAAAGGAGGCGCACTAGTAGATTAAATGAGAAGGAAGGTGAAAGAACCACGGATCAAACGGCGTTCACTGCGTCAGTAGCAGAAACCAAACTGCGAAGAGGAGTTCCTTACGGAGAAGCGCCCCACGAAGAATCAGAATCACCGAAAGCTGTTAAATCTGTTGCTGACATGAAAGTTGAGGAAGTTGACGTAGAAGTAGTGGTCGATGATAAGGAATATGAGACTCCCGGTGTTGCGGCTGACTTACCTGCGATCACAGCAGGCAGCGCTGTCTTCGCCTGGTTCGAAAATGATTACCACCCTGCAGTAGTAATAGCGGCCTACAGTGACGAAGATACTGGCGAAGTGGTGACAGTTGACGTGCAATTTGATGGCTGGGGCGACGGAGAAGACGCATTCGAGTACGGAAAACCGGTCGCAGAAATCAAATACGGGGCGTCGAAAGACGAGCACGCGCCAGAAACAGCAGAAGAATCCTCACATGAGGATGGCGTGCAGTTAGCGGTAACTGCTCCATATGACGAAAATTCAGACTGGGCCGACAGCACTCCACACGAGGATAGCGCAGATACAGCTCCGGCTGATGCCGAGGCACCTGAATACGGGTGGGAAACTGAAACTGGTCTAGTCTAGTCTAGTTAATACTCCCCAAAATTCAAAGAAACACCACTGTGGCAAATAGCAACAGAAAATTGTAATCTTCAGAACAAGTCTGACTGGGCTGAGTGTCCTTTTGCGTAATGTGATTGTAATCATTTTCTCTCGAGGTTTCCCTCAGCCGTCAGGGAACTAGCTAAAAGACAATTTCTTCGCGAGTATGCGGGTTACATCGACCCTGGCCCCTAAGGACTTCTTGGTGCAAAAGGTTATGAATGATATCCAATGGAGGATTGATTTATTTTGGCAGCAGCTACAAGCATTGTCAGCACGATCTTGCCGATCACTAGCGCGGAACCTGCACTCTTCGGGGTATACGCAGTCGACTTGCTCTCAAGGTGGAGGGCCT
>Ga0307931_1002135_pt1 | contig 12771 bp, 8 predicted proteins | sample OrgLakmetageno47_FD_201816 | JGI IMG/M metagenome (GOLD analysis project Ga0307931, IMG submission 201816) | Saline water microbial communities from Organic Lake, Antarctica - #47 | ecosystem: Environmental > Aquatic > Non-marine Saline and Alkaline > Saline | place: Antarctica: Organic Lake... | reverse complement strand
AGACCTCCGACCTCCATTAAAGTAGAAATTGCTCATGAGACATGACACTAGACATTGGTCGCCGCTGCGTCTACTTTTGCGTTGAAAGAACACGCAGTTGTTCCGTCTTATGCGCCGGTGCCTGCATGAGCCATTTGCTGGTTATGTACAATCGTAATCACACGTGTTTAGTATCCAGTCATATTAGTGTCTTAGTTGAACGACTAGTGTCAGTCGTTGTAAAGTGTGTAGTGAAAGATCAACAGGTTGGGCCTTTTTGTTCAGGCTTCGTTTACGTCGCGATAAATTTTTTTTTCAAGAGTCAAAGATCTATTCTGGTCTCATGTGGCTTGGCTTTGTCCCAGGATGCGACAACAGTGCTGACATGGGTACCAAGCAGATTCGGTCAACTGCAGAGTTTGAGAAAAAGGATGGAGTCCTGTCTGGGACAGCACCGTTCCTTTTTGAAAGTGCGGAGGTCACACGTATACTTCATCAAAAAGCAACGGGCCGCGCATCATGACTACCAGAGGAGTGAGGGTCATTGCCGTGCGTGGGTCTGGAAGGTTGCATGTGGCGCATGATGTTCATGTATGAGGCATGTGCCCTGTATTGGGAAAGTACAGGGGGATATGCGTCCATGTCTTCTGTTATGCATGAGCCATTTGCTGGTTATGTACAATCGTAATCACACGTGTTTAGTATCCAGTCATTTTGGTGTCTGTCTTAGTTGAACGACTAGTGTCAGTCGTTGTGAAGTGTGTAGTGAAAGATCAACAAACAAGCACGCAAGGTTCTTTTGTGTCTGTGATGTAGCAGAGTGACTGACTGACGGACACATGTCAGTGCGAGCACTATTGCGATGCCGGTACTAAACATCAACCTTCATTGATCTATTCACTCATCACTCATCACACACTACAGGGGGGGTGTTCAGATACCGAACAATACACATTTGTGCATACTGTCGTCGTGTTCTGGTACTACCGCAAGGTGTGATAAGCCAACTCAGTTAAAGCAGAAATGTATATCAGGCATGATAAAGATCTTTCCATGGCGATGTGAAAGTCTGAGGCCATTCCACATTCCACTGACACCGTCGCGAGATATGATCCATTCCGCAACTACTCCCTGTACACACATACATTTCTTGTTGATCAAGATGGCCCTTCTATTGCCAAGGCGTCACCTTGCCCTCGTTTCTACAACTACGACCCCAAGCTAAACCGGCGATCGTGTAATCACCGGAACCCCCATTCAACCCGGGATAAAACTAGCTAGTAGCAGCACAGTTTTTCCAAGGGTATCTACAAACCCTTGGTTTGTAGATACCCTTGGTTTTTCTCTCGGATTTACTGAGTGTGTTTTTCCCCTTTTTTTTCTTTTTATACCATACTAGTGCAATTTTTTTTTCTTGTTGATCACCTTCTTCGCTCTCTCTCGTACTGTAGATCTGAGCAGCTCGTGAATGCTCGAGAGTACGACCTCGCACACCGCGCTGACATGGGGTATGGCCCAACGAGTAATGCGTTTCGCGGGCTCTAATACTGTGCCGCCAATAAATATATATCATTGGGCTCTATCATTGGGCTCTAAAGCCCCCTAGCTAGGTTTCGCAAACTCTTCCTACGAAAATGGCGTCGACTACCCAAGCCCTTGTTGGATGGGTAGGATCTAAACTACACGAATTATTGGGGTATTCGGAGGTCTCCGTTGCACAGTATATATGTGCCATAGCTGTAAAGGCAACTAGTGTCTCAGCTTTGCATGCCCAGATACTTTCTGCTGACGTACCAGACTCAGAAAGCTCTCGAGCTTTTGCATCAGAACTCTATTATCGTGTACCACGGGCGCGGCCTGAGCTGCAAGCCAAGCGACAGCCAACTAATGCAGATCTACTTCGACAGAGCTCTAAGTACGAACTTGTGGGTAGCGACCATGAAGATGAGTCTTCTTCGGTGAAACGTAGCAAGTCTGGCCCCTCGAAGAAGTCTAAGAAACAAAAGCGAAGAGAGCACACTAGGAAACGCGGCGAGGAGTCTTCGGATGACGAGGCCGACGCTGGGGCATCAGCTGTTGTACAGGCATCCACAAAGCGAGCGCAAGAACGCGCAGCACTTGACGCCAAAGGAGAGGGAGGCGAGGTGGACGCTGAGGCAGCAAGGGAGGCTGACGCGGCCGAGCGCGATGCATTTGTGGAGCGTATGCGGGACCGGGATGCAGATAGGACCAAGAAGTTTGACTTAGGGGGCCTCACGGAGAAGCAAGTCAAAGAAATGGCAACGAAAGGCACCGTGGAGTCGACGGACAGGACGATGGAAGAAATGCGCGAGATTTCAAGGCGGCTTTACCTGGAAAAGCGCGAATCGAAACAGCTGAAACTGGCTGAAAGGCAACTCGAGGACGAGTCGGAAATGTTTGACGAAGATAGCATCACTGAGCTAGAGAGGACGCGTCAGGCTTTGAGCCGTAAAGTTATCGACATGGCAAAGGAGAAGGGGCGCTTCGAAGAGACAACCGAGGGATACCGGATTCCAGACACCTACGAGCAGGCCGATGGAAAACTGAATTTAACTCGCGGGCGGGAAGCAGGTAATGTGTTTTAGAACTAGCTTCAAAACTTCATCTGTTTTGTTTTTCTCGTCGTTATTAGCGACTTTTTATACTTGTTCACCTTTTTTACTGCTTCTCCTTCAAAACCTCGCTGTTTTGTCTTCATTTGCAGCACTCACGGCGCGGTATGAAATAGAGCCAGAAAAGCAAACCGAGGAAGATGCTTGGATGGACAGTCAGGGCACTAAAGCAGTCTTCAAGCCAGGCGCAAAAGATCGAAAAACCAGAGAAGAGCAGGAAGGGTACGACTACGTGTTCGACGATCAGATTGAGTTTGTGATCACCAAGCAGGTTGAAGCTAAACTTGAAAGTAAATCCAAATCGAAGTCGAAGGGTCGCAAACACGGTGACGAGGCTGACGCTGAGAGCGCTGTCTCCGTCCCCGAGGCAGAAGCGGAAGTCAACTTGGATGGCCTATCAGAGTACGAGAAAATTCGGATTTCCCGTAAAAAGCTGCCCGCGTATGCCTATCGTGACGAGTTTCTCTCCGCCGTGAAGGACAACCAAGTGCTGGTGGTGGTCGGCGAAACGGGGAGCGGCAAAACCACGCAGCTGCCTCAATACTTGCACGAAGTTGGCTACACCGACGTTGGGAAAGTGGGGTGCACCCAGCCGCGGCGCGTGGCGGCGATGAGCGTGGCAGCACGCGTGAGCCAAGAGCTCGGAGTGAAGCTAGGCCAGGAAGTAGGCTACTCGATTCGATTCGAAGACTGCACCAGCGACTCCACCATCATCAAGTACATGACAGACGGGATGCTCTTGCGAGAGTTCCTCGGGGAGCCAGACCTTGGCAGCTATTCGGTGATGATCATTGATGAAGCCCACGAGCGCACCCTGCACACTGACGTGTTGTTTGGCCTCATTAAGGACATTGCCCGCTTTCGCGACGACATCAAAATCATCATCAGCAGCGCGACTTTAAACGCCGAAGCGTTCGCCAACTTTTTCGACGACGCGGCCATTTTCACCATTCCTGGCCGCATGTTTCCCGTCGACATTTTGTACACGAAAGCCCCCGAAGCAGACTACCTCGACGCCGCCGTTGTCACGGTCTTGCAGACTCACATCTCGCAGCCGCTGCCGGGCGACATCTTGGTGTTCCTAACGGGCCAGGAAGAGATCGAGACTGCCGTTGAGATTTTGACCCAGCGCACCCGCGGGCTGGGCTCTCGCATCAAAGAGCTGAACATTTGCCCCATTTACTCCACCCTACCGTCGGAGCAACAGGCGAAAATCTTCGAGAAAACTCCAGAGGGTTCCCGGAAGGTGGTGATCGGAACCAACATCGCTGAAACGAGCTTAACCATTGACGGCATTTGCTTCGTTGTGGACACGGGGTTCTGCAAGCAAAAGACCTACAACCCTCGGACAGGGATGGAGTCGCTCATCGTGACCCCGGTGTCGCGGGCAGCAGCGCAGCAGCGGGCGGGCCGTGCCGGCCGCACCCAGCCGGGCAAGTGCTTTCGCCTGTACACCAACTGGAGCTTCCTGCACGAGCTCGAGGAGCAAACCGTGCCCGACATCCAGCGCTCCAACATGGGCAACGTGGTCCTCATGCTCAAGTCGCTGGGCATTCACGACCTTTTGCACTTCGACTTCATGGACCCGCCTCCTGCCGAGTCGCTCATCAGGGCCCTCGAGCAGCTCTACGCGCTCGGAGCGCTGAATGACCGTGGGGAGCTCACGAAGCTGGGGCGGCGCATGGCGGAGTTTCCAACGGATCCCATGATGAGCAAGTCCCTCATTGCGTCCGAGAAGCTCAAGTGCTCGGTGGAAATGCTCACCGTGGCTGCCATGCTGTCGATCAACAACAGCGTCTTTTACCGCCCCAAGGACAAGGCCGTGCACGCCGACAACGCTCGCATGAACTTTGCGCGCGGCGGTGGCGGCGACCACTTGACTTTGATGCGGTGCTACAACCAGTGGGTCGAGACCAATTACTCCACGCAGTGGTGCTACGAGAACTACCTGCAAGTGCGGTCCTTGAACAAAGCGCGCGACGTTCGAGAGCAGTTGGAAGGTCTCTGCGAGCGGGTTGAAGTCGAGATGGTGAGCAGCGAAAACGACACGGACGCCATTTGCAAGGCGGTTGCGTCGGGGTACTTTTACCACACCGCCAAGTTCGGGCAGTCCGGCGAGTACCGAACCGTGAAGCACGCGCACACGGTGTACATTCACCCGAGTTCATGCCTGGCCAAGGACGAAGACCGCCCGCCATGGGTGCTCTACCACGAGCTGGCGTTTACCTCCAAGGAGTATATGCGGTCTGTGGCGCCCATTAAAGCTGAGTGGCTCGTCGAAATTGCACCCCATTACTACGAGCCAAAGGAGCTCGAGGACAGCCGCAACAAGAAAATGCCGAAGGCGGTACCAGCCAAGAAGTAAGGAGCCTTAAATGGGAGTAGTAGAGGCGCCACATGTAGGGTAGTCCGGCCTGAGCCGCGTCTCAACTGGCCACCAGCGCGATTTTCATGTGGTTGTCAATTCAACGGATTGTTGAGCCCCAATGCCACACATTATCGCGTGATCAATGGTCCATAGTCATTCACTGCGTTGCTTCGTGGCTTCAATAGGGCGCTTACAACACCAGTGTGCTACCATGAACCTTGATGGATACGTGGGATTTCAAGGATTTCAAAGGAGCAACGCAACTACGAACACAAAATTTTAAGCGGAAAGCTATTAGGTATAGTTATAGTAATAGCGTATCTAGCATAACTTAAACCGCCATACCGCCATACGCATTCCCAGCCCACGCAGCCCACAGCCGACGACTTGTTGTTGTTATGAATTTCGGATAATCTCGTGACTCTCTTCATGCTGAACCCCTTGTGCCTTGTGCCCTGTGCCCTGAGCCTAGTGCTGTGCGCCATGCGCGTACGTATAAATATACAATTGAGTCGCGTAGGTGGTAATGACTAATTTATTTGAAATCAGTGTTTATTCGCCTATTGGAGTGCAAGTACTTGCCTGTTCTACATTTCCCTGAATTCAGCTTGTTGCTCATGGGCGACAGGTAAATTCAGCACCCCAATTTCGAAGAAGAGCTTCCAACTTTCGTCGGTGACATTTGCTTGCCGCAACGACAACAGTCCCGCCCACAAGAATTGACCCAAATATTCGACAGTAATTCACCAAAACATGAAGGCTCCAAAGGTCTTCTGCTGCTTTGAGGGGCAAAAATCATTCCCTATCGGTATGCATAATCTTGATCATAGTAGTCACGGCGTGGTGGCGCTTGGGATGGTGAAAAGATGCGATTGAACCCTGGAAGCTGCATCAAGATGCCTTTCAGCAGAGGGAAGAAGTTGCCGAAGAGATTCAAGAAACCGAAAAATTCAAAGAAGAGCCCAGTGATAGGCCAACCTGCCATCAACACTAGAAACAAGCCAAACGCAAAGGTTACGGTGGCTCGTAACCTCGACGGGTTCGTGAAATATGCGATAGTCCTCGACGGGCCAATGATAAGCGGCAAACCCGATACAAACATCATGTTTCCAAGCTTCAACAGCATCCCATTGAAGAACAGAGTGACACCTATGAGAGTGACAATGCAGCCACTGCCACACAGCATGAAGCCGAGCTTCCGATTTTGAGTGCCCCCACCAGCGAGCAAATCCATGGCAGAGAGACCAGGAGCTGGAGCTGCTTCCTGGGGCAGGTATTGGTAGTCTCCATCATCTTCATCGTCCCAGTATTCATCGTCCACATCGTCGCCATCGCCTTGGTAATAATAATTGTCCTGAGCTCCACCCCTGATAGAAAGCAGGCGCCTGCTTCCACAAAGAGGACTGCACGTGACTGCTCTTTGGTCCAAGCGCGGCAGTAAAGCCTTCTTCAAGGTGATGCCGAAGATATTAGGCACTATGAGGAGCGATGTTAGTGCTGCCAAGGCTACCGCCCGATTGTACATTCTGAGTATGCGTTTTACTAATTAAACTAGAGCTCTAAAAGTTGCGAGGACTTGTGACACATTCGTAGAATGTAGACTGGTTGAAATGGCACGCTTTGGCGACTAGAGTCGCAGTACGCTTCCTTGCAGATTAGTACCGCTAATTCCCGCTTACACTTGTAACTTGTAACCAAGCTATTACCCCAAGACAATAGCAGCTGCACTGTAGCGAGCTAATAATTAGCTACAGAGCTACAGAGCTGACAGAGCTCCTGTATTTACAGGACAGAGCGAGAAGCTTGAAGAAGGTGAACGGTGAACATTCAATTAGTATTTTGGACAAGATCTGAAATCTGAACCAACGGAGAAAACGAAAAACAAAAAAACAACTAAAATGGCGTCGACGGTTGGAATAAGTCGTGTTGATGTCGCTGCATCCTTCAAAGAACTCGTAGACGTTACAAATAAGGAAGTAGCATACATCTCATCTTTATCAGCGCTACGGTCAAAAGATGGAGGCAAACTCAGCCCAGCTGCTGAAAACCATCTCATTGTGCTCAGTTCACGACTGGATGAGCTCGAAGAGCGGCTCGATGAGACCACCAATTTCGTAGCCAGCGAAAAGGAAGCCCTCAAGCTTATTGAAAGCATTGGCGACTCAGCCAACGAGAATTCACGCGTCCTTACTCACCTCTCGAACTCGCTTCCCAAGTATCTCCCTGGAACTATATCCGCCAATGCTTCTGACGCCTCCGCAGTTCCCACAAAAGCCCACGCAGAGACAGCAGCCGCAGCAACGAGGAGCTTCGCAACCCTGCATGAATTTGATCTGATTCCATCAAGCATTCGTGAAAGATCGACATTAGAAGAGGTAAATGCTTGTCTCTCGGCAATTCAAGGTCTCGCGAAGGCGAACCGAGCACTGATCGATCTTCCTCGAAGCAAGCTTTCGGGCAAGGATAAGGCGAGGTGGGCTTTGCTTCAAGATCAGAAAACAAACGAAGGAGAAGTGATGATCAGTGATCCTGAAATTCAAAGCATCCTTCCACTGAAAAAAAACGGTAGAATTTCTACACGGTGTATTCTGAACACCCTTAGGGCACTCGGGCGCATCTCCATGCATTCGGCGAACGGAAAAAGCCACTACGTCGTTCACTGATAGCTGTGCCTCATACCCTCCTCTGAAAGAATCACGCGCGCAAGAAGCGATTTTGTTTCCTGTTAGTTATGGCTGGAATGGGATATGCTGCCTGAAGTCAAGGCGCATGTCGCACGCAGCCATTAAGATTATATCTAGTCTGGTCTAATTAATGATCTCCCAGGAACGAAAGAAAGGCAAGTGCACAATAATCACAGAGGCACATAAAGAATACACTTAAGCAGCACTCAAGCAGCAGATTTGCTAGCAATTTCGCACCAGAAGGCCAGTTAATTCTCCAACTGCAACTGGCGCTAGGTTAAGATTCACGCACGTAATTACGCGGGAATCACGCGGAAAGTGAAATTTGCGCCAATCATTCGTGATTTCCGTCACGGGAATCGGCTCAGAATAGAGTGACGTCATCATGGAATCTACTCGAAATTTTCAGTAACATTTAGCACTTGTCTGTACGCGCACAACCATGGTCCATGGCGATGAACACTGCAGCTGAAGGCGCACGCACAAGGCGGGAGGAAAGGGCGCGAAGAGAGAAAGAGAGAATAAAGAGAAAGGCAAGCGCACCACACACGAAACTTGAAGACACGACGACCCCCCACCACCAAAAAGAACACCGATTCCCCCGTATTTACCGTATATTTGAGGACGATACCGTATATATACCGCACGTGATTCCCACGTAAATACCGCGTGAAGTGAATTTTTAAGACCTCGCGCGTGATTCCCGCGGGTACGTGAATCGCAACCTTGAACTGGCGCCTTTCCTCCAAACAAGGCGGCGGGACCGAGACTGAGTGCTTGTTCATGTGCCATGTGTCAAGTTCCAGGTCCACAACCACAAGGCATTTCTCCGGGCTATTTTTGCCTCAGAAGGTCATCGTCTCAATGTTTTTCTCAGGCGTTACTGCTTAATCCCCGTCGCGGATATCAGGCCTGATTGGTGAAACTTTCCCTCTCCACGGGAATTCCGCGGAATTTCCCGCGGGAATCCTAACCTAGCTTTACAGTCACAGTTTAGTATAAAGTCCTTACAATTACAAAGCCACTCCCCATTCGCCTGAACTCCAGAAACTCAATACCTGTGACAAGCGACATCAATCGAGAGCATATCTGGATTGGCATTAATTAATATCTTTGAAGCCAACTCCGTAGTAACTGAGAACTGATAGGTCATTCGACATATGTGTCATAATCAGAGTATTCATCTGATCTGTGCATGTGCATTGGGCGTAGAAAGCAGGAAAATAGATAGGCCCTTGCTTAAAGCCTGGTTTGGCCCTTGTTGAATTTTAAAGCTGAGTAGATATTAAATACCATGTATGAGCATTATGAGTAATGAGTATGGCCCATGGGCCCGTGGGTCTGCACCATTTAAGATTATTATATAGATCTATTCTTTTTATTTCGTTTTGCGGCTTTAGGCTCCTTGGTCCTAGTTCCTATATAATATCTATATGTAGGCATTCGCCGTTAGCTGTGCGCCCTGGTGCGCCCGACGTCCATTAGCCATAAGCACGTAAGTCAGATGGCTAATAGCTAATAGGAAGTCGTTAGTAATTTCAAGAAGCCAGTTTGATTAGGTACAATTTCGGCGGTATTAACAGGGGCGATCAAATAAAGCATTCGTGGCCGTATATCATCTGCCATATAGAAAGAAATGGCAGAACATTTGAAATAGATCAAGGAATATGCATACAAAAAGGAGACGATACAATTGTAGAATCCACTACAGAAACGCGAATTTGCTGACTACGGAGCCACTTTCTCGATAGAAAGGCCTTCTGAAGACGCGTAATCTGCAATAGCTTCTGAGTGATCGATGTCTTGAAGCTGCACTCCGCTCCGTCTCATGAACCCGTAGATGCGATACGCCATACCCCATTCATTGCTCTGAACGCATGCACGCACGCCCGCATTATATACATCCACTGAAGGCTGAAACCCAGCCTTGATCATGAGGACAAGTGTTTGCAAGGCGTCCCTCCATAAGCCCTCACGATCGCAAGCAAAGATGGTGGTAGCAAAGCAATCAGCTGTTAGTGTGTCCTGTGCGCCGCCCATTTTGTTCACCCGATCGAGGAGCTTCAATGCTCTCAATCCATCATCAGCGCAAGCCTTTATGGCAGCGCAGTAAAAGTCGGGCCCAACAGCTATGTTGTCCTTCTCCACGACATCAAAAACATTTTCGGCAGTTGTGCCGTCTCGTAAATGCTTTGCGCTGTTGACGACCAACCATGCTACAGCAGCCGTACGTTGAATGGAAGGGTTTGCTAACACATCGCTCCAAAGCTCAATGACTACGGGCCATGCCTGGGCTCTGGAATGAAGCGACATAAGAGACGTATATGTGCCCGTGTCGTAGACCACATTGAGCTCGCTCATATCGGCCAACACTTCCGCTACTGCCGCTTCGTGCGGATCCGCATTGGAGTACACGCTGAGGAGAGCGTTGAAAAGAGGCGCATTGGGTGCGCAGGCCCGCCGTCTCAAAGCGTGGTACAACCCACGAGCACGCTTCCAGTCGCCTTCGGAGCGGCATGCCGCAATGGCCGAGGTGTAAGCCGCCACCCCTAGTGGGTGATCGCCGGCGTCAAGCCACTCGACCGTCTCAGCTGCACCTCGCGAGTCGCCAGCCTTGTAGTACGCCGTCACAACAGAAGCGCAGTGCTCGGGCACTACTTCTCTGCCGTGCGAGATCAGGTCGCGAAACACTTTGCTGGCTTCCTTGGGCCTTGCGTGCCGAGCGAGAAGGGCTAAAGTGCGCGCGTACAGGCCACTGCTCGCCACCCCACATTGCTCGGCGTCCTGAATGATTTCCGTAGGCCTCACCCAGGTCTCAGGAGATGAGAAGTCCGAGAGCTCACATGCTTTGAGGGCAAGGCTAAACGCTACTTCGTCTGGTTGCAAGGCGCTTGCCCGCATCGCTGCCAGCACGTTGAACTGTGACTCGTAGTCGCCCGCTCGAAAGCACGCAGTCATGACTGCATGGTACGACAACGCCTCCACCATCAAACCGCCATGGGCTTCCATGTGTTTCAGCACATGTAAAGCTTCTGTTGCCAGGCCACGGTGGCCCAGCTGGCACAAGACGAAGTTGAGCGACGCAGTGCTGAGGGAAAGGCTTCTTCTTGAGGCTTCATCCAAGTAAGTTAGGACACCAGCGCCATCTCCACTCTTGGCATGGCAAGACATCAGCATACTGAGGCTAGCTTGATCGAGCTCGATGTCAAATTCCCCTGCAAGAACAAATAAGTCATGGGCAGCCTCGCACCGAGGCTCAGGGCTCTTGTTGCACGCATTGAGCGCGGCGTTCAGCAAATGGGTAGTTAGAAGGTCTCGTCGAGTGGCGGCGAGGAGCCCAAGTGCGTTCAGTGCCTTCTCAGGGTGGCCCGACATCACCCAGCCGTATACCATGGCAGAATAGGTATACGCGTCGGGAACACAGCGGTATTGCGGCATCTTTTCGTACAGTGTTTCGCCGTGCTGCCACTGCCTGCCTCGATGGCACGCTGTTATCGCTGCATTTAGAGTGACTGCATTCGGCTTCAAATGAATCCTCTCCATGTGCGCGAGCAAATCGAGAGCTTTCTGCCATTGCTCACCCTTCTCACATGCGCTAATGGCCGCGCTAAAAGTTATAACGTTTGGCTTAAGCCCACGCCTTGGCATGGACTCAAGGAGTATTACTGCTTTTTGCCATTCCCCGCCTTTTTCGCAGGCGCTGATAGCAGCATTCATAGTTATGACATCAGGTCGCAGCCCACGCCCAGGCATGGACTCCAGCAAATCCAGTGCCATCTCCCACTGCTCACCCTTCTCACACGCACTGATAGCAGCATTCATAGTTATGACATCAGGTCGCAGCCCACGCCCAGGCATGGACTCTAGCAAATCCAGTGCCTTCATCCATTGACCGCCCTTCTCACACGCACTAATGACTGCATTCATAGCGATAGTGTTTGGTTTAACCCCTCGGGTTTCCATCAACTGCAATAACTCCACAGCTTTTCGCCAATTGCCACTGCTGCGGCATGAAGAGATAACAGCGCTAAAAGTAATGACATCTGGCTGTAAACCACGATCTGGCATGGAATTGAGCAACAACAATGCCTTTTCCCACTGTTTCCCTTGACGACATGCGCTGATTGCCAAATTAACTGCCGCCGTTGTGAGCTTAAGTTCCCTATCCTCTATCAGGCTAAAGATTTCTAAAGCTTTTTGCCAGTCGCCATTCTTCACGCATGCGTTCACAACGGACCTATAGGTCGACCCAGTTGCTACGATTCCTTCCTTTTCCATCTCGTCAAGGAGCTCCAACGCCCGCCGAGACTGTCCACCCACAGCACAGGCGCGAATAGTTGCGTCAAATGCTGCCGTAGTTCTGCCTCCACTTCCCATTTCGTTCAGAATACGCACTGCTTTTTTCCAGTCATGCTTGTTGTCTCGAATCGATTGCAATTTCGATACCTTGCGCTTAGGTGCTGGGTCCAAACGGGCTTGGGCGGTGCCACTGTCAACGAAAGGAGCAACGCCGCTGTTCAAATTGCGATTTCTCAAGGACGGATTTAGCGGCAACTTCGACGTCTTCTGATACTTGTTGCCACGGGTTTCGACTGTAGTAGTGCTAGGAGGAGGGATCGCGCAGGCTTCGGGTAAAGGCGAGCGCGACTTGAAGTGGTTTCTGCGCTGCTGTTGCGGCGCCCATCCTGCAGCCCTCGTGCTGAGAGCACAAAATAAAACAAGCTGCAGCATAGGAATGACTAGACTAATGATTGAGAATGCTCAAGAGCGCTTTCCAATAGTAGCAACGAAGGATCTACTTGTAATATTATACTTGCGATCGATGATTCATTCAACCGATCTGATATTGATGCAACCATGCAACCACGTACTCAGCTTCTTGTCACTCCCAGCTCCCAGCGGCTCCGCGGAATATTTTGAAGTATACCATATTATAGCTTCCTACAGTACTACAGTACTCTGTATAGTTGTTCCGTGGTTCCGTTGTTCCTGTTCCTGTACTGTACTGCTGCATTATTTTTATACCATACTAGTGCAATTTTTTTTGTACTGCTGCACTGTAGTACAAGCAAACAGCTGCAAAGAAGTGCACAAGCCTCGAGGAAGG
>Ga0307931_1002124_pt1 | contig 12801 bp, 17 predicted proteins | sample OrgLakmetageno47_FD_201816 | JGI IMG/M metagenome (GOLD analysis project Ga0307931, IMG submission 201816) | Saline water microbial communities from Organic Lake, Antarctica - #47 | ecosystem: Environmental > Aquatic > Non-marine Saline and Alkaline > Saline | place: Antarctica: Organic Lake... | reverse complement strand
CGAAATCGTCGGAAAGAATTTTCAAAAAGTTTCTGTACTGTACTGTACTGTACTGTATAGGTACATAAAAAACGACGACCACCAACCACCAACGAACCACCAAATTCCATTTAATAGAAAGGATTTTGCTTTCGTTCTCTTTTCGCCCCGTTTTGTCATACGATAAGGTTTGATTCAAATTTGTGTCACCTGCTTCTTGACGGTTCTCTTCGAAAGATATGAGTTATTTGAAATTACTCTGTTATTTCAGAGCCAAAATTTTAGTCACGTTGAGCGCTCAATTTTGCATTATAAGGTTGTCAGCGCCAGTGAGTATGTCATCGTCGTCGGCAAAGAATTCGAAGACAAGCTCAGGGAAAAAAATCACCGAGAATCGACAGATATCCTCAAGGCCGAAGAAGCCTTTACAACGAAAAGAAAACTACGACAGCGACTACAAAGCTCGGAGTACTAAAGGTAGTGTGTGGGAATCAGCCACATGCACGGAGCTTCATCATCGTCTGCATGAGCCCCTCACAACAGCCGGCTTGAGTTCGAAAGTGGCGCGACAGCTCATAGAGAAACACACGCTCGAAGAGGCACTGCTTCAAGCAGTCTTTCAGGTGACTTCGAAAATAGAAGCTAAGCGCAAATATTCATACAATAGGAAATTTATCGACTTTAGCATACTTCATGAACATATCGTCTCAACGACTCAACGAACAAAGCAAACCAATATTAGTGTCGAAATTATCAATGTTTGCAACGCTGCCAATGACTATTAGATGTTAACGCTGGAATCATCATCACACCATTCGCCAAACTCAGTACTACCCGTTAAAGTGCAGCTCGCTTTGAGCAGTCTCTTGTACAAGGAGCGATCTCTTTGGATTGCCGCACCCTTGGCTTCCACTGCTCTCTACACAGCACTGCAAGTGCTGGCCAAGGCCCCAGTCGAACTTGATGATCTCAGTTCCCTTGTCGAAAGCAATCGCAACAGCAGCCATGCTGCCCGGGGCGATACTGCCGACATAAATTTCAGTACAGTAGCAACAATACTTGCACGGTGTCATGCACACTTAGTCTCGATGCGGACAGTGGCAAACGCACTTCGTGGTGAACCTGAGTCGACCAATAATGGACTCAGTGAAGTGCGTAAAAACGCCATCGATGGCACAGTCTGTCTAAATGGGGGGAGAATGAGTCGAGTCCTAGCACAATTGCTGGAGAGCCGTGATGGAGATCCTGACGGCGCATGGATCTTACATGTGAGTTTCATCATCCATTTTCAATTGTGTAGTGCAAATGCCAGCTAGCTAGTCTACATCAGTGTATTGCGTTTATGTCTCACATTGTACGACCGTTGCATTCATTTCTTTACGCGACACGTGCGCAGATGTCACTTGAGGTTCTAAAGGCGTGGTCATTTGTGAAACAAGCTTGGCAGGCTAGAAGTGCAGGCATAAACCAAACGGTTGTAGCTGTACATATTGGAATTATTGAGCTCTTGGAAATGATTGCTCAAGAACTTGGCCGGGAAGACTTTTCTGAGCTAATCTTCTTACGTTTCCCAAAGGTGACGATGTATTTCATCTGACATCATCATCTTGGGATGTGTTTTTTTTCTTGGGAACAAAATCGTCAGCATCATTTTCTCTTTGTCGTAACAATAGTAACTTCTAATTCCTTATTTCTTATTTCTTTTGGCTTTTGTTTCTTGTGCTCCTAATGTCCTTGTTGCATGAAGTCAACATGGGCTGTGCACAAGATCTTACGCGAGAACGCTGAGCCCCGCTCTGCTCTTTCGGACTGCATTATAAACTTTGCTGACACGCAGATTAAGCGTAGAGATAGGGTTTACGTAGGAAAAACGCCAGCATTGACTGCAACTATTCCATAGAAGCATGATCAATTTTGAAAATCACAAAAAAAGCAGAGAATTCCTTCGGCGCGCTTCCCTTAACTGGTTGCGTAGATGCAAGTGCACACCATCAAAGCGCATGGGAACTTGATATCAAAGGTTATCTATAATTCAAACATAATCTCATAAGTCCAAAGTCACTGCTGTTACTACCTCCTTGGCTCGTGAATGGCACAGCCATAATCAAGGATCAAGTACTAGGAGTTAAGAGTGGTCGCCATACGAGGATAATCTATTCCATCGAAGTGGTTATTCGTTTAAGTCAGATTCAAGAACCAGCATCATCTCCATCTCCAGCTGCCACAGCAAGTGGCAGTAGCAGTAGATGAGCGGAGTAAGTAGCACGATATAAACGATAATGGCCATTACTAGAACATCTTGAAACCTTACAATCCTAAAATCTGAAAATATTTATGAGGAAGGGAATGCATTAATATTATTATGCATTACTATGAATTCGTTTTAAAATTTCTGTCATTCTATGGAACAATTCGAGGCATACGCTTCGCTTTGTTGATCGTTATGGCAATAATTTTAATCTTAATTTCAATCTCTCACATCTCACAGGCGTAGAAATCATAAGAACTATAAGCAGCAAGCATACTGGTGTGGATAGCGACGTGCGGATTATTGGATAACTAAAAAAATTGTCCAACTACCAGAGCTCAACCTCAATTACAATTCCAAAGAACTAGCTAGACCTAAGGAGCTCGGTTGGCTGCAGCGACGAGCTGGTCAATGAAAACAGGATCGCGGTGTGTAGATCGCACCGCCAGCGCTTTCTTAGCGACTTTTGGCGCATCAATCGGAAGCGCTGCTTGCAATACAGCAAAGACACGCTCCTGAAGCAAGAGAGAGAGAGCAAGTGTGGTAAAATTACCAGAGATTGAAACAAAGAAACGAATTACTTTCGTGAATAGACAGTCACGAGAGATGCACCAACTCATGAAGATGAACATGGCCTCGAATATGAAAGAGCTCAGCGCATGCATAAGCGCACCTGCATCTTTGGGTCTGCGTCATCGAGGTGCACGAGGAGTTGGTCCAGCGAGTAGTCCAGCGTCGTGCCACGAAACGCACTGGGCGGCGCAGCTGCGAAAAAGTTGGCAAAGCAGCCGCACACTGCGTAGCGTACCTGTTTTTTTTTTGTCAAAATTTAAAATGTAAGGGATCAGGGCTGAGGGGTCATAAAGATGTGCACATTCAAGACATCGAGAGAAGAAAGCCAAAAGCCTGAAAAGGCACTGCGAATAGCATTGCCGCTCCTGCGAACTCCTAATTGTATTGTGATGCTTTCGTAAAAGCTGCCACTTGGTTTAACTCTAAATAAGAACGCACCGGGTCCGCGGAGTCGTCGAGGCGCTTCAAAAGGGACGGGTAAAGCTCGTGCACGGGTTGCTCGGAGAGGGCGCCAGGAAGGGCTTTGAACATGAGGTCCAGGCTCAGGCAGCACAGCTCGCGCGTGGAGGCGTCAAAGTCGTCCAAATCCGTTTTCAGCACTGGCAGTAGCGCGGGTGCCACCTGGGAAGAACATAAAAGAAGAAATCAGTAATAATAATAATAATAATAATGATGGAGAAGACCTCCCTCGTGGATGTGTTGTCATACCGAATTGCCATTGTCTCAATCCCAAAGATTGGGCGAACACTGACTTCGCTTTACACATGATGATAGTGCATAAGCATGAAAAACAGATGCCCACCTGAAAGAGGGCTTTTCGATCCGCGTAGCCGCGCCGCAGGAGCCCATAGAAGCACACGATAGCCACCTTGCGCACGGTGCCCGCCACCCGGCCGCTGCGCCACACCATGTTGTGCTGCAACCCGTGCGAGATGAGGGGCACCACGTGAGGCGGCCAGAAGGACGACGACTCGGGTCTGCAGAGAAGAAACGCGGGAGCAAATGGTGAAGGTGCCAACATTGTGTGAGAAATATGAATAGAATGGGAAGATAACAGAGATCGAGTCAATTAGGCAGAGGAGCAAGAAAACAACAGCAACAACAACAAGACAGCTCAAAGGCTTCGAAATAAGCACAATTCAGTAATTTTACATCATACCTCACTTAGATGAGTGAATCTTAACAAAGATGGAAACTTCATCGATAAAGGGAAAACAGAAACAAGAACACTCGGGGCACCCACCGGGCAATGAGCACTTCGAGGAGGCACAGCATGCTGAGCTTCAGGTCCGCGTCTTTGCCTTCGCCAACGTGGTGCAGCACCGCCGGCAACACCCACGCTTCCAGAGAAGGCCCCGCCGCGCTGGCCCCTACTCGGAGCAGGGCATCGAACGCCCGCCGGCTCGGCTCGGCATTCCGCCATTCCGCGGCACATGTACCGCTCACTGCTTGCAGCGCGTTGCCGCTGCTGTTACTGCTGTCACTGCTGCTAGTACCGTTGCTGCTGCCACCACCACTGGTGTCGGATGCATCAGTAGCAGCACGTTTTGCTTTCACGGTATGAGCTGGGTTCAGCACGAGGCGCAGCAGGGTAGGCAAATGGGCAGCGTAAATACGGTGAATCGCAGCGGTCCTTGCGGCGGCCCCAACCTCGGCAGCGGCCTCTGACTCCGCACCTGACGGCGGCGGCGGTGGGAGTGTGTCAGCAGCGGTGGCATAAACCGCAACGGCTAAGTCCTCCACGCAAGCGGCTGCTTCCGCGCCACAGTCTTCGGGGACCGATTCCACTGGTGCCCCCTGTAGCTGCCCCAACACCCGCAACAGCTGGGTCACGCACACTTGGCTCTGCTGTGCGGCCGTCAGCGGCGCTGAGCTCCCTCCACCTTCTTCTGCTCTTCCTACGGCTGCTGCTGCTGTGGTGTTCGCAATTGCTACAGCATTTGCGTCAGCCCCCCGAGCGAGCAAAAGAGCGCCGTTCGGCTGCTCAATACCTCGATCAATTACCACCTGATGGAAAAGGTGATAAGATGGATGTTTAGGCTACAAATAACTGTGCAGTTCACAAAATTGAAAACGATAGGTGTCTACAATTCTTGAAAGTGGCTACCACACCGCTGGGAGCCTCAAAACGGATCTTAAGCCACATCTTAAAATATTTTGGGCACTGTATGCTGTACCTGGCAAGTAATGAGCAAAGCATCAGCTAATTGGCGGTCCATGAGCGAAAGGTCGGCGTCCCACCTGTAAGCGCACATCGAGAGATGAGAGGAGAGCGAAATATGGTATCAAACATCCTAGGCTGCGGTGCACAGCCATACTCCCACTCCTGCTCTCTCGCATTTACCCTTCTTATCTCTTGCATTGTGCAGTTTTCAACTCGATTTTACTGTACCCGTGCAGCAAAAGCCCTGGATCTGCGAGGGCGTTGCACACAGCAGGAGTGTGCTCGGCCACAGCTTCCGGACTCGCCGCGTCATTCCCCAGCAGACACGCCACGAGCCTCAGAGCTTGCGCGCGCAGGGGGGCGGTGTCGGTCCCTGCTTGGGCGCCAATCACTCGCGGGAGTGCGAGTTTGAAGAGGTCCGACAAGCAAGCGCCGTGGCCGAAAGCAGCGGCGCAGCGCTGGGCTGCCAGAGACACCTGAAAGTTCCCATGTGAAGGAAACACGTCACAATAGTATTGAGGACTCAGCATGGCGCTTGCTTGACATTAAAGCACGAGCTGGTGGAGAAAAAGGTGCTGGCGAAAAATAGATTAGACAAGTAACAGCCTACACCACTGACTGGCAGTAAATTGCACTAAATCATAAGATCATCTTTCACCTCGTCTTCGTCGTCTACCAGAGAGGTGCACAGGATCTGCATGATCTGAGGCAGCTTGTCGGCCAACGGCTCAGCAGTGCTCGGATGCCGGCACGCCCCTGCCAGGGCCGCCAGAGCTTGCAAACCCCGCTCCCGCTCTCGGGCGGTCCAGTGCCCACAGGCCGCCAGCAGCGGCGCAATCAGCGACGGCGCCAGGTGCGCGCAAATGGCCGCCACGTCCACGGAACCGTAGGTTTTCGCTTCGAGCTCCTGCCCTTCGCCGGGTAAACTGGTGAACGCCGAGGGGGGCGGCAGTGGCTTCAAGGGTTGCTGGGACAGCATCATGGCACCGGGTGCGAGGTGGTGGTCGGCCCAGTGCTGCGACGCAGTGTGGAGGCACTCGTGCGCTGTGCGCTGCACGTCAGCCGCCTGAAGCAGTAAGACGGAAGAAGAGCACATAGCGATATTCGCAAGAATAGCAACCAAAATTAGATCGGAAGAGGCGATAGATTTATTGAGAGACATCAAGCGTGCAAAGCGAGAGGCTCGAAAAAATGAGTTCTGGTCTTACCAAGTCAGTTGCACAAAATAGCAATAACAAACATTCCCCGAAAATGCGCGGTGCTTGGCACCTGGTCAGCAGTGAGGGCGAGGAGGTACCCCAGCGCGTCTTTCTCTAGGCCAAGCGCCGCTAGGCCTGGGGTCTTCAGGGGGCGCGCGCGGAGCAGGAAGGACGAGCACCTGGCTGCGGTGAGACGCACCATGGGGGATCCATCTCCTGCGGCACGGTGAAGCGCTGGAAACACCACCTTTGACACACACGCACGGTAATGTCAGGCAAGGGTGTGTGTTGGTATGCTTTTGTCTCATTTATCTCAAATAGGTACATGATTTCGTCCTTGAACTTGGCTTGGTTCACTTTTATCATGAACAACCACTCCGAATAGTTGTTTGACATGAATGACGTACTTCGTCGAAGCACTTGCGCATCGCTGCCTGCCTCGAAGTGGCCTTCGAACCACCCAATCCTAAGCCTGACTCGCCGCCTAGGAGACGCTCGTCTAGCTCCATCCCATTCAAGCCGGCAGTGCCTGCAGATGATGCTTCAGCCGCGACTGCTAAATCAGACCTGGCCACTTTACTGCCACTGCCACTACTACCTCCTTCGCTCCCTCCACCGAGGCCTGCCGCCGCACTCGCGCAGCACACCACCAACTGCCCTAGGGCCGTGAGCGCGAGCTGCCTGGTCTTGGCGTGCTGGTGGCCAAGGGCACCAACTAAACCTGCGAGCATGGGCTCTCCGTGCCGGCTCGCGAGCGAGGGGCAGGAGACCACCAGCGCGCGCACGGTGGCGCAGCACTCCCGCTTGACTTCCGGGTACTGGTCGCCGAGGCTGCGCGCTAGAATGGTGCACACTCCGCGCCCAACACCTGCTTCGCTGCTCGAGTCGCCGTCTTCGTCACTCTCGTCGCCGTTTACGATGGCTATAGACATGGTCGATGACGACGACGACGAGGCCGTCGACGACGACGATGAGAAGTCTGCTACCGCACCGGGCAAACTCAGGAGAGCTGCTACGAGCCGAATTGCTAGCAACCGGACCTCTTCCGTACCCTCCGGCGAAGGCTGCACCCCCACTCGCGCTACCAATTTGGGCACGCACAGCGACGCAGCGGTTTGCGCAGCAGCTCGAGCAGCCGCGACTTCCTCTGCGCCTGCATCCTTGCTAGCTGGCAGCACTTCCAGCACAAACATGAGAACCAGTCGCATCGAGGACTCACGGCAAAAGTCTACTTCCGCGTCAGCGAAGAGCCGCACAAGGATTGGCAGCAAGTGCATGCTAAACAAGCACCGTAAGCCACCCTTCGTTGTTTTAGGCGGCATCACGACAGATTGGGTTTTGGAATCCTGGAGTGCCGCCACGAGACGTTTCATGCCAGTTCGGCGAGTTACTCGGTCATGGTCCGCCAAGCAATTTAAGTCACGCTGTATATTTAAGAGAAATGATTGAAGATATTAGGATTCAAGGAATAAATGGTTCACCAGCTTTGCACAGGAAAGAGCGGCAGGTGTGCTAATACTCTGACCTAAATCCTATCAGACCCAGCTCTATTTAGCCTGAAATATACGGATAGTACAAACCTGAAGCTTTAAGCGAAGTGCTTCGCATTGTTGAGCATCAGCTGCATTCATTCTACCACTAAGTATGTGATGCTATATGGACAAGGCTTCGTAGACTTCTTTTTAGGCTTATCTATAGCGGACGACGCTACGCGACGGGTGAACAGCACAAAAACAGCGGTACACGTTGACGAATTGCTCGATGCACCATATTAGGGAAACGCGCACAGCACAAAGAAGAAGCTTTTACGCTTTTACGTAACGGTTCCGCCAAATGTTGCTCAAACAGGTGGACAGTGGACAAGTGGACAAGTCCACGGGCAGGTCACCAGCACAGGCTACTGTAGCTCTAGGCCAGAGTTCACAGGCTAAAGATGTTAAAATCAAGCCATCGTTCCACTTGTTGACGAGGCGTCGTCTCGCAAATCTTGACGAAGAAACCCTAACGGACCTAACATTCAGCGAAATTACCTAGCAAGCGACTAGCTACTAGGTGGCGTCGTAAGTCGTGGACCACGGCAGTTACGATACGGAATACGAGCCCTTCAAAAGTCTGGTCAAATGGAACGTGGGCATGGGTACTCCTCCCACGCTCAAGATTATGCTTTGCACTGGCAGACTGATGCTACGGGTGACAACGAATTGTCTGTCACAAATGATTCTGGGGCGCTCACCGAAAACACTTACGGCAACGAATATTATGATGAGGCGAGTGAGCCTTACACCGATGGAGACTGGACCCTCTATTACGATGAAAATGGTACGTCTAGTCTGGTGAAGGAGGGGAAATAGCCGCACTAACTTTATGAGATTATTTGCAATGCCTCGCATCCTTTCAGTAGAGAGGGAAGTAGCTTTTTCAATAAAGCTAACGCCCGAGATTTGGGCACATTTTAACAAGACTGTAACTTTTAGATAGTAACTAAGTTGCATTTCCCTTCCTGGATTGGGTTATCACAGGGTACGCGTATTGGTACAACTCTGTCACCGAGGAGTCTGCGTGGGCGGAAGAAGACACTCAAGACGACACCGTCGCTCCCAGCAATGGCGACTTATGGACGAGCAACCAGCGTGCCGCAGTGTCCTTAAGAACACATCCAGGGGCATCCGACTTGGAGTCTGGGTCCACTGCTAGCGACTCAAATGAAGATGATTCGGAGGAGTCTGACGAATCTGACGACGATGACGAAGACGACGATGACGAAGACGAGGACGACGATGATGATGATGATGATGATGACGATGACGATGACTCAGAGGGCAGTGAGGAGTCTGAGGACGACTCGGACGAATCCACCGATTTTGAAGAAGAGGGCCTTGAAGCCAAGTTTCAGGTGTGAGGTTCAGCAGTTATTCCATGTGTCTCCTGGTCTTGTTGTATTTTGTCAAAATTGACGCCTTTTCTTGTCCCGTGTGAACACCAACACCCTTTCTTATGTTGTTGGCATCCTCTGTATGCGCGGCGTGCGGCTGCTCAAGGCAATGTTGGGCACGGCCGAAGGGCAGGCAGCGCTGGAAGCTGAAAAGCTTGCGATTTTGGCTGAAGCCGACGCGAAAGAGAAGCTTCGAGCCAAACTAGCCTCCTTGAACCTTGACGACGATCCAGCCGCTGGTCCTCGAGGCAGCCGAGCTGTGCGGTTTGGGATGGCCAGAAACAGCAGCACTTATAGCAACAAAGAAGACGACGACGACGAAGAAGAATACAGCGACGATCAAAGCGATGGCGTGTTAGTTGAGGAGGAAGTAGACGAAGAAATTGGCTACCCAATCCGCAAAGGACCGGGTGACGTGACCCATCGGCACCGGGCCGCTCGCAGCGCCGCTGCTGCTGCCATGGGAGGCGAGATGGCTGCCACGCACCACCGACACAAACATGCTGCTCCTCACCGTCGGCGAAAGAGTTCCACTGCATTAGGTCTTGGAGGCAGCAGAACCGCTGCTGGTGCCACAACCGCAGCTACCGCAGCCACCAGTGGGCTGTTTGGTGGACCCTCGCTGCGAGAACTGTGGCACATGGCAACGAGCAGCGTGGGCGGCGTGGTCGCTGACTCCCTGGGCCCTCGCGCCACCGTAGTGCAAGACCGCGCTAGGAAAGCGCACCACGTGTGCAAGAGCAGCGCGGCGAGGGCTAAGAAATGGGTCACGCTCACGCTGCACGGTACATCAGTGGGCCTTGCATTGAGAGATTTGAGAATGTGAGGGGTACAGGGAAAGGGGGAGCCTGGGATTGACGTACGAGGTTGTTGCTGCGGTTAATACGAAGATCCACTGTGATGTGTATGACCTCAGATCTTACATGTTTAAATTGTTGTTGTTGTTGTTGTTTTGATCCATCTGTACAACTAAACAGGGCTGGTCATTGGGGCATTTTCCGTCGCGAAATATTCCCTCGAGTACGCGGAGGCCTTGACAGCAGAGCCGGACGAGCCAGGAGCACGATTGGACGGTCGCCGCAAGCGAAAAGGGCGCACACGCAAATCCGGCGATGCTGCGACCGACGACGATGACGACGAAAACGAAGACAGCAACGATGACGACAGCGATGGCACGGCCTCTTCATCGTCTTCCTCGAGTAGCACCAGCGCTAATGAGGAGAACGACGACGACAATGGAGACGACGACGAAGAAAAGCTGGGGAGCAGGAGGAAGGGAGCTGGAAGCTCGAATCCTTCCGCACCTCCTTTGCCTCCACCGCCATCCCAATACCGCAACAAACTACCTCCCGCTGGTCCTCCACCGTCCAAGCCCCCGCCGAGTAGTTCCGGACTACCTACTAGCTCAAGGCCTCCTGGATCTGGACCTGCACATAAAAAAGCACCGCATTTTAGGCCACCGCATTCTGGTTCAACCACACTTCCAACCCCGCCGGATGCCGAACTTCCGGAATCCTTACCTACAAATCCCGCTCTTTCGGAATCCTTGCCACCGAATCCCACTTCGTCAGAATCTTCGCCCATGAATTTAGTCCCTGCGACTTCCTTACCGCCGAATTCCCACCTACCCCTTCCCCTCCCGCCAAGTTCTGGTCAAAATACGGCGCTTCCGTTGGGACCACCGAATCCCGCTGAGCCCGGACTCATGTCTCCAACTGAGTTTTCTCCAACGCCGTAACTAAAAGCGTTCAGACTCACATGTAATTTTGATTCAATTATGGGTCTATACTCGAACTCGAACTCGGACTAATACAAACCCAAATGACACAGAAGCCAATGCTGCGGGCAGAAGTGGGAATGCGCGTGCGTTGCGCGCAAGTCAAAATCGTAAAGAGGATAGTTTGTAGAGGGCAGGAAGCATAATACTTCCACCCCCCTCTAAAGTGGAAACTGTTTATGGAATATAGATATTTTATACTCTATATGAGGTCATCTACATAGATTAGATTAGATGATACTACCCAGTTGTAAAGAAACAACAGCAAATAGCATACACCTGCGTTTTGATGAATCCTCCAGAACAAGTCTGACTGGGATGAGTGTCCTTTTGCGTTATGCAATGTTCATCTTTACTCTCATGGACCCTGTAGGATTAATTCTTGGAAGGGGGCATAGGTTTCTACATATGTATCCTGGATATAAAAAAAAATTGAGCTGGGTGCTGGTTGATACTTCCCCGTAATACAATCAAGGCAAATGGTCTTCAGTCTCAAGTCTTGAGTCATGTTAACTCGAACTCAAACTAATACAAACCCAAATGACACAGAAGCCAGTCCTACGGGCAGAAGTGTACGCGCGTGCGTTGCGCGCAAGTCAAAATCGTAAAGAGGGTTGTGTGCAGAGGGCAGGAAGCATAATACTTCCACCCCCCTCTGATGTGGAAAGCGTTCATGAAATAATTTTGTAACCAAACTTAGAAATAATTTTGTAACCAAACTTAAAGTCGTTTCTGCGTCTGTTTCTGCTTTGAAGAGAGCAGACGTCAAAGTTTGCTATTGCCACTTTGAGTGCAAGTGGTGAGGCACAAACCCCGCGAAGGAAGGAAGTGGGAACTCAAGAGCCGGAGATTCCCACGATCGCTACATTAGAGCAAGCTATCTGAGTCAGACGCTTGGAATTGAATCAAATCCAAGAAACCTGTACAACTTTTTCAAAGACAGAGATATACCTCAGCAGAGTGCGTGAGTTCAGATCTCAGGGCGGCTCTGATTTTTTTCCTGAAAATGTCTAACTCTCGTGCTAAGAAATCAGAGGTGAAAGCACCGCGCGTGACGGCTACACGCCGTTGTTCAATCTCCTGGGCACGCCGCGCCAGGAACCTCCGCTTATCCTCTGGTAATTAGCCTCGTGGATTCCCATTTGATCTTGGGGTTCATAATACTTGGCATTGCTGATTCCGCCGAGTATACAGAGAAATTAAAGAAGGCATTCGAGCTCAAGTTCGCGGCTACTGGCCGTATTGGCCTATTGCGAAGCGCGGAGATTCACTGGAAGCGGTCAAAGCATGCCTTTAGCCTTCAGCGCACGGGAGGCCTATTGTTTTATTCTGGTGCCATAGAACGCCCTAACAAGACAGGAACTCCTAACTCGGTCTACAGGGTAGTATTATCTCTGCTCTCGTTGCTCTAATTGTTTGCTCTCTTCACTGGGTATCATCTGAGCAAGAGAGCGGGGAAGCGAATAAACAGCGCCTTTGTGGCTTTGTGGTGCCAGTGGTGGTTTACTCACTCTTTATCATTCGCAAACCGGTAAGTGTCTTGTACTATCCCAATTTCTGTGCTCAGTCCCGAGTTAGCCTTCTAATTCCGATCCCTCGGGGCCTGTATAAAAACAGAATCTTGTCCAAGTAGTACTTGAAAAAGTTTCGGACAACGCCTTAACGAACAATTACGGTAAAAGTACGATAAACACAAAAATCAACCGTAAAAGTAAGAATAGAGATATATACTATACTACGGCATACGGCTGAGGAAAGCGAACAGTGAGAAGTGAGAAGCTTTCGAGCTTTCGAGCTTTCGACAAGGGTATCTACAAACCCTGGGTAACATCTACTCTAATGTATACTCGTGAATACCAATCGGATCACTGGATCCACTCTGCCGTCGGGTTCTACGTCTGACAGGAAACCACACATCTTGGCACCAAA
>Ga0307931_1002121_pt1 | contig 12807 bp, 8 predicted proteins | sample OrgLakmetageno47_FD_201816 | JGI IMG/M metagenome (GOLD analysis project Ga0307931, IMG submission 201816) | Saline water microbial communities from Organic Lake, Antarctica - #47 | ecosystem: Environmental > Aquatic > Non-marine Saline and Alkaline > Saline | place: Antarctica: Organic Lake... | reverse complement strand
CTTCGTAGGAGTCTTAACGAAAAATCAAGAAGAGGTGAACCAAGAGAGAGAGAAAGAGAACTGAGACCGTTCAAGATGCTACGGCCACTAATCATGCCAATGTCACATCTCATCCTACTACATGTAATGACGACATCTGTCTACACCCAATCAATTACCGCCAGGCCCCGCAGCAGCCTTGTACTTGTCCAAGAGAGCTTGCAAGTATTGTGGGAATGGTTTGGCATCACGTAAGCCCTCGCCGTGGTCTTTGTCGACCACAATCTGCTCGGTGCGGCATGATGTGAACACACAAACACACAAAGCAAACACAAAAGTACATAAATGTAAACTCAATGCATTCAAGTTCTAACGGCTTTGCCCATGCAGAACCCTATCGAGATAAAAGCCTGCGACGACGGAGCTCTCATTGTTTTATAAAATCCGTTTGTATATGTGAGATTCGGGTTCTCTTTGAACGGCGTGCGAGGATCCAGGCTCATACTAATATAATAAGCTAGGCCTACCTCCCCGCCGCCCTCGGGCACTTCCTTCTGCTTTCGGCCCACGAAATCCGACGCCAGAGCCCGGAAAGCAGCGCAATACGCGTCAGCAGTCGCGTGAAAAGCCAGCACTTCGGCGACTACAGGATCTTCATCATCCTCCACTTCTTTAGCACCACCGCTGATGTCATCGGCCTTTTTGTCCCTCTCACCCACGCTCTTCGCGGCATCGCCATCGTCTGCAAGAGCTGCACCGCCATCGGACCCACCATCTATTGACGCGAGTACTTGTGCTGCTGACGGCGCTGTGTACGACTCCATATCCAAGCCGTTAACGCTCGCCTCCTTCTCAACCTCTTTGCTTTTCTTCTCTTCCAAGGCGCTCGGTGGTGGCGGGACTTTCCGCTTCCGTGCAGCGGCGCTCAGTTGCTTGTAGGAAGCGTCCATGTGCGCGTAAGCCGCTTCTGCGCTCGCGGCCAAGGTCTTGAGCTCAAGCAACTCCGAAGTCGCGAACCGCACGCCCCGCGCAGCTCCGCAAAAGAGCAGCAGGGTCTTCAAGTCCGGGCCAACGGACAAACGGTCCCGGTCCCCGCCTTTTTCACACCAAGAGTGAGACGAAAGAGCAGACATTTCATAGGTGCATGATTAGAAAAGTTAAGAGACTAGGACACAACGGTCACAGACCAAGTCAAGAGAGTGCAATTGCGAAATTAGCCTGCTGAAAACTACAAGTCTTGCTAATTCTGGCAAGTATCGTAGGTTAAGGGATAGCTCTTCGCTCGGTATGAAGATCCTAACCTGGAAGTTTGAGTTTTTCGCGCTCTGACGCTATTGGCTCATGCATACGGAGTGCATCCAAGCCACGCAAACGTGCAGTAGGAGTTAAAGCACGGCCTTCCGCATCACTTAGCACATTCACGCCCAGGGGCTGCGGTGCGGCCTTTTTGGGCTTCGGGAGGCCACCAAGACCGCCTGCACCGCCACCACCTAGGCCGCCGCCAAGACCGCCCAAACCACCACCACGACCACCACCACCGAAGGGCAAGCCACGAGGAGGTAAGCCGCCTTTGCCAAACGGGTTGCATGGAGGCGCCTCAGCCCCGTCCTGCGGCTGAGGCTCATTGGTACCTAGTACAGTACCCATGTCTGGTTTGGGCAGCGGAGGAGGCCCACGCGCCGCCAACATCGCACTTAAATTAGGGCGGCCATCAGCGTCCGGTGCCGGCCCACATCCAGGCAGCATGCCGCTGCTAAAAATATTTTCAAAGTCTGAATAAGTCGGGAGTGCCTAGCGAAATGCAAAGCTCCAGTCTCTTCTATCTACTTATTATTAGCCAGGCGAGGCCGGGGAGCAGACGAGCTCGTGAAGTCAATGATCGATCGGAATATAGACGACTACGAGAAACCTAAGGATCCATATAATAAATATACGGTTTGAGCCATCTCCGCGAGGAACATTCACACGACGTCCTCTTCCTCACGTGGACAGAAACACTGAAAACATAGAGCCACAAGTAAGTTAGGCAGGAGATAGGTGTGCCCCAACTCACGGTGGCGTGAGATTATTCACGGGGCATACTAGACCAATCTCCTTTCTCAGGTAGGCAATTCTTGCTAGCTTCCACGGCTCCCAAATAATTCACTCCATCTATAGCGGTGGCTAAATTGCGATGTCGTGGCAATCGGCCTGCGAGGCTTGTTTATTGAAGCTGATGGACCCAAAGCTCGACAAGAACAATTCGTGGTTCATGCACCCAGTGGACATAAATGCGTTTCCAGACTACACGTCTTATTGCCCCAACCCTATGGATCTCAATACCGTGAAAAGTCGTCTCGAACAAAGACTTTACACCAGCCCTGAGGAGTTTGAACGAGACGTTAGGACTACCTTCAATAATGCAATTGCCTTCAATAAGGATTCAAAGGAGCGCAAATTTGTGGTGAAATTTGCAAACACAATGCTGAAGCTTTTTGATAAAACATATTCCAAGGAGCTTGCGTCAGCGCAGGCCTCTTCAAATTATGTTGCGGCGCACCCTAGTGCCATGCTTGCTCCGCCGCCGGCACCGCCCATGGCAGGCGCGCTGTTGGTGAGCGCGCAGCAGATCGTGGCAAATTTAAAGAAGCACAAACTTGCGGGTGCATTTGTGGAGCCTGTAGACACGTCACATTTCTTAGACTATCCCGCGCGTGTGCCGAATCCCATGGCCTTGACTACGCTGCAGTCCTACCTTCAGCCCGGAAGCTCTGCGGCGCTTTCAACGGCTGATTTCGTGCGCTTCTTGCGTCGGATTCCTGCGAACTCTCTGCGGTACACTGCTACCTTCCCCACCGCCACCGCCGACCTGCGGAAAACTGCACAAAAGTTCTTTGAAGTCGCAGACGCAGCAGCCCTTAAACTGGTGGCGCAGGACAGCGGGTCGTCAGGGGTAGTACCACTGGTGTGTTCTGCTTGGCGGGAGTGCCTCAAAGTGATCGACCGGGTGCTGCGAGAACCTGGGCCAACGGAAGAATCAGGCCCGTTGGCACTGTCGTTTTTGCACCCGATCGCGAGCTATTACCCCGACCTTCGCGCGCCGTCGGACTACGCCAAGCGCGTCAAGCAACCCATGTGCTTAGGCGATGCCGTGAGCAACCTCCTCGAAGGCGACAGCGCAACCGTGGCTGGCTTTGCGCGCGACGTGCAATTGTGCTTCACCAACTGCCGCCGCTATTGGACCAACCATCGAGATGCAGCAGACGCAGCAGAAATGTTGGTTGTTTGCGAGAAGATCGAACGGATTGCGCTTAAAGAACTGTCGAAGTTGACTGCGGACTTTCCTTCAACTGTTACTGCGTCGTCGTCTTCTGCCATGGGTTCCGCTTCTTCGCAGCATTCTGCTTCTTCTCAATCGCCTCCTCCTTTGACTTCATATTCTTCAACCAATGCCTCGCCGCCGAAACCTGTGGCTGTGCCGCAACAGTCTCCAGAAGAAGTGGCCATGATCAAAGTAGCTCCCACCTCCAAAGAGTACCGAGCCCTCAAAGTTGAGCTCGAGAAGCTGGTTCGAGACTTAGAGCAGTTCAAGTCACCAATAGGCGTGCTTTACGCCCAACCCTTCGCATCACCAGTGGATTTGTCGAGGTTTCCTGACTACCTCGCCTTCTGCCCTGTGCCTATGGACTTGTCTAAGATGAAGCGCAAGATTGACAAAGGATCTTACCTGTCTCCGGACGCCCTTCGCCAGGACATGAATCTCATGTTTGCCAACGCCAAAGCGTACAATAATGGTGATGCTGGGCGGGATGTCGTTACCATGGCAAACATGCTCGAAACTCGCTTTGAATCACGCTTTCACGAACTTTGCCAACGTTTGGTTGTGTCTCGAGCACCACCACCGTCTATACCCCGTAAAGCCGTCAACACCACTGAATTGCCACCTGGAAATCCGCCACAACCACTACCACCAGTGCCAACACAGCCACAGCAGCAGCAGCAGCAGCAGCAGCAGCCTCCACAATCTTCCCTACCACCGGCTGCACCGGTAGCCAGCGCAGAACGCCCCAAACTGAAATTGAAACTCACTTTGGGTCCTCGCAAGGCACCATCTGAAGATCCCACATCGCAGCAGCCGCCACAGCAGTCTCAGCCTCCTCCCGTGCCACCTGCTTCTATGCAGCCGCCTCCTGTCGCCCTCGGAGGAGCGCAATCGGCAGCTACGACCTCTCCGCCGAAGTTGCCTAAGAAGCAGTCTCCTCTTGCTGCTGCTGCCTCTAGCACCATTGCTCCACCGCAGCCGATGCCACCACCTGAGCTCAAAGCACCGCCATTGCCATCGTCGTCATCGCCGCCGCCATTGCCGACCGCTGGAGTGCCCGCCGACATGAGCAGCGTCAGCAGTCCTGAGTGGGTGTTAGAAGCGTCCAAAGTCTTGGCTCGCCTCATGCGCCATGATTGGGTGAGCCTGCAGCGCGAGCGTGGAGCGCGGTACTGCTTTCCTTTGCCGGTCGATGTCGCCTTTCCTGCAGTGGCTGCCGATTACGCCCTTGCCATAAAGCAACCTTCCGATTTGGGGACGGTTGAATCCAAATTGCAGCGCACTCGCCCGGGTCTATCGAGTGTAGCTTCAGGCGGTTTTAGTGGGCCTCGAGCCTTCGTTGAGGCCACTTTGCGGGTCTTCGCCAACGCCATTGAGTACAACTGGGGCCGGGCTACCGCTGAAAACCTGATGCCCCTCGAGTTGTGCGAGGTCGCCAACCATTTAGGCTGTTTTTTCGAAGCCCTCGTGCTCGAATCCCCGCTCGATCTCTCGAAGCCATCTGTTGCCAAGGTGTCTGCTGCTGCTTCTGATTCCACCACCGCGACTGCTAGCAGTGAAGACAGTCCTGACATCGTGAACCGCACCGTGATTAGCCATGGTGCTGAGGCAACTCCCAGGTGGACCTCCATGGCGGTGACGCCTGCTGCGAAAGACTTGAGGCGCGCAGAGCGAGAGGCGTTGGTGTTAGAAGCCCCTGTGAGCGACACCAGCCGAGAGTGCGAAAGGCTGCTGAAGCAGCTCAAAATGACCATTGACAAGAAGCATTATTGGCACTTTGAAATGCCCATCAATTTGGACCACAACCCTACCTATTTGGCTGTAGTAGGGCACCCGCCAACGAGTAGGAGCGAGTGTGAGCAGCGCCTGAACCGAGGCCAGTACGCTACGATGGGAGATCTTGTCACAGAGCTGCGGAGCGTCTATTCCAATGCTCTGGTCTTCAGTGGAGCCGGCGAAAAAGCCGGCAACAAGATTGCGCGCGACATTTGCGAGTCTGCGCGGATCATGGCTGCGAAATTAGAAGAGAAGCTGCGTGTCCTCGTGTTGGACGCGTTTGATCGCCTAGGGCGCACCAAAGTGGCCCTTACTTTAGACCGAGCTCGCATCAAGGAAGTGGTGGGGTCGCACCGGGAGAAAGAAGCGCAGGTCGCCCTCATTGTGGACCAACAGCGCGCCCTCGACCGAGCAGAAGACCTGCGGCGGGAGACCCATTTCACGGAGGGTGCCCTGGCGCGGCTGGAAACCTTGCAGGCGATGAGCGGCGACGACAATTTGGCGCGACGCGTGCTGGGCCACGGCGCGGACCGCCTCAAGATTCAAAGCGGCGTCGAGCAGCGGCGCGCCGAAGAGCTTCGGCAGCTTCGCTTGCAAGAAGCCGCCGCACGGTGCCATGCCGCGGCCACCCGGCATGCGTTAGCCACCCAGGCCGTGTGGAACACCTGCAGAAATACTCCTTTGCCACCAACGCCGCTGTCTTCTTCCTCAGCTTCATTTCTCAATGCTCCGGGTACTATGGAGCCTCAGCCGTTGTCCGCTCCTTCATCTGCCGCGGGTATGGCACTTGATGATGGCAATGAGAAGGCGGTAAGTTCAGGTCCAAGTACGCTCGCGGAAGACCATCCAACTGTGCGGCTCTCCTTCTTTACACAAGTGCCCAATCACAAAATGAAGAAGAAGCAATGCCGTGCACTCGCAACCAAAAGCCTCCGCAAACCAGCTTGGGTCGTTTATGACGACGAAGATGAAAGCGGAAGTGACGGCATGCCAGTTCACGACGACGACGACGTTAGCAGCAGCAGTGGCGGTGCAGCTGCAGCGCATGCGGCTTCGATTGTGCCCGCAGCTGAGGCTACGGGTGGTGGCAATGCCGTCGATCTAGAGGTGTCTGATCACGATACGCAAGCATGGGACGGCGGGCAAGACGGGGTGTGGGATCTTGAAGTGGGCAGCAGTCGCGTCTCCGTCACTGTGCAGGCCCTCCCTCTAGGCAGCACCGACGCAAGCATCAGGCAAGGGGCAGCGGAGCTGCTGGGCGTGCGGGACGGGAGCCAGTGCCTGGATTTGGTGCTACTGCGCGTGCATGTGGCCCCTGTGAATTTGTTCCTACCTGCAGAAGCAGGAGGGGATGGCAGTGGTAATGGAAGCACAGAGGAAGAGAAAGCCGTTGGGCAAGACGTGGAAGACGACTCATCGCCGCCACCTGAAGTTGCTGTGAAGTCCTCAAGTCGCAAGCGAGGGCGACCAGCAGAATCCCCGCAAGAATCATCCTCATCATCCACCTCAGAGCAGGAAGCCCCTGTGCCGATAAATGCACTTCAGCATCGATTGCCTGGTGGATGGGAGGGAGCTGCTGGGAGTGCATCTAGCCTTCGTGTCAGTTGCGGCGATGGCGCGTATGTGGAGTTCAACACACTCAGTGCTCATGCTAGTCTCGACGTGGCGCACGGTCAGCAAACGACGCACTGGCTCCAAGATCTGCCGTGGCACCACCGCCAAGTGCGCGCGCTCTCGTTGGGCAATCATGACGGCGGACTCACGCCTTGGTCGACATCATCGTCATCATCAGAGCGTCACATTGGTAGAGCTGAAGAATCAGGACAGTGGCCTTTGCCCAACTACTTGCATAGCGAAGTGGCATCTGGAAACAGCAGCGAGCTCCTCTTGCAGCTGCCGGAGCCCAAGGCGGCTCAAAATGTGTTTCAAGGCTTAGACGCCACGGCAGCGCATTTGCGCAGCACTGGTGCCAAAGCGGCGGCGTGGGTGCCTACATGTGCTGGATGGGTGGCGCCCGCACCGGGGCACGAGCACCAGGCGCCCACTAGCAGCGATTGCGGTTATTACCAAGCCAAGGCTTTGGTGTGTGCGTCTCGGCAGCTTAGAGTGCTTGTTGGAGGAAAGCGACTAGTGCACCCAGCCCTTGCTTGAGAGTTGTTTCTTGTGTGCTCCTGCATGGAACCTATTTTTGACTCGAGCCGGCCTTCAAATTCCAGTCGGGCCGGTCAATTTCAACGCCACTTGCTGCTGTATTGCATTTGCATTTGCCTTAAAAATAGATACATTAGAAAGAAACAGACATGCCCTAATTTGGCCTTCGGAATTCGAAATATCGAATATCCCGGGGGATAGACGGCAGTCATCTGCCATCCAGGGCCATTTGTAATCAATTGAGGGCCTATGGGAATGTATACCTAAGTGGCCAATCAACCATCCATGACATAAGCGGAAGGCTGATTGTGGGGGCTATTAAGGTGGAAGTAAATGCCCACTACACAAAGCATCCATATCAACCAGCAGCCAGCTGCCAGCTGTGTTGGTTTGAGGTTTGAGTTTGTGAGTTTGAGTTCGAGTTCGAGCGTTATTTAGAGTTGATCTGTCACGAAATGTTTCCACTAGCTACCCCCTGTAGTTTGATTTGCGCGGCTTTCAAAAATAATTTCTTCATCATCGTCATATATCAGCTCAGATCATCAGAGATAATTCCCCGAGAACTGGGAGCATCCTAAGAAGCTTGGCCTCTGCTTAACGATGATGTCAGACCAAGAAAAGCTCGAAGAATTGCGAGCGCAGAATCGGCGGCGGGCGGAAGAAGCGCAGCGTCAAGGAGGTGCAGGCTCCTTACTTCCGCCCCCTCCAACTAGTGCTCCAGGCCCGGAGACCTCAACTGCCGCTACAAGCGCAGCCCAAGCCGCCACGGGGGATGCGGCAGCCGAAGAGGGCGCTCCTGCAAAGCCAAGTGGACTAGTTCATGCGCCGATGAAAGCGTCCGCACGGAGGGCGATGGCCGAAGCGAAACTGCGAGAACAAGCCACGAAGCGCGAGATGGCAGGTGGGATAGAATGGGAAACCACACCGCAGCAGCCACCTCCGCCCCCAGCACCTTCTGCCTCACCCGGGGCGCCACTCCCCTGGTCGCCACCTGCCTCCAAACCTTCCAATGCTCCGCCCGCTGCAGCAGCAACTACGAGCGCGGCACCACCGCCAAGTGCGCGCGCTCTCGTTGGGCAATCATGACGGCGGACTCACGCCTTGGTCGACATCATCGTCATCATCAGAGCGTCACATTGGTAGAGCTGAAGAATCAGGACAGTGGCCTTTGCCCAACTACTTGCATAGCGAAGTGGCATCTGGAAACAGCAGCGAGCTCCTCTTGCAGCTGCCGGAGCCCAAGGCGGCTCAAAATGTGTTTCAAGGCTTAGACGCCACGGCAGCGCATTTGCGCAGCACTGGTGCCAAAGCGGCGGCGTGGGTGCCTACATGTGCTGGATGGGTGGCGCCCGCACCGGGGCACGAGCACCAGGCGCCCACTAGCAGCGATTGCGGTTATTACCAAGCCAAGGCTTTGGTGTGTGCGTCTCGGCAGCTTAGAGTGCTTGTTGGAGGAAAGCGACTAGTGCACCCAGCCCTTGCTTGAGAGTTGTTTCTTGTGTGCTCCTGCATGGAACCTATTTTTGACTCGAGCCGGCCTTCAAATTCCAGTCGGGCCGGTCAATTTCAACGCCACTTGCTGCTGTATTGCATTTGCATTTGCCTTAAAAATAGATACATTAGAAAGAAACAGACATGCCCTAATTTGGCCTTCGGAATTCGAAATATCGAATATCCCGGGGGATAGACGGCAGTCATCTGCCATCCAGGGCCATTTGTAATCAATTGAGGGCCTATGGGAATGTATACCTAAGTGGCCAATCAACCATCCATGACATAAGCGGAAGGCTGATTGTGGGGGCTATTAAGGTGGAAGTAAATGCCCACTACACAAAGCATCCATATCAACCAGCAGCCAGCTGCCAGCTGTGTTGGTTTGAGGTTTGAGTTTGTGAGTTTGAGTTCGAGTTCGAGCGTTATTTAGAGTTGATCTGTCACGAAATGTTTCCACTAGCTACCCCCTGTAGTTTGATTTGCGCGGCTTTCAAAAATAATTTCTTCATCATCGTCATATATCAGCTCAGATCATCAGAGATAATTCCCCGAGAACTGGGAGCATCCTAAGAAGCTTGGCCTCTGCTTAACGATGATGTCAGACCAAGAAAAGCTCGAAGAATTGCGAGCGCAGAATCGGCGGCGGGCGGAAGAAGCGCAGCGTCAAGGAGGTGCAGGCTCCTTACTTCCGCCCCCTCCAACTAGTGCTCCAGGCCCGGAGACCTCAACTGCCGCTACAAGCGCAGCCCAAGCCGCCACGGGGGATGCGGCAGCCGAAGAGGGCGCTCCTGCAAAGCCAAGTGGACTAGTTCATGCGCCGATGAAAGCGTCCGCACGGAGGGCGATGGCCGAAGCGAAACTGCGAGAACAAGCCACGAAGCGCGAGATGGCAGGTGGGATAGAATGGGAAACCACACCGCAGCAGCCACCTCCGCCCCCAGCACCTTCTGCCTCACCCGGGGCGCCACTCCCCTGGTCGCCACCTGCCTCCAAACCTTCCAATGCTCCGCCCGCTGCAGCAGCAACTACGAGCGCGGCTCCGCCTCCTCCTCGTCCGTCGTCCCCGAACAGCGGAGGAGCTGCCACCAGGAAGACGGGAACTTTGGGCACGGTGAATTCATGGATTCGGCAAAAGGGTGCGGCGGTGGCCAAGAAGCTCAAAGAAGGGCGCGAAGGCGACTTTTCCGCGCCACCGCCACCCCGGGGCGTGAGTGCACCGCGTGGCACTGGTAATGGTGGTGATGTGGAGGGCGGAGATGGCGAGGAAGCCGACGACGCAAACAGGTCACCAACAACGCGAAGGGCAGGGCGACGCCGCGATAAAGTGAGGCCTTTTGTTTTTACAGCATGGGGTTGGACAAGAGATTACATGAATGAATCTAGGTTATAGTTTGCTAGCTAATTGTCTCTTTTTTAATACTTTTTTGGCTCCAATGACGTTCCGTTTCGCTCTGTCTATTGTTGCTTTTTGTCTCTCTTTTTTTTTGCCTACTAGGGTTACTACCAGGGCAAGGATGAAGCTGACCCTGAAGAAATCGCGCGTCTCGCCGAGCAGGTTAGTTTGAAGAAGGGAGATAATGATCGTCTTTTGCCCTGTGCGCTGACCATATGCAGGGAAGGTGTCTCTCTGTGGTTGACGATGCTTTTTTGCTTTTTTCGAATACCTACCTTCTGTGGCTAATTCTGGGAAATGTTCCTCTTCCTAGTCTTGATCATGTATCGTTTCGTTTTCATTTAATACGCTCCTTTTCGTTCATTGAATATACACCTTGTGCATAGGGGCTCACTGTGCTGCCACCACCACCTCCTACGGCTGAGGAGAAAATGGCGAAGAAACAGAACGAAAAGATGGCGAGGGCAGCCAAACGAGAAGAAGCGCGGAAAATTAGCGCGGAGAAAGTAAGGGAATGGATATGAAGTAGAATGTTTGACAGGGAGATCATTCATTCTTCATTTTGTCCTGACAGCGCTACATGTGCCTCTTTCGTGCGCGCGTGCTTTCGCATTTGCAAGGCTCTTCTGTGTGTCGAAAAGGAAATGTTGTTCTGGTTGTTTGTTGAAGGACTTAGTTTTTCGCATCTTATGAAAGTGGCTTTCATCTTGCATATGCACTGCTTCATTTACTTTTTTCCCTGCATGGCCTGTGATCTCTTCTTCGTCAAGTCGGAGACCCGCAAGGCTGAACTCGAGGCCAAGAGGCGCGACCGTGACGCTCAGAAGTTGCACAAGAAGCTCTTGAAAGCGCAAGCTCATGCTGAAGCCCTGAGTCGGACCATGCCCACTGCAGCGCCTGCGTCGCCGGGGGCCTCTTTCGTAGACTTGGACAGGTGAGGTAGAGACCGTGGTCTTGAAATCCTTCTTGAGAAATATAAGGCACTTTTGGAACGGTAGTTTCATCTCTAACTATATGCTCCTCTCGCAAGCTATTCTGGAACTTGCTTGTAATGATATTTTCATTTCATTCATTTTTTCTCCAAACAGCGACGAGGATGACAACCCCCTCGGTAATGCTTCCAACTTCGGTCTGCAAGGGCCTCCTCGCTCGCCTTCTTCGCATTGGCCACAAAAGAGCGGAGGACCACAGCCAGGAACTGCATTGGCGCATGGTAGCGGTAGTGCTGCTATAAGTAGCGATGTCCTACTCGGCGCGGGCGACGGAGACAGCCCGCTGGGAACTAGTAGCCGATGGACCGAAGGGCACGCGCGAGTGTTCCGACGCTGGGTGTCGGCGAAAGTGCGTGTTGGAAAGACGTATATCTGTTAAATTGGTGTTTAATTCAAATGTTTGGAGAGAGGTTTGTATTTTCAAACGTGTATGGTTGCGAGAAGTCACAGTTATCATATGCGGAGTGAATTTCCTATTATTTTTATGTTTGATTTTGCCGTTGTTTCGTATGCCCTCCATGAAAAGGTGGAACCGAGGGGCTATTTCGTGCAGGACTTAGTCACCGACCTGCGCGATGGTGAAGTCTTACATGTGCTCCTGATGTCCCTCTTCGGCCCCGGCACCCCCGCTCACAGCGACGCCAAGCTGCCGCCTCTGCCTCAACCGCCCAAGGGAGGCGGCGCGCTCAGTGGCAGCGGCGCGGCAGCTTTGAGGCAATCGGCCGTGAAACAACAGCTGCTGTGGCTGCACAAGGCTTTTGGTGCCGCGGCTGGCTTAGACGTGTGCCTCCCGTTGCTATCTTCATCATCTCCTTCCTCGCAAGCTCCTTCTCCTCCACCTACAGCAGCTTCTTCTTCTTCATCATCGGATTTGGGGGCCCTGGAACTGGAAGAGTCCGATGCCGAAGACGCTCTTCCAGATTTCGATAGTGCTGTTCCTGGATCATCTGCGGCACGAGACACAAAGGTAGCGTCTCCTACTGCAGCAGCCGCTGCCGCTGCCACGGATCAGATGTTGGATAGCCTCGCCCTCGCCATTAGCAGCGGTAGCGATCCTGCGGCTACCTTGGGCGTAGTGTGGGCGTGTGCGCAGTGCTGGTGCGCGCACGGTTGCTTAGCGTCACGGGCGCCTTCCTATGCCGCTTGCCTCGCGCCTCAGCTGCTGCCGTCAACTTCATCTGGTCCTAGTGCAGCGCTTACTAATACTCCACTACAGGGTGCCAGCGGCAATGGTGGTGTTCCAGCCTCGGGCACGCACGATGGCCTCAAGGAATGGCTCCTAGCGTACTTTGCGGCTCTAGCCTCGATTGGTGCCCGAGTGCCTTTACCGCCTCCACCGCCTCCTGCCGCTGCTGTGCCAAGTCCTCAAGCTGCTGCTAGCAGTAAAAGCACAAGCAGTGCAAGGCTACAGGATGTCGACATTCAAAGCGGGAAACCTGCAGATAGCAGCAGTGGTGGTGGCGGTGGTGATAGCAGTGGTATTGGTGCCACTGAACCTTTTTCAAGCGGGGCAAATTGCCCGGGCAAACATGGCCTATCGACTTTTAAAACCACCAACAACTCGTGGTGGTGCAGGTGCGTGTGTGCTTGAAGATGATATGAAATGCGATATCATTGAAAACTACAATCATACGCTAATGTGCTCGTTAAAGCTCTTGCTTGCATGAATTGTCGAACATTTGATTACATGTGAGTGCGTGTGCTAGTTGTATGGCCCTTAC
>Ga0307931_1002118_pt1 | contig 12811 bp, 13 predicted proteins | sample OrgLakmetageno47_FD_201816 | JGI IMG/M metagenome (GOLD analysis project Ga0307931, IMG submission 201816) | Saline water microbial communities from Organic Lake, Antarctica - #47 | ecosystem: Environmental > Aquatic > Non-marine Saline and Alkaline > Saline | place: Antarctica: Organic Lake... | reverse complement strand
GAGGAGGTGGCAGCGGTGCAGCTAAAGCACCACTGTCCGTGATAGAGTGATGCAGAAGAGATGCTGCAAGCACAGAACTATTTGTAACTTGTCCATCACTGTCAAATGTATTCTTACTGGTGCCGATGTTGCTGCTGCTGCTACCCTTATCGTTACTGACGTGAATGCTATGGCCATGACTGACGTGAATGCTATGGCCATGACTGACATTAATTTTCGCAGCTTCCAAAGTTTGTGCAATGTCTCGTTCTTGTTTGGCCAGGTCTCGCTTAAATGCTTCACGAGCTTCGGAGGCTGCACGCGCTGCATGCTCATTGCGCATGATTTCCAACCGCTGAGCCTTTGAATGATCAAAACATGGATTTTCAAGTCAATAAAAGAAACTGAGAATGATTTATTAAGCGAGAACGCCTGCACCTCTTCTAATATTTCATCCCTTTTCCTACTTCCTATCGATAAGTTACTTACGTGGGCAGCAAGAGCAACAGCTTTTTCTTCATGAAACAACGCTTCAGCCTCATTGGCTTTCTTTTCTGCATCCTCCGCCTGTAAGCTCAGTGCACTGAGTTGAGCCTGCTGTAAGGCTAGCCGCGCTGCGCTTTCGCTCCGCCAGGATTCTGTAGCAACCACAAGGGTCTGAAAGTAGCGATCCCGCTCTGCTTTGAGCTGCTCTGCTACAATTGACGGCACCAAGGGCAAACCTTCTGGTGTTAAATTGCTGAGGAGCTGCTGGGTTTCGTCCTGCACTTGCGTCAGCAATGCTTTGTTCCGTGCTTTTGCTTCTAACGCTTCGGCTTGGTATTTGACCGCTTCTGCAGCACGTCGCTTCGATCGCATTCCGTTGAAGGCAACATTGGACTCCTCCCGCATCTTGGCACGTTGGTCTAACACACGCTGAGCACGCAGGATTTCTTGGCGCCGAGACTCGAGTGCGCGGACTTTGGAGCGGTGACGATCCATGAGGATTATGGAACGTGGAGACTGGCTCGTGGAAATGTTGGATTGCGAAAACTTTCTACAAGGCTACACTTGGTACCACTTGCTGCGGGAAGATACAGACAAAGAACTGTTCCTTCGTCTGAGCCCTTCACATATGACAACTCTTCTGTCTGTCAGATATAAGTATTCTTTTCTCAGCTACCCCGGCTAGTTTCTGCGAATAACTCGCGTTACATCAGACAGACATGCTATCATAATACTAATCCTAGAGCCGTCAATCAGTCCGGCAGTTCGCCTTTTATTAGAGCACGTGCAAAAACACTACATACATACTCTAAGCTTATAACCGTCGACTCGAGGCGAGGCGCTGCGAGAGTGATGAGTTTCTTTTTTGTAACAGAACTCTTGGACAGAACCCAGTGACAACCGGTATTTTTCTCATGAATCTTCAATCTTCATGCGGTTCAGCAAAAACAATGCTCTCGGCAATTATATTTCATTATTATGTAGCGTTTCGTACTGTTTTCAGTCAGTTTACATATTGAGCCCAGCTGCAATCCACCTAGAGAGGGTATCAACGTTAGCTGAGTGTACGCTTTCACCATGCCAAGAGACCGTACTTCAAGCTTAGACATCGCAGTGGACGCCAGTGCTGATGCTGATGCTGAGGCTGATGCAGCCAAGAAAAAAACGCCTGCAGCCAAGGGCAAGCGAGGAAGCTTTGGGTACGAAGTCTTATTAGGCCAGTCTTTGTCAACCAACTACAATTCCCGTGTATCCATGAACCAGCACATTATTTCCTCATCAATGAAGGTTGCGTGTTTCCGTGGCTTTCTTGGGATGAAGAGGGCTGTCATAACATGTTCTCTTGCTGTAGGTTTGAGGGGGGCTCCAAAGTGCCGATCCCTAAAAAGAGCGAGTTTTCGGAAATTAAGGAAGGAGACGTTCGCGCTCACCCCAAATACTTTGAAAACAAAAATTATGCGATTCAGTTTGAAACAGGTGCGGTGGTAATCGTGCCTAGATGCGTCTAAGTACTCAAAACTACAACTCTTGATGCGAGTAGGACATCGAAGGATTTTATCATGATAGCACAAACAGTGCAAAGAGTCTAAATATATTGCGGACTTTAATTTTACGCACTAAGCGTCTCCTTCTTATGATTGCATGTATTGAGTCTTCTCTATGTCCTGTGCGTCTTTTTGTTGTTCTCGCTAGCCGGATGGACAGACGCTCGAGGCGTTGTACACGAACTAAATAAGACGCAGCTCTATATTGCCAATTCGACCGACTGGAAAACAGAGCTGAAAGACCCTGAAACTGGGGAAGAGATTGAGTTTTTCTTCGCGATTATCACGGCGAAATCCACTGAAGGCGACTTGAAGCTTTCGCACATGTGTGACGCAATGAGGGCAGCCCATCTGCATTTTCACACGTACGACGCGAAAAGTGGGTTGGCTGTGCGCATTACTCGCTGCGGCGCGACTTTGCAGCGTCTCAAGGAATACGCCGACGCAACGCTCTTCAAGCATGGGCTCAACGCAAGCGAGGTGGCCGGTGCCGCTGAAAAAGTGGGCTTAGCGATTAAAAACCCGGAAGGAAACCCGGGTGGCTGGTGAGTGGCATCTGCTTTACACTCGTTCTAATTCAAGAATACTCTCATTTCGCTCTACCCTGCGACTATGCTTCCTCACCCCGTATTACTGCGAAAAGGTACGAGCCTTTCGAGCATATGTGGGCGCCTTATCAAGCCGAGAAAGAGTCGCTCTACCTTTCGTTTGGACCCGCCGACCGGCTCCTTGTGTTTAAGCGCATCTTCATGGCAGACACCATGTACGCCGGCCCTGCCAAGGTATGCTAACTCAATTTCAACGCCTTAAAACACAACACGTGTATGCGTCTCCGTTCCTTACACTTTCTGCTCGAGGATCGAATATGATAATCGAGCTTGTCGAGTCTGGTCGTGTGTGCATTCTTACGTACTACATTGTAATCACTCTGTTTCTGTTCTTTCTCCTCTTTTTCTTCTTTTGCGCAGGGCTGTGGCTTCGACATTGACGAGCTCGAGAGCGACCGTGAGGACAACGCTTTCTGCTTAGCAGTGTTCCCAATGCACGAAGAAGGAGCCAAGACGGAACTTGCTCGAAAATGGCTCACCTGGGACTGGCCTTGGAAATTGCCTCTCGTGGACATCAAACAGTATTTCGGCGACGAAATCGCGTTTTACTTTGCCTTTCTGGGGCACTTGACTTCCGGCCTGCTCTTCCTGGCAGGATTTGCCATGATTGCCCAAGTGTTCAGCCTAAGTACGTGGCAAACTGACGACGGGGCAATGTACGCCGAATCGTTCTTCGCGCTGCTGGCGTTAGGCGCGTTCTTTGTGATTCTTGACTCGTGGAAATACTTCGAGGGCCAAAAGGCGGTTCTCTGGCAGGTGCATGGGTGCCGAAAGAGCCTGCCGCCGCGGCCTGGTTTCAAGGGCCTCGTCCTGGAAAATCCACGCACGGGCATGATTGAAATAGATTTTCCAAATCGGATGAGACGTCCGCGTGTGCAATTCGGCCAACTCGTGAATGTTGTCCTCTCTACCTGCATGCTGCTAACGGTGTCGGCTATCTTCGTGTTCAAGCGGAGTATTGGCCCTGAAGACTCACAATTCATGCAGCTTCTACCTACCGTCCTCAACTCCCTTCAAATCATGTTTTACGATGCCTTGTACAAGTTCATTGCGACGCGTGTCACAGAGTATGAGAACCATCGCACGATTGCGGAGCACAACAGCCAGCTCTTCAAAAAGCTGACTACGTTTTACTTCATGAATTCGTATTCGGCGCTGTTCTACATTGCGTTTGTGAAAAGTGAATGCTACGACCCACTGAGCGGTTCCACGTACTGCGGCCGGGAACTAGGCGTGCAAGTGTTCATTGTCTTTTTGGTCAATGACTTTTTGTCACGAATGATTGCGTCTGTCGTCATCCCCACTCTAAGTCGCCTCTTTAAGCAGCGCGCTGCGTCTCGTGACGAAAATATCAAGAGCGACAATATTGGTGTTATTGAGCAACAGTTCAGCTTCCTCGATCGTTACGATGCTTCCTCGAACCTTATCTTTGACTACATCGAGCTCTACATTCAGTGGGGCTACCTAGCGCTGTTCGGAGCTAGCGCGCCCATCGTGGTGGTGTTCGCGCTTATCACGAACTTCATCGAAACACGCGCAGACGGCAACAAGCTGCTATACTCCTTTCGCCGGGTGGTTCCGCAGCGCGTAGACGGTGTGGGCGAGCCATTGGTCACTTTTACCCTTCTGTGTTACGTGGCCATCCCTGTCAACGCTGGGCTCATGGTGTATTGCTTTGGCAGTTTCGACTCTTGGCTGCCAGCCGATTACCGAATTTGGGTCTTCGCTGGGATTTGTGCGGTATTTTACGGCGCGCTAACGATTCTTGACGTGTTGTTCCCAGACCTTCCAGAAGCGTCAGAGATTCAGCTCGCGCGTATGGCCGTTGTCTACGACCGCGTTATCAAGGAGTTGCCTGATGACGGTTATCTCAAGGTAAGGCACTGCCCATTTGTGGCCTTAAATTTAAGTCCTTGATTTTCAGACTGGAGAGGTGTCCAAAGTTGATTTGTCTTACGCGGTGCCCGTAATTAATGGTGCCGCTCCTATGGCCCAGGAAGCTTTTGATTTTAATGTCGCTTTGATTTTGTTGATTCAATAGGTTGAGTTTGATGAAACGGACATTGGGAAGTATGCGGACGATCTGAAAGCTGACCTGAATGCGTCGCGTCCAACACCACTCTTGTCTGTGTGTGAGCTCGATTCAAACTTTGATCTCGTTGGCTCAATGGGAAGTGGTGGTGAAATCAAGGCCAAGACCAAAGGCAGCAAGATGTGAGAACTACGAGAAATTTTACCAAGCCGCCTTCGAAGATAACGTTGGCCAAATGAAAGGCGGGGTTGGCACCAAGGCCAAGTCGAATGGCATCAAGATTCAAGATATTCTAGATAGATCCCTTAGCCACCCTCCAGCTTGCTGTGTTTGCTGCATGCATATACTATCGGACAACGCCGATAGTGCGAAATTCCAAGTACACCACCGCCGAATGAAAATTGTCCATTTCTACTTAGAGTATTAGGGAATTGTTGGTTATCAGTTATCTGCTTCAGGTCAAGAATAAGAATAAGGGGAACAGGTTAAGGGTATTGAAAATAGAAGTAGACATATGACTTCGATTTCGACTTCGGGAGTCAAAAAAAGGAGGAGTTGGCTGAAGCTAAAGGCTAGTAGCTACTGTAAGCAATAATAAATCTGCCCTAGGTCTCAATTATCCCAAGGCAAGCGACTCCATTTCGCTTCTTCTGGACCGCTGGAGCAACTTCGAACTTCGTGGTGGTCTCTCTACTCATCTACTAGATTAGATTAGATTAGATTATACACCCCAATTGCAAAGAAACATCAACAAATAGCACAAAAAAGCTACGTATTGATGAATCCTCCAGAACAAGTCTGACTGGGCTGAGTGTCCTTTTGCGTAATGCAATGTTCATCTTTACTCTCATGAACCCTCTAGGATCAATTCTCGGAAGGAGGCATAGGTTTCGAGTATCTCCACTCCGACCTATCCTCTGCTATGGCACGCCATTCCTTGAAGTTGACCGGTAGTCCTTTGCACTTTAGAGCCTTCTTTAAAGTCCGACCCCATGTCATCTCAGGGCATCCATTCGGCCTTGAGTGTGCTACCCAACCAGTAAGCAACTGCCGCGGCGCCCGAGTCATAGGCATCCGAGCGACGTGGCCAGCCCAACAAAGAATCCGATTGTGATAGTAGCTATCAAGGTCCATGACATTGAGCCTTTGAAAAAGAGTGGCTGAACTAATGTGATGATGAGAGGTATGGCGAAGGCTGACACGACACATGCTACGAACACAATGCTTCAACCGACTCCTCGACTGCAGGTGGGAAATCTCTTGAGCGTATCTCTTAGCCCTCTGGTGATGGGGACGAATTGGTGCTCGCAGAACGCACAGAAGATTCGCGGTGCTCAACGCCATTGTCACTTGCCACATCACACCACAATCATGTGTAAGGCGACTATATCTCAGCAACTAGCAACTCGAGCAGAACTCAAAAATCCTGACAGACCTGCATTGCACAGAGCACAGAGAGTCGTTTTTCTAAGAAGGTGGCGCACTTTTTTTACAAACCCATCGTGTGCGTGATGAACCAACCCAAAATCTGAAGCTAATCTACTTCAGGCTGAATACTGCTCGCTCTAGGGCACCAGGTCCAGACGGTTGGATGCGGAGACTCGCATGGCTGCTTTTCGTCGCGCTAGAAACCCAGGTTTGGCCAGTCTAGCTTAAGTCTAGCTGACTTTAATCTCTTCTGTGTACTAGACCCTAACCACAGGCGCTGTTGCACGCACCGTGTTGTGTATGTCACTTTTCGACAGGGCAAAGACGTGACGAAGGTCACTGTGCTCGATGGCCACTCTGGTTTCACCCTATTAGATGGTGGCGGCCGCGGTGGGGGCGGTGGCGGCAGCCGAGGCGGGTAGGTGATCTATTCAAACTACTAAGTAGACCATTTTGAACTAGGTTTTTGAATTCAAGCTTCTCACCTCTCACCAATTTTGCTTTGAAATCAGCACCATAATGGGCGACAAACGGTTCGGTGGACGGCTTCGCTTGGCTGCTAGCAACGCGACGGGCAGCTCCTCGAAGGGTAAAGGGGGGGATTTGGAGCTTCTGAGTGGCTATGGCTTCACTACCTCCGGGCGAGCAGCCCTCGTGTCAGCTGACGGCGCGGGCAACACTGGTGACTTACTAGTGCGAAGTGGGCAGACCCTTTCTTCATCGGAAGCAGCCACGCTCGGAATAAACGTGCCTCAGGAGCCGCCAGCTGGCGGCAGCGGTGACGTCACCCTGGGCAGCGGCTCTGCGCTCTGTGCGGTTGGTGGTGCTCAAAATGCCCAGGAAGCGCCAGAGGACAGCCGAGTCGGCCGGAGCGGCGACGTCGCCGTGGTCGCGGGCTACGCATGGCATCGAGGCGGAAACGTGCTCCTTTCGGGCGGTAACGTGACGGCTCCGCGCGACCTCCTTGACGCTGGCGCCTACGAAGCAGGCAGCAGTGGAGAAGCGCAGCCACGGCTGCCGGCGTCGGTCACCCAGAATCCAGCCGCGGGGAGCGTGCTCTTGCGCGGAGGCAGCGTCTTGGAAGGCGGTGGGCAAGTGCAAGGTGGAGTGGGCTGGGGTGGCGACGTTGACTTAGCTCCCGGTGCTGCGTGGGTCCCGCACCGCAATGCGCCTCAGCGTCATGGCCGCGTGGTGAGATGAACGAAGAGATGGACTATTGTATTAGGAGGGATTGGGTCATCTTACAGGAGTGGGCACCACCATAAACTTGACGGGATGAGAAAACAACCTTTTTCTTTTCTTGTAACCTGCAAGATCATGCATTTGGCGTATCTTCAAACCTTTCCTCAATCAATGATTTCCTTCTGTAACATTTCTACCCGCGTGTGCGTGTTTGTCACATACGGTATTTCGTACTTCTAGGTGGTGCGCGACCACAATCTCGAAGAAAGGCTCGTAGTGAACCATTCGCACACGCAACTGAAAGGCCGCGCCGTCACGCTCCATAGCATGGAAGGCGGATTGCGCGCTTTGGCTATGGAGAAGCGTGCGAGCACATCTGCAGCAGCGGTAGCTACATGGGCCAGTTTTGCGGCTTGCCGAGACTTACCAGGAGGTACTGAAAATACATGATAGATGGATGGCTCATGTCTTTCTTTGCTTGTTTGCTTTGAGTTTTCCTTGCTTATGTTATTCGTGGAATTGGCTATTGCCATTAGAATATGTGACTTTTGGTAATGGTTACTTGCAGTCTTCATGATTTCAATTTCGAACACTGCTTAACTATACCACCAGGTGCCGCTGTAGTGCGTCAAGGAGTTGAATGGCACGCAGTGGCTCGGCGGCGCTGCAGCGGCTTAGGCCTGAGCAGCGAAGGCAAAGGGTGGTTGATGGCGTCGGGCGCGCTTCGCCTCGCAGCCGGAGGTGGCGACACCGCTCGGAAAGACCACCCCGCTGCGCGCTTTATGGGAGCTGACGATGATGAGGCGTCTCATATGGCAACGCAGGAGCATGTCGACGAAGACAGCCCCGATGGGCCACTGGATTTGGTGCTGGAGGCGGGCGCGGTAATGGCTGCATATGCGTAACTTAGATCGCATATACTGTACCCATATACTGTACCCACCGCTCGCCAGCAATTTACTAACGCGTGTGAAATGAATGTAATCATTCGTTTGAGTTTTACAGCAAGCAAATCAGTATACTGCGCAGTTAGTTTCTAGCTTTGACTTCTGCTTTTTTTTTTCTTTTTTTTTCCACTTCTTTTTCTTTTCTGTTGCGTGCACACGTGCCAATCCAAACAACACCTCAGGTCCGCACCAAGGCTCAGTTTGACTTAGATGAACTGGCCATGATCCCTGCTGAAAGCAAACCCAGAGAGCCACCTCTGGGCGTTGGCGAAGGCAATGGTGGGGCCATTCGGCTGACTGCCGGTAAAGGTGGGGATTCTCCGGGGGGCAACCGTGGCGGCGCGCTAGCACTGGTCTCGGGCGCGGGCATTGGGAATCTGGGGTGGAGTGGGGCCGCTTTACTAGCGACAGGCTATGCCGACGGTGTGTGCATCTCTTCCGAAGACCACGCCAAACAGGGCCACGTGTCGGCCGACCAGCGGAAGCCCCTGTACGGGACGGGGACCCTAAACTTACGGTCGGGTGACACTACCTTTGGGCGGCAAGGGGAGCGGGGCAGTGGCGGGCAGTCTGGCGCGGTGCAGCTAGCGTCCGGCCGTGGGGAGTTCAGTGGCAGCGTCACGGTGAGTGCCGGCCCTGCGTACGAGTCCAGCGGTGACGTGGCGTTGTTAGGTGGGGACCATATCGGCAGCCAGTACGCCAAGCAGCAGCGCCGCCGGGAGCGAGGCGTCGCCACAAGCCGGCGCGGGGCGGGAGCGCTCGCGGGCGAAGAAGACGACAAGAGCATGGGCCGGGGGGGCTCGGTGCGCATTCGCAGTGGGAGCGCGGTGGGCGGAGACAGCGGGCCGGTGTGGCTGGAGTCTGCGGAAGTCGGGCAACTAGGCCCTTTGGCCAGTGACGAAGACCGCAGCGAAATGGACAAGAATTTCGCCCTCGCCACGCACGTGTATTCGGGGGCGGTGCGTATCCGTTCAGGCAAGGGAGGCAAGGGTGCTCACAGTGGTTCAGGCGATGTCACTGTGGCCTCCGGTAGCGCGCAAGCAGAAGGGGGCACCACCGGCAGTGTGCGTGTGTCAGCCGGCGACAGCGTCGGTGGCCAAGGTGGCAGCGTGACGATTCAGTCTGGTGGCAGCGGCGATGCGTCTGCCAACGCAGGCGTGGGTGCCGACGGCAGGAACACAGACGGCAACGGTGGGATCGGCGGGAAGTTGCAGTTGCGCAGTGGGAGCGGGCCTTGGGGCTCCGGGCGAGTTGTGATTGGCTCGGGAGGTGCGCACCAATCAGATGCCGTGGAAAGACCGACGAGTGGCGGTGTGGAGATTGCTACGGGCCTTGCGAGTGGCCAAGCAGGAGCCATTCAATTGCGCACGGGCAACGGGGGAGGTGGCGTGAGTGCCGATGAGCCCAGTTTGAACTCGATTTCCTTGTTGGTCGGGCAAACGGTTGGCAATTCCAAGGGAGGTGCCGTGGTGGTGAAAGCAGGCAGCAGCGACTTTGGCATAGGTGGCGACGTAGAGGTGCGCAAGTCGACCGTAAAATGTGCAAATGTTCCATTGACTTACAAGCAAAAATAAGCTATGCTGCTTGTACGAAGTGGCACTCGAATGGCGCGTCGCGTTGGCTGAATTGAAGATGATATTTAAGCCAATCGATGACCATGTTCTCATTGCTTTTCCTTCCTTTTCTTTTGTGATTGTGATTGGTTGTTCATGCTGCAACTCTTTTTGCTAATTTGGCTGCAATCGGTGATAATACTCTACACGAGGTGGCATCGGGAATGGGGCGAGGGGCGTTTGGCACCAACCAACACCTCAAAAGCGGAGGCACCTTGAAGCTTATGGTGGGCGACCAACCTCGATTCGTAGCAAACGGCTCCCATATCACTACCTCAGCGCCGATGGGGCTAGACGCGAGAATTGGCGAGAAGGTACGCAGACCTGTGGTGCGATTTGATGTTTTTTTTAATTTAGCGTGTCTAATAGTGGGGTGACAAGTGAGGAGGGAGGGGGTACACTTGCGTTGCACTTTTAGCGCTTCCTGGTTTCCCATGTATGCGTGCATGTGGGTTCTTCTTCTTGACCTATTCGTTCTGACGCATTTGTTTCCCAATGGTGCATATTATCCTCTCGTCGTCTTAAGTGCACCCCCCCTTTTTTGACAGTTGATGTTTTCAGTGGGGGGCGGCGAAGGCGGCGGACCAATGTCTCCTCGGCGCGCGCTCTTGCTCCTCGACACGGGTTCACGCAGCTCTCGACTCCTGCTGGCTGCGCGAGGCTTGAGTGGAGGCCTAGGCTTGCGGGTGGATCCCGCCCCAGAAGATTCGGTGGGCGGCGACTTGAAGATGCAAACTGGCGACGTGGGCGCGGTAGTATACTGTCTACACATATACTAAAAGCGTAAAATGCAGGATCGCAACTGATGGGAACGTGTGCATTCAATCCAGCAGCCAAAACGTCAAGCATATTATTTTGATGCTTTTGTCATTTTATGAGCCACCGTATTCTAGCTCATTTCAGTCTCTTTCTTTCGTTTTCTTTATATTTGACACATTATGCACTCTCATATTACTATATCAATTCTTTCATCTCTAACCAATTTTGTTCGCTCTCGTATTTGTCTTTTTCTTAATATTTCTTTCTCCCTGGTAGAATTTTGGACGCACCGGTGCAGTGCAGATCTTGACTGGTTCTAGCTTGCGAGGTAACGTGAGCACGGGAGCTGTGTTCGTGGAGACCGGCGAATGCAAAGAGAGTGGATCCTCGGGGCAGCTGCTGTTGCGCACGGGGAACGTACAGCACGGTTACCGGGCTGGCGTCATCTCACTGAAAGGAGGGGTACGAGGAATGACAAAAAAAGGGGAGTTGAGGGCATTTTCTTGCTCTGTATTGTTTTGGCCCCTATCTAGATTCATATACAAGTACGGAGAAGAAATTAGTAACGATACTTCCTACCATTCTTATTTCCAAATCATACGAAAAAAAAACGTATGCGTACTGCCCCTTGGTTTCTTCATTCCTTCTCATTGACCCTTACCGTAATCACTCAGGATGCCAACGCGCTCGGCGAAGCTCTAGGTGCCGGAGGTAGTTTACGCCTAGAATCAGGCCACGGCGATCAGGGCGCCCGCGGTGGGAATGTTCACGTGGAAGCAGGGAGCAGTTACGGCGGATCGGGAGGCAGCTTAAACCTCTTAACTGGAAATTCCACGTACCATGCTTGCCACGGGTACCCCGGTCGGGAGTTGGCGCCATTGAATCCGTGTGGCTCGGGTGTTTTACGAGCAGTTACGGGTTATGCGGCCGCTGGCAGCTCGGGCGCGATCGAACTGACAACAGGCGATGCTGCAGAAGGTATGTGCAATGCCTTTTGATGAGAGTGAGAGAAAAATTGACACATACTCATGATATGAGAGGTGGGTATAGATGGCCTTCCTCCTCTTCGGTATTTTGCTCTTCTTTCTCAATGCCATATCTCTAGGCGATACGGGTAGCATCTCACTCGCGGTGGGCAAGAGCACCGAAGGCCAAGGAGGAGGCGTCTCCATAGCAGGTGGTTCGTCTAACCAAGGCCGTGGCGGAGCGTTGCGTTTCATCAGTGGAGAAGGAGCCGGCTCCGACGTAGACGACGACTTCGGAAGCGGGGACGCTACCTTGGTCACCGCACCGGGCACCGTAGGCCGTGCGTATTCCGGCCGTGTGAGTGTAGTGTCGGGGGATAGTGTTTTAGGCACCTCGGGAAACGTCACTTTGCGCTCGGGCAACGCCGGCGGTGGCGCGGGTGACGTAGAATTGATTGGGGGGGGCTCAGGAGGGCGGGACGGGGAAGTCGGGGACATCGCACAACTGAGCCAGCGCAGTGGGGGCTCGGTGCGCTTGAGTGCGGGGGCCAGCGTCACGCCTTCCAGTACTGGGGTGGGCGGGAGCGTAGTGTTGACCCCGGGCCTGGGCGGTATGCAGCTGGCAGTCGAACGGGCCAACGCGCTGCAGCAGTACGAGCACGGCACGGGGACTGCGCGGCGCCGCAACCAGCCCATCGTGGATCGAGACCCAGGCCCATTCGATGGTCAGGTGCGACTTGCTCTTCGTGTGATTCCTCGGCCTGCTCGTGCTGGGTAGAAGCAAGGCTGCACGCATAAGTTCAACCCGTTTTTTTAAATGCGGATTGATCATAATGAATCATGTATCGTGTCTAAAGCTCTTTTATTACCGTTTTTCCCTCAATAAATATTTTCTGCCCCTCCCCCCTTTTTTTTTCATCTCTGTTTGAAGCTGTAGACATAAATGTTGTGTATATACTGTTGAGAGTTGTATGATTTTTCTTCGTCTTGTTTCTCTTCTTCTTTTCAAGATCGAATTGAGAGCCGCGACCGGCGAGCAAAGAATTGTTGCCAACTCATCGACCGTCGCTCTGTCCGCTCCGAACTTGAACTTCGCAGCCGAGCAGTATGACTTGAAATTCAGCAGCCCGCGTTCGATGCAAGTTGCTGTAGGTTCAGCGCAGCTGAACGTGAATGCTGATTCAGGATGGCGCCCAGATGGTTCAGGCAACCAAGAAGTAAGCAATGCGAATGAAAGAGAGTACAGCGGCGTTATGCTGAGGGCTCGT
>Ga0307931_1002116_pt1 | contig 12817 bp, 12 predicted proteins | sample OrgLakmetageno47_FD_201816 | JGI IMG/M metagenome (GOLD analysis project Ga0307931, IMG submission 201816) | Saline water microbial communities from Organic Lake, Antarctica - #47 | ecosystem: Environmental > Aquatic > Non-marine Saline and Alkaline > Saline | place: Antarctica: Organic Lake... | reverse complement strand
ACTAGCACTGACGGGATGGAAAAGTTAAATAACTTGATGCAGAACATGTTAATGGTCTTAACAAAAATACAAGAAGATACGACTAAAACAGAAAAGAATACAAAAAGTTTAGGCGGTGGCGACATTGCAAACGGTTACGTTAGTAAAATCCGGTAACAGGAATCTTATATGAATATTAAAAATAAACTACAAACTATGCTATGGAGAATGTGTAATGTCTTGGCGTAAACATTTTACTCCAGTATCAGCAGACAATAACTCGTCGGGCAGCTACAGTCCTTTCTCTAATGCCAGAAACGGTGCGCAAGCGGGTCCTGCAAGGGCCAACTACTCGTCTTATCTACCAGATTTATACGTAGGCACGCCTAACAGGGTTGAGCGGTACGGACAGTATAATACTATGGACCAAGACAGCGAAGTAAACGCCGCTCTTGATATCCTTGCTGAATTTTGTACACAAAAGAACAAACAAAACAATACACCGTTTACTACAGAGTACAAATCAGAAGCTACTAATTCAGAAGTCAAAATTATCCAGCAGTACCTACAACAGTGGGCTAAACTACAGGACTTTGAAACTAAGATCTTTAGAATTCTTAGAAACGTGTTTAAGTTTGGTGATCAGTTTTTCCTTAGAGACCCAGAGACTAAAAAATGGTTTAATGTAGATCCAGCAAACGTTACTAAAATAATTGTCAACGAAAGCGAAGGCAAAACGCCAGAGCAGTACGTGATTAAGAACGTAAACTTTAACTTTGTTGAAGGTATTGCTACAACGCCGTACGACGTCAACAGTAACTCCCCTGGCGGAACTTCTACGTTTTCGCCAACTGGAAACTCCAATGGCATGACAGGTCAGACTCAGACTAGTACGTCTGGTTCACGTTTCATGACAGATCAAAATGAGTATGCAGTAAACGCAGAACATATGGTTCACATTAGTCTGTCAGAGGGATTAGATAATAACTTTCCGTTTGGTAACAGTTTACTAGAAACAATCTTTAAAGTTTACAAGCAAAAAGAGTTACTTGAAGATGCGATTATTATCTATCGTGTACAGAGAGCACCAGAGCGAAGAGTCTTCTACGTTGATGTGGGTAACATGCCCAGCCACCTTGCTATGCAGTTTGTTGAGCGTGTAAAGACGGAAATCCATCAACGCAGGATTCCATCGTCAACAGGTGGAGGCCAAAATGTCATAGACTCAAGCTACAATCCCCTGTCAATCAACGAAGATTACTTCTTTCCTCAAACTGCTGAAGGGCGCGGCTCTAAGGTAGAGACACTGCCCGGCGGTACTAACTTAGGCGAGATTGATGATCTGAGATACTTTACTAACAAAATGGTTAGAGCGCTACGTATTCCCAGCAGTTACCTGCCAACAGGCGCAGAAGATTCTGCTGCACAGATGAATGACGGCCGGGTAGGTACTGCTTACATACAAGAGCTACGCTTTAATACCTACTGCGAACGATTACAAACACTAGTAGTAGGAGAGTTTGATCAAGAGTTCAAACGTTATCTACTAGAGAATGGTGTAAATATTGATACGTCAATGTTTGACCTAAAGTTTCAACCACCACAAAACTTTGCAGCATATCGACAAAGCGAACTTGACAACGCTCGCATACCAACGTTTACACAAATGAGCGCGGTGCCCTACATATCTAATAGGTTTGCTATGAAAAGATTTCTTGGCATGACAGATGAAGAGATTATGGAGAACGAGCGTTTGTGGAGAGAAGAGAACGAAGATGATTTAGTTGATGCCGGTGCTGATGCTAGTGCTGAGATGCGAGACGCAGGAATTAGCGGTGCTGGTATAGCAGATGACGTTGACGGAATAGAGGATGAAATGCCAGACGATACTGCTCCTATTATAGGCGCTGATACAGACGGTGGCGCGGACGTTCAACCAGGTGGAGGAGAGCCGCCAGCGGCATAAATACAATATGATACTACGCGAACTATTCTATTTTGACAAAGAAACGGTTGATTCTGTTGAAGACAAGAGTTATGAGCCAGAACATGACAACTCTCCAATGAAACGAGCTGACACTAGAAAGACTAGATTAAAATTAAGCCAGATAAACCGAATTCGAAAAGCTTCTGAACTACATTCTGAAGAAAAAGCCAAGGAGTTGGGATCTATCCGTCAAATGTACGGAATAGACGCAAACGCAGAAACCGGCGAAGAGTTCTAATAGTTGAAAAAAGTTTCATTTGTTTTAGGTAATGGTGTTAGTCGAGCTCCTCTTACTCTAGAAAACGTTAGACAGTATGGGACTGTATACGGGTGCAATGCTCTTTATAGAGAGTTTATGCCAGATTACTTAGTAGCTGTTGATACTAAAATGGTATTAGAAATAAATGCAGCAGGTGCTCAGTATAAAACATCAGTATGGACAAATCCGAATCGTGCATACACAAAATTAACTGGTATTAATATATTTAAACCTTCAAAGGGCTGGAGTAGCGGACCAACTGCTCTACACTTAGCCAGTGATCACAAAGCATCTGACATCTACATTCTAGGATTTGATTACGTTGGAATAGGCGATGATATCGCAAAGGTAAATAACATATACGCAGGCACACAGAATTATAAAAAGAGAGAAACAACTGCTACTTATTACGGTAATTGGCTTAGACAGACAGCAACTACCATACAGAAGTTTCCAAAAATTAGATATATAAGAGTAGTAGGAGACACAATGTTTGTGCCGCCTGAGCTTACTAAATTAAAAAATTTAGAGCATATTACACTTGAAGATTTTTTCGAAACCTTTCCAAACTAGTCGTTTTTCAAAATGGCTCGTTTTATGCCCGTTTCTCGGTGCTTTTTAAAGAATAAAGTAAATATATTATGACAGCCCACATTCACAATGTGTAACCATTTATAGGAGTTTTTACAATGGCAGATCGTAGCAAAATTGAAAAGATGCTCGAACTTCTTATTAACGAAGATCAAGCGGCAGCAGAAGAATTATTCCACGAATTTGTAGTACAGAAGTCACGTGACATCTACGAGTCAATGTTAGAAGACGAAGACGAAGAAGACGAAGATGTTGAAGAAGCATACGATGACGAAGACGAAGATGTTGAAGAAGCAGACGAAGACGACGACGACGAAACAAACGAAGGCTTCAACATGGACCAGTTTGAAGTTGAAGCCGACGACGACATCGGTGGCGACCCTACTGATGACATGATGGCAGACCTAGGCATGGACGGCGACGAAGAAGGCGACGACATGGATATGGGCATGGACGGCGAAGAAGGCGAAGGCGATGTAGAAGATCGTGTAGTTGACCTTGAAGATGCGTTAGAAGACCTTAAAGCTGAATTTGAAAGAATGATGAGCGGCGAAGAAGGCGAAGAAGACGACGAAGGCGATGACATGGATATGGATATGGACGGCGACGAAGAAGGCGACGACATGGATATGGATATGGACACCGACGACGAAGAAAAAGAAAACTACAACTTTGAGTCAGTTGATAAAGAAGCTAAGAAGAAAGCAGCAGACAAGAAAGCAGCAGACAAGAAAGCAGCAGACAAGAAAGCAGCAGACAAGAAAGCAGCAGACAAGAAAACTGAAGGTAGTAAGTCTTCAGGCGAGCAAATGCGCGAATACGTAGAAAAAGTAACAGGTGGTCACGGTGCAGAAAAGAAAAGTACTGGTGACAACGGCCAAAACACTAAATCAGCAGTAGCAAAGCCAAATAACATGGGCGGCTCAACAGCTAGTACAGTGCGTAGCGATGTTGCTAATGACGGCGAAGCCGGTGCAAATTCAACTATAAAAGGTTCGGCACTTAGTGATACGAGTGCAAAAGATATGTCAACTGGTAATATTAATGTACCAGGTGGCAAGGCCGGCAAAGCAAATAAAGCCGTGCCAAAAGGCCACGGGGCTGAAAAGAAAGGCCCAGGTGAGAAGTCGGACAAGAGCACAACTAGTACTGTGAACAAGCTATCAAGTCGTGCGAAATAAGACTTAAAGGAGAAGGCTTTTAGATGAAAAACCTACGAGAACATTTAACATTTGACCAAGCTAGGATAGTTGTCGAAAACGCTAACGATGGTAAAGACCTGTATATGAAAGGCATTTGCATCCAAGGTGGAGTCCGTAACGCTAATCAAAGAATGTATCCTGTAAATGAAATAGGCAGGGCTGTCAGAACGCTCAATGATCAAGTACACGGCGGTTATTCAGTTCTCGGCGAAGTTGATCATCCAGAAGGCCTTAATATTAACCTTGACAGAGTCTCACATATGATTACTGAAATGTGGATGGACGATGACAATGGTTATGGTAAGATGAAAATATTACCAACACCAATGGGGAACCTAGTGAAGACGTTGCTGGAAAGCGGCGTTAAGCTAGGTGTCTCTTCTAGAGGTTCAGGTAACGTTTCAGAGGACGGTAGCAATACAGTATCTGACTTTGAAATAATCACCGTGGACATTGTGGCTCAACCTAGTGCTCCAGGTGCATACCCGACTGCTATTTATGAACACATGATGAATACACGCGGGGGTTACCAAGCATACGAGCTTGCAAAGGCAACTAGAGAAGACACAAAAGCACAAAAGTATCTAAAGGAATCGCTGATTAATATAATCAGTAAACTCCGGTAAACTAGGAGAACGGAATGATAGATGCACTGAAAACACTCTTTGAAAATGACGCAGTATCGTCAGAGGTCAGGGCACAGATTGAAGAAGCCTGGGAAGCAAGGATTGCAGAAAACAAACACGCAGCGGTATCAGAGTTACGTGAGGAATTTGCACAGAAATACGAGCACGATAAGTCAACTATGGTTGAAGCAATCGACTCAATGCTTTCAGAAAGACTTGCAGAAGAAATTGCAGAGTTTGCAGACGATCGCAAGCAACTAGCAGAAGCAAAAGCAAAGTATTCAGTTGCTATGCGTGATAATGCAAAACTTTTAAAAGGCTTTGTTGTAGAACAATTACAACGAGAAATCAAAGAACTACATACAGACAAACTAAAGATGCGCGAACAAAATGCCAAGCTTGAAGAGTTTATTGTAGACGCCTTGTCAAACGAAATTGCAGAATTTTATGAAGACAAGAATGATTTAGCTGAAACCAAAGTTCGTTTGGTACGAGAAGCTAAAGCACACTTCAGTAAAGTTAAAGTCAGCTTTATTGAAAGAAGCACAAAGGCAATAACTGAAACTGTGTCAAAAGGTCTCAATAAAGAGATTAAGGCATTGAAAGAAGATATTGACTTTGCACGTAAGAATGACTTCGGTCGTAAGATCTTCGAAGCATTTGCAGCAGAATACGGAATTTCCTACCTAAATGAAAATTCGGAAACTGCTAAGCTAATGAAAGTACTTGCTATTAAAGACAAGCAACTTTCAGAAGCAAAGGTCACTGCCAAGAAAGCAATCCAGATTGCTGAGTCTACTAAGAATGAGAAGAACCGCTTAGTAGAATCAACATCAAGAGCAAAGACTGTTAATGAGTTGGTCGGACCATTAAGCAAAGACCAACGCGAAATTATGACAGACTTACTGGAAACAGTGCAAACAACTAGACTGAAGTCTGCGTTTGACAAGTACTTGCCGGCAGTAATTAATAGCCGTAGTCCTACAAAGCAGAAACAAGTTCTATCAGAAGGCAAAGAAGTAACAGGTAACCGCGAACAGAATTCGCAAACCTACAACGCTAGTTCGAAAGCAGACACCAACGTAATTGACTTACGACGTCTAGCTGGATTATAATCAAGGAGACAATTATGTCAGAACTATTAGAAAGTCGCTGGCACGACACGAAGACAGCACTGCTAGAAGGTCTGCAGGGCAATAAGAAGTCTGTAATGGCTACTACACTGGAAAATACTCGTAAGTATCTTTCGGAATCAGCAACAGCAGGCGCTACGTCTGCTGGTAATGTTGCAACACTTAACCGTGTTATTTTACCAGTTATTCGTCGTGTAATGCCAACAGTAATTGCAAACGAGTTAGTTGGTGTCCAGCCAATGACTGGACCAGTTGGTCAGATTCACACATTGCGTGTTCGCTACAGCGACACAGCAGGCACAGGCGCAAGCGGTGCAGTAGCTGGTGAAGAAGCACTGAGCCCGTTTAAGATTGCAGAAGCATACTCAGGTAATACCGGTAATGGTAGAGCAGCACCTACAGCAGGACTTGAAGGTACCGCTGGTAACCGTCTAAGCATCCAAATCTTGAAGCAAACAGTTGAAGCGAAAACTCGTAAGTTGAGTGCACGTTGGACTTTTGAATCAGCACAAGATGCACAGTCACAGCACGGTATTGATGTAGAAGCAGAGATCATGGCTGCTCTTGCACAAGAAATTACCGCTGAAATTGATCAAGAAGTTCTTACTTCACTAAGCAGCTTAGCTGGTACATACGAAACGTATGACCAAGCTGCTGTAAGTGGTACTGCTACTTTCGTAGGTGACGAGCACGCTGCACTAGCTGTTCAGATCAACCGCGTAAGCAACTTGATTGCTCAGCGTACACGTCGTGGCTCAGGTAACTGGACTGTAGTTAGTCCGTTTGCACTGACCATTCTACAGAGTGCTACTACTAGTGCGTTTGCTCGTACTACAGAAGGTACTTTTGAAGCTCCGACTAACACTAAGATGGTTGGTACTTTGAACAACGCTATGAAGGTATATGTTAACACTTATGCATCTGACAGCGCACCAGTACTAATTGGTTACAAAGGTTCAAGCGAATCAGATGCGGCAGCGTTCTATTGCCCATACATTCCGCTTATGAGCTCAGGTGTTGTGCTTGATCCAAGCACGTTCGAACCAACTGTATCGTTTATGACACGTTACGGTTATGTAGAACTAAGCAACACTGCGTCATCTCTTGGTAACGCATCAGACTACCTAGGCCAAGTTGGCATTACTAACGGTAACGTTAGCTTTAGCTAATATTGTAAAGTTAGGTAGAAAGAAAAGAATATAGGCCTTTCGGGGCCTATTTTTGTGATTGCGTCCTCGATGCTAGATAGATAAATACTTGTGTCTATAATCGTGCCACTATATTAGTGGACTTATGCGGAAGTGACCCACCGCGTATTACTTAGAACGTAACCAAGGAGAAAACAAATGGGACGTCCAATTAATAAAAGATATCTAGGTGCTAACGTAGATGGAGTTGAAGACGGTAACTTTAGTGTTATTGTAAAAATAGGAACAAACGCAGTAACGGAGAAAGGCTACATTGTAAGTCAACGCTCAGAAACTATGTTCGTTGTTAATGACGGAATAAATCAAGGTAGCTGCCGTTTAGTAGATAAGTCAGCGCCAGCTGATGACGAAATGGTTATACAAGGATCTAATCAAGCAGGTCAGACAGTAAACATACGTAAACTACAAAATAGAACAGTGATCGACTTTGACAACAATGTTTACAAATGGGAAATCTCAGATGATTCAACTGCTAATGTATTAGTGTTAACACAGATTTAATTTTAGGACCGTCGAATGTCAAAGTATCTAAATATACCAAATGGTGATTATAATATAAAAACCAAAGACGGCGGTCGAATTCTGCTGGACACTGGTCTTGATCGCGGCTCTGTAGAAATCACCGGAGACTTAATAGTACAAGGTGAAACTACTACTGTAAACACTGCTAACCTCGCTATCGAGGATAATATTATTGTATTGAACGCTAATGAGCAAGGTGCCGGCATTACGCTAGACGAAGCGGGTCTTAAAATAGATCGTGGCTCTTTAGATGCCGTCTTTCTGTTGTTTGATGAAGCAATCGGGGAGTTTGTTCTTAAATACAATGCTAGTACGCTCGTAGGACTTCGCACTAACAGGATCTCGACCGGCGGCGGCAACTTAACTTTAATAGGTAGTGGCACTGGTGTTATTAGTGTCGCAGGTACTAATAACTACGAGGAAAGCGTTGAGCTCGATGACCATATTCCTAATAAAAAATATGTCGACGACGCAATCTTTAATAATTCACAAATAGTAAATTCGCCGATTATTGGTGACGGTGCTTTTCCGTCACAATCTAGTGTAGAGGTTAAAGACGAAGAAAATAACACCGGCGAGCCTAGTGTTATTAATTTTTCAATTGATGGCGACGTAGTAAGTCAACTATACGTTGATCGATGGGAACTTCATGATATAAAAATTGAAGGAAACACTATAGAAACAATTACTACTGGCAATGACCTAGTTCTTCAAGGAGCAGGCACTGGTAGTGTTAGAATAGACGACTCTTTACACATTAACGGGTCGTCTATTGCATTAGAGCCATCAACTGGTGCAGAGCTTTATGTATTAGATCAAAGCACTGGCAATACAGGCATTTATTTTGTAAACCAAAATGGTAACAGAGACGAACTAGTTTCTAAAAATAGAGCCCTATTGTTTAGTATGTTATTTTAAGGATTAATTAATGGCAATTGTAAACGCACAGCTACAAATCACATATACTGACTTATTAGTTGTTCCAGCGAATAAGTCATACGCAATTACAAACATTCTTGTTTGTAATACTTCTGTTTCGACAGCAGCAAGCTTTAAGATGTACTTAGTTCCCGACGGAGATAGCGTTTCGGACAATGTTAATATGGTAGTTAACTCGTTAGAATTGCCGCCGGGCGAAACATTTACGTTTGATTCAGAACGCATCGTTCTAGAAGCAGGTGATAAGATAGTATTCGATGCTGCTCCTGATAGCGGAAGTGGTGCAACTACATTAGCTGCTACTGTAAGTTACTTGGAAGTATAAATGCGATTATTAAAAGCACAAAACACCAATCTTCGAAGCATCTACGGCAAAGGTGTAAAGTATGATATTGACGATCAAGTCGTAGTCGACAGTACTCGTGCAATGCGGGTGCCTAAAGGTGCCGAAGCATTCCGACCTGGCGAAGCGGGTGTTATTACCGGCTCAGACAACGGACAGCTACGATATAATACAGATACCGAGCAATTAGAAGCCTATCAAAACGGAGCCTGGCGCAATCTAAGATTTAAAGAACCAAATCAAGACCCGGGTATTGTTTGGCAGAACCTAGGAGTAGGAAACGTCGCTGCTGACGAAACTGTATTTGGTGAATTGAACAGTGGTGATACTAATTTTCCAGTACCAGCTTCTGCAGAAAATGTTATTGTTCTAGTAGAAAACGTTGTTCAGATACCAGTCGAGAATTATTCTATTAAGCAAACAGCCGGCGTTGATATCTCGGGACCAAACGCTCCGTATACGTCAACCGATACTGGGTGGTGGATAGAGTTTACTGAGCCGGTTCCAGCTGGTAAACCTGTTAATGTTATCCACAATCTCGACAAATAAATACACTGTCGGAGGAATAAATAATGGCTCAGCTAGGGCGCATAAGTGGTGGTATATTACGAGATAATCTAGAACGTCAAGGCGTTAACTTAAATTTTACAAACGTTCAGTCCGATGTAACGGGTGGAACTCCCTTACTGCACTTAGACGTAAACAACACTAGAATTGGTATCAATACCAATGCGCTTGGCTCTGATCTAGAAGTAGCGTCAACACTTGGTACAGTTGCCTTAGAAGTAGAAATAAATTTAGAAACGCCTGGCTACTCTATAGAAAACAGCGAAATAAGGGCAAACAGCGGAGATATTCTTCTAACTGCTACTGATAGAATTTTCGCAACCTCTATTGCTACTGATGATTTAAACTTTGACAACGACGTAATATCAAGCTATACTACTGATACTAATATAGAACTAAGGCCTGACAGTGGCGTTCTTACAATAGGTAGCCTTGCTAATAAAACCGACTGGAATATCAATGGTAATTTGTATTCCACTGGTGATATTACTTTTGGTGGTGACCTAACATTAGGTGATAGCGACCTCGACAACGTAAATTTTAAATCTGACCTAAACAGTGATCTAACACCCACGGATAATAACGCTTACGGCTTAGGTACCTCTGCAAAGAAATGGCTTAACTTATACAGCAATAGTGTCGATATTCAACAAATTACTACCGGACAACTATTAGGAATTAATTTTAACCCCGCACTTAGGCAGGGTAATATTTTATACGTTTCTACAAACGGCAGCAATAGTAATCCTGGCAACCACCAAAATGCTCCTTTTAGAACAATTAAACATGCACTTTCAGTTTCTAACAATAACACTCCGTTAGCTATTCAAATATATCCAGGAGAGTACGAAGAAGACTTTCCGTTGATCTTGTCAACTAACGTTTCTATAATAGGCACCGACTTACGCAACACAATAATTAAACCCTCTGCTGCTACTCAATCAAACGACGCCTTTATGCTGCAACAAGGCAGCACTGTAGAAAACGTTACTATAAAAGACTTCTTTTATAATTCAGTAAATAATACTGGTCACGCCTTTAGGTTTGTGTCGGGCGGAGTAATAACCTCACGCTCTCCGTATATACAAAACGTCACCGTAATAACTAGTGGATCTGCTACATCAGCATCGGATCCAAGAGGTTTTAATAGCAGAGATGCCGGGCGTGGTGCTTATATAGACGGCAGTGAATTAAACCCAACAACTACCGAAGCTACTATGTTGTTTTCGTCAGCAACTTTCATCACTCCAGGAGTTGACGCTATTACATTAACCAACGGTGTAAGAGTAGAATGGCTTAACTGCTTTACTTACTTTGCTGAAAAAGGGTTGCATGCAATAGAAGGAGCAACTGGTAGATCAAATAGTGGTGATATTAGGTTTGGTGGAGAACTGCGGTCGATCGGAAGTGCAAACATATACGGCAACATTGGTGCTGTTGCAGATGGCCCTAATTGCTTGATGTACTTAATCAGTCATAACTTTGCATATATCGGCACCCAAGGTGACGTATCAAATGATAATACCCTTGTCATACAACAAAACGAAGTAATAGAGATAGACTTCGGAAAGATATACTACAACTCTACTGATGCGCTTGGTACTTATAGAGTAGGCGATCAATTTTTTGTAGACCTCGAAACAGGAATAACTAGTATCAATTCAGATACTGTTGACTTGTCCGGAGTTGGGGCCATAAACATAAACACCGGCGGTGCTGAAACGTTTATTAACGGCGAGAGAATCGACACCGGTAATATTAGAATCTCCGGCAATACTATTTCTAATATCGCAGACGACCTAATAATCTCGCCTTTCTCAGGAAGTTTGACCCTAAACAATTTAGATTTAGTTATTAGTAGAGGCACAGACGCCGAACGTACTTTCGTCCCCGGCAACATAAGATTCAACATAGATACCAGCTTATACGAAGGATTTTCTTCAGCTAATTTAGGATTCAGTGGTGTGTATTCTGATGACCGCCAGACAAGTTTAACAGCAACTGATACGTCAAACGAGCTTAAATTTAAAATAGACCAGTTAGAAGTAGCTAAATTAACCGGATCTCAATTAGTTGTACCAGGATTGGCAACAGGACTGTTACTGTTTGATGCCAACATGTTAACGTCAACTTCACTTAATACCGACATAAACTTAGTAAGGGACGGAACCGGTGTTGTTTCTGTGTTTGATTTTAATCTAACCGACGCAGCTATCATAAACACATCGAATTCTCCTCTTGTATTGACAACTACTGACCGCGGTTATGTTAAATTTAATTCCACTACTGCTTTACAGATACCAAGCGGCACCGACGCACAACGTCCTGTGATGCCAGAAACCGGTGTTGTTCGATGGAATACAGAATTACAAACTTTAGAAATATGGGACAGTGCAGAATGGGTTAGTGCTGTTTCTACCGCAGGCACTTCAGTAACAGAAGAAGACTTCTTAGACCTGCTTGACATCTATACTCTCGTACTTGGATAATTCCTCAAAACGATAAATACTTAAACGTAGAACGCGACCAATGTTCTACAAGACCATACTGCGGTCAACCAGCAAAGAGCCGAAAGGATGAGAAATAGGTTGGAGGGACAGGATCCCCGTATTGAGGAGAAGAGATGGCAATCGGTCGCATAAGTGGTCCGCTCTTAAAAGCAAACCTTCTAAGAGAAGGTGTTGATCTTGCTTTTGAGACTGATCTATTATATTTAGATGTAGTAAACGCCAGAATTGGCATAAAGACCACTAATCCACAATACGACCTTGATGTTAATGGTACAACAAAAGCTCTTGCTCTTGAAGTAAGTAGCACTGCACAAATAGCAGATGTAAACATCACTAGCAATACTATTTCCTCAACCGCCTCTAACGGTGTGCTAACATTAGGTACTGCTGACAATGTAGTATATCAACGCAAAGCTGTAATAGACAGTATTACTCTTGAAAACAATGTAATTAGTACCTCTGGTAACGAAAATATTGCATTTGCGCCAGACGGCACTGGCAGCGTAGAGATCTTTGCGAACACCAATGTCTATGGTGATATTGTTGCTACTGGTTCGATTATAGCAGACGGTAATATTACGATTGGTGACGCAAACACAGACAATGTTATATTTAATGCAGAAGTAGCATCAGACATAGTACCAGATGTCAACAATACCTACAACTTAGGTACGCCAAGCAAACAGTGGCTAAACACTTACGTAGAAAACTTATTTGCTAATTCTGTCGAAGTTGATTCTATAGTCGTTGACGACGTAGACTTGACTCTACGTCAAGGTAATATCTTTTACGTTGCTACAAACGGCAACGATGCTTATTCAGGCACTCATCAAAATGACCCGTATGCATCTGTTGAGTTTGCACTTAGTCAGGCCACTGCCGGAGACACAGTGCATGTATATCCCGGAACGTATGAAGAATCTTTTCCGTTAACCATTCCGGTTGGCGTCA
>Ga0307931_1002108_pt1 | contig 12833 bp, 10 predicted proteins | sample OrgLakmetageno47_FD_201816 | JGI IMG/M metagenome (GOLD analysis project Ga0307931, IMG submission 201816) | Saline water microbial communities from Organic Lake, Antarctica - #47 | ecosystem: Environmental > Aquatic > Non-marine Saline and Alkaline > Saline | place: Antarctica: Organic Lake... | reverse complement strand
TGGCACCCTTCCCGTGTAAAGCTGCCAGCACCAGTCCTCCTAAAAATACGGGGTTATTCTGTAACACCTCCCCTCGAGGGAGGCGCGAAAATCGAAACACCTCTACCGTAAGTATATCACCATACCAGTTAGTCTAGTCTAGTCTAGTTAATACTCTCCCAAAAACAAAGAAAGGCAAGTACACAGCAGTCACAGAGGCACATAAAGAATGCACTTGAGCTGCATATGCGCTAGCAGTTAAGCTTCCCCAATGTATAATGGACTTCTGCCCCGAAACCGTGCATCGCGCGGGCACCTGAACTTGTTGTTAATTAAATACGACATAATATTATTCAGAATCATATTATATCATATTAAATCGATAAAATTCGTATTATATTAATTGAATATTATATTGCCAACAAGGATAGATCAAGAGAAATAATATTCAGAATCATATTATATCATATTATATCGATAAAATTCGTATTTTATTAATCGCATATTATATTGCCGCTAACACTAGCTACGACAGGGAGTATAGCTACAGGGCTGATTTCATCGTGTTGTTTCGTTGTTTGTCATCGTCATCATGCAGGCAGCGTGAACTGCGTTCTATCTGTACTACAGATCTGTACTAAGTTATACGCTTCGTAGCTAGCTCTGTAGTGTCTACTTATCTCAGCCTACTAGCTTTCAAGGCAACTTATCATAATAGCGGCGTCATTAGCTGCAACTTGTCGACTCGTTGCTGACTTTCCGAGCTCATTATAATCAGCTCACTGCTAGAGTGTGCGTATTCATACTTGTTGACCTATCAGGACCTAGCTTCCCAATGTCCTATCTTACTATTAGGTTACCCCCGCTACTTATAATACTAGGCATGATAGCCCACGTCACAGATTCCTTAGGACCTACAATCCCGAATCAAAACCGCAGAGTGTTCGTGAAGGGCGCTGCTGCCACCCTGATAGCTGGTGGCCCAGTGTCGCAGTGGGCTCAACCCAGTGAAGCAATCTCAGGCACTGTGGCGCGGGAGTGTATTCCTGGGGAGCCTTTCGACACATGTCTTGGCACGGTCTGTCTTCAAGCGCGAATCTAGTTCAGAATGTCCAATTGAAAAGAAAGACAACATCTAGACGTAGTTACAACAACCGTAATTTTGCCTGGCTTGAAGTATCGAAGTACCTTTTCTCATTACAAATTTATCTATTTTATTCTAGATATCATGCTTTAGGTTGACGGCCTCTTTGTGCTCTGCGATTCGCCGGCGTGCGTCTCTTCACAAGATGATATCTCAAGTAGTGCGAGAAGCTTTGCAGAGCCGTGGGAATACGATGACCTGTCGATGGCAGAAGCATTCAAAGAGCTGAAAGCTGCCGTCGAGCTTCGCATCGGGCTAGCGAAAGGCGAAGACTTCAATGTTGTCAAAGTAATAGAAACACCTGACTATTGCTACTTGCGGGCTGTCTACGAAAACCCTGCCAAGGGCACTATTGATGACGCTGAATGGTTTCTGCCAGGTAGGTTTCATTAATCTACTTAAGACTCCAATCTAGGCGTACCTCTGAACAAGAAGTTGTGTCGCAAGTATCAGGAAGTTGAGGATTTTGTCTGTTTACGGTTCGAAATATCTGCGGAAGTGAAAAACAGCATGCATGCATCCTATAACCTGATACATGCACATGTGCTATTCAGCCAATGACGTCACGGTTCAGTTTCGCGCTGGTCGGCGAGGTGGGAAAATGACCGACCCCAAAGCCAACGCGCAGCGCATGGAAACGATCCGTAAATATTTACGATACCAAAAGGTAACGTCAATTGGATTTGTACTGCGTGTACAACGATTGGTTTTCAAGGGCCAAATTTAAAGTTTCATCAAACAAACTCTCTTGTGGTGCATCTACGACGAATTCGTTTTTATTTCCTTGTGCAGATTCCAGTGGTGCGCAACCGCCGGCGGGTGTTCATCTTCGGCGAGTCGCCGTTCGACACGTTTGGGCCCAGTTTGTCGGCGCAAGACGAGTTCGAAGGCACCGCAGCGGCCGAAGCCAAGGAGGCCAAAGGGCGGGCCTTGATGGAATGGGACCCTTTAGCAGCCCCTGTAGAGCCGCCGAGTGCCGCCATGCGCGCGCTGCGCAACGAACGACCGCAGCTCGACGACCAACTCTTTGACCTGGTGGAGAAGTACAGCCCGTTAAACACGGGTGCTACCCGGTAAAAGCTCTGGGGCTTGAGACAAGGCTTGAAACGTTGCTTTGGCACTACCTTCAACGATTCTTTTGCCGTTCAGAAAAGCGACCTTCCATTGGCTATGTGGCTTATTATTTGTGAATTTTCGTGTACTATTCACTTACTCTGCAGCTCGTTAATTGCAGTTCCCAATGCCAGCTGCATGCCAATACAAACGCCAAGCACCAGCAGCATGCTATTCTTAGACATCCCTGAAGTGAAAGTTGAGGCATAAGAGTTATAAGAATTTCGTGGATATAGCATCTTAGCTCGCATTGCATATTGCATTGCCCTTCCTAACTTCCTATTTCAAAACCAAATGCTTATCCTACTCGGGGAAAATTCTTGTGCTTCTTCCTAGATCTTACTATTCGTTCCTCGCCAACAACGCAAATACAGAGGAGCTGCGGTAAAAGATTTATATCAAAACAAAAACAAATCGAAAGAAATCAAAACAAATCAAAATTCACGGAATTCCCATTCGGCGTGATGGTCCGTCTTATTCAGGCAGTGCTCCTTGGCCTTGGTGCTGATGATAACATACAAAGAGCTAGATTTCAGCCAGCTAATCCACCAGCGGCAATTTTGCCTCTAAAGATGGTGGCTGAGCAGGTGGAATTGAAGGCGCCTTCTCACCAGAAGGGGCATTCAGATTAGTCGAAGCAGCCGCCTTTGCTCCGGGCACTGCTGCCGCCGTGGTTGTCTCCTTCAACCCTTCTGTTATTAGCAGCTCCTCAAAGGCTTCGCTTTGCCCTTTGGCCATGCGGTACGGCGAATGCTGGGCGTCCGGAAATGAGCCGTTGGCGACTTCTTCGCAGTACTGCGAGAGACCCGCGTGCACAGCGGCCCCAACGTCGGCAAACTTTTTGCAAAACTTGGGAGCCGCTCCGTACACAGTACTACTCATGCTGCTGTTGCTACCAATATTGCTGCTGTTGTGGTCTGCGGTGCTCAAACTAGGGTGGTCGCGGAGGCCAAGCATGTCGTGAAACACTAGCACTTGCCCAGAGGTGGCCCCACCCGCGCCAATGCCAATGGTCGGCACTGTGAGGGCGGAAGTCACCGCTTCGCCCACTTCGGGGGGCACGCACTCTACCACTACGGCGAAACAGCCGGCGGCTTCCAGGGCTTGGGCTGCCCGCACCACCTTGAGGGCGGCCTCTGCGGTGCGGCCCTGCGCGCGAAACCCCCCTGTAGCCGCGGCGTGCTGGGGGGTGAGGCCTACGTGGCCGACCACAGGAATGCCGCACTCGACAAGTTTGGCCACCGCAGCGCAGCACGCGGGCGAACCGCCTTCGAGTTTGACAGCACCCGCGCCGGCTTCCTGTGAAAGGTAGCAAAATGACCATGTCACCCAAAAGGATAAGTGCACGAAAGTTGGCAGTGTTTACCAACGCTGAGCTCAATTTTTTCCTATTTTTACACTAGCTGCTTTGTTTCTTTTATCTTTTTCAAAATTAGTTCGTTGATACACATTCAGGCGCACACACCTTCACAAGCCGGTGTGCAGATGCGAGTGCCTGCTCTGGCGAGAGCTCATAACTGCCAAAAGGCAAATCTGCAATGAGCAAAGCCCGAGACACACCTCGACGCGCAGCGGCACAATGGTGCACCATCTATCATAGGAGCAAAAGAAAGCAATACTTGAAAGGCACAACAAGGTAGTCCGCACAAAGGTAGTCTCCCTCTTTTTCTTACACCAGGTAAAAGAAAAAGGGGTTGTCTATCTTGCTCTGTTCCCTCCTAGTACCTGATCCAGAGTCACCGGTTGCGTGGTGGTCATTCCGAGCTCGACCATCCCTAAAGAGTCGCCTACGAGCACCATTTCCGCACCACTCGCGTCAACGGCTGCCGCCATGGGAGCACTGTAAGCAGTCACCATGCGGAGTTTGGCGCCATTTTGGTGCAAACGGTTCATGTCCAAAGCTGTTAACGGTTTCCGGCTACTATTGGCAGGCTTCGCAGCTGTTGCAACAACACTTTTAGGGCTACCACTCGACAACATGCAGTTATCCCTGCCATTGTCGAAAGAGAACGAGCTGCTGCTGCTGCTGCTGCTGCTGCCTTCACTCGTTGCACCCCACGGCAAGAGCGTTACATTGTCAATGAGGCGCGCGCCCGCGGCAGTCACCACTGCTAAACTCAATACTGCACCATGCCCTGGGTCGATGTAACCGTCTGCAAAGTTGTCGTCGCCGCTGCCCACTTCAATCATGCCATCGCGCGAAGCTATGGACACGTACTCTACGGTAGTAATCAAAGGCTCTTCGGCTAAGACCGTACGAACCGCTGCCTCTACCACGCTTCGCGGCACGCCACGCTGCTGTGACAAAAAAGCTCGCTGATCTTGAGGAGGCCTGGACATGATCTCAGCACCAGTTGCTATCGGAACTTCACCAACTGCTGAAGTGGCCATGTTGGAAGCTTCCGACTGCCGATCGTTTCGGGCCAGAGCAAGCGCGGCGCGGCGGTACACTTCTGCTCCCTGCGACAGAGCTGCAAAAAGCACTGGTGCAGCGCTTCGCTCCGCTGGAGATAGGTAAGCGTTGCGGCTGGACAAAGCAACGCCATCAGACGCACGTGATGTCGGGACCTTCATTTGTTTGTAAAAGCACAAAAAGTTGAATAGGATAGAACTTAAGGTATTCTTCGAGCAAATACTCAAGGCATTGGACACTACACTGCTCTCGCTGGCTGTCCTGCCATTAAAAAAATGGATGAATCGCTTCCACGTGTGCGCGTGAGGATTTCTAGCACTTTCCTTATTGCATGCCCTTACCTCAACCAGCTCGATGGGCATGCAAAGGTCACGGATCAAGGTGCGAATCGCTGCCACTTGTTGCGCGTCCTTCGCGCCGAAGTATACTTTATCCGGCTGAACCTATTGTCCAACCGCGATATATATGATTCAGAAAGAGACGTTACTCTCAAGCGAAGTAATATCTCGAACTCAGGTCTTCAATGAGCACGAGGCTAACGTTCAAGAGAAAGAAGAATCAGGTCACAATGATAGGTAGATTACGATATCCGCCATCTCATGCAGATCAGACAAACTCTGAAAAGCATTTCTAAAATTGCTCATACAATATTGAATAGTTTCGCGCATATTGTAGCGACGCCTTTGAAAAAGTGAGGCCTAGCTCGAGATTCCCCGCCGCCGCTGCTGCCAAATGCGTCACCGAGGTCCACCACTGTGTTGCTGCCGGGCGGGTATAGCTCAATGGAATCGCTCGGCGCAAGAACGATGTCAGCTAGTCCGCGCAATAATTCTAAGTCTTCGTTGAGCGTCCGCGGATACTTCGCGAGATCCTCGTGCGCTGCGAATTGTGTAGGGTTTACGAATATGGAAACAACAACCTGCTTGTTCTCTGCGCGTGCTCGCTTTACGAGAGAGATGTGGCCTGCATGCAAAGATCCCATGGTCGGCACAAATCCTATCGAGTCTTGGATCTGAGCACGGACACTTCTAAACTCTGCGGTCGTTGTGACGACCTCAGGCAGCGGCGGCAGCTGAGCAGAAGATATGGCCCTGCGAGAATAAAGAAGAATCCTTGTTCGACGTGCAGAAATTGAAAGCATTCTAGAGGAGCGTACTAGAAAAATCGTCGTCAATGTGATATTTACTTATCCAAGATATTATAAGCTTGATAGAGATATCGATTGGAATGCTGTTGTAGGTATTTGGGCTGAATAGCTGCCAAGAAGATGCGATACCATTTACACGAACATTGCTTGCAGCGTGTTGTTGGTGCAGCTTCAAAAAAAAACGAATCATCTGTCCAAATGTCTTCTTTCTTCTGCGGCAGGTTTTTTGTCGCCAGTACTCGGGATTAAAATCGGGGAAGGAACTTTTACAGAGTCTGTAGTACGGTACCGTTCCATTTAGCTTTCTCATCAGATTTCAGTCTGAGTACTTTCTCTTTTCCCTGCGACAGCCAGCAGGCAGCTAGCAATACAGGATCTACTACACTTGAAAAGAAATCCCCATCATGTGGTATTTACTTTTTCTAATATCATCATTCACAGGAACATTCTGCGCTTTTGCTTCATCATCATCGTCGCCTCAATGTTGCAGTACAAGAACAGATCCCGTTCTAAAGAAAACGTCAGCAAATAAGCGTCCACTATATGGCCCCCTTTCATGGTATGCGGATTCTTCTACCTTCGTAGACGCATTGCTTAAACCTGGTGACCGATTCGGAGCCCGGCCAATTCTTGGAGACGCCAGCCGATTGCGCTCGTCAATTCAACAGGCTTTGGACTATAGTGTTACAGGAAAGGTATTCAAAGTTGTTATTCTCGGTGGCAGTCCAGCCGCGGGTGGTGAATGTACGAGTAATCTTCAATATTTGCTGCCTGGCTGGACAAACAAGATGAATTCAAGCGAAATGAATAAATATAGGCGTGAAAACGTCTTAGGAGCAGTGCCAGGAATTGTCGATGCGGGCAACTTCGCGTTTTTTCGCGCGGGTGGGCCGGCAGGAGGGCGTGATAGAAAGGATGCTGCATCTCTACAAGGAGATGTGCAGCTGTGTTCTTGGTCAGCTCGTCTTGCGCGGTATATGGGCGAGACATTATTCGCCGAGCATCGCAATTTTGTCGTTTTCAATGGTGCCGTGGGTGCAGCTGACACCACTTACCACTTGATGACTGCACATAATAACTTCGAGGAGAGATTGACGTCATATCCCCCAAATGGTACATGGGCTCATTTCAACCAAACTCTCGACGAAGATGTTGATTTGATCCTTCTTGATAATACTGCAAATGATTATCAGAGCAAAAATAAGAATGTCGGTGCCGAAGATCATATCGGAAAGCTAGAAGCACTCGTTCGGTACTTTCTATCCCTTCATCATCGGAAAGCGGGCTCAGCTCCAACTGTAGCATTGGTTCAAGTTCCAGCAACAAACAGCTTCAACGAAGCTCAGGGAAAGCTTAGTTGGAATGGTGTTCCTCACTTTCATGCTCAGCAGCGTGCTCTAGCTGACATGTACGGATTGCCCGTGGTTGACACTGTCATGGATAACATTGAAATGCCTGGCATCTTAGATAATCCCCGTATCCAGGGTTGGTTAACTGGTGCTGCTGACACAGAACAAACTGCTCGAGAGCGGCTTAATTTCATTAAGTCATTGTCCATGCATCCTCTTCTAAAAAGTATCCTTACAAAACCAGGAGCAGGTTCAAGAGGCTTTGGGCACTACAACGGAGCGTATCATGAGTGGGTGGCAGCTACTGTGTTCTATGCTCTTTTGTTCCCCTCCCATGATATTGCTGCTGCAGAAAAGGCCGTAAAACCGCTACAATTTCCAAAGGATCCTATTCATTATAATTGTGCCACTACCAATGATAATGGAAGAGGTGCTGCTTTGTGCCATATTGGTTCTGGCTCCGTGTCTCTTTTCAACTTTATGGATCAGCAATGTGACCCACTATCTCCAAAAGGTGCCTCAAGATTGATGTGCAAGTCTTCCGATGTGCCTGATGCACTTGTAGATCCAGTCGGCTGGAAATGGGGGAGCGACGTGTCTGGAAAAAATGGTTACATCAGCTGTGATGGTCCAAGTTCTGAATCTGGTGATACATTAGGCAAGAGTTTGGCGATGACTGTAAAGTGTGAGCTAGGGGACCTAATTTTGGGCTATTTGAAGAGTTACGACCGCCGCATGGGCTGTGTAGAAGTGATTGCGCGCCGCCCACCATTCTTACGGTCAATAATTGTGGATGCATGGGATCCATCAGTTCATGAGTCAGTATATTCAATGGCCATACTGCCAGGCCTTGACCAAGTTGCTGAGAACTCGACCAGTTCGAAAGGAGAAACTTTTTGGACGTGGTCAGTCGAAGTGGTTCCAGTTGAATGCCCTCGTGCACAAGGCTCAACCAACGCTTCTAGTGGACATCTTTCCTCACACCAGATCGACATTATCAAACAGCATAAAGTCCAGTCGAAAGTGATTGGCGCCGCTGCTGCAGCAAGAGCGTCGCATATTGACCCAGTTGCGTGCACGGGAAGGAAGTTTAAAGTGATGACGCTAGCTTGTACTTGATTTCTTCAAATTTCGAATAAGCAATTTTGATGACAAATTCTTTGTATTTCTAATTCAAGAATAGTGATTTTGCACGAGCTCATGGTGCTGTACTTGTGCCACTGAAGTGCTGCTTGTGATATACTGGAGTTATCAATTTCTACAGAGGAATATTTCATTGCCACGGGGCGCAGAAGCTTACACGATTTATCTTTGCGCTTTCCATGCGCGCTTAAATTCACTTGATTTTACATTGGAATCTTCTGCCACTCGCTTAGCGCTAGCTAAGGATTCACGTCACGTGAGACTTGAATTTAGTGCAAATGAGGCAAAGACATGAATCATTCACAAAAATTGAGAAGTCCCCAATCTGGAAAAGAAGATGGAGCAATCACAACGACCCTGAGGTGGTTTGAAAAAATAGAGGCGTCCAACCCAAGGCAATTGTGCGAAGTAATCCTCGTGAAATATCTATCGTTGATAAATAGCCCGTGCATTGGCTTAAATATTTAGGACTTATTAAAGCCCCAAAAAAGAACTCATTTGACACGGGCCCTAGACCCCCCGGACTGGGCATACAGGGGGTTTTCGAGTGAACATGTTTTGATTTGATTGAAATTTGCTTCCTGCGTTTTTATCGAAGCTGGTCTGGTCGTTGAAATGGTAGTGTTTGAGGCAGCGACTTCAGGGCAGCAACCTCGTTGAGTCTTACAACATATCGCCTTAAAAGGTGGTGATTTTAAAAGTTCAGATCATCCCGGAAACTGTTATTCACTCGCCCTATGCGTCCGTGTTTGGAGGCTTACACCTTGGTCGTTGTGTTATTGGCGGTTCACTGTGCTCTCTCAGATGTCCACAAATTACACGCTATAGACTGATGAGCTCAAAAGTCATCTCGGGCGACTTCCAAAACTCTTAGGTATGTACACGATTCATTCATTAGTTGCGCCGGAATGGCCCACAGAGGTCTTGCGTTGCGAGGTTACTAAAATGAGTTCGTTTTCTCAAGCACTCCATTGCCGTCTTTTTTGCCCTTCAGGCGCTGGTTTAGGTCCATGATGTGGAGGCTCATGCGTGAAAGTGGCTTAAAACATCTTCTATGATACGTTGATAAAACTCTGCCAGCTGACCTTAGCCTAGGGCGATTCTGTCCCACTGCAGCTGACCCGTACTGTTATTATGTCGCCCCCGAGCGCACTGACAGAGCAAGCACTTTGCGGTCCATGGCATTGGTTGACGACTATATAGGTGACTTAAAGAGCCCAATCAAAAGTTGTCGTAGCTTTCTCCAAAATTAACTTGTTGGAAAACTCTTTGCCTCCGAATGTTATAGTCTTGAGGCCTACTTGCTGTCGCCGCCCACGAGTCGAAAACCACCCCTCTTTCGACGAGCTTGAAACCCAGAGGTACATGTTTCCGGTGTTAGTGATTTTCGTGGACCGATTGTGCTAGCCTTAGAGTCATTTGATACCATGCGAATTAATGCCCGCTGTCGAGCTAGCACCTGTTGGAGAAACGGCGCCTGCCGCGGAGCTAGCGCCTGCTGCAGCGCTGCTGCCTGCTGTCGCCGCTTCCGATGACAGCTTAATTGCAGTGCCTCGCGTTACTGCGGTGAAAATGGCTAGGTTTCAAGATAATGACGGGATTGAGCTAAGAGGGTGGTCAGCTCCTGAGTATCCGGGGTACCATATGTCGACACCAAAGGCATGCCTTTTGCACACCTCTACTTGTTGTCGCAAGCAGCAGCAACCCCGGGGTTGCCATATGGATCAGAGAGCAGGGCGCAAAGATACTTCCCATTGAAGTTGCATTACCGCCTTTTATGTACCTATTCAAGTCATCTTAACTTGCCTCTCCTTAATCGAGGCTACTTTAGTAATAGGGTTGTGGATGATTTTATAAATCTAGATTCGGTGCGGTGTGCGGTGGCTTCGTGGTCGGTGATGGTGCGTCGTCCGATTTGTATTCCGCCTTACGAGTGCATAAATTTCGAATTCCTAATTGGTACTAAGCGATAAAGAATAGGAAGTTCAGTGAAGTTACACGTTATTCGCTTGTGTGCGATAAGGGCGGGGGTGGGTTGGGAATGTGTCTTTTGGAATTTAAATATTTATAAGTAAAAGCACAGCAAGATTTGCAAGAATCCTCGGACTACTTCCAAAAAGCATGACGACAAGAGCATGATTCTTACGCCTATACTCCAGAATAACAATTAGGGAATTCACCACCTGCCCTGTCTATTTACGAAATCATACCGCCGCGCAAGCGTGCTTCGTTGGAACTGCGTGGTAAATTGTGATTGCTCTGCGCAGTGACCTCTTGCTTCTGAATACGCACCATAAGGCAGCTACTTGTGCATTGCAATAAAACTTCAATTATTTCACAAACAAGACATGTGTCTCATTTCAGCTTCTGCTGAGAGCTTCTGCACAATTCTGGCACTTAGTCCTCCATTGTTCGTGGTGGACCTAGCGAAAGCTGCGTCATGCATTGCCCTCTTGTAAGCCAATTAGCCACCACAGCAACTGTCAAGGCAGAAATTAAGGATTGCTGCAAATCTAGCTATGAATCATGGGCTCACTTACAGCAGCTTTCCGCCCCGTGCGTCATTCCTTGATAGCAATCAACCTGTGTTTTTTTCAGGAACAAAAATCAGCGACAACAACATGTTTCTAAACCTCACATGGACGCTTTATCAGGTGGAGTATGCTAATAAGAATATCTGGCCCTACTCTTAACATTCAACTGTTCTTAAAAATACCTTCACGTTCTGGGAATGACATCCCACTGGCTGCTGTGAGGACAGGTGTGCTCTTGAGGCAGTGCTTGTGCTTGCTTCGACTTGCTCTTGGACCTTCTTGGCACACCACAGTTGAGATTTTCGACAGCGGAACACCTTGCGAGTGATTGTAGCAGTGAATACCTCGACATTCCTAACTATCATTGTCCTTAGCGGCGGCTCTATCGGCTGCTATCACTCATTTTGTTCGAAGCTATCTTGAAAACGCTAGGGATTTATTTTTTTCGGCAGTGTAAATGTACTATATTAGAGCTAATTATTTTAAAACCCCAGCTCTAGAGTTTTTTTTGTGGATTTTGTGCTTTAAAGGTGCTTATAGGTACCGTTTTGGCCCAAACAAGGGCATTTCGCCTCTTTCCGTCACCCAAATATACCATCGGAGAATCAAAATTGCCCATAGCTCACACTTGAAAATTGGACCTATCTGGGTCCGGGGGGTCTATTCAAAGTATTGAGAGAGGTAAACGAGTCCGCATGGACCCCTTTGCAGCAGCTTGATCTGAAATTTGAGAAACGTTGATTGCTTTTCTCGGATGTTCCCAGGAATACAACACCTCTAAATAACCGATGACCGTTTACATCCAAGGGTAAGCGGAAGAAAGTATGAGGTTGGAATGCTCATGATAACACGCAACGTTGATGCTGCTGCTGCCTTTAATTTCGTCTCACCTCGTTTCCCGACTACCGTTTTCCGGATTTGTGATCAAGCTTCGCTAACTCAAGGTCGTTAGATGCGGCTTCATGGCCTTTGTCGTCTGCGCCGAAGCACGCGAGCAGCGCCATGAGGCCCAGCATCGACGACACGAAGCTGGAGAGCACCACCATGGTAATGAAGCACCCGAACAGCGAAAACCAAAGCATGTCGCACATGAACAGGGCAATGCAGGCCACGAGAGTAGTCCACATTCCGGACGTCACGCTGACTCCCATTTCCCGGAGCGCGCCACGCACTTTATCATCCGCGCTGCCCGTCTGGTGGTTGAACGAGTGCACCAAGTGCAGCAAGTAATCCACTGACATGCCGCCTGCGATGGAAATGTCGATGGCCTCCAGCAAGTTGATTTTCCAACCGAAGATCACCATTTCGGCAAAGACGAGCGAAATAATGCTGTACAAAACCACTGCGGAGAGCACTGTGACACGAAGATTGCAGGTGATGAGCAAGATCACGATCACTGCGAGCACGAGCGACCCAACCATGTTTTCAAAGCTGGAGGCTGCCAAATAGCTTGCCAGCGCCATCATTCCAAAGCTGCTTGACGTTGCCATCCCGTAGCCGCTCAGAGCAGGCGCTGCAGCTTCGGCGGCTTCCAGGGCCAAATTGGCATTCTTGAGCAAGGTTTTCATGCGCTCGTTGGGGTGGCCGTCTTCGAGGAAATCGAGCACCGTTTCAAAGGTTGCGAACGTGAAGTAAATTTGGTTGCTCCCATCCTCGCTGTTGATGGCATACCCCGTGAACTCAGGGTACGCGCCGTCAATCGTGTCGTCTCTCCCGTAGGTTTCTGAAAAATTCATCCAGCTGAACGGCGTGTTCCAACTCGGAGCTTCAACCCACCATGCAGCTGCCGTAGCAAGGTCGTCGCGGTTCTCGAAAGGCCAATCTTCGTTGCACGCGGGGCATGCAACGCACTTTTCTTGATAGAGGCCGGAGCACGTCGCCAATTCTGCTTTGGTGTAGTTCGTTCCACCGAGCCACTGTTGGAAGTGCTCCGTCCACACGAAGCGTCGGCTCGATGCGTCCGCTTCACCGAGCTCCACTAGTTTGGCCTGAAAGGCATCGACGGCAGCCT
>Ga0307931_1002106_pt1 | contig 12844 bp, 3 predicted proteins | sample OrgLakmetageno47_FD_201816 | JGI IMG/M metagenome (GOLD analysis project Ga0307931, IMG submission 201816) | Saline water microbial communities from Organic Lake, Antarctica - #47 | ecosystem: Environmental > Aquatic > Non-marine Saline and Alkaline > Saline | place: Antarctica: Organic Lake... | reverse complement strand
GAAAAGTAACTCCTTCGTAATGGCTGATTGACCGACAAGTGCGTCGAAAGTGATGCCGTTGACAATGAAGGAGCAGGCGAGCTCGAAATGGGAGCATTTGCGCCTGCACGCAATTCTTCAATGGCAGTAAACACTGGATGCGCCGCAAAGACTGCAAGCGGAATTGTAGCCGTTAAGACTTCTGTACCAGGTTGGTCAGTCATCGCAGACGAATTATCAGGGGCAGGCGCAGTGTTGAGAGATGGCACAACTGGAAGCATCTCCCAACCAAGATCGAGATCGAATACAGCTTCATCTGCGCCACAACTGAAACGGCGCAACAAAAACGGCAAGGACCAAATATAACGGTCAACAGCGCCTCCAGGGTTTAAAAATGGCTCCAAGCCTACACTTCTACCATCATGCTCAACGCTTTCCCCACTCGCTGCTTTTTTCTTCACGTTCTCCAATTGTTCAAGCTCAGTCCCAAGTTCGGCTTTGAAATTCTCGATGGCTTTCACCGCTTCAGCAAAGTCATTTTCTTTGGTCAAGACCACACCATTAAGCGATTCGCTTGAGGGCGGTGGTAAAGGACTGCCACAAGCGCTACACACGACACCACCTCCAAAATTGTCGGGCTCATTCAAATAAGTGCACACGGTACATGTAATACCACGCGCGTCTTCCACTGAAGCGTTGCTCAGTGCCCTTTTGGCTTCCTGCAACTCAGTTGATACGGTTGTCAGCTTGCTCTCATGCTTTGCTATCTGTGTCTTCAACGTTTCAGCAGCGCTTGGAGCAGTCATGCCAACCACTGCAGCAAGGATCGCGTATACGATGTAAGGAGACGTGTCGGCACCACTACCTCCATTGGCCCAAGGGCCACTGTGCCACCCTTCAAGCAAGCTAGGGTCCAGATCAGCGAAACCTGTTGTTGGCGCCGCAAGCCGGGCCGCTTCAGCGGCGGCTTCAAAGCGCACTTGAAGTTCTGTCGGGCCGTCAGGCTTACCTGACGACACTACCCATGTCGTGCTTCCGGTCTGTACAGCAAACCAAGCAGCTGCACACCGCACGCAAACGCTGAAACCATCGTCAGAGCATACACAGAGCGGGGCTGCGCACTGCCTCCCTTGATTACACAAATGGCAGTGCCACTCTCCATCACTACCTAAGGTATTCGCTGGAACGTTTGTGCGAAAATCGACAGAGCAAACAGTGGAAATGCCCAGCGACTGCATGCGGGGTAGGTGAGAGCGCACACGATCGTGATTGACTCCCCAAAAGGGTACATCGGCGTAAGATTTGCTGATGCGCAATTCTTTTAGACCAGGATGAGGAGCGAAGGGTACGATTGCTGCGGCCATGTTCTGAAGGAAGTCGGATGGTAGGACGATATATGGTTCGTTGTCATCATGCAAAGTGGAATGTGGCACCGCCACGCAACCTCCGAGTTGCACAAGAGCCCTCGCCAACATTGGCGATGGGGTCGCGTAGGCGCAGAGATCACACCAAGTAACAACTTCCACATCAGTAAGTGCCCAGGAGCGATCAATCGCACGAGGCAGTGATACGTCAATGATTCCTGTCTCAGCGTTTACACGGTGCCAAACAATGTAAGGTGGTGGGGCTGGTGGTATATAACTTGGATCTTCTGGTTTATGCGGTAGTATTGACGCATCTACGACTCCCCAGACATCACAAGGGTGCTTCTTTTCAGCAATCGCCGAAGGCCCTCCCCAATTCTCAGGATGACGCCATCCAGATTGAGGGCGAACAATGCTATGCAACCATACGCGCTGCTTAGCGAGAATGTCAAAGTATTCCAACCATTCGGCTAACGACCGGACGACGGGAGGTGCTAATATTTTGGTTGTTTCCACATCACTTGCTCCAGCTGCTAGCTCACTACCGAGACGTTCCTCAGCATCTCGATTAGAAGAAAGCTTGGCGGTAGCACTACAGATATTGAGACGAGTTGAAGATGGTACAGCGCGCAATTTATCAAAGTCTTCAAAAGTAAAAACCGTGCACCGAATACCGGAAGTGCGCAATTCCACGCCTACACCTGAGGGCATACTGAAGTCCCGCTTGATTTGCATCACTTCAGCAAGCTCTCCACCCTTCCGGAGCACTTGACTTTGCACGCCCAGTCGAAGCGGCATTAATGAGGTGGGAGCCCGAGCTTCGTCGGCCAACCTTGAAGTAATCTCAGATGATTGACTCACAGCAGACGATTGCATTTCTGGTAGAATTGACTCTATTGCAGATTCAATCGTAGTCTCTACTATTGTTCCGACACGCCCGCTGCTGCTGCTGGCATTATTGTCCACATTGAGAGCTAGACCTTGAGCCCCTTTGCACAGCTTTAGGCGGGGGCCCTTCTTCACGCCTTGTTGCTCTAATACAACGTCAGCATCGCCCGATGCAATTTGCTCCAAGCTTACGACCCCTGCACTTGCTAGTACACCGCTCATTTCACTCAGCCCGAACTCTTGGAGAAGCGCCGTGGCTTCACTCGATATTGACAACGCCTCTGACTCCGTTGGCATCATCGCAGCGCCAGCTACGGGCTCATGTGCAGGCTCTTCTTTACGCCAGTCTGTCGGTATCCCCATACTTTCTTCATCGCTGTTGCTGCTGGCCTTGGATGAAAGTTCAACACGAGATGGATGATCGCTGGAATTGCAGTTCACCCAACGCCCATTCTTTTTGATCATTTTGCTCTTCTTGAGACGAAAGTCATTCTTGACGACTTTAGTAGATAGCAACCCTAAAAGCGTCTCCTGTGCGCCACCTTTATCAGCGGCTGCTTTCTCTGCAGTTGTCATTTTGGAAGCTGTCTTCTTCTCAGTTGACGCTTTGATTTTCGCAGCAGATTTCAACTCGATGGCTGCTTCTTTAGCTGCTTTTTTTTCAGCTGCTGCCTTCTCCGCTGCTGCCTTCTCAGTCGCTGCTTTCTCAACATATACTGCCCTCTCTATCATCTCAGCTTCTCTTTCACGAGCTGCTTTTTCAGCTGCTTTTCTTGTTACAGCCAAAGCTTTTCTTTGTTTTTTAGCTGTTGCCTTCTCCACTGCTGCCGTCTCAGCTTGTGACTTCACGGGCGCGGAAGTCGTCTCCTGAATTGCTGCAGTGCCTCGATGGCTCGTGCATTCAAAGAATGAAGTCGTCGCCGTTGCACTTGCAGACGCAGACGCAGGAGGTGCAGCCTCAGCTTTCTTTCTTTTGAAACGTGCAAGTTTGATGCGAGGGCCGCGCTTCCAACCACCAGCTACAAGAACTTCGTCACTCGCTGCCAGCAAATCAGCTGGGTTCATGATCCCAACCCCAGCCAATGATTTCCAGGTGTTTTCTGGAATACCTACCTCGATCAAAAGCTCAGCCAGTGCTGCCAACGGAGCAGCTGAATCATTTCGCCCTTCATCCTCTCCTCCATCCGCCCTGCTTGTATTGTGATCAAGGCCTGGAGGTCCAGCAGCAGCTGCGCCACTTCCTTCTGTTGCCACAAAAGCAGGGTAATTGGCCTGGCGCCACGTCAAAATTTTGGTCCTCGCGTCGTGTTGCATACCCAAGTTAATTAGATCAGCGTCGCAACATCTGGCAAGTGCATCCACTGTAAGGACACCACCTATACTCAGCGATTCTTCCGCACTGCTTGCTCCAATCTGCATTAGCAAAAGCTGCAAGTGTGCGTCGAGCAAAACTTCCTCAGTGGATCCTTGTGCATTCAACTCTGAAACTTGCACATCGGAACGCGTCGACCCAGCCCCTGATGCGCCAGCGCTTCCAGAACCTTGACTTGCCGATGCCTGGGCGCCGATAATGCTCCCGCTGCTACTACTTGTGGAGGTTTGTTGTGCCGCAGCCCACTCCAGCACCTTGAGCCTTGGGCCTTTCTTTATACCGTGCGCAGAGAGCACCGCGTCGCTAGCTTTGGCCAAGTTGTCGAGCGTCACGCATCCCATGCTAATCAAGCTTGTGATGGCATCATCGTCTACCCCAAACGACTCGAGCAACGACCGCATAGCGCCCTCCTCAGTGCCATTATCGCTACTGCGAGTACTATTACTTCTGTTGCTATCACTGCTGAAAAGAGCAGCAACCGTAGGCGATGTTGTGCTTGGAACGGCTCTCGTGGCCACATTAGACGAAGTCAGTGAACCTCTAAGAACAGCTTCTGCTTCAAGAGAATGGTGCCAAACGGGTGCATCTGGCTGTGCTGTACGGCATGCTCCACAGGCCAAATGGGGGCCCGGGTTGCGGAACGTGCACACGCTGCATTCCCAGTGCACGTAAGCGGGCGCCTCATCCCCAGCCTCAACTGCACCAAAAGTAGGAACTCTTTCAGCTTGAGCTGCTGCTGATCTTCGCAAAGCAGGAGGAAAAGAGCTAGAAGTCGAAAACGGTCCAGCATTGGCGCGGCTTGACGACGAAGAAAAAGTGGTTGTTATGCCACTGCCACCGCCGCCACCGCCGCTGCCAATGCCACCACCTCCACTGCCAGGCACAGATACCACGCAATCAGTCAATGTACTGGATCCTGGTGCAGAAGCCATCGCACTAGCAACCTCAGTGAGTTCGGAGCTGGCAAAGAATTGCGGTGGCCGCTTGGGCGGAGGGCCATGGTTGTAGACGCAGTTGTGGTAAAAGCACCCCGCAGGGCGGTCCAGGTGCATGCAGCGCTTCGCTCGTGTCGCTTGCTCCCACTTGGTGGTGTAGCTTGCCTCTCCGTAAAAGCTCCGAAACTCCTGCTTGGTGTACGCGTTGCCATCGTTGGCGATGCGCCGCTGAGCGAGCTCCTCCACGCTAAAGTGCTCGCTCACGGACGGAAAGGGAGACGATGGTGCGGCGGCAGCAGACGCTGCTGAAGGCATGGTCGCAATGGGCAACGGTCGTCGAATGGTCGCAGCGTTTAACTTGGTCGACAGTGGTGTTTTCACGCCTAACAACTTTTTGAGGTCGCGCACTTGATCTTCTGTCAAAGGGCCTGCGCGAGGCAAGTCTTTGCCTTGCGCGCTGGCTCTGGTGTTTATCTTCGTGCGATCAAAGCGAATCTGTGCTGACAAGCGCCCCGCACAACTGGTGTTCAATGCACCAGGAATGAGATCTTGCCCCGGTGGACCTGCGGGCGTGAAAATGCCATGCAACGTCACCGTTCTGTAGTTGAAAAGAAAGAGTGCCGTGGAGGGGCAGATCTGACCGGAGAAAGAAAAAAAGAATAAGTGATGAGCCAGGTAACGCACACAAATAAAATAAGAGAAACAAAAAAGGGGTGCGAAAAAGAACAAGGCATGTCTAACTAGACGGCATAAAGGAGGAAATCCAGCCGAAGTACAAAGTTATGAGCGACAAAATACTTCACTCACCATATACATTTCACCCAGTCGAGCCAAACGCAAACATTGCTGCTCATTTTCATCGTTGCACAGGAAAAGAAAGCCATGCAGCTCCCCCTGAGCGAACGCAAGAAGGACGGGTGAGTATAAGAATCATTCAGAATTTGACGACAACTCACTCGTGGGCAATGCTTAAAATCCTATTCATTTAGAATGATCTCGGCATACAGCTATTCACTTTGTAAAACTAACCTCAGCAGCCATTATTGTTGAATCTATACTTCTTGAAGCTTGTGCGAGTCTTCGGCTTGACTGGGAATTCAAGGCCGACTATTCTCCAGCGTCTTGCAGCTTTCAGTTCGGGGTCAAGCGTCAAGTGCTTTTCACGTCCAAGAACATCCAAAAACATGGCGAAAACACACTCCAGAACGAACGACGACTCCACAGACGAAGACAGCGCACTTTGTATCGTTCGTAAACCTACGCACGTAAAAGTTTACCACTGGACAACATGTAACCCACCCGTGGTGTTAAGTAAGTAGGATTCGTATCTTTTTACAGAAGCCTCGGGTGGGGGGGGGGGAGGGGGGCTGGAATAAGATGGGGGGAAATCCGAAGAAAAATATCCCTCACTGGAAGGGAAGCTACTTGCGGGAGGTGAACACAAGTGTGGCCGTGAAAGTGATATTAACGCTCAAAATTGGCTCGCATGTCCTTAGAAAATTTCTGTATTTCATCTCTACCTGTTAGCATTCTAATTCCGGCCCATCGCGGGGCCTGTCTCGAATTTTCAAATCGAAGCCGCATTGTTCTGCATCTGCTTGTTCGCCCTCTGATTTCGGCCTTTCGGGATATGTGTCAAAGGGACGTGATAAACCCCTGAAACCCCGAGCCTCTGGAGGAAATATGGACGTAGGTTTACGGACTAAGACAGCTCATCCTATACAAACCACGGGCACTGCAAGGGGAAGTCATCCACGGGCACCTCAAGAACGCGCACCAACGCGCTAAGAGCACGCACTTACGCACTTGCTGTCCAGAGGTACAGACACCGAAGCAAGTTGCCCCGGATCCGAGCATCGCGCGGGCACCTGAACTTGTCTCTGATCAGCTGATCAGATCAGTCGTCATGCCGTCATCGCATCGCATCTCAGATCATCTCATCAGTGCTTCATTCCAAGCAAGCATTTTCCTAGTAAGAGTAGTGCGTAGCCTCGAGTTGTGTGCTGCGATAGGCCGAATTAATAACACAGTTGCCACTGAAAGCTTAGTACGAATGGCTTCTACCGAGCTACGTCTCAGCGACCACTTCCCACGCGTCGAGTCAAAGTGCACTAAACCTGCAAAGGTTTTCTTCGAATGTTTCTACGAAGCTTCAAAAATGAAAGACAGAGAGGTACTCGCTAGAAAATGTGAAGTAAGCCTTCGCCGATCACAACTGCTTTCGTCATTTAATTGTCACGTTTGGTGCTCATGCATGTAGGATGCAGAGGCAGGGCGCCGAGGCCTAGCCAAGTGCTTGAGTCAAATGGAGGCTTACGACAAATGCATGGTGAAGACCACTGCCAAGAAGCCAGTGGAGATGTATCGGGTAAGCCTAGCTAGTGTGTCTCTTTATTATAATTCTAAATATCATAATGTACTTCTAACATACTGTGTGCGCCGTTGGCTTATATCTTGTTGTGAAACAGGTTCAGGAAGAGTACCGAGTTCGGTCCTAATTTTGATCGCTTAGGAGCTGCTGCTAGCTGCTAGGTTTATCAGACGTACTTACAGCCCACTACCCCTTCGCTTTTCTTCTCTTGTATACTTCGAATGGGACAATTAACATTTTTGGAGTAATAAACTGACCTGATGTCGTGCATGGTGCATGAGAACGTAATCGTTCTGGGTTCTGAAGGTGAATAATAAATGATAAGGTTTTTGCCTGCTCTTCTTGGTACTTGAAAAAGAGAACTCACTAACACACTACGTGCAGCTGAGGGCAGCCTAGTAAATAACTACGCCGTTTAATGAAAGTAGAGGGTAGGGGTAAGACAACGCAGAAAGAAATCCGGATTTTCCCCCTATTTCTTGTTGTTTGTTGCGAGGTGGATAAGGGCAGGCTTCTGTTTGCTTCAGGCATTGAAAGAGAATTAAAAATCATACACCATACGACTTAGTGTTAAGAACTGCTGGTGTCTGCTGCTGCTGCGGTGCTCCGAACCGCAAGTCGCCGCCTAGGCCCTTTATCCTGATGGGACAACAAAACTCCAACGAGCTCACCAGTGCACGCGCAGTTCCGAATTTCCATGGCGCAACTACAAGTCACCATCCGAGGACCACTCCCCGTCGCTGCTGTCGCTGTCACTGCCGCCGCCCACGCCGCCGTGTCCAGACGACGCAATGGCCGTGCGGCGCTGCTCCATGGCCATGGCGAGGGCGCCCGCTAAACCGCTTGGCCGCTTGGCGGCAGCAGCCGCAGCACTCGCGCTCGGCGAGACAACCTTGGCTTTGCGCAACCGAGCTTGCCCACCGCCCATCTGCAGCTCTTCCATGATGGACCGCGGCCGCGGCGTGCTTCCTGCTGGCGTTGACGCTGCTGCTAGCGCTGCCGGTCGAGTCGTAGCAGAACGCGGTGTTGCTGCTGATGCTGTTGATGCTGATGCCGTTGTTGTCGTTGTTGTTGGCGCGAGAGAGGCGCCGCCTCGCGCAGCCTGGAGCTCCGCCAAAAACGAGGCTGGCCGAGGTGGCGGTGTTGTGGCCGGCCCTTGAGGTGGCGTTGGTGCTGGTGCAGGTGGCGGAGGCGGTGGCGGAGGCACCACATTTGTGGGTGCTGACGGTGGCGGAGGTGGCGGAGGAGGGACCCCAGCAGATTCATTTTCTATTTCTAGACCTCCAACATTTCCATTGGCGGCTGGAGCAGCGACAGGTGAGCTGCCAGCAACTTTTTTCGTAGCTGTTCGCGCCGAAGAGAAAGGGTTGGTAGAACTAGACGAGGGCGGTGTTGGTGCTGACTCAGCTGAAACTCTGGGCGACTTAGGCGACGTTGCTGCACTCCGCGCAGCAAAAGGATTGGTGCTTTTACCAGCGGTGGTGGTTGCACCACCAGCTGCGCTAGCCTCGTCCTTGCCATGGCTTGGGTTAGGGTGTTCTGCCTCCGGAGCATCCGTGGCCCTGCCTTCGTCTTGTTTCGCGCGCTGCGCTACCAGTTGCTGCCCCAAGTCGGGCTGCACCGCTACTGCGCGGCCGTTTTCTTCGAGCACCGAAAAACCTCGCGCGCTGGCCGCTGCTGCCCACGCAGCGCTGTCTTCAAGCGCGGAATAGGCCTCGCGGGGGGTGAGCACTGCACTGCGCAGCTCTTCCATGAACCCAAGACCTCCTGAGCTTCCTCCTCCTTCTGCGTTCGATGCTTGCGCTGGCGGCGGCGGCGGTGGAGAAACCGACGACGTTGAAGAAGGCGCAGGCGGCAGCGGCACCGGGCATGGGGGCGATGACGTAGCACGTCCCGATCTAGTGGGCAGCGGCGGCGGTGCCACCGAATTAGCATTATTTGACGACGACGCAGTTGATGTGAACGACGGCGGCTGAGGAGGCGGGCGGTTGGGCTTGGCAGGAAGAGGCGGCGCTTCCAGGGGAACTAAGCCAAGAGAGTGCGCGACGGCCGCAGCTGCGTCGCTGGCTGCTGATTCCAACCCCCACCCACTGCTTCCGTCAGCATCATGGCCTGCAGGCGGCGGCGGCGGTGGCTGCACGGCGCTCACGAGTGGAGGCGGTGCGCGGTTCTCCTCTGTCTGCGACGCCGCGGCAGAAGAAGACGAAGCAGCAGCAGCAGCTGGAGTGGGAGGGTTACGCGCGGGCGACAAGCTCCGAAACGGTTGTTGCAAGCGACCGCTTTCGCGGGTGCCCGCACCTCCGATAGCCGATGATGATGACGCAGCCGCTTCCGAAGCACGAGTCGAAGCAGCTTTGGCCTTGCTCAGAACAGCGGCAGCCGAGGCCGCTTCTTGTGTGATGAAAGCCGTGAGTGCACGCCGCACGCCTGCACTGCGGCTCGTGCCCGGCCCTAACGCTGTCCCGGCAGCAGCTGCAGCGGCGGCAGTCATGGAGGAAGTCGTAACAGCAGCGGTGTATGCAATGTCCTCGTCTGTTCCCGCAGTTGCTGCCTCAACCTCAACTCCTGGTGCTAATAATGCTGCAGCTGGGTCGTCCGCTCGTGCAGCGCTCATATCGTTCGCTGGCGGCACCGCACCCGTATAGAGACGGCCAGGGTCCGCAATCGCAAGGATTGGGTGACCCTGCCCGGCGTGCGCCGCATTCGCCGAGCGCGCAGGCCCCACTCGAGGCACGAGGCCAGCGGTAGCGCGCCGCAGCGCAAGCAATCGCATAGGAGTCCACGGCAACAGAAACCCTGTGGCAGTGCCCGTGCGGGGCCCATCATCGTAGCCTCCTCCTCCTTCTTCTCTTACGCTAGATTCTCCAGCCTCATGGCTAGCCTCGTGATGAACTCCGGCAGTGGCATCTAAGGTAGCAGCAGCGCCCAACCCTCGCGCGTCGTGATGCATGTGCAAAGGCTGAAGCTCAACCAGCTGTCGCTCAGTGCGCGCACTTGGTGCATTAGTTCCTGGAGCAGCGGAAGCATTCAGACGGGCATCAATGTTCCGAAGCAAGAGTTGCCTCAGGTCTAGCATTGCCAGCACTAGAGGCGTCTCAAGGGACGATGTCGGCTCTCCACTTGAAGAAGCACCAAGTTGGTCTGGTTCGTTTGAAGTTGTGTTAGAACCTTCTTCTGCACTGCCTTCGCCGCTGCGGCCCACATCCGACGGTTCACCCTGGCCAATTGAGCCTTCAGGTGCAGTCTCGCTAACTGTAGCAGTACTCGACGACGCAGCAGCAGCAGTTGTGGAAGTCGAGGCAGCAGCAGAAGGCAATCGTTTCGCTTCTTTCTCCGCGTCTCCCATCGGCAAGGGGGCATCAATCAGCGAGTAATGGTGCATTAGGCCGCGTCCCACTGCCAAAAACCCTTGCAACGACGTGTGGTTCCCGTCCCAGCTCAACTCTTCCAAACCAACGCCACCCCAACGGCTCGCTTCGGTCGCAGCCGCCGCGCAGCGCCCTGGGGTGCTACTAGTGCTGCTAGCAGCTAACGTCCTGTTCCTACTACTAGCGCTGCCGCTGCCGGTGCTGTTACCGTTGTTGTTGTTGCCACCGCCGCCAGCTGCAGTGACGGCAGCGGCACGTGCTGCGAGCGCAGACGCTTGCGACGTCAAGGCATCTTCGAGCGCGATGGCGAGGGCGTCGCCAGCATGGTTTTGGCTAACGTCCAACACCTTGAGGTTACGAGTTGAGAAGAAAAGAGTTTTGTTAGAAGAAAAGAGGTAGATTAAGCGAACTGGCTGAACTGCCTAATCACCATCACGGCCGCTGCACGAACCCTACAGTAGTAATTAGTCCAAGCTACCCCCCCCCCTCCCAACACAGCGCACTTTACCCGCAAGCTGAGGTTTCCGGCGAGATGGCGCACGCAGGTGGCTGCAGCTACGCCAAGCCGGGCCCCAGACTCGCCCCGTAAGCACAGCCGCACGAGCCGCAGAGGAGTGGCGGGCACCCACACCGCTCGCAGCGCAGACGCCCACGCGGGCGCCTTGGTAGGCGTCGCAGCCGCAGCAGCAGAAGTGCTCACTCGAGGCGACGGAGACGAAGGGGCTGACGCACGTCGTTGCGGCGTAGTAGTTGAAGCAGTGACGTCACCACGAGGCGCAGGACCCAGCAGATTGCCCAAAGCAGTGCCGAGAGCGTTCGCCGCAGTTTGCCCAAACCAACGCGTGTGAAAGTCTACAGCCTGCGAATCAGGGAAGAAATAAGTGGGAGGACGGTGATAAGCACACGCATACCACATGTACGCATGTACAGGCAAGGCTGCAGCAGCAACGGAAACAACTGCACGCGTTCTGCACGCGCGTGCGCACACACATACAAGCACCAAAAAAGGAGTTCGTAAAGTGCTACGTCTAAAATCGAAAAGAAAAGGACACGTGATGCGATCGTCTACGAGGTATGCGCCAACATGTGCCTCACGAAAGCGCGTGCCTCACCTGCACAGCGCTGCCCAAGGACAGGCCAACCCAGCCCGCGAGCGCGTGCCTTTGCGTGATGGCGTTCAACACCCCCACCAAGTCCTTCTTTTTCAGCGCGCACGCGTCGAGCTTCAAGCTCGCGATCGGCGAACACCGCCGCCGACGCACCACACGACTGCTGCTGCCCAGGCTGGCGATTGGTTGCTTCCCTTGGTACGTGGTCGCAACGCGGTCTGCGGTCCAGCGCAAGTCCAGGGGAGGACACTCGTGGGCGCAGCATTTCGCCAAACAGGCGCCGAGTTTGCCCGTGCCCAACGCGTTGTTCGCCAAGTCCAGCGCTAAGCCACGCCCGCCGCCGTCTTCGTTACCCCACGACCACTCGTCTTCGGAGACAGCGACAGCGGATGCTTCTGCTTCTGCTTCCACGGTGGCGGCGGCGGCTGCCTTTGCAGTTTCTGAAGAAGAATTAGAAGAAGAAGAAGGAGGTGCCGCTCGCGTGCCGGCTAAACTTCCTGTGACCCGCGCACACAGCGCTCCCACACTCCCCATTAATGGCATCAGGAGGGCTTCTAGGCCTCGATCACTCATGGGAGAATAGTCGACGTCTCCGCTGACCCCATTGCCGCCAACCCCACTGGGCCCAGGCACAACGCCACGTAAGATCACGCTCCGCAGAGGCCCCCCAAAAGGCCAGCCAGCAGCGGTGTTTTGTTGATTGTGTTGTTGATGCGAGCGCAGGTTTGGTTGTTCCGACGAACTGTCAAAGCTGCTGAATTCGCCATTTTGAAGGGGATCAGCTGCTGTTATCTCGTCTTCTGCTACTGACGACCAGCCTTCCTTTCTTGTCTTTCTGCTGCTGCTATTTTTGCTACCGCTGCTGTTGTTGCCACCATAATAAGTTTCAGCGACGGTTAAGCCACTCCCGTCGTCGCCTTCGCCTTCGCCGAAAGGGCCCGCCGCAACACCGTTGGCACCCAGTGACGTGTGGTCGTGGTCGAAGAACGGGTCGTTGAAGAGCTTCGCGGCACCTTCGGGCGTGCCGCGCAAGAGGCCGCAGCAGCCCAAGGCCAGGAACTGGCCCAGCGTAGCAGCGGCAACGTCAGGCAGCCGCGACCCGGACAAGTCCAAAGTGTGCAGCGTGCTCGCCAGCCCCACAAGTCGAGGTGACGATGACGGTGCACTATTACTACTAGTAGCAGTCGCTGGGGCTGGTGCTGCTCCCGAAGGAGGCTTGGCAGCACCAGACGACGCACCAGGTGGCGGCGACTTCGCCTGCAACAAGGGCGGCGGCAGAGTCGCTCGGCTAGCGTCCAGGGAAGGTTTCAAACCTAGCCGGACGACAGCTGCCAGGTCAAGGTGGCAATGGGCGAGGTCCAGCACACGGAGCGCACTGGCGCTGCTCAGAAAATTGGCGGCCAGGCAGGTGCTGGCGTGCCGCCCCAGTTTGTTGCCCCGCAGCCTCAAACTCACGAG
>Ga0307931_1002105_pt1 | contig 12849 bp, 11 predicted proteins | sample OrgLakmetageno47_FD_201816 | JGI IMG/M metagenome (GOLD analysis project Ga0307931, IMG submission 201816) | Saline water microbial communities from Organic Lake, Antarctica - #47 | ecosystem: Environmental > Aquatic > Non-marine Saline and Alkaline > Saline | place: Antarctica: Organic Lake... | reverse complement strand
AACAATCACACCGGGCTCTTTTCCTGGTTTCTTGTTCACTTGGGTGCACCCGGGAAACAATGCCTGAAAAGTCCTTGTTTCGTTTCTTCCAATTTTTCGTGTTTCAACTTCTTCCCTATCAGCCACCCTCAAGCCAGCAGGAGCTGTGAGCTCCGCTAAAGTGCCCTAATATAGTTCAATCCCCAAACAACATAACTCGCCCAATCTTCAGGTGTTCTACAGTAGTGTGTAGGTTTTCCTTTTCCGATCACTCCCAAGAGAGAGACGCATAATATCTGTTCTAGTGTAGGTTTTAGGGTAGCATTTTGATTTGTCGCAACCCTCTCTGGAATCTATCTGTACTACTATCTGTAGCTACTAGCTAGTCGGAGCTCGCTAGTCTTTGAGTGTACTGGATAAGGACTTATCCAGCCCAGACAATCCCAATAAAATAAGGATCACGTCAATTCATTTTCTAAAATACTAATTATTCACGATGCCATCGACAAGCTCAATTCGGCACTGTGACATCTACGGTCCCAAGATATGGACATCTACGGTCAAATGGGTTTGATTGGTTGAAGGTGTTTCTGCAGAAAAACAGAAAGAAGGGGACTCTGATTACTTCGAGGTACACGTTGTGCGGCTCTGCTTAAACGCTTGTTCTATGGGGCGCCAGCATCATATGAGCGTGCGCCATAACACACATTAGCACCTTTTACGAACTCTATATCTGCGTGCGCATCTAGCGGCTAGCGCGCTACGGGGCTTCGCCCCTCACGCTGTCTGGCTTCGCCAGCGCCGCTCCAAATATGAAGGGGCACCGTTTCTAGCTCTCACGCTGCGCGTGATTCAATCCATGCGCCACCGATAGACAGCGCCTTGTTCCTCAACACCTTTTGTAATCGAACTATGGTAAGGTGCCAATATGGGCGCTCGCGCGCCCTAGTTTGTAACGCAAACAAGGTTGCAGTGTCGCAGCGTGTATCGGTTGTGATTTTTGAGCTATGTGCCGTTCGATTTCTGTAATGAGGTTCTGTTGTTCTAAATAAGGCTGTTAACCAATCAGAAGCATTTGACCGTGGATGTCCATTTCTGTGACCATATATTGCTATCACCCGCTCAATTCGGGTTGAAAGGTCCATGTGTTACATACTGTTGCTAAGTACTTTCACAAGTGTCTTAACTGTATTGCGAATTGTTTCCTGTCTACGGCTAGTCTCATGGCCGAGAGTTTTCTATTGGTGTGGTTGGATGTTTTGGATAGTAGAATCATCTCCCTCGCTCATCAGCTAGACGCCTTGAATGATAACTTAAATCTTGATTCCTCTGAGGATGCTATCGATGCCAGCGGCTTGCGTTACCTGGACGTCGACCACTGCAGCGCTCTGAAAGCTGGCAGCAATACTTTCGTGGCGATCTCTGGCCACCCAATTCTCTCTGAAGCATCTGGAATTAGTACAAGCGATGGTGACAGATTAGGCTTGCGCTGGCTATCGCCACAACGCGCGTCAGCAGTTCTGCGCGAAGCTTGGCGCCAACGTGACTTTTCGAAAACGTGGGATGCCGCTGCGATGGTTGACGCGGCAAACAATGCAGCGCATCTTCTTCGAGGTGCTTCCCTAAGAGAAATTGGTGACGCGTCACCTCTTTCCATGTCAAACACTGCTGTGGTTCAGTCTTGTGAGTTGACGGAGTCACGTGTGCACAACAAATGCGTAGATGGCACGATGTCGATCGAATTGTTGTGCGTCGTGAATAGTTCTATCACAGATGGCCCCTCGAACTGTGCCTTTGGGTGGTCCCCACGCGACACTGTGACTGGCACGGCGCTGTGGAGCATGATTAGCTCTGCTACATCCCCTCATTCCACTGTTGCTGCTAGTACTGTCGCTACTGCTGATGGGGTAAGCAACGGGCTACGCCTTAGGTGTGTACGCTTTTGGGACGTTAGCGCAGTAGAGTCAGCACCGCACTTGGATACCTCCCTGTCAAGGATAGCTATGAGTTCATTTAATTCCGCAAATGCATCTGAACCCAACATCACTGGTACTGAACCGCGGCTAAAACGTCCTTGGTCGACGTGGGCTAAACTGAGTGGTGCTACTGTTTGGGCACATACGACTACACCCCCACCGCTGCAGCTAGAGCTCGGCACAATTTCGAGCGGACGACCGCCACTACTTGGCAAACCACTTGTTCCCCTTCCGAATCACGTTAAATCTGCGAAGGAAATCAAAGATGGTTCGACGCCTGAAGCACCTGAAGGTGAAATTGTAAATAAAGGAAAAACAACTACACCGGAGTCGAAACTTCTGCATCTTGACCCGAGAGGAGCAACATCATTGCGCTGGCAAGGATCCTTGCACATGAACTACAAAAAAATGTGGAGAGGTGGTGGCAGCGGTGATAACGGTAGTATCGACAGTGATAATGGCAAGTCATCGAAATCCGACGAAATCTTCATTGAGGTAAGCTTGTCCTCCTTCATCACAAATTTCTTTGATCTATCTTTTAGTGTAAATCTCGATGTCGCATAAATGTTATTCCTTGCATGACAGAGGTGCATTACAGGGCAGTAGTCTTAAAGCGGTGTTCTTTTTCCTTTTTTTTAAAGCTTGACTTCTCGTGTGGCAAAACTTAAATTCGATGCACAGATCTTTGGTATTGTGTCGGAGCGCGATCGTCGCCGCTTGCTTCCTTCCCCTTTGCGGGGTGAAAATGGAAGCGGTGGGTATCGGATTGAAGGGCTCGAAGTGATGATGTCACTGCCCCAGGTAGCTTGGGCTGATGGAAGTGCTCTTAGGACACTCGCCGCAGCGTCGCCGCCTCCGTGGCCGTCCAATAACAATGGAGTCGGTGCGTGGTTGACTTCCCCCTCTGAAGCGGGTGCCATTGCGCTGACGACACTGACCCAACGCTTATGCAAGGAAGGATTACTTTTGGTCTGCCGGGCTGTACCAACAGTGACACGTTCTGAAGAAAAGGCCTGCGCAAGCAGTGTGCCTAATAAGAACAATTCGGATGCTTACGGGCCACTTCACGACGGTTACAACGGTGTAACGCATACAACCATGTCAAACGCCTCAGCTAGCTCGAAAAGTGGGCACCAGAGCAAAAATCCTGGAAGTGGGCAGTCACGGACTTCATCAAAACAAAGAAATAAACCAAATGGTCCTCCACCGCCGCTGTTTCTCGTGTTGTCACCTTTAATGAAGGCACCTAGAGTAACAAGAGATGGTACCAGCAGCGTATGCAACGTTGATCGTGATTGCTATGCGCAACTGCAGTGTACCTTCCTAGTGCCATCATCCGCGGTGAACCCTCAAGGATTAGCTGCACTTCTTTCAAGACCTCATCTTCCACTGCAACCACTGCCACCTGATAAATGCACTTCCATAAATGGCGCCACTTCATTGATGACGAGCGATGGGAGCGCAGTACCTTTGAGACAATTGGCGGTAACATCGATGCCTCGGTTGAGACTGTCTTGTGGTAAAGATGATCTTGGCCACGATAACAGTAACGGCAGCAGCGTAAGCATCAACGGCAGCAACAGCAGCGTAAGCAGTGTGCTGGGATACGTGCAGCAGATGCAAGCAACTGTGGTAGCGATTGCCACCGAGGAAGCCAATCTTCGCAGATCAAGGAGCAACACATCGACTCGACGCAAGAGCACGTCGGAGCCAGAGCGCCAACAACCAAGACGCACGGCCAAGACTCGTTTGAGCAGTGGTGGCGTAAACGATGAATCGACGACGATTGTTGCCGATGCTGAAGAAATTGAAAAGTCCAGACGCATCGCTGTTGCCAACGCAGCGCATGCAGCCGCCGCAAGTGCCGCTTGGGAGCGCCAGCAACGAGCGGCCACAGCAGTAGCAGCAACGAGAATCGCAAGGGAAGCAGTACCAAATGTTCTAGAGCCTGGTACTCCGATGCCGACAACGCACTCTGCGACTGCAACGAGTTCCGATGGATTTGCTCTAGCCACAGTTTATGCTGATGCGCCACCTGCGAATGCGCCGAATCCAGCTCGTGCTGATCTTATCGAAAGTGTAGGAATAGTCACCAGTGCAATAGGAGATGATAGGCGTAGCGAAGGCAACAGCAGTAACAATTGTTTAGACTTGCGAACATCCACGGCTGCAGCCCAATACTACTGGCATCATCGGGCGGCTTCTTCAGCAGATCAAGAACTAAGCGATAGGTCATCTTCGTTGAGTCGAGGTTCGTCTTTTGGTGTCGCTGGCAGTTCTACGAAGGCAGCTCCTACCACTGCGAGGCCATTCTCGAGAGCGCCGTCAAAAGGAGGAACGGCTAACCCTGCTGCCCGCGGTGAAACCAAGTACGCACGCGGACGAGCTGTCGCTGCAAAGGCGCGTGACGCCCTCAACTCCCTCGAATTGGCCAATAAAAACAAGGACAAGAAGGTGCTGAATTCGTCTCAGCCTCGATTGTCAATGCTGGCTCCAGCCGTTGCAACAACAACAGCAGCAACGTCAGCGTCTACATCAAAGTCCACAGCAACAGCAGCTCCTTCGGCAGCAATTGCTGCACTGGTGAACGCGAACGTTGCAGATGAAGCACAACGCCTGGTAATGCTAAAATTTTATCGATGTGAAAATAAACGATAAATTCTGCTTTTCTAGCCATTTAGCTGATTGCTCCGTATGCGTGTGCTTTACTTCAAAGTAGTTAGCGCCATGTTTGATATTTGTCATACGAGCAATCACACCTTACTACGCTGATGCCTTGCATGCACGTATTCCTGTTGCACAAAACAAAACAGAGGCGGCGCAAGGAAAGACGCTCCCGAACTTCAAAAGAAGCGATTGGCTCTGAGCGCGGAGTGCATAACGCAGCTGTTTCCTCTGCAACAGTTTCCAATATTATTCCGAGCAGCAGTGTCCTCAAGAGAAATTTGTCGACTGGTAGTATTGGAAGTAATCACTCGATTGTAGGTGGCGCCAGTCTTGATACTACAGATGCTACTACCAGCAGCAGCAGCAGTCGCCAGAGCTACACGAGCGCAGTGCGGAGCTATCCTGGTAACGCCAAGAGGAGTGTCGGTAATACCGAGCATCAAAAGTCTGCGAACAACAAGCGGTGGCGTGTCAGCAATGCTTCTGAAGCAGATGATATTCATGTCTCAACACTCGACGGTACTCGCGGCAGGAGCAACAGTACGAGTAGTACCAAGCGTCATGAGTTACATCGGAGCAGCACTGATAGTCTTGGCAGTCAAGGGTCTAGCAGAGGGCTAGTTTATCACTCAGAGGACTCAACAGGTACCCTACTTGAAGATGACGCATCTCTCGGTGGCGACACTAGTAGGAGCTCACAAGATGGCGACAATGATAGCAACGCTGGCTCACAAGATAGAGTGCCACCTCAATTCAACAGCAGCAGCAGCAGTGCAAACAAGAGAAAGCGTGGCAGTAATGGTGCTGCAATGAGGTCGTCATCGCTTTTTCCACAGCTGCGCCAAAAAGAGCTGGAAAGCCCACCAGCATTGGTATGGATTGTAGCACATCCTTTCGTCGAAATGCGCTTCAACTTTCTTCGTTTCCCTTTTTGAATTTAGCGCATTCTTGCCTATTTTTGGACTGTGCCAAATGTGTTTTGCGGATGATGATTGAATCCCACGTTGAATCCGCATACCTACTTGTTTCAGGTACGGCGCCGTCTCAGCCCGGGCAGCAACAGCAGCGGCGGCAGCAACAGCAGTGCCCATGAACAATCGCTGGCGCGTCCTCGCATCAAACTCTTCGGTGGAACAGGCACGAGATGTCCAGCAATAGGAGCGTCATCGCTACTGTCTCTGCCGCAGGTTTTGGCTTCTACTAGTACTACTGCGACCAGTGAAGCATTGCCAGTTGCTCCAGAGGAAAATACAGCAGCAGCACCAGGAGAAGTGGAAAAAGTGACATCAGAACAATATCCTTCAGCCTCGTTGCGTTCTCCGTCTAAACTCGCTCACGGTTCATTAGTCGCAGCCAATTCAGTTGCGTCCCCTGCTACTGCTGCAGTGACTGCTGCTGCTGCCACTGCCAGTGCCACTGTCAATGCCAGGGCCCTAAGTGGCAGTACTACTCCCACTGCTGCCGACCGAGCACTTCGAGGAGACAATGGTTCTCCTACCGAAAATCGCTTGTTCAATAGTCCTCACCCGACTGCTTCATTGCCTAAGCATTCACCAACTCTAGGGTCTTCGTTTTCTTCATCTTCTGCTTCTTCATCATCATCATCGATGGCGCCGCCGCCTCCACGGTCGCCGTCTCAATCTCCAGCACGGTCTTCGTTGCGCTCACCTTCTCGTTCGTTTCTGCAATCTCCCCTGCACCAAGCGTCCTCTGCACAGTATAGTAGTCCAGCAAGAGGTGCGGCATATCTTCCCGTCTCTTCGCCACCATCTCTACCTGTTAGAGGCTTTTGTCAATCGCCACTGGCGGCTACTACTGCTGCTGCTGCTCTTGCTTCAGCGGTGAATGTCACAATTAATGCAACGAACAGTGCTCTTGTATTACCGCAAGCTAGAAGCAGTGAGGTGGTGGTGGCAGAGGAGCAGAACGACATGGTACCGTTGCGAGAGCGAATCGAGGCTGCATTACATGCCTGGGCACTGGATCACAATAGCAGCTATCCAAGCAATAGTAATGATGGCATCAGTCAGAGCACCGAAGAACACAGTAGTGTTGATTTCAGGCAGTCAGTGATGACAAGTATTTCGCAAGAGCTCAACCTCGATAGCTCTCCTTCAACTACTGCTGTAGTGGACCTAATAATGGCAGCTGCCGTCGACATTATTGCAATGCGGCAGCATCTTCGCAACGTGCCTTCCGAAGCTCACAGTAATGTTAGTGCTGCCTCGGCTGATGTGTCTAGTAACGAGCTCTCATCAGGCGAACTGCAACGCCTTGTCTATCTCTACGCCGACCTTCTTGGCTACTCTTGATATCGTTTGCTATCTAATTGCCCATGTAGCTATTCTATTCGTTCTGATCCGAATGGGCTTTTTTATAGGTAATTAAATAGGTAATGCCTTTCCTTAAATTTTCTTACTTTTTTTTTTTTTTTTTTCAAAACGAAGCCAAGGCGAAATTATGAATTATCGAATATCGAAATGGCCGCCACCACCACCAAGCAATTTCCATGCCTTATGGTATTTCCTATCTGGTGCTCTTATTCCGTTGGTCTTGTTATAGAGCTATTGTTGTTACGTGGCATCATGCCATTATGCCGGTTCTAATAACTAATAAGGGGAATTCCTTACTCCTGGTTTCTCGTTGCGCGGTCGCGAATCATTTCAAGGGAAAGCACCGCTGCGTTCTACAACTCGATGCTAGAGGACGAATGATTTCAAGAGCAGAAGAAAAGTCCGTGTTGTCTCTGTATTTCCTATCGCTTGCTGCTGATCAAGTACTTGGCGGCAACCAGCCCCGCGGCTGCACCCGCCGTTAACGCCATCATGAGCTGAACTCGGTGCACACCACTGCTTGACGTCTTCGCGGTACCTTCTACACGTTGCTGTTGTTGTTGCTGTTCTGACTGCTGCTGCTCTTTGAGGAGGCGCACTGCGAAATAGTGGGCGCCTCGTTGGCCGAGTTGCTCGTCCAGTACCGCATAGACCGGTACTTTCAGAATCATTCCGCTGAGCCGCCCTTTGTCACGAAACGCCTGCATGAACCCGCTGTGCTCACCCTCCAGGTGCTTGAGGTTCTTAGGGGTCAGGCCACCCGCGAGAAAGAGCCCCCCTGTAGGCAAATACTTGAGGGCTGCATTGCCAGCTTCGGCTCCATAGGCAGCTACGAAGATGGCCAGTGCATGCCTGCAAATGACGTCGGTGGCAGCGTAGTCCGAAACGACTTTACCCTGCAGCGAGAGAGGGTTGGTATATTTAAAGACACGGAGAGAATAGCCACATTTAGCTTTTAAACGTTAAAATGTTTCGACGAATTGGCCTGGTAACAAGTTACGAAAAAGGGTTGAAGCAATATTCTTTCTCTTCTGCTTTTTTTTTTAAATTGAACACTACTACTATGTAACCTGTAAATCGCCCGCGGCTTGGAAAGCTGCGACCACTTTCGGATTCACGTCCGCTGCGTGCGACGGGTGTTGCACGAGAAACTCGAAAATGCTGGCCAGGCCGCGCCCGCTCACGACGCGCTCCTCCTGTATGGGGCGTGGGAGTGGCACAAAAAAATATGAACGAAAAGAGTGCTCACGTGAACAAAAAGTCAAAAGACATAAAAAGAATTAACGACAGCAAGTAGATATTAGAAATGCTATCATTGGATGTACGTCGTGCTTGGTTAAGGAGTGATCGCGGATAAAACGATATATAGAAGAAATGTGAGCACTCGTATCCTTTGCAGTAATTCTACCGAAACGCGGTGCTTCTGGCCGAATTTGTCCATGAGAAATTGCTGGAGTTCAAATTCCAGGGGTGACCGCGGGGCGAAGTCGGAATGACCGCCCTCGGTAGGGTAAGCGGTGTAATGTTCCATGTCTCGAGTGCCTGCGGGGCTAGTCAAGAAGCATTCCCCGAGCCCCGTGCCCGCTCCAACGCAGGCAATCGGCGCACCTACTACGGAGCCCGCGCCATCCTGAGCTGCCTGAAGCAGCTTCACGTCTTTGGAGTTAGCACTCAAGTCTAGGGTTAAAATGCCGTACCCACTAGCAACGAAGTCGTTCATCAGCACCACTTGCTCGATGTCCATCTCTTTCGAGAGCGCGTCTCCATCGATGCTCCAGGCGTTGTTGGTGAACTCGACACGGTTGTTGGCTACCGGTCCTGCCACGGCAATGGCAGCTACACGCACGGCGCGGGCTTCGGCAGATGATGAGGAATCGAACGCCGCGGCCAAGAAGTCGCGGTAAAGGTGGGTGAACGTTTTGCCTGCCTTGGCGTAAGCTTCGTTGCTGAATTCAGCTTCGTATCTTAGGGTCCCCGGCGCTTTACGACCAGTCAGACAGATTCCTTGCACATCTTTGCTTTCAACGGAGTGCACTTGGAGCCGACTGTTAGTGCCGCCGCAGTCTGCGACTACCACGAGATGAGGCATTTTAAGCAGATTATTGGCCTCTGCAGGACGGGTGTATGAATGATGGGTAAAACACGGAACACGAAAGAAAGCATGATATGATAACCGACGACAGCTCAACAGCAGCAGCAGCCCAGCCAGCCAGCAGCCAGCCAGCTTGAGAACTCTTCTGCTTCTCTTCTGCACCAATGAGCAACAGCCAAAAATCTAGGGCATCACCGCGGCCCTTGAAATAGTTGAGATGGCCAAGAAATACGTACAAAAAATGTATTCGCGAGTAGGCGTGCTCCTTAGCCTTGTGGCTGCAGGCTGCTATGCTTCCTCGTTAATACCTGCGAGCGATATAATTTCCCTCGGCACGTCCCCATTAGCCAGCGTAGGTCATGGTGCCGTAGACTCCGAGCTTACTGTCTCCGGACTTTCCGGCGGTGCTTTTTTCGCCGTGCAGGTTATCCACTCTCACAACTCTTCATTTTCCATGTTGGTTAGCTGCATTACCCTTATCACTGGGCTACTGTTTATTTGCTTGATGCAGCGCCCCTCTTCAGTTGTCGTTTGCTTTTCGTGCTGCTCTCACCTTGCATTGTATTTCCCTCTTTCCCAATGTTGGATCGTGTGTCAACGGGAAACCTTTGCCTCCTCCCCCAAATAAAATTAGCGATGTGCCCCCTTTAAAAGGCAAATCTCCACTGCCCAAACTAACTGTGGCCTCATTTTATTTAATGCATTGATCCCCCTTTTTCTATGGTGTTGTTGCAGTTTCACGTTGCATTTTCAGCACGAGTACACGGGGTAGGAGTCATCGCTGGAGGCCCGTACTACTGCTCGCTGAGCAACGTGTTAATCGCTGAAGGTACTTGCTTTTACAACGCACATGCGCATACTCAAATGAGATATATCTTTTGTGTGCTTTGGGTCCACTCAAAAAATGAAGTTTGCAGTCTATATGTGCGCGGATATGAAAATATCATGCCATTGCCCTTTTTTCCACCTTGAAGTTGCGTATATTTTTTAACAGATTAGCGCCGTTGACCCACGCTGCATGTGTGTCGACTCGGTTACCTCCCTATCTCTGCGTTTTGCTACATGTGCAGGCCGCTGCATGCGTTTACCGGAAGAAATCAATGTGAACGAGCTGGTGTCCATCACCAAGAACACCTTCACCACTACAGGGACGATCGACGACCCCAGCAACTTGGCCTCGGCTCGCGTGTGGCTCCTGAGGTGGGAATCTCTCTGTTTTTTCTCTTTTTTTTATTGCGAACACTTTCTTTAATACTGTACACGTTTTTCTTTTTTTTTTTCTCTACCTAGCCATCTTCGATTCTACCTCCTGTGTGTGCTGAATATCTACTACTGTTTTACGTGTTTCCCGTTCATTCATTTACGACAGCGCGGAAGAAGACTCCGTAGTGGCGAAAGGAGTAGTGCAAGCTGCGCAGCAGTACTATGAGGTAGGTGTCAAGAACAAGGATGTTGTGCCCACATAAGTTGATGTGTGCTGATTTAGAGAGGGTCGTATTGTCAGAGGAAAGTGAGAAACAGAGCGAGATGGTTGACGAAGAGTTAATTAAATTTAATGCTATCGATTTAGCGTTCCCCATGTCCTCAAATCTTCCTGAATGATGCTGGCTTCTTCTTTCTGTCATGTGTTCTCTTTCCTTTTTCCATTTCCCAAGGCCTTTTTGGGCGAAAACTCATCGCAATTAGAAGCGGTCTACAACCAGGCGGGCGAGCATGCTTTTTTAACGGCGGACGTGGGATCGACCTGCACCTTTGCGGGCGAGCCGTTCATCAACGCGTGCAACTACGACGCCGCAGGAGCTTTACTGCAGCACTTGCACATGGACACCTTGGTGGCGCCTTCGAAAGGGGCAGCTCCCTCAGGCTTGGACGCCGGAAACTTGTTCGAATTCGACCAGGTATGCTTGCTAGTGTACACGCAAGACGTGGGTACTTTTTTTTCCTGCTCACGCCGCCGGAGGACACACAAGTAAGTTGGGCGTGCGTGTGTGCGATTGAGCGCGAACGTGCCTGCGAGGAGAGGGGAGGGGGCTATACTATGGATTGTTTTCCTTATGTTTTGCTCCTCAGCTTTTCCTTTCCCTTCTCCCCTCCGTTGTTCTCCCTTGTTTTATTATCAAGGCCCCCTTTCTGGAAACGGGCTACACCCTCGACACTGCTTCCCTGTACTCGGTGGGCTACATGTACGTGCCCGACAAGTGCCAGGCCAACGCCACCACCGGGGTGAGTGCCCACAAAAGAGCGAATGGATTCATCATGCACGTATGTGCACATCTGCGGTTGACATTTACTTCCTCGAGGGCAAGTGCGCGAACACATGGCACAAATGGAATTTAACCGGGAGAGGAAAGAAGCACAAAGGGGAAGGAAAGGGAACGCGGCGCATATTTCTTGAATGACATTTCTTTCAATGTCACTATTTCCAGGAACCGTTGCCTCGTCCGCCCACTCACCCATGTCTTTTGCCCTATTTTATGCCTACATTACATTAGGTTTCCTCGGGCTGCCGGGTCCACGTGGCGTTTCACGGCTGCGAGCAAACGGTCGACGACATTGGGCAGCAGTTCCCTTTGGAGACGGGCTACGGCGCTTGGGCCGCGGCCAACGACTTCATTGTGCTCTACCCCCAGGTGAAGCGGTCGCAGCTGATGGGCAACCCCAAAGGGTGCTTCGACTGGTGGGGATATACGGGCTTGGACTACGCCTCGCGCCTCGGGGTTCAGGTGAGAAGAATCCAATGTTGGAAAGGAAGTCCATGTAGAAAAAAATGCATATGTCATCGATTTGGTGTTTCTAGACTTCTTTTACTTCCATACTGGACTATCATCCCGGGTTACCTTCTCGTGCCTTTCTTTCATCGGTCTGTTTCCTCCTCTCACATGTGGCTACCCGCACATTCACTTCAGATGGCTGCCGTGGACCGTATGGTGACGAGTTTGGCCTCCGTGGATAGCATGAGCAAACTGGGGAAGTGAAGAGCTTGACATACATGTGCTTGCTAAAGGAGAAGTGAAACCAGCGAATTGAAATAAATGTAAAGAAGAGATGTCTCTGGGTCGCGTTTGGCGATTGGCGGTAACGGCAGTGAATAGTTGAAGCAACCAGCACAACCGGAAAATGCGCGGCCGCGTGGCCGTGGAGTGGAGTGATATGTGGAGCTACAAGAGGCGAGAAGTGAGCCGCATTTAAACAAGGCAGTGCTGTCGGTTTTTTTCTTGCTTTCTGCTTGGGGTGTGTGTGTGTATAAACCAGAAAACAAACCAGATATAGGATTATGGATAACAGCAATCAGTACTGATTCTCGAAATCCAGATGATTTTATATTATATCGGCATTTGGAATGTCGCAGGATCGTCCAGAGCAAGAAATGTTCCCTATTGGGCTTCTTTCGCACCCTTGAAGTAGATGTAGCCGCACGTGTGGGTGGCATGGGATTTTTCAGCAATGGGCAATGGACTGATTGCAAATAAATAAGCCGCCGTTCTCGTATAGTCTTATTTTATATTGGCGGCAGTCATAAATCACGAACCAAATCAACGCCCAGCAGCAAAAACTTCACCCGGTGGTAGTCGCCTTCTTGGTGGCCAAACATGGCCTCGACTTGAGATCCAGGGATGGCTGAAGGATCAAACGAGGGCGGCACTTTTGCCAGGAGGCGTTTGAAGCGAGGACTTTCTGTCTTCTTCTTTGCATTCGCCTTTTCTTCGGAACTATCGCCAAGCGCTTTATAATCAATGGAACCTCCAGCAACAGCAACATCAGCACAAGTACTAGTCGTTGTAGTCAGGCGTTGAACCAATTT
>Ga0307931_1002103_pt1 | contig 12853 bp, 7 predicted proteins | sample OrgLakmetageno47_FD_201816 | JGI IMG/M metagenome (GOLD analysis project Ga0307931, IMG submission 201816) | Saline water microbial communities from Organic Lake, Antarctica - #47 | ecosystem: Environmental > Aquatic > Non-marine Saline and Alkaline > Saline | place: Antarctica: Organic Lake... | reverse complement strand
ATGAGCAAGTTATTTCCGATATTCGTTGGGCGCAAGCACAGGTTAGAAACTTTGCTCAAATACAACGTGACTCAATGAAAGATGTTGAAGTAGAAACGCTACCAGGCGTTACCCTGGGTCATAAACATATTCCGATGGAGTCGGTTGGTTGCTATGTGCCTGGTGGTAAATATCCCCTCGTTGCATCGGCTCATATGAGTGTGGTGACCGCTAAGGTAGCCGGTGTTAAAAGAGTTATCGCCTGTGCACCTCCTTTTGATGGTAAACCATCACCAGCTATTGTTGTTGCTATGGACATGGCGGGAGCGGATGAAATATATTGCTTTGGCGGCGTGCAAGCAGTGGCAGCGATGGCTATTGGCACCCAAACTATTGCGCCTGTAGACATGATTGTTGGCCCCGGTAATGCCTTTGTAGCAGAGGCTAAGCGCCAGTTATTCGGGCGTGTTGGTATTGACTTGTTCGCTGGCCCCACCGAAACATTAGTTATCGCTGATGACAGTGTCGATGGTGAGTTATGTGCAGCAGATTTGTTAGGTCAAGCAGAGCATGGTCCAACTTCACCAGTAGTGCTGATAACCAACAGTGAAGCACTAGCAAAAGAAACCATGTTAGAGGTTGAACGCCAGTTAACGATATTGCCGACCGGTGAGATTGCTGGACAAGCATGGCGCAATTTTGGTGAGGTCATTTTGTGTGATACTTACGAAGAAATGCTAGATGCTGCAAATAACCTCGCATCTGAACACGTGCAGGTGATGACCAGAAACATAGATTATTTCAAAGATAATATGCAAAACTTTGGGGCCTTATTTTTAGGACCCGAAACGAATGTGTCTTACGGCGATAAATGCATTGGCACAAACCATACACTACCAACTAAGAAGGCAGCACGCTATACTGGTGGATTATGGGTTGGGAAATTCATTAAAACATGTACTTTCCAACATATTACCGAAGAAGCCTCTGTAGTGGTTGGCAATTACTGTTCTAGATTATGCGCCGTAGAAGGATTTGCTGGACATAAAGAACAAGCTGACATAAGACTGAGAAGATACGAGAAATAATATTGAACAAACATAAACGCGTCACGTCATATGATGTCGCCAAAGTTGCTGGCGTGTCGCAATCGGCTGTCTCTAGGGCTTTTCAGACGGGCCGCAGCGTGTCTGATAAAACCAGAGAAAAGGTCTTAGCCACAGCACATGAACTGGGTTACAAACCCAATGCTATTGCCAGAATGCTGATCACCAAACGGTCAGGAATGGTCGCGGTTATTTCATCTTCACGGGTCAACCTTGTTTATCCTGAAGTGTTGTCCTTGCTGAATGAACGTTTATCAGAAAAAAACGAACGCGTATTGTTGTTTAATTTAGACGATGCTGCCGGTTTAGACGATATTTTAGAGCACATATGGACCTTTCAAGTCGATGGCGTGATAGCCCTTGCAGCCCACTTTGATCATAAAAGTATCAATAAATTTAAACAACATCAAATCCCAGTTGTACTTTATAATAGGCGAGTGCCTGGGCATTCAGCAAGTTCTGTTTGCTGCAATCATGAGCAAGGTATTGTTGAGTTAATCGATATTTTACATGACTTTGAACACAAAGATTATTTAGTCCTTGCTGGGCCAGAGGACTCCGACGTGGCGCAAGAACGCTGTGAATTAGCGATTAAAGCGCTCGCCGATAAAGGTATCAACGATGTGCCAATCGTATATGGCGATTTTAGTTATCAGTCTGGACGTCAAGCTTTTTCAAATTATATGGCGACACATTCTCCCCCCACCGCGGTAGTCTGCAGTAATGACACCATGGCAATCGGGGTGATAGATGAAGCCAGAGAGAATTGTGGTTTACGCGTTCCAGAAGATTTATCTGTCGTCGGTTTTGACGGCGTAAACGCCGTGTTTTGGCATAGTTACCAGCTCACCACGGTTAAACAACCCATAGAGCAAATGACCAAAGCCGCCGTGGATATTTTGGTTGAGCAAATAGCGACGCCTGACAATCCAGCTCAACTTCGCGTCTGGTCTGGCGCGTTGGTTCAAGGAAAAACGGTAGCACCTGTGAGGAATTAACCTTACACCACCGCTCATTTTCTTACCTGATACTTGATGTGCCGCTGAGATTAATATTATAATTTTGCCGCAGTTACCGCATTAAACAAGAGTCGTCGAGCTTTAGTAACACAATAACTTATCAGGTGCAGTCGCTGAAATTATTTGGCTATTTTACGCGACGTTTGAACTAACAACGCAAGTTCAATAATAAGGTAAGCAGACGATGAATAAGAGTATTTGGTTGGTAAAAACAATATTAACTATTTTAATATTAAGCTCCTTAATCGTTTGTTCTCGTTCAAGTGCAAACTCAAATCAAAAACACCCACTAATAATGGATTGGACAACGCCAGACATTGGCGACTTGTCGAACTTATCAATACCGCATTTACGCAACAGGCAATATGGCAGCAAGTTTGTAAAACGTTCAGCTATGGGCAATAACAGTAGTGGTTATTCATCCTTTATGCTCAGCTATGAAAGTGATGAATTAACTAACTATGCACGTATTGATATTCCGCACCAACCTGCCCCTGCAGAAGGCTACCCAGTCTTATTTTATAGCCATGGTTGGGTTGGGATTGATAATGCACCTTTGTTTAATTTCTTTCTTGAGCAAAAAGGAAGTCAAGCAAAGTACATCGATAATATGGCAAAACAGGGATATGTGGTAATTACCCCTGGCTGGCGTGGACATGGCACAGTAAACGGAGTTCCTGCTCAAGGAATAGAGTTCATGCAGCGCTGGGATAATGCGAGTTATGTCAGCCCTATATTTTATGCCATAGATATGCTTAATGCACTCGATAGCCTAGAGAGCTTAGCTTTAATTGAATTTCGCCAAGAGCCTCTAAAAGTAAACATGAATAAGGTTGTATTATCAGGGCATTCTCAGGGAGGAGACTCCGCATTGGTTATGCTCGCCATCGCCGGTGAGCAATCTAGCGTTAAAAATACAATCGCTTCAGCATCAATATTTTCGGGCTGTTTTCTACCTCGTTTAGTTCAAGGTGGTTTCTACGGTGCCATGGCCGCGAGCCCAGAAGCATTTATGTCGGGCGATGGCACATGGACAAAAACCGCAGCGGGAAAAAATGGCGAAATAAACCCTAATTTTCAATTTCCTTATCCGCCTGATTGGATTAATACAGTTGATCCAGATACATGGTCGTGGCAAAAAGACGTTTGGTCGATAAGCACGGTCGAACTCGCCTTCATTAATAAATATAATCAGATGTATGAAATACTTCATACTAATAAGCTAACTACGAGTAATTACACACTTATGACGGATACCTCAGGCAAAGTCAGTGTTGAGCACCCAACCGATATTAAAGACGCTTACTTCAAGATGGATGCTATTAACTATCCACAGTTTTTAAGCGAACCACTTACACTGCATTATTCCGACCGTGATTACTATTCTCCGCCTTTTTGGAATAAAAAATTAGCCTATTCATTAACGTCAATAAATTCAAAAGTAGCCTTGTTTGAATACGAAGGTAATACGCATTCATTAACTATCAGTCCACATAAGTGGTTTTCACAAGACTATAACCAACAGGGTATTAATAAGGTCATAACGCATGATCTTAAGTGGTTTTCTCAATAAAAATAGCCAACAATTTATTTGAGTAACTCAGTCTAAACTCTATTTTTTGTGACGAAATTTTAATAACTGTACCTAAAAAGAGTTACTAAACATATTCGACAGTATTTCTTTGCATTCGCAGTCATTATATGTGACATTTGTGTTAATTGAATAATTAAGAAATTAAACATGTCTGATAAACAAAGTGTTAACCAAATTCTTACCGCACCATTGACGCGGGAGCATATGCCTACGACTACGAATATTTCATTGTCATCTTATCTCGGTCGAAAGGCATTTGGCGACGGTTGGCTTCCTGAAGAAAAACGCATCCCAGAATCGTTTGGGCCACGTCAGGCAATGGCTGGATTTGAAGAAATCTACCCCAATATAATCGATTATATTGTGCGTATTACCTACAAAATATGGGAAGACCGAGATATAGATTACATAGGCGATACTTATTCAAATGATTCCTATGTTTTTGATGATTTTGGTCTGCAGCGTGGCAACAAAAAAATTATTGCAGATACTTATGCAACAACTGGCGCATTTTCAGATATTCAATTGATAACCGATGATATTGTTTGGGCAGGCAATGATGAACTTGGATATCATACCTCCCATCGTGTTTATATGGTCGGCACAAACGATGGTGATAGCAAGTTTGGTCCAGCAACAGGTAGGCGGGTAAAGGTACCGTTAATTGCTAACTGTGTTGCCAAAGATAATAAAATCTACCTTGAACACGTACTCTATAATACTGCCGCGTTAATACAACAATTAGGCTTAGACTTAGAGCAAACCGCAAGAAATATGGTGGCTGACAAAAGTACCCCTGGCTGGCCTAGGGATCAACATATTTGGCAAAAATTGCGCGAGGCAGGTAGTCCTAGACAAGCAATTTCGCTCGCCCAACCAATTGTTGGATTTGACCCTGATGCTTTCTGTCGTGAAGCATTTAGCAGTACGTTAGGCAAGCAAACAGGTGCTGATCTTAGTCGGTTTTATCGAGCAGATATCGAATTTATTGGCCCTAATAATAGACAATTTACAGGCCTAGACAACTATCTACGGTTATTAAAAGAACTGCATATAGCGCTAACCGACAGCGATGCACAAGTGGATGAGGTTTATTGGACAGGTAATGAAGTGGAGGGCTACCTTACGTCTGTGCGTTGGAGCCTCGACGCTGTTCATTCTGGGGATGGCGTTTTTGGTGCAGCATCAAACAAACAAATACAGTTTTGGGGGATAACCCAGCACTTTATCGTTAAAGGTAAGATCGTCAAAGAGTGGATGATGTTTAATGAATTGGACGTACTCATGCAAACTATGGCTGACTGAAGGAATATTAAAATGGCAGATTATCAAGATATAAAAAAGACAGTGCGTAGCTATCAAGCGGCGCTAGATGGTGCTAGTGCAGATGATGCTATTTCTGTGCTTACTGACAACATGGTGCCAGAATTTTTGTGGCGCGGGATGCATCCTTTTTACGAGCAGTACGGAGCAGACAATGTGGCTGCCGTTTTTTGGGCACCATTAAAAAAAGCATTTACTACCCTTCATCGTCGAGAAGACATTTTTATGGCCGGCACCAACGCTATTGAAAATGGCGAATGGGTTTGCAGCAGTGGTCACTTTTCAGGTTTATTTGACAACAATTGGTTAGGGATCCCAGCCACGCACAAATTAACATTTATTCCTTATGTTGAGTTTACCAAAGTTGAAAATGGTAAAATATCAGAGGTCGCCTTTTTCTGCGATATTATCAGCGTCATGCAACAAGCGGGTGTGAATGTTTTACCCGAGCAAACGGCGAGTGATATTATTCGCCCTGGTCCAGCAACCCACGATGGATTGCTACATAATGCGCAAAATCCGACTATGTCAGCTAAGACTTTAGCCTTGGTCACGCAAATGTGTGAGGATCTAACTGGCTCTGGTATGGGCAGTCCTGATGAGCAATTACGTCAAACTTGGCACGATAATATGTATTGGTTTGGTCCTTCTGGGATAGGTTCAACATACACGCTCGAACGCTACCAGCATCAGCACCAAGGACCATTTGAAAGACACTTGGGGGATATTAAGTTTAACGGCCATGTTTGTCGATTCGCGGAAGGTGATTTTGCCTGTTGGTTTGGCTGGCCAAATTTAAGTATGAAGTCGACTGGCGGGTTTTTAGGCATGCCGGCATCAGATATACCTGCTGACATGCGAGTAGTGGATATTTACCGTCGCGATGGCGATAAATTAGCGGAAAATTGGGTATACATCGACATCCTTCATTTTCTCTCTATGCAAGGTGTAGACATACTCAAGCGTGTAAAAGAGATCCGTCAGAGTTAAGTAAAATATAAGGAAAACGAGATGACGAGTTTCGGCATTCTAAATTGGCTTATAGTTGCTGTATATATTATTGGTACTCTTTTCCTTGGAGTTGTTTTGAGTCAACGTGTGAAGTCAGATCAAGACTATTACGTCGGCGATAAATCAACTCCATGGTGGGCTATTGGTATGTCTGTTGCCGCCACGTACATTGGCGCTTTATCATTATTAGGCGCCCCTGCATGGTCATACGAAACTGGTATGTCGGTACTACTGATTCACGTGAATTATCCAATTGCCGTCGTTATTGTCGTTACTTTATTTTTACCTTTTTTCTACAATCTTGGGGTCGCGTCCATATTCGACTATCTTGAGAAAAGGTTTGGACTCACAACAAGAACACTAATCTCCAGCATATTTTTGTTTGGCAACATCGCATATTCAGGGATCATGCTTTACACCACCGCATTGGTTATCAGCTTTGTTACTGGTCTTGATGTTACATTAGCCATTTTATTAGTCGCTGTTATCGCCACGGCTTATACGTGGATGGGAGGAATGTCTGCAGTAATTTGGACTGATGTAGCGCAGTCAGTAATTCTATTGCTTGGATTATGTATAATATTCTTTGCATTGATAAATGTGTTGCCCGGCGGTCTTATTGGAGCATTAAGTGAACTTAAGGCCTCGGGCATGACTTATGCTTTCAACACTTCAACGGATCCCTCTGTCGTGTCTACAATTTGGACCGGTATTGTCGCAATGTCGATTTATCATGTGGTTGTATATGGTGTAAATCAAATGATGGTGCAGCGAACATTGGCAGCAAAAACAATGGCGGATGCAAAAAAATCTTATATTTTTATGGGTTATGCCGCATTCGTAATATTCTTCTTTTTATTTCTCCTGGGCGTTTTATTACATAACTATTACCAGGGTAAGGTGTTCGAAGATAGCAATAAAATCATTCTTGAATTTGCAATTGTGGCACAAATACCAGGTTTAATGGGCTTGATTACTGCTGCGGTGATTGCTGCCGCAATGTCAAGCCTCGACTCAAGCCTAAATTCGATGGCAACGGTAACTACAATCGATTTTTATAAGAAATTTTTTAAAAAAAATGAAACCGGCACCCACTATCTTAAAGCGTCACGGATATTTACATTAATCTGGGCTGTTTTAATTATTATCCCCGCGATATTGTTCGTTGGCTCTGCGGGTTCTGTACTTGAAATTCTTAGTAAGATTGGATCTTTTTTTGTGGGTGCTAAATTAAGCGCCTTTTTCTTAGGATTTTACTCCAAACATACGAATGAGAAAGGGCTCCTTGTAGGCATCGCAATGGGCTTTTTGTCACTGTTCGTTGCTGACCAGTACTATGACATTGCTTGGCCTTGGTATTGTCTAATTGGGGGCGCTGTAAGTATAACAGTGGCCTGGATAGCGAGCGTATCAATTGAAGGATTCAAAGCGCACAACCATCTCTACACGGTAAAAGGGCAAGCCGAGTTTTTCCGCAAAATGGACTATCCAGAAATGCAGGATGGCTGGTATTTGATACCAGGAAGGATAGACAGAGCTTCCTACTATTTGTTGGCATATTTCGTGGCTTGTCTCATATTTTTATTCTTATTTGACTGGCTAATTTAACGATTATAGCGTCTAAGTAACTGAGCCCGCAGTAGAACTCAAACTCACTTATATCTATGCTAACCACTATTTCTGTTGTTGAGGGGCTGCTAACAGAATGTTAGCGCACTGATAAAAATCAACGTATTCACAAGACCACGAAGACCTGATGTTAGTTTCTCTAACAATCTGGAACATCTCACTCACGATATTTATTAACACGGTGTTGTTCGAGAGAATGCAGTAACGGTTGCAGCACGTCCCCATATTTTTGCCAGCTATCAACACTCGTTCTGTAAATAGGTTGCCTAACTTGCTCAGCACTTGGCGTCATCACTAACCGTTGCGTTTGATAGAAACGCTCTGTCGATTTTTCATAATTAAGACCTAAAAATTCCAGTAACTGTGCGGTTATTCTTGGCTGGTCATTAACAACTTCTTCATAAACTACTGTCGTTATATCCTTGCTATACATAGACGTCCAAAAAGCCATTAACCGTTCATGCTCACGATAATAGTGGCCTAGAGCGTGCAGATCGTGTGCGTAACCTTGGCTATCATCAAACGGCAGCTTGAAAATAGATAGGCAATTGTCGGTTGGATTACGCTTACAATACACAAACTTGGCATCAGGCAAAATAGCTTTAATGAAGCCAACAAAATTAAAGTTAAGCGGATTTTTGTCGGTGAAAAAAGAGTGATTCCCAAAGGTTTCGAGCATCCTTTGTTTATATTGCCGGCCAAATTCAGTGCGTTGCGAATGGCTCAGTTTAGCTAAGCAATAAGGATACGATGCGTTAGTAATTTGTTCTGCTTTTTTAACTAAATCATTTATGTAACCGAGTTCACCGGCTCCGAAAACTTGCGAATGAGAGGCCAGTATTTGCTCTGCCAGACTGGTACCTGAGCGCGGCATACCAATAATGAAAATAGAATGAATCTGGGCGAGACTAACATCAGCCGACGTAGTTAGCGTAATACCTTCCACTGTCGCTCGATATTGCTCAGTGAGTTTCGCGTTGTATGGAAATTTTTGTGCTTTTATTTGCTGCGCATATGCATAGTTTTTGATCGCTAAGGCATATTCTTTGGTCTTGTCATAATAAACTCCTAATGCAAAAAATAAAGACACCTTGAATACGCTTGGTGTCGAGCTTTCAGACAGTAGTTCAGTAATTTTGTCGACTTCTTCAATTCTTAATATTTGATTTTTAAGCTTGGCTAACTGATAAAATGAACTAGCATGATTAGGGGTATGTGTTAGCGCTAATCGAAAACTATTGGCCGCTAAATTAAATTCACCCAGTTGTTCTTGGAGTACTCCAAGGTGATTATGCGCTTCGCTATTGTTAGGCTCATGCTCAATAGCAGATTGTAATTCGTCTTTTGCATTAACATAGTCTCCAAGCTGTTTTAACGCCGTAGACAAATTGATGCGTGCGGGCATGTAATTATCTATTGCTATCGCTTTGTTAAAAGTTTGCCGCGCATTATAATAATCAATTTTTGCTAATTGAATTTCACCTTTAACATTTAGGAAATAACTATTATTTGGTACCAGATGGTTGGCATGGTCAATGGCTTTTAAGGCAATTTCTAAGTTGCCCAGTTCTTTTAATGACTGTGCAAAATTAGATAGGCATTCAGGGTAATTGGCGTCAATTTTAAGGGCTGCATCAAACGCTAAAACGGCTTGTTTGTGCTGGTCTTGCGCGGCTAATACATTGCCCAAATTGTTAAGCGTTTGAGGCTGTTGACTATCCAAGCTCAAAGAAGCGTTGAACGCTTTTTCAGCGTCTTGGAACTGATGCTGATCTTTGTATGCAAGGCCTAAGTTACTGAACGTTTGCGCATCTTTATCATTGACAGTCAGTGCTCTTTCCAATAACGGGATAGCTTTCTCGGCTTGCTGCATTTGAATAAATACAACACCCAGTAGATTCAACGCGTGCAAATTTAAAGGCTCTAGTTTTAAGATACTTTCAAAGATCAGCTGAGCATCTGGTAAGCGTTCAATTTGTAGTAACTGAAAACCTTGTTGTAATTGATTCGCGACTCGTTGGTTCACTGCATTCCTTGTTATATTTTGAGCGTGGTTAGCAATAAAAAAGGCCTACGTCATGTAGGCCAATATATACTAGCAGTGCACAACTTTAAACCTTAGAAGTTATACGCAAACCTCACACCAAAGTTACGCGGAGAATTATAGTCGTATGCAACACGAGCGCGACTGAATATCTCAGTGTAGGTTTTAATCAGTTCGTCGGTGGCATTATTGACATACGCTTGCACAGTATAATTGCCATCAACAGATTCCCATTTTACCGAGAGGTCTAGTTTGGTATAGGCGCTCTGGTCAGCAAAAAATACTGGTGCACGATTACTGATAAAGCCAGAATTGTAATACGCAAATACATGTGGCTTTATGGTGCCCATATCGCCTAAGTCGATAAAGTAAGAAACACCTAAACCTACTGTCATATCAGGCGTATAGGGAGTATCTTGACCATCAACTACATAAACACTAGACCCATTGATAGTTTCCGAACCAATAGGACCAACAGGACCATCCCCATAATTCCATACTAGGTTGCCTGCATCGACAATAAATTGGTCATACTCGGACATATCAATCGACACACCAAAATCAACAACGAGCGCATCAGTAACATCCCAGAAACCTTCGACTTCGAGTCCTCGTGATAAAATGGATCCACCGGGAACCTGCGTTGCGACAGCAACACCAGTGGTGCCTTGTTCAACAAAGGCGGTGGTTGTTAGCCCTTCAAATTTGCCACTATAAGCCGCCACATTTAAACGTAAATCGCCGTCTAATAAGGTTGATTTTGCGCCTATTTCAAACGCTTTATTGGTTTGTGGAGCTAGCAAAGTTTGTGTTGTTACATCAGTTGATCCAGCAATATAGGCTGTAGCATAGGTTGCATAAACCATGAGGTCGTCGTTGACTTTATAGTCTGCACCTAGGCGATAATCTGTGTTCTCATCTACACCACGCTGTACTTCTCTACTTCCATAAGTACGGATGGGCAGTTTTGGCCCTAGCCGCGCTGCTGTATCGCCGTAACTGAGCGGATCCGCGCTTTGTGATTCACGGTCATCTTCAGTGTAGCGAATACCCGCAGTCAGATTTAATTTTTCAGTTAACGCATAAGTTGCTTGTCCGTACAAAGCCGTTGATTTGGTGCCACCACGACCTTCACTATTCCAATAAGCCCAAGACGGCGTGTCAGGAGTAGCGCCTGCATAGCCTGAATAAGAATCTACTAAGCTACCAAAAAGATAAGCTGAGCGGTTGGCTGGATCTTGGCTATTAAAATAATATACACCCGCAGTATATTGCAAGGGACCATCAAACAAAGACGACACAGTTATGTCAATCTGCTTTGATTTACTGGTGCTATAGTTTCCATCTACCCAAGAAGCTAGGCCAGAAAGATCAGCATCCATCAAGTTAATTGACTGGTAGTCAAACATCGCAGCGTTAACTAATACACTGTGCTCAGCAACTTCCCAATCAATACTTACATAAAATGAGGTCTCCTCAAGCTCTCGATTAGGCGTGTAATCATAGTCAATGGTTCTCGCGCCCGGCACGATAGTAGCAAAAGGGTCGCCATCACAAACGTTACCACCCGAGACGGTTCTACCACCGGGTCTGTCCGGTGAACCATCAGCACAGCCTTCATAGACACCAAAACGAGGATCTAAGAATCCATTAGCGGCATTGATGAGAGTTGGATCATCTTTATCAAGCGGAATGCCGGCCGGCTTATAACCAAAATTCAGGCTGCCGTTACCAGTGTCTTTCCAATGCGCTGCGGTTAAATTAATAGATAAGTTATCGGTAGGCTTAAACAGCAATTGACCACGCACATAGGTGTAATCGGAGTCTTTTATATCTCCAGCTGGATTGTTGATGTTTTCCACAAAACCGTCGCGTTTTTCATCGGCAGCAGTAATACGAAAAGCGATATTTTCACTAACAGGAACATTCACGAAACCTTCGGTTTTTACTAAATTAAAATCACCCAGTGTTACCGCGCCGCCGAATGAAAACTCTTCAAGCTCAGGCTTTTTGGTGATGACATTAATTAGGCCACCAAACGTATTGCGACCAAATAAAGTCCCTTGAGGACCGCGAAGCGCTTCTATACGCTCAACATCCAAATAACCTGCAAGTGCTTGTCCGGTGGTAGGTAAGTACATATTGTTGTGATAAATAGGAACCGCAATATCGGTCGTGCCGGCACTGCCGGCACCGCGTAATATTATTTGCGGATTATTACCAAAACTCGTAATCGTTACGCCGGGAATTGCTTTTTCTAAGGACATTACATTGGTAATTTGCATGTCTAGTAGCGCACTGCCGCTTATAGCCGTGACCGCTAGTGGCACGTCCTGAATATTGGTCACGCGCTTTGTAGCACTTACTTCTATTATTTCAATTTCGTCTTCTGCTTTTACTTGCGCAAATGCGCTGGACATAACAAGCGCATTTGCGACTGCCAGAGCAACGGTTGTTTTTGATAGCATATTGTATTTTTTTTTCATAAGTCTCGTCCTAAAGCAATTTACAATTTGTCGGCATGATCGTGCCACAAGTCATTTGTATCATTTTGTTAAAATACTTCGAATTCAGTGTTAAATCAAGAGAAATGTCCTAAAAAGACAGAAAAAAGACGGGAAAAAGGAATAAAAAGGCTTATATTCCTTTTTTAAAGTTGAAATAAGGCGTTTATATAAGAATGTAACGACAATTACATTCTTATAATATAGGAATTAACGACTGCGAAGTCATAGTACGCTCATCCTATAATTTATGTATTTTTTAAAAACGCTGCCGCGCTTTATTAAACTCCCTCATTCTTGCAAATACATCTACACCCAATTGATCATATACTGATAATAAATCAACTAACACCCAATTTTCACGAATGAGTTCACCTTCAACACGCCAAAAATCGAGACTGCGCATCGTTATTTTTTGATCACCAGGAGCAATGCCAAGCCAACCTGAACCGCTTACCGTCATATACATCCCGGGCCAATCTGTGAAAGCCACATAGTTATTATCGGCAAACAAATGACCTTTACTAGGATCGCCAACACGATCCGGCAGACCATTTAAAAAAGGAATTTGATGCCAATCTCGAAAGCCGCTAAGTGAGCGTCCTGTGCCGATACCCGAAGGCCCGTACCAAGAACATTTTGGA